>Ga0214543_1001280_pt1 | contig 47997 bp, 28 predicted proteins | sample CNSS2metaG_FD_160094 | JGI IMG/M metagenome (GOLD analysis project Ga0214543, IMG submission 160094) | Root nodule microbial communities from cowpea collected in UCLA plant growth center, Los Angeles, California, USA - CNSS2 | ecosystem: Host-associated > Plants > Roots > Nodule | place: USA...
TTTTTTTTCACACACACCTATTAAAATAATATTTTTAATGCTTAAACTACATCATAATAAAATACAAAACGTTAGTAAAAATAGAATATTTTCTAAATGTTTTATTTAAAATAAATAATATATTTTAATTAAAAATAGGGATGTTACATGAACGTTTCCATAGAAATTTATTCTCAATAATAAAGATGTTTGATTATTGTTATAAACAAATAAAGTTGAAAAAGTAATTATTAATTCTAAATTTTATTATTGTAATATTTTTATAAGTATTTTTTTATTAAAATGTGTTATTTTAATATATTAATTTAAATATTTTTTCTAAAACAAATTTAATTTATAATTTTATATTACTCTTAAAATCAAGGACAATTTGGTAATCTTATTTTTTTCTATTAAAGTTAATATTTAATTTATCAAATTAATCAAATTATTCATCAACTTTCATAAATTTTACTCTTAAATCAAATCAATTTCACCTCTAAATCCCTTCAAATGAACAACAACACAAAGTTCACCCTCTAATCCATTCAAATACATTATTTTCCTTTCCATCAAATCAATATCTTCACAAGTGATATAAACACACCCTAAGGCTTTGTTCATATGGAGGATGGATTTGAGGGAGAGTGTGAAGATGAATTTGTATAGATTTGTATGGATTTGTATGGATGAAGATGTGTGTTTCTTTGAGTGGATTTAGAGGGTAAAGTAAATGGATTTGAAAATAAATTTTATGATAGTTAGTGAGTGATTTGAATGATTGATAGATAAAATAAAAAGTTATAATAGACAAAATTTTAAAATTACTAAAATGTCCTTGATAGAAAAATATATATAATAATTTTTAGATTAGTTAAAAATATTAAATTTTAAAAACTATTATTTAATAAATTTTAATAAAAAAATTATTAAAAAGTAAATTACATTAAATTATTATTATTATTTTCATAATAATTACTATTATTTAAAACTATTATCAATAATAATAATAATAATTATTAATATTATTTTTATTATATTTAATTACTATACATATACATTATTTATTATTGTTATTATTAATAACTATATATTATTAATTACTATAAATATATATTATTTTTTTATTATTTTATTATATTTATATATATATATATATATATATATATATATATATATATATATATATATATATATATAATTTAGGAGTATTAGGAGGATATTTGTGTAAATTATGATTCATCTCTTCAAATCTGCACTATTTTAGTAAGATGGAAAAAGTAATCAATCCTTCCCATCTATGCATATCCTCTCTTGTAAATTTGTACATGTCAACACATTTATTTTTCAATTCTATCATCTTAAATCTGCGCTCTAATCGTTCAATGCGAATAGAGCGTAAATGTCAAATAATAAATAAAACACATTAAAAAAATAATTTGAAATAAGTGAGAAGTTTTTGTTTGGAATGTTAAGAGTGATATGGATTTGAAAGATTTAAAGAAAAAAAAAATAATACTTCGGAGAAAAAAAAGAAAAAGAATATATTACTCAATTATCCTAAACTTGTATCAATCAATAGTTTTGCTACAAGATGTGATAATTTGTACCGAAAACGAAAACAAATTTGAAGGTAATAATTTCAGTAAAACAAATAATTTTTTACATGGTTTAAATAAGGTTATGATAAAAAAAAAAAAACTAATAATTTCAGAAGAAATAGTTAAGAACTGAGACAAATAAATTTTAGAAGGAAATGGAGAAAGCCGATAAGGTTATCCTATTTGTGCTCCAGAGGCTGTTGTAAGATAAAACAGATGCAGGTTGGAGTTTCCTCTCCTGAGCTGAACCCAACGAAAATGGGTGCCAACAACACTAATGACTCCTCCACGGAGATAGAGAAGACACAGAAGAAGGTTTCCCATTGTTGGGGAAATGCTCAAATACCCTTTGCACTTCCCTTTCTCACGCTCCCCAATTCCAACTTCGCCACTTTCCTCTCTCCGCCGCAACTCCACACATCATTCACCGCCGCCGCCGACCATTTTCTCACCCTTCTCCACTCCCTCGCTTCTCAGAACCCCTTCCTCAACAAAATCATCTCTCTCCCCTCCCAATTTCACACCCTATGCGTCCAGGTACTTCTAAAAAACTTTCCTCTTTTTGCTAGTATTTATGTGGCGAAAATAATGTTGTGTTTGGGTTCAGATTCGGAAACAGGATAGCGTGAGATTGGTGGGTAATCATAATTTTGCTGCTGTTTTACCTGGGGATTCGGTGGCAGGGTTGGTTGTGGCTAATGGGGTTCTGAATTTCTTGAACATTTACAACACATTGCTCATTGTTAGGCTTGTTTTGACATGGTTTCCCAACACTCCTCCTTCAATCGTTAGTCCCCTCAGGTGAGTTACCCTCCTTTGTTAGTATATATAACATAACATCTGATTTGGTTTGAATGATTTTGAAGTGTTAAATAAAGTGATTATTGTTTGATTCAGCACCATATGTGACCCATACCTGAACATATTCCGTGGACTTATTCCCCCTCTGGGAGGAACACTTGATCTCTCTCCCATTCTAGCATTTTTGGTCCTAAATGCATTTACTAGCACTGCTGCTGCACTTCCTGCTGAGCTCCCACCCACAGAGCGATCCCAACAAGGTCTTGCACCACCATTACAACCTTCTAATGTTACTACTTCATCACAGAAGAAATGGATGAGACGGCTTCTAGGGAACAAGTCAAGGACACCTGGTGCTGCTAAATAGAACATGCTAGGTACACTTTATTTGTGCCTATCACTGTTTATCAATTCATATAAATTGCTATTCATAATTCCATCCAATTATGCTAGTTCTAGGCAACTCAATTTTCCAGCTTATGGTTCCAAAGATTGTAGAGTTATGAACTTTGCTGTGGAAAGATCAAGCTATCACAGTCACAATTTGTTTTGTTTTATTTTTTCAGTACACACACATTAATCCCAAGGTAATTCTTCTCAAAAGCGTACCTGATTATGATTTGGTCTATCACTTCTGTCATAAGATAATTAATACATCCTGCAACATATATTTCATATTCATAAACCTAAGGTTATTAAGTAAGGGAACTGCATTATATATGGTTCACAACAAATGGTGCTATCTAATTCATTTATTTAAACTTTCATTTACTTTAAAAAGCATGATAGCTTTTTTTGCATTTTTTCAGTTAAACATAAAAGAGACATCCTCAGGAATGGAAAGGATTATATTTTATTGTGACCGTATCATCCCAATTCATTGCTTCAGTCTCGACTGACTTTATGAAGCATCGTGATAGCACTTTTTCATAGAAAATGCCTTTTTACCGAAAAGGGAAAAATTAAATAATTTGCCAACCACAAGATCTTGTAGTGTGTGTCTGAATGCTTGTAATATATGCAAAATTTATCGTCAAATGTTTAAAAGTGCACATTCAAATCCTTCACTACGCAGAATCTGATACTTGTTAAAAAGTCTACACAATTCACTGAAATTAACTTGGTTATTTTTTTTTCACATTAAGAAACGATCCTCTATACAATGTTCATGTTTTATTTAATGTGAAATATAATATTGATACTAGTTGGAAAACAGTTGGTACTCTGCCTTGTCAATCTATGTTTTCTTGAGAGATAGATTTAGTTCTATGTTAAAAAAAAAGTTAAATTAAGAACGTTTATAATTGTTATAATAGAGGACGTATTCCTTCCTTCAAAAAAAAAAATTGAGGGTTTTTTTTTATTAAAATAATATTAACTGTTGTAAAAGATGGGTGATTATGATAATTAGTTAAAGGATAAAACAATATAAAACATGTGTATATAAAGAAGAGTATCCAAAGAAAAAAAGTTACTTAATTAAAACGAAGGATGCAGTTGAAAATCTACAAAGCTTACATGGAGAAATGAAGAATAAAGAATCTAAAATCTATTTTTATCTTTTATCCTTCACCTCAAATCATTCATAGGTGACGACACTTTCTTATTCACTGTTTTCTTCTTTGTTTGAAGTGAAGGATAAAGGATCCAAGTCTAACTTGTTAAAAGTGGAAGTGACAATGAAGTAAAGTAAATTTCTGAATTAGCAACTACGGGACACTAAATTTATAGGGAAAACTAATCGTTTCACACACTATTAGAGCAAAACAAAAGAGAAAATAAAATAAGGAGTGATATGAAAAAAATAAACGCTAGGAAAACATATAAAAATGACACACAACATTGATAAAATATATGTTCAAGATGTTATATTATATCAGGAGACTTTCAATATAGCAAGTTAACAAAACTAATTATCGATATTTATGAGTCTATTGAGAAGATTCATATGGAAACACAATATTAATGAGTCACCATATTATTGCTTACAAGATAATGATACCACATTCAATTCAAAATTTTAAAAGAAATTAATTTATCACTATTTTTTAGATAAAATGTTAAATTTTCTCATTTCTATAGGGAAATATAAAACTTTTAATTCTTAACAAATGTTTAATTGACCTATAAGTCTAACACGAATAGGTCGTATTTGTGATGTGGTAATGCACACACTGAAGAAGCTTCTGCATTTCTTTACTATTGATCTTGCACGGACATTCATCCACTACAGAGAAGGCATCAGATTCCGCATGAAAATTTTAGCACAGCAGCGAATATTATGCTTTATTAATGGAAGAATCCTATTCATATCCATACAATATTACAATGTAATAACCGGACCTTTATCAATAACAAACCATTTCTGGTATCCAAGGCAATATCTTCAATCATATTAAGATTCTTCACTGTTTAAAAATAAAATAACACACATTTTCACACCATAATGTTTTATTTATTTAAATTTTCAAATAAAAGCTCTAAAATTAAAATAATGAAATTTTTAAATAATCAAAATCCAAAAGGTGAAAAATATGTCCGATATAATCGTTAAAAATACAGATATAATAACATCGTGAAACTTAGGATAGTATAAAGATGGAAGCACTGTGAGAGTAGATAAATACTAATACTAGTTGAATGAAAAAAGAAAAGGAGAGTGTAGCTGAAGCTTTTTGCCATGAACATTGAAATTGAGATTTGGATGGTTTACCTCTCCGGCAGAAACAAAATTAGGCCGAGAGAGAGAGAGAGAGAGAGAGAGAATAGTGAATGGAAGTTGGAGGTTGCAGAAGAGGTAGCAGATTTTCTTCATATGAGAGATTGGCTGCCATAGGGTTGGTGCTTCTGGCTGTGGCTTCTCCACTCTACATAGACCGCAAAGCGGAGTGTGAGTTGGAAGAGGAAGACCAACCCATCAACGTTGATGCCTTCTTGCCGTTTCTCTTACTTCTTCTCATTTTCGGCATAGCTTTATCCGCTTTTCTCGACCGAACCCTTGCCGCCTTTGATCGTTACTGGATTTACAGAGTTATCGGTTCTTCTGGCGGTATTCTTGCGCTTCTTTCTCTTCTTTTGCTTATTTTGAATCTTAAATCCTCCCTCTGACTCTCCTGCAAATTTTGTAACAACTTCTAAATTATTCTGTAAAATTTTCTTTTCTTTTCTTTTCCTTTGTCCACCATTTCTGATACAATATGCCTAATATAGAGGTGATTGCTTAGGCTTGCTTGGTGCAAGGAGAATGCTGACAAGAAGAGACTCTTCGATTTTGCTTAACACGTTGTTTTAATTTTGATTGTGGTAAATTGTACGAAAGATGCTTATTAAATAAGATATAACACTAGTTTAATTCTATCATTTTCGTTAAGGGTCTTGCTAACCGTGCTCCAACTTTATTGGTTAAGAATAATTAATATATAATAAATTTTATAAAAATACATAAATAATTATAATATTAAATAAAATTTGATCTAATAATCATTAATGTAATTTTATTTTTTTTAAAAGATAAAAATGTCCATAAATATTGTATTTAATATTTTATTTAATGTTCACAAATAAAATTTAAAAACTAATTAAATAATAAAATAATTATATTTTAATGTTGTTAAAATTTAAATTAACAAAAAACCAACAAAAAAATAGTGTTAAACATCTAAAACTTAAAAAAAAATAACATAAGAAAATATAAATTAACAGAAAAACCAACAAAAAAAATACTGTTAAACATCTAAAAATTGTTACAAAAAAGAATAGTTAAAGTGTCAATTTAAGACTTAATTGATTTTTTTCTTTTTAGTAGAGATCTTAAAAGTTCCAAAAACTTGTTTTGTAACAGTAAGTTATTGTCTACACATTTAAAAGGATATTTTTGTCTTTATAAAATTTATTATGTGCATTTATACTATTTTAAGTACTGTATTTAATTATTTCAGCTTTCAATGTAAAAATGATGATATCAAAGCACATTTATTATTCCTTAACGAGTGCTCTTAGGGCACTGGTTAGCATTCTCCTTTCATTAATTTCAACTAATAAAACATAACAATTTTGAAAATGTATTTATTTTTTAAAGAATATAATGTTTGGCATTTTTTTGGATTAAATATGTTTTTAGTTCTTAAACTTTGACTCAAAATTTGAATTTGTCCTTATCTGAAATTTTGATATATATTGGTTTCTAAACTTTAAAAATGAATGAATATAATTCTTTTAACCCAATTACGTTTTGAACACATTTTTCAGCAAATATTGAACCAATAATGTGTCAAACGGTGTAAACAACTTCAATACTAACATGAAACGCGTTCAACACGTCTAAAAAAGTTAACATAATTAAATTAAAAAGACTATATTCAATATTTTTAAAATTTATGAACGAAAATGTATCATATATAAATATTAATTTTAATTTTGAGTCAAAATTGAGGTAGTAACATATTTAATTTATTTTTGAGTGGCGTAACTTGTTTTAATAGCAGATCAATTGGTAACTAGCGTGTCAGAGTAGGGAGAGCAATTATTAAGGACCAATAAGGATGCACTTTTGTAAGGTATTAAAGAATAATGTAATCTACAAAATGTTAAACTGATTACATATTAAATAAGAAAGTGTCGTCAATAATAAAGAATGTGTTAAAATTATATTACTAGTATTTTTCTCGTAATATTTCTTAAAAATTGTATGGAGTTCCCGTTAACATGTACGGGCTAGGATATATTCTCAAGGATCCAAATCCTATTAAAACGACAGAAATACTCTTGTGTAGCTTAATTCATCTCTTATTTTTTTTTTTTTTTTTTTTTTTTTCAAAAAGGGGAAAAAAAGAAACTTGTACTACGTGAGAAAATTTGCTAGAGTCAATACCAGAAAATTTATATGTAAACAAGAAAGTGGGGAAAATGAAGCTCTTCTCAAATTACAAATCAAACAAGGGGGAAAAAGAATAGCTGAGGCCAAGCCTTTCATATACAACAAACAAAGACTACCTTACCTCCAAATCATGTAGAAATCATACAATTTATCTCAATTTATGCTCATAATGCTAAACCAAACCCCATTGCAAGCACAACTGAAGTGGCCAAAACCCACATCCCATTGAGTGGTGACCAATGATCACTGGCTCCACTGCACTCATCATTGGCTCCACTAAAGCAACCAGGTTTTGTTATTTTAGCCACACCACCCTCCAAAGTAAAGGTTTGGTTAGGTTTGCCACTGCTAAACAGCACACACCAGAAATAAGGAGACCCTCCATCAGTACCTGTCACAGCAGCACCAAGCTGAGTGTGGTTCCTACTGTAGAGTATGTCCAAGCTCTTTTGGTTCCTTATGAGGATCTCAGAAAATGCCTCAGGTGCATGTACATACTTGGTCTGGCACCCCAGGAAACGACCAGTTATAGGAGCAAGAGTTGATGCCTCAACACCACAGTTTGGAGCAAAAGCTTCTGCAAATTGAGATTCCGGAGGTTTCTTCCCATCAGGTCCACCCACAGCATCACAATTACCTTGGTACGCCTTAATGTATTGTAGAGCAATACATGCGAGACCCGGGTTGTCTGTTAAGGTTGATACCTTGTGAGCTGTTCTGTTTTCGTTTATTGCAGCTACCAACTTGTCAGCAGGATTGTTAGTTACTTTGCCTGCAACAATGTTTTGTTCATCGAGTCACAAAAGAGAATTTAAAGAACACCTAAGTGAGGAAAATCAGAAACAAGATTCCTTCATTTGTGACTCTTTGTGCATCCAATGTTACCTTTTTGATATTACTAAATATTGTAATTAATGTAATTTCCAATCAATGATTGTAAACATTACTTGTTACTGTATTTATTTGTAGGATCTTAATGCTAGCCATACTCATATATTGCTAGCATTTACTATATGTACACTATTACTATCAGATTAATACATTATGCTCTTACCTTCAATACATTTCTTTATGGGAAGATACTACTAAATGCAAGAGGAATTTAGAGTAGGAGGCTTTGGATTGAGGAAATAGTCATGTATGTATAATTAATGAAAATGTCGGAAGATGTAGTCTGAAGCTAAGGGTAAGAAAGTTAGGAAACCAGGTTTTCTGATCCATGTTTGACACAGAAACAAACAAGTAGTGAAACATAAACTGAAATCTCAAACACGTACAATATATGACAAGTCCAAAGAAAAAGAACTAAAAAACTTCAATCAATAAATTATGAACTGCTTAATATTAATATATTCCCCCGCTGAAGAACCTACCATCTGGCAAACACAAGCTTAATTAAGACATATATTATGCAGATTGCGGTGATTGGCACCATGCTGAGAGCAATATCAGTCAGGAAATTTTTTAAAGCAACAATTTAGTTTTTCTTTCTTCCTGCACTTCATTCCCAACCCTTTTGATATCTTCCAAGATGACTAAAATATGGCTTAAACAATCAATTCATCTCTGAGAAATACAGATTTACAGTGGGCTGGTAAAAAAAGCTAGAGATTTGTTTGCTTAAACATGCTCAACTATGAACCAATATCAAATCACATTCCCAATTCCTAAAGTCCACGTCAACATCAATGAGGTCGCCATTTGAGGGCTATATAAATGAAATCCTAATGACAGTCATCACTTCTCGAAAGCCCTGTAGCTGATGGAAGGGGAAGGACAGAAAATTTTGAGTCTCAAATAATAAAGACATAATTTTTTACAGAGGTCAATTCATGTTGCTTCTAAGATTTTATGCAGTGGTTGCGGTAATGGTTACAGTTTTGTCACAATCTTTGACATTGCGGGAAATCAAGGACAAATGCAACTACTGTGGTAGCAAACATTTCAAAAAACCTTAACATTGAAACTACAAATCTGGTTGCAGATCATTTTTCAAACCCTTGTTTGTTCCTTACCAGACATAAAAAGTTCCAGTTTCAAACAAAGCCACCTGATTGTCATGTACTTTACAATTTCATCGTTTCATAGTCATATCAACAACTTCTATTTCTTTCCTGAAACTAGAACCACCAAAGATAGTGAAAAAGTTATATTCTAATAAAATCAACCTTGGGGAAATGGCTGTCTTAGCTCCAAAACAGTAACCCTCAAATGGGTTATTGCAATTATATACAGAAGATGGAATACTCCAAGACTAGGAAACCTAAACAAGATTCTTAACGAATTTTAGTTAAAGACGAAGGAAGACAAACATGATCGGTCGTCCAAATCAAGAATCAGCTCACATTCTTAACATATTTTTCTTGTCCCATTTACCTTTTTCTACCGTTATAGTTCAAGATCCAAAATGTCATCAATCTCTATGCCAAAATGAAATAATCTCCCATGAGAGACCAAAAATATACACGGAAGTTCTAAGCAATTGAGATCTACTCTTAGAACACCTTACAGAATCACTGACATTGTAGACAGACACTCGATAAATTTAAAAAGTAAAGAACACAATCCAGAATGAAAAGAAGCTACAATGGAACGCATCAAGAAAACTTAGTCAAAATATTTAAAAAAAAAAAATCTTAAACAGATTGTAATGCAGATCAAACTTGGAGTACCCCAGACACTAACAGCAGCATTCCAAATCTGAAACAAAAATCAGCAGATAGAGAAAAAACAGAGACTTGATTTGGACTTACTTTGAGTATCAGCAGTGGCAGCATAAACGAAGGAAAGGGTAAGCAAAAGATACCACATAGTCATGGTTTTTGCCATTGTTGCTGTTTTAGAACACAGAAGTTCAAGACAGATCTGCGTTGTGTCTGCCTCGAACTGATGCCTTCTGGTTCAAACCTCAAAATAAACTGCAACAAATTCCACCAACCGAATGGTCCTTCCCAACTTTATATTTTTTCTTCTTTTTTTTTTTTCACATTCATAGTTCTCAACGATTCTGCAATATAAGATTACAGTAAGTAAATTTCCTTAAAAAAATAATTTGAAGTTGTTATTGCCATTCAAATTACATAATTTTTCTGTCGGTGAGTTATATTTAGTTGTTCAAATTGGCAATTAAAATCCATTATGTTGTTTGAAAAGGACAAGAGACTACAGAAATTATTATCATTCTATATTGTTTAAAGATGTTAAGTAATGCAGAGGATCATAGCTGTCCATTTTATTCCGTTCTTTCGAGTTATGATGAGTCCATGATTTTAGTTGTAACCGTAATAATATCTATATCTATTTATAGGAAATATTTGTTTTCTTTATACAATTTTTATTTTTATTTTATCTTTTATAATATAATTATTTAAAATTATAATTGTAAGTTGATATTTTTATAAGAAAATGTAATTTTAAAATATTTTATATAAAACTGTTAATAGTTATATTTATAGTTTTTAACGCTAACATGCAAGTATTCCTTATTATTTTTATTGTTTTTTTTTATATATTAACTTAATTAGCTTAAATAAATTATTAATTTATAATATAAATATTTAAAATATTAACTTAGAATACAATACAAATATTTAAAAAGTTGACACAAATTAGCTCTGTGTGTTTATACTGATACACAATGAATTATGGTTAGTGGTATGTGGTTGAGAGATTGAGATATTTTAGGATTTTATAGTGTATAAATTTTAGTGGTTAAATATGATTTAATTGTAGAAAACAGAGTTTTTAAATGTAATTCAGCAATGTTCTGATCGTTTTACATCAACTGTCCCCGTTTATTCAACGAGCTTGTATTTATTTAATGGAGATAACTATTGATAATAATATCGTTTTAAATATATGATCAAACCAACTTATTTAAAAAAATATATATATTGTTTACTGGTTTTAAAAATAAATATTTTTTTTAGTTTAATAACTATTAATATATTTTGTTTTCAGTATAAAAAAATTATAATTTTAGTATTAAAAATCTATTCTCCGTATTAACGTTGATTTATTTTTTTAATAAACACATGGTAATAATTTTTAAAGATTAAATGCATATTTAATTGAATTAATTATTAAAAAATTTAAATAAAACTATTAAAATTAAAATTGTTGTTGATGTAATTTTATTTTGTTATACTAAATTGAAATATGACAATAATTGTTATCTTGAACTTAATAAGAGAAATTTTACTTTTCAATAGAATATGAAAAAAAAAATTACAATATATCTATTGTATGATTTACATATATATTTTTTCAATAAAATCTACCATTAACTTATTTACACGCATGTACAAGTCTATAACCAAATTTTTTCAGAGGACTTATGACTACCTTCTTGTCAACATTATCTTTTCATTTACTAAGTAAAATCATAATTCATAAATCAGACACCAAACGAGTATAAAAAAATTTGATTGGTCAGATAGTACTCATTTTCGTTCGGATGTATCACTTTGGTATATGTTTGTAAAAATGTCAATTTGGTCTCAACTTTTGAAAAAATGTCTCCGTTAGGTTATTTTCATAAAAGAATTATTAACGTAGGTATCAGCTTTTGATTTTTTAATTTTTTTTAATTTTGTTTGTTGACACGTGTTAGGTCTTAAGGGTGACATCTAGCACTGTCAGTACCATGACAAGGTATTGTCACATGTCAGTGTCACTACCAAGTATTATTGACTTGATTTCAATTTAGTTTCCACATGACAGTAAATAGAAATCAAAACAATGACATTTGGTAGTAACAATGACAATTTTAATTTTAATTTTGAAGACTAAATTAAAATTAAGACAATGACATTTGATAGTAACACAAACACGTGATGGTACCTTGTCACGTGACACTGACACCAGAATCCTGACAAGTGGCAAAAATTTTAAAAATTAAAAAAATCATAGATTGACACGTAGCACGTTGTGAACTGCGTTAATAATTTTAACAATTAAACGTCTCTCAACAAAATTTGCATTAAACATATTCCACCAAATGCTAACATGATTCATTGGAAAATTAAATAGTATAGAATAAATAAATATTTGAAGAGTAGAGTATTATGGTGATCATAAATTTCATAATAAAAAATTTACTTTTTATGTGAAAAATAGATATAGACAATAACTAGTTCTATCAAGCTTATTAAGGCAGGAATGTGAACAACAAAGAGCTAAGCAAGAAACAAATGGAATCATGTGTTGGGAATAGTTCAAGTGTGAGTCAAAGTCCCACATTGATAGAAAATACAAAGTTAAACACTATATAAGAATAAAAACCCATAACAACATTGCCTTAAGGTTTTTGTGTAAAAGTGGTGTCTAAGGTCTTATATGTATAAGAATAATGTCATATAATTATATAGAATCACAATCTCTCAATAACCATAACAATGACCATGACTATAACCATAACCCATATATATGAAATATATATAACTCATTATCATGTAACCTAAATGCAACCCAATAAAAATTTAGTAGAAGGTGAAAGTTGACAAAAAAGTAAGAATTTACACATGACAAGTGTAAACGAAGCATGGAAATATGAACTAATCTAAAATATAATGTAGATCTAAACTTTTGTATTTAAATTTTAAAATTTCCCTTCTTGTATAGTTTAAATCTTGTCCATCCTAGAAGTTTTAAAATTTCTCATTTGCATTATTTTATGTTAGATATATTTTATGTAGGAAAAGTGTTATATAATTAAGGGACTTACTGTTAAAATATTTGGATTTAAAAAAATGAGGATTTTGTAATGTATGAATATAGCATGTGAAGCATTTATATTTCTGAAGATGGTAATAAATTCAAGTACGAAGTAAAAAGTCAAATATTAAATAGAGATGAATAATATATATATAAAAGACTAACAATAAACCTCTTGTGTAATATACACATTTTCTAAATCCAAATGTGTATGGTGTAAATGTTAATAACTACAATTTAATCATTGGAACTGCAACAAACTTTTCTTTATTTTCATAGACCCATATTTAACACCTTCCTGTCCACCCGCAAAAAACTATTTGCACACGCATACAATAAAGGATTGTACTGAAACCAATAAATAAATAAAAAAAATGACAGTATAATTATGTCCAAATCATATTAATTGATTAAAATGTTATTATTCATCTATAAATAACATTATTCATATATAATTATTATTTAAACTATTTAACTCTATACGTATATTTATAGTAAAATTTAAACTAATAATTGAAAGTGTCCATTTTAATCAATATTGACGAATTATTAAAATATTAACTTTAGATTGAGAAAGAAGTGATTAAGAAGGAGGAATTTAAAAAACGAGTGGATAGAATAATTATGAAAACCAGAAGGATATATCAGCAAATTAAAGAAAATGTGGGAAGGGACGAAGAGGAGTGGTTAGTGAAAGAGAAGTGACAACTAAGAAGATAAGAGTGGGACCCACGGAATCGGTTACGATATCGCCAACCATCAAGCCAGCCACACTATTATGTTGTGTGGGCATGGCGTCACTTGGCACCCCTGCGCACGTTAGCAGCAACAGGCCATTGCAGTGCTCCACTCGGAAGGCGAAGCGAGTGAGGTGCGCAGCGTCGTCCCCAAGGTGGCGTGAGGGGCGGCGCACGGTGTCGTTCTCTCTGCTCCTCTCCCACCTCCTTCTCATTCCTCACCGTACGTACTTCTTTCACCGTTTCACTCATTCTCACACTTTGGATCCGTTTCATGATATTGCCATTTTCACGTTGCAGGTGCTGCTGTTCTAGCAAGTCCTTTCGATAATTATGTTAAGAGGTATGAATTAGTATCGATCATCGTGTCATCATTTTTTCGCTTACGCTTCAAGCATATCAGTTAGTTTTGCCTATAATTATAATTTAGTTAGAAGATTAGTTCCTTTTATTAGCTTACCATATGTTTCTCAAGGTTTTATTCTCTTTAGATCGATAAACATTCACAGTTTTACATCTCCAGTATTGGCTAGCTTTGCGATGGTTCAACTATACATGTTTTGCATTATGCTAGATTAATTGTTATTTGACTTGAGTTTCATTTTTACATAATTATAGTGGGTTTTATACTATTAACCAGTCAGAAATCATGAAAAATGATTGACTTAGTTATCGGAAAAGAGGACAAATATAACTACTTATGATTAGTCGATCTTGTAAAAATTCTTTAGATTGTTAATGCGCATTGTTCATCCATTCTATTTCTTTGCGTTAGATTTTCTTTTATTACAATTTATGGTTAAAGCAACGTTTATGTGCATACGAAGAAGAGTGATTTTAAAATATTTTGTTCTGCAATGTTATAGAAAAAAGCTTGATCCTCTGGAGGCTTATGTACCAGCTGTCATACTTACGGAGTTTCAGATCAAGGACTTAGGTAATGCCTTTGTCGTGCTAGAATCCATGTATTAGAAAATCTGTGATTTCAACTATTTGAAGTTATTTACATATTCCATACTTGTAGTTAGTATTTTGCTCTATTTTCCAGGTTTCCCACGTTTCCTGATTATCTCTTTTGGCTGGTCTAGCCATTAAAAACAATAAGCGCCTCACAAAAGGAAATTTAATGAAATACAGTTCTTTTGTTTCTGACTCTAAAATTTGACATAATTCTGATGCCTGAATGCATACATTCCTCTCAATACATGGTTGGTCTTGTCGTCCCTGTACATTTTGTATCCTCGCCATTAGTATTGCTGTCGGTGTTCATATGACAAGGTTTGCAATAATCATAATTTGAAGTTAATGTAAAATTTATTTAGTTTTTTTTTTTACTACTGCAGAAAAAACATTAGAGGGTGATGAACCCCAATATGACTTCTGTCGGTCTCTACTTCGTTCTGGGCCCGCAGCATCACTTCGTGTAAATATAAGAGCAGTAAGTAAAATTTAGCTGTTCTTTTAACCCCAATATGACTCCTTCAACTTATTAGCTGTTCTTTTAGATGTGAAACCAATCGTTTCTCTTTATAAGGAAAATTTAGAATTCTCCGTTGAGTCCCCAGCCCCTCCCTCCCTTTTGAGTCAGTTGAAAGGTTTATGAAGCTTCAATTTTGTGATAGTATGAAGTATTCGTATATTTACACCGAGTCCTTTTTATACACACTTCCTCAACTTTAAATTCTGATACCAAGCTTCTATTTGCTACGAAAACTACTCTATTTGGTCGTTACTGTCTCCATTTGTTATCAAGCAAATTTCAGAATACGCCTAAACAAAAAACAACCATCAGCTTCAATGAGTGTTGTTCAAAGCTCATTCCACTGCAGATATCTATCTTTGGATAAACTATTTCTCCTTCTGCTGTCTGAAGCCATTCTCATCATGTTATCTTTATGGATATGAAAGTTAATTAGAAGGCACGGTCTTTTTGTAGGTGGCACAGTATGCATCTGACGGTGGCAATGGTAAAACTGCTTTCAATGATGTTGACGAATGTCTGAGGTATTGTAATCAATTTCCTATAAAAATTGCTTGAATTAATTGTCTCGAGTAGCTACTGATCTATTATACACTGTATATAATTAAATTCTTTCAATATGAAAAATTCAAACCCAATGTTAGATTTCTGCTTGTGAAGGTCACTAGAAGAACTTGATTCCTTGCTTCTTCATGCAACAAGAAAGGATCCTGAAGCCTCGGTCAAATCAATGAAAGCAAAAATCAATTCCGCCCTTAACGCCCTAGACAGGTGATTTGTATAGTTTTTGTCGTTTTTCTTTCCACAGTATCCCTTCTCTTGCACATATATTTCCCCTAACTGATGATTGAGAAGATGTGATTCTTACCAAGCTTTATTTTTCAGCCTCTTAAAAACTGTGCCTTCAGATGTGCTAAGTAAGGGAAAGGTTATAGCTGATTCATACAGGGAACCGGAAGGCGAGGAAACAGGTAGTTTGGACCCTGAATTAAAGCAACTAGAATCAATACTATGAATTTCTAACATGCTTATTCGCCTTTTAGTATTAGTCAGCTTACTTGAGAACTAAAGATTATATAGAACCAATGTTCCAAAGACAGAATCTTAAAACACAAATAACATAATGTGGATCAAAATATGAAAAAGATTTTAAATTATTGATCTGTTTTTTTAAAACTTGACCGAGGTTTTTTATCTTCTGTGTGATTTACAGCGATGATCATTAGTCATGAGGTATAACTCCCTTGTGTTGTGTGTGTGTATTAACTAATTGGTTTTTCTCGAGACATACGGAAATGTGTAGTCTTAATAGTTAAAAGTGTGTTGATCTATGAAAATTTATATTATGAATTACAAGGGTGGTTAAATTTGAAAGAAAAATAGTGCAAACGAACATTTAAGTCCTACCCGTAGAATGAGAATACGAACTAAGCGATATGTGCTCTACTGGATAATACCTATTGAATTTATTTTCTTCAAAAAAAAAACACATTATTTTCTTTATTTCCTATCCTATGTTGTTTTACTCTGCTTGTTTATTTAAAAGTGTATAAACAAGCAGTACAGGCAGTTAAATGTTGAGAAAAGTTGACGTGTCATATAGGTTGTTGATCATTTTCCCTTTTCTAGATAGAAGAGGTTCGACCAAATTACAACTCATGATATCCAAAAGCTTCCAATATCTATTTATATGTCTCTCTCAAATCGAAATTGAAAGATTAAGGAAATGAGATTAGAATTCTATTTATATATTTTTTATATAAATATTTTTAAAATGGAAGAAAACTCTGAAAAATCAATTTATAATTCTCCTTTTAAGTTCTCTAGAATATTTTTAATTTATGCTCAAGGTAAAAAATCATGTTTTAAAAGATTAAAGTCTTGTTCAAAAAGTTAGAACGATTAGTTATGTTTTTAGTTATTAATACTTAGAGTATAACTTTCTTACTTCCAAATATATAAAAATGTTTTTCAATCTCTAGTTACTAGTTATGTTATTGAACAGTTGCCGCGAACTAATATGCGAACTAATATGTGATACTTCAATTATCATGCAAACTTAAGTATAATTCGACAACTCATTAAATATTTTTCCACCAAAAAAAATCCAGTAAACATTCTTTTAGTTCTAGTTTTCAAATAAAATTAATCTTTTACGTCACCTCCGGTTTTTAAATGACTTTTTCAGTTCCATAATTTAAAATTATTTTTCTAAAATCTGAATTTAAAAACATTTTTAGATACCTTTATATAAATTTTCTTATTTAATACCCTTAATTTTTTTGTAGCTTGTTTTAATCTGTGTTGAAGCTAGAATATTCTAACATGGCATTTTATTTTTTCTGAATATCGTTAAAATATTTTCTATAATTTTAAACTTCTAAAATTTGTATTAATTTTAAACCTACCCGTTTCTTTCTCACTCTTTCAAACTAAAACAATATTTTTAAATTTGGAAGACAAAAAACTTCATAACCCTTTTACAGATATTGCGCAATCGAATTCACTTGAAAACTGTTTACATGGTCCCAATCAGCTACATGAGTTGTTGTATACATGTGTCCAATTTCTACTAGTAAAAGAAATAACTTCATAACTGCTTACATAACTCCATTAGTAATCCAACGATATTACCATCATTGGCTCCGAACTAAAGGTCCATCTATATAATCTTAAAACTGCCTAATTCCTTTTAAAAAGGTTATGATTCCAAAATTATATTTACTCCAAATTTTAAAGGGTAAAAACATAATCAAACAAAAAAGAGTTCACACATAATTAAACTATGTTACGATAACATAGTTATGTGTAGATTAACAACGACGACATTCAACGTAAAAACTTCCTAAAATCTAAAAATAACTAAACGGTTAAATCAAACCTACCTTCAGTCGTCAAAATCTGGGAGAATAAAAGCTCAAAATAATAATAGGCGCGAGTTAATTTCCCCCACAAATCCTAGTCATAATAGCAACACCTCGCTATAAAAAACAAGTTACATGAATTTTACGCATAATAATATTGTACTTTGCGGCATCATGTCATGGCAGGACAAACCAATAATAGGAAACTAACACCTTGTTTTTTCTTATTTTCAAATATAACTGTTCGAAACAATTCAATATTCCTTTAACTCATTTGCAAGTATTTGTACCTTTCAATATATTTTCTAAAAACTTGTCCACTAACATTTTAGAAAACAATATTTAAAATAAAATACGAAAGTCAAATATACCTATATTCTTCAACGCGGATTCGTTAGAAATTTGAAATTTGAAACGTTGATTTACAAGAATAGCAGGTAGAATAAATATAAATTATTGCAACAAAAACATAACTGATTTCCATATGCAAAACAAACAAGCAAATTTAAATTTTAGCCATTTACAAAACACGATGAAATAACGGATTTATTACCAAGCGCTCCTTCAATCCAAGGAAAACTGATCCTTGATCAAGGTAACAGAGTTGACGAACTGCTGTATATACGCTTCAAACTCGAACAAATTGTGCGTAATCTTCCCATGCTCATTGAGCTTATCTACGAAGCCCCGTGAAGTTCAAAAAATAATCAGTCGAAGATGATGACCAAAAGCATCAGATATCAGGCAAAGCGATTAAGGAAAACATAACAGAAAACTGAGTTTTCTATCACCTTTGGACAAAAGCGAACATCAAGGGTCTCCAGTATAGTGCATTTCGATATAGCAGCTTCAACAGCTTCCTCGTCAACATTGCAAGACTGAATACCCAAAACATCAAAGATAAAAAAGTTTAATGAAACGAAGGTTTGAAACAAATTGACAAGGGGGGGAGCTTCAAGATTTTGATAGTAAATTAAATTGATGAAAATATGATAAGAACCACACTACAAAAATTAGCTATTCAAAACTTAAAAATCCTACACTAGAATCTTATACATCCAAGGAGGGACTCGTGTCAATTACCTTGAAATTGGATCCTAACACAATATACTAAATACATTTCTAACAAGCTAAATTTCCAGTGGAGCACAAAAAGCCAATCTCAAATCCGAACATGATTCCATAAAAGATTTATCCAATCATCTAGAGTTCGTAAGAAACCTTAAAACAGGGAAACACTAGATTATACAAGGTTTGCAAGAAGAAAAACAATCTAAGACAAAAGAATTAAGTAAATATGTAACAGATAAAACCAGTGATACAGAGCAGGATAATCTTTCAAACATTTCAATAAATTTCACAAGGTAAAAATGATGGCTGATAAATGCAGTTAAACAAAAGGATAAGACAGCACTGAAGAGTCAATATTCAAAACTTGTAACAGATTAAAAAGAAGGGAAGACTTAATACCTGAAGGAATAGACTAGTCAATCTTGGACACTCTAGCTTCAAATTTTCCAAAGAGGAACAATTGCTGAACAGAGAAATTAAAACGTTACCATATATCTGATATGAGATGGATAGAAACCAACACACATTTATTGCAGACCCAACCATACCTTAAATTAAGAAAGCATAGGTTGAGACATGTAACATCAACCTCTTTCAAATTTGCGGACAGCGAAAGGTTTAAAATTAACAAATGACAACAATTTGCCCTGAATGGAATGACAACCTTCCTAATATTTGGACATCCAACACAATTAAGGTTTTGCAACAAGCGAGGGGATTGCTCACTTGATTCAGGAACATTCTCAGTAGAACTTGCCCTGGATAGGGTGTTTGCAGCAGGCAGATTCTTACTCTGCCCACAACTGCATCCCCAATTCAAATCATGCATATTCAAACAGCCATTCAAGCTCACATGAGTGAGGTTTGTGCAGCAAGCAAGAAGCTCATCTATGGCTGACTGAGAGAAAGTTCCATAAGACAAGTCTAACTCCTGAAGTGCTGGTAAAGCCCCTCCTTTGTAAAGAGGTTCAAGTGATGTTTCAGTGAGATATTTGCATGCTTGCAGCTTTAACACCTTCAGGAAACAGGAGAAAAAAAAAGTAGCACTATAAGCAGAGATGAAGATAATAAAAAAAAACACTAATATAAAATGTCAAATTATTAATAATGAGGCAAAAGAGAAAAGACAGATTGAAATTAAGGGAATATGATACCCATGATGACAGTACACATTACTGACTATTAAAAAAAGTAAGATTATTCGAAACCCATCTCATTAGCAATACTCGTGATTAAAAGAATGTAAAAGAATAAAAAACCATGCTATGGTAACTCAAACCTTTAGCTGTAAACAAGAATCAAAAACAGGCTGCAAGTTCACCAAGAAAGTGTATGATAAGTCAAGAACAGTCAAATTTGGAAGACAAAATAGAGATCGAAGACCATCTGAACCAATTGATGGGCATGACATCAATATCAATGACTCAATCAATGGGCATGAGACAGTTGTAGCAGACAAGCAGTCATCAGTTAGTTGGCTGCAATTCCAAACAGTAAAAGTCAGTCAGCATTGCAGAAGAAAGAGTCTAGAGATTTTCAGAGAAAACCATTAACAAATGCTTTAGAAAGGATAAATAGGAAATAATGTATAGATGACCTGCAAAAGGAAGCGTCGAGAGATGTTAAGAGTGGACAATTAATGAATGCTTCAGATAGTACACCACATCCTTTCAACTCAAGTGAAACCATATAAGGTGCTTCGATGCTGAGTGTACTCAATTTTGGACATATTCCTAAATTGAGGGATGAAAGACCAACCTGACAAGTGAGGCATGAAAAGAAAATACTGAGCCTATAGCTTATGTATATCAGATTAACAGGTGTTCATCTCATGCAAAACAAAAACGTTTTCTACAAGGGAGCAAAACCTAGATATCTTACATTATGAAGTATGAGCTCTATAGCTTGAAGAACGAATACAGGAAAACAAACAAGCAGAAGACTTTCATATTTTGTAGTTCATACTAATCTTCAGTAGCCGTGATTATTGATTTAGGCTTATGACAAATATTCAAATAAAACGACATAAAGAACTAAATTTGATCTCATGCAAACAGAATATAAAACCAATAGCACTTACAGGACAAAATGACGCTCTTTCCAAATGATCACAGCCATCCAATACAAGTTTCTCTAGATTAGGGCATGTGAGATCAAGATTAGTTATTGCCCGGCAACCACCAAGTGAAAGACAGATTAAAGAGGTACTGATGAATTGAACCGATGTCAAACTCTGAAGTCATAAAAAACACCATACATTAGAACTTAAAAATGATTAGCAAAAATTACAGCCAAGAACTCAATAGGCAAAATTCACAATATCGCTTTATGGAGATATACTGGAAAAGACGTGCAAAAAATTATATAAAATTCGTCACCCTCATTAGTTGATACTAGTGGTGTACATGCACAAGCAAATTAGGGAAAATGAACACCAAATGATTAAAATATACCTCACAATTATCGAGAATTAATGATTTCAACACTGGACAGCCTCCACCATCATTAAAAACATTGCATACAGAGTTATTCAAAGATTCACATTCAGAGAGATCCACTTCTTGCAAAGATTGGCATTGCAAAGCCAATGTGGTTAAGCTGTCCTGCTTTGGTATCGTTAATTTCTGCAATGCCACAATTCTGCCCTTTAATCCATTACAGTATAGACAAATATGGGAACAGAAAATGAAGGCGTGATAATTATGACATACTTGAAGTGAATTTGATGTGATGTTTATACGATGGAGCACAGGACAATTGGACACCAAAATAGAAGACAGCATTAGGGTCATCAAATTCAAATCGGCAAATCTGACAAGAAACGTAGTTTTAAGAAATAAATTAGAAAAGGAAGTACTCAGTGATACGGTTAACAGAAGCATTAAAAAATGTGACAAGAAGCAAAGGTGACCATACTTGCGACAATGAACCAATCTAATGTTCTGCAAGCGAGGAAGATCTAAAGACACTGATGTCAATAGGCTACAATTATCAAGCTCCAAAACCTACAAAAGCAGTAACATCATTTCTCATTTGCAAGTCTTGCCAGAGAAGTAAAACATTAACATCAGCATCATGGACAAATCACACACCTCCAACATGGAACTATAAGCTATTGCAGCCATCGAAGCTGAAGTGATGCCCTCACAACTGTGTAGCTTCAGAACTGTTAACATTGGCAGTCGAACAGTCTTTCAAATAGGAGGGGGAAAAGCATGTCAAAATAAGGCAGATTGAGTCTATATAGGCAACAAGTGATTAAAGACTCAAAATTTACCTCTAGGGATACATTTGGACAGTATGATGCATCAAGGAAACTGAGGTTGGCACAATTCTGGGCTATCTCCCTTAATGTTTCATCACTAACACATGAACAATTAGACATGTCCAAAGAAACTAATTGCGGGCATGATGTCACAGCTGATCGAATAGCAGAATCAGGAAGTTTGTGGCAAGACCCTATATCAAGCTCTTGCAAAAGGGGGCAGTGGAGTACAGTCTGAGCCATGTTACTGCGCTTCAAGGACATGGTTTCGAGTTGTGGGCACCTGGAAAAGAATAAGCAATCACATTTGAGCTGGGAAAAATACAGCTAAATGTGCGCTAACCACTAAAATATATTCACCTGACAGCTATACGCATCACACGGCACTTAGTCAACTGGAGGTGACACAGTCTGTCGTGATTAACTGATATTTCCTGAATACCACTGCCAAGTACAGCATCATTGATGCTCAGTCTCCTCAACATAGAACAATCAGCCAAAGCATGGAAAAAACTATCCATTATATTTCCTCTTCCCAACGTTAAAGCCTCAAGATTTCTGAAAACAGTTATAAAGAATAAAAATGAATCACAGGTGACATAGCTGACAACCCAAATACCGAAGAAGCTACCAACCTTAACGAAGAGACGGCCTTCATGACAAGCTGGTAAGAGGGAGGACCGGACAAGCGGATTGTAGCGATTTTAGGATAACGCCTACAGATGTCCTCGACTACACATACACAAGCATTGTATCAGCACATTTACAGGACTACGAGGCACACGGAGCATTATTTCCACTACCCATATTTCAACGCTACAAGGCACCAAATATCTACAGATAACAATTTATTATGAAATATATTCTCAGGCTCACATTGCTCAACAGATATGTTTCGATCTTCAAAATTCAAACTCTTCCAGAAGTCTTCGTGAGCACTAGCAGTTCTCCACTGCTTACAAACCCTGGCAGCTTTGCAGAGATTGGAGTGATCCAAAAAGGAGAAAACCTATATTACAAGGAGAACGGGTAAGGATAGAATTCCAATTTTCAAACCATTAGCAACAAACAGTAAATACCATGTGCAACAAATCATCCGTAAGATCCATCTTGGTTACTAGATCATCTACATTTGCGATGTCACTGTCATCTCCTTCATCAAAGTTACTCCCCTCACCAGAAGACATCAACTGCAAAGCATCATCGTTGGATCGAACAGACGATCCCTGAATATCATCATAATCCCCATATTCGGCAGATGCAGTGGATTTCCCAGCATTCGAAGAACTCGCAATCGCAGCATGAGCGCCACTGAAAAAAAAAATTAAAAAAAAAAAGAACATCAATACACCACATTTCTCGATAATGCGATAACATCCTTGTCCCACATGCATTTTCCAATTATCCCAATTCAGAAATGGACATCAATCGTAACATAACCCTAGCGAAAAACACCATTTCCTAAAGATAACGAATGCCCAATGCCAACGACTCGCACTCAAACTCACTCGAAATCAAAATAAACTCTGGCGCGCTTCCGGCGATTGTCCTCGGCTGAAGCGGAACTGCCCTCTCCATCAGAACGACGCCTGTTAGACGAAAACCTCTCCATGCACTGAATCAACAAAATGAAATCGTTGCTTTCGAGAAATGGCTCCCGCGTGAACAGAACAGAAAAACGACAACGCTTGAAGCTTATGCGGCACCAGAAGTTAACGCCCCATAAACCCTAGGTCTCGATCGCGCACATTTCGCGAGAAACCCTAGGGCGAAACCGGTTATGACAGAGAGTTTGTTTCTCTATTCCGCAAAATGTGGGAATTGGACACACACGAGAGCGATATGAAGGAATGGATCCGATCGGATACGTTTTTGCGATTTTGGTTCCTCAGAAGTGTTGAGTTTCTTTCTCTTCTTTGGGGAAAGCTAGTTTTACTAATCAGAGATTGCACGATGTAGACGACGGCGTTTAACCTGATATTTATTGTTTGTTTATTTATTTGTGTTATTTTATTGTTTAATTTATTATTTATTTATTTATTTGAATTTAAAATTTAAAATTTAAAAAAATTGTGGTTCGGCGTGTTGAGTTTGAAAAAGGGTGCTTAGTGGTTGCTGTCTCTTTTTGCGTCTACAAAAGTGGTGGTAATGGGAACCAACCAAAGGATGATGTCTTGTCTTGATGAGATGAGCATTTTTATTTCTGATTTCAATTTTGAAGACAATAAAGAAAGACTCCATTAACATTCATCATTTAATGGGACTCTCCTGCTTCCAATTCTTCCATAATAATCTTCTAAATACACAAACAACTTACCATTTTCTTTATTATGTCTCCAATTTTTATTACACGGATTTAATACGATAAGATATGATAATGCCTTCGTAATGTCATATTTGTTACACACAAATAATACCATAATGCTATCGTATAAATTATAATAACTTGTATTTAGGAGACTTGGGGTAGATTTTATCTTATTTCTTTTCCTTTTTTTAAGAAAAAGTAATAGACCAAAGTTTATAGTTTTATTAATATTAATAAAAAATAAATTATATAAATACAATAAGATTTCATATTGTGATCAAATATTGTAATAACGCTCAAACCATATATTTTATTCTAAAAATACATTCATAAAAAGCATTTATAAAATGAATATTTTTTATAATTTTGTCATAAATAATATTTTATTATATTTAGTTAATTGAGTTTAAGAAAATAGTTATAAAATTTAAAAGATAATTAATAGAATGAGATATATTGAGAAGGGTAAAATTTGATTGTGATATGTCTATATTGCAAATAACGATTACAAAAATCTTATAGAGAGAATATTTTTATTAGTAATTATGAAATATGGATAATGGTGAATAACGTTATAATGAGAAAAAAAATGTATTGAGATATCAATACATATATAACTTATTTGTGTATGAATTATGGAGTAAGAAATGAAATTGTTTACAAATATATTTCATAACTAGAGTGATTTTATTATCACTATCATAAGTTAAGGATATGATCGATAGAATATAATGTAAATTGTTTAATAGGATTGCAATTAGGTTGATACCACACATGCATACGTGAAATTAATAAACTTAGTAAATGTGTCAAAAAGTTTCACCCTTGGACTTTGGTTGCCAATTAAAATCAAAGTTGAGAGAAAATTGATGGTCACGTAAATCTTTATAGTGTCCTATAATAAACATTTTACATGAGGATTACATCAACATCAACAAATTAATATTATCAAGTATTTAATATAACCAATATTCAATGTCAAATATCAGTAAATATATTAGAATTATACAATTATCAAATAAAAATATCAAATAACAATTTGACAAAAAGTTAACAAACTATATAAAAGTGTAAAAATGATAAAATGTACACACTATAAATTAAGTTATCAAACCAATAATTAAATAAGTTAATATAATTTTTTTTAAATTACCCAATGAATTAAAATATTTTAATAATTTAAAAAAGAAACATTCATGAGGACCAATAGGAGTATTATGGCAGCTAAAATCCCCTCATTCTAAAGTAATCTTAGTCATTGGTTTATGTTATAGATATGTAATTGAGATATTTGCTTATAATATGAATGATATGAGTACAAGTTTTGTTAAAAGAAAATAGAATTTAAGGATAATTCAGTTTTATAAAATTAATTTCTTATCTTAATTTTATATTACTTTTAATTTAGTTTATATGCATTTATTATATATATATATATATATATATATATATATATATATATATATAATATATATATATATATATATATATATATATATATATATATATATATAGAGAGAGAGAGAGAGAGAGAGAGAGAGAGAGAATTTAAAATATTCTTAAAAAATAAAATTTCTGAGTAAATAATAGGTACTAAAATATTTCTTTATATTCAGTCCAATTTTAATTTTAATACAAGGATGTTTTAGTTGTTTTTTTATATTTAGTTAACTTTTTTTTAATCATATCAATCAAATTACATTTACAACTTTTTATTCATTTTTTTGTTACTTTCTTTCAATTCAAACAATTTTATTTTCCATTCTCATTTTTATCTTCTTTTTCTTCGGTTTCCATCCTAACCCAAAGAAAAAAAAAGAATAAATTATACTTCTATTATTCAATATAGGTTTGGAAGCTATGCCTTATCAGGTATTAGTGAACAGGTGTTTAGGTGTACTTGACCCTTAAAATAGACTACAGAAAAATTTAGAGAAAAATAAATTGGAGTTTTTTTTGTACCACTAACACTAATTGCCAACTCATTTTAGGAATATTTTAGTCATTAAAAAAATTATTTTTTGTGTTCATAAATAAGAAAGAGTAAAGAGCAAAATAATAAGGGTAAAATATGTGTAAAATATGTATAAAAATTTGTTTAGTGTCAAAATAATACTACCCACATAAATATTAAACAAGCAGCTGATGGAAAACGCAACAGTAATTCAAAAATTGAAACTAAAAAAACCTTGTTTGGTTTTCTAAAGTCTAATTATAATCTTATGATGTAATCTTCAATCAGTACATGCAATTAAACTGTGTTTTCTTGAAAATTGATGTGCAGTGGGAAAACTCCCAATATATATATTTAAACTATAGCTTACTTCGCATGTAGAAAAGTTTATAATAAAAATTATATCAAAGAAAAATAGCGATTTTTCCTATCTAACATTAATAAAAAATAAACACCGGCTTAAAGCTCTTCCGAGTTTATAACCATAACTCTTTTATGATAAAATTTAATTTTTCAAAAGATTATTCCCCTTGAACAAGATATGATATTGTTACATTCCACAACAAATCTAACAAACTATATTTAACAGAAGGCAATCATGCCCATGTTGTTGGGTATTATAAAACAATCCCACATATATAACTCAGGTTTATCACAAATGATGAAGTTACTGTGTCCTCATTCTGCTGCTTTCAGCTGCCCTTACTTGAGAGAAATATGGATGTGCCTACGGGAATACATCAAGGAAAAAAAATGTTAAATCAAAAGACCATATAATATAGTGAAAATTGAGCAACTCTCAACAAGAACATAACAATGTTACGATAAATTAATGACTTCTTCATACCATTGCTTCTCTTGCTGTAAGCCTGTCCTGGTGATCGTATCGAAGGAGCTTATCAAGAAAATCAATTGCCTGCATATCCGATATTTTGAATCAATTAAAGACCCTTTATGAATAGTTAATTACAGTATAAACGAATTGGTAAGTCCAAATGCCATAATGGAACACGGGTTAAATTACCTCAGGAGACACGAGATGTTGATTATCAGCATTAATAAATTTAGACCAAGGTTTGCGACTGTGCCTGCAATTCAATAGCGTAACACAAAAATGAGTAAAAATAATAATATTGCGTATAATCAGGAAGAGAGAAAGTCAAAGAAAAGCAGTAAACTTCTAAGAAGAGAACTCGGATTCTACCGCAGTGGCATGAACTAGTGACAGAACGATGTGAATAAAGTATATTTAAACTGGTATGAAATAAGCAGAGAATGAAATTAGAATATGATACCTTCCAACTAGTGCATCAAGTTGAGGATCAAGCTCCAGATGATACTTATTCAGATATGCATTTAGTTCATCAGTACCAAGCACCTGCGGATCACATAAAAAAGAAAAGAAAATGAAAACCTACAAACCTGGAAAGAAAAGTATCTCCCTAAATGATCAATAGGAAGGGAAAAGTGGTCTAGAATTATATCTTTTAGCATGTTAAACAACAAATAATTCAGTCATACTTAAGATCCCCCGTAAAATGATAAGATATTTCTGTAAGAAGCTTAAACAGATTAACTGGCAGAGTGTCAACATATTGATTTTGCAATTTTATACATTATTAAACCACCGTAAATGTTACCTTAGCTATTTTTACAAGTTGGTCATGGTTGTCGTGTCCATAAAAGAAAGGCTCCTTGCGAAATATCTACACCAATTAAAATGATTATAACCCACATTACACGCTCTTACACTTGTAGATTCAGAATTAGACTTCATATTAAATAATAGCAAGGGTCTGGCACATATAACCAGTAAGTTGTAGACTATAGTTAGATTATTCTAACCATTCCAGCAAACATGCAGCCAAGACTCCACATGTCTAATGAGTAGTCATAATCTTGCAAATCAACTAGAAGTTCAGGGCCCTTAAAGTATCTGCAAAATAAAAGCATAGCACATGACATTTTTTTTGGTGGTCATTTATAAACTTTTCCAAAACTTAGTCCCATATAGCACTATCATACAAGTCTCACAAAATTTAAACAATATCTTTCCCTGGTCAATTCCATATCCAACTAACAAATATAGGCAAATTAGAAACAAATTAAAAGGGGAAATCCAAAAGTGAATTAATGCTGGCGCCTAGAAGGAAGCTGAGAATGTGTACATGACTATAAACCAAGTGTAAGATTACGGAGCTGAATATGTTTACTAACAATGAGTTGACAGAAATTTACATAACCAGACAAAATGAACTAGGGTATGTTTCGGCTGGATATAACAAAAGTTCTTTGACCCCTAGTTCTTCCAACCCCATTCCTTCATGGGTATCCCTTATATGCCTAACAGCCCTCACACACGGCAACAAATGACTGGTCCTGTTTTTAATACCTTCAGCTATACCTTTAAATTATTGCTTAATAGGAACTATGGATTAAATAACGAAATGGGTTTATTTAACAAGTCTTAAAATGAAAAGTACAGTAACTTTGGTGCGTGCACATTAGCCTGCTACATCAAGCCCCATCATCAAGGTTAAATTGCTTCAGAGTCAACAAAAATATGCCTGAACTAGTCACCTGTGTCTTTAGATAACAATTGCACATTGATCCTTGACAGTACTCATTGATTTATGCATGTTCATGAAGAGCTTAGTGTACTATAAGCTTCTGAAAAAAATAGTCTAGTAATTGTTCAAAATTGTCTCTTCAAAAATTAAACAAAAAACGTAGCTGAAAACGAGAGCTTAAATAAGCTCATGAGATATTTGTACACTTGTAAACTCGAATTGTAAATAAGGGTTTACTTCATATAGGATACTATTGAAATACCGATAAATAACATGACAATTTATCATTTTAATTATATAATAATGCAAAATATTAAACCTTAATAATAAAGCAACACCAAGTAAAACATAAGCTCATTTATAAGTTCTTAATAAGATAAAATTAAAATATCTAAGAAGAGAGAAATATCTTCAAATAAGATTGAGTTTCAAATTGTGCGCAGCAGAGAGAATAAGAATGATTGTGCAGCTTCAACACATTCAGAATCCACAACACTGCAGGGAGAAAATGTTGTTGCCGCTTGCTTCAGCCTCAACACAGAGAATGGCTAGTGATGGACATTACAGAGAACAGCATTGCAAGAGCAAAGAAGTCAAGCTTCACAAGTACAGAGAAGGATGTCATGATTGTATAGCAAACAGAGAAGGGAGGTGAGAGCAGACCAACCATAATGATGAGAGCAGCAGCTGTCCCCAATTTCCACTAGCAGCAACAAAGAAATGGGATTGCCAAGAACCCCATTCTTCCTTTTTCTCTTACTTTTGCAAGCAAAATGACATTAAGTGGCCTCATTTTCAATTAAACAAATAATAAAAAAAAGCTGAACTCGCCAACTGGGATGCGACCTCAGGACAAGTTCACCGGAGTTTACATTGAGCCCACTCAAACACTTAAATACAATTCTACAAGTCAACTCGAACAAGAGGCATGAGCTTGTACGTTTTTGGGAGTTAAAACTTGAGTTTGATAACCAAGAAAAAACACAATTGGTTGACAAAAACTTTAGGAATAGACCAGTTTGAGGTGGTTGCATGGTTTTAAACAGTGGTTTTTGTATACAACTATTAAAACAATCAGTGTTCAGCTAGAGAGGAGCTCAATTATTTTTTCACTCAATTTTGAAACACTTTGAACTCAATTTTTAAAATCAAAAAGTTTTTTGACTTTTGGTTTTCAATCATGAAATCCACTTATTCAATCATAAAATATATTGATCAAGTCTCCACATCTTCTGAATGATGTTAGCGGATATATACCTACTTGGGAAGCAATAATTCTAATAATCAATTTGTATTAAAAATTCATACTCAAATGAGCTCACTACACCTTACTGTTTTTTGATTTATGATATATACTAATATACTTAGGCTCATCCATTGCATAAATCTTTTATTATTATACTTCAGAAATAGATTTGTGACCATAGTCAATTGGCCAGAACATTACCTTGAAGCCACACGAACATTGTATTCCTTTCCAGGGTGATAAAATTCAGCAAGACCCCAATCTATCAGGCGGAGTTTCCGTAATTCATGATCTATCATAACATTATGAGGTTTCACATCTCTATGCATTATGCCTTGGGAATGGCAGTAATCTAAGGCCTGCAATTCACAAATAAAGCTTTCATTCAACAAGAAAAAGGTCCTTCACGTGTATTTCTGCAAATGTAAAGTAATAATATTTTACATGATGCATACACATAATCAGATGCAAAATTTATTTAAACCTTGTTTAAAACAAAGATACTGCAATTACTTTTAATGAAAAATATATAAAGGAAAGGACACAGAACATTAGTCCAGGTATAGCACGAGAGATTGAAAAATTATATTACCTTGAGAAGCTCGTATATATAATAGCGTATGTCATAATCAGTCAAGGTTGGATACAAAACTTTAAAATCTGTACTGTTGACATACTCAAATATTAAGCTAGGAGTTTTAGAGTGTTGATCTCTGACAATATCAAGAAGCTTAACAATATTTGGTCCCCCACAAAGGTTCTGAAGTATTTTTATCTCTCTTTTAATCTGCAAAAAGAAGTTAAATATATCAAGAGGTAACATAAAAATCTCATAAGAACTGAATGTTTCATTGCATAAACACCATATAATAAAAAAACTATTTCAAAAAATTGAAGATATATACTAAATCCAAAAATGTGAAGAGCACTTTGATGTTCTACTCAAAAAATTGGAACTGAAGTTGTATTTCTTCATGCCCCAAATGATTCACATTACAAGTTGGACTTAAGGTTTGGCTACCAACTCCACTAACAATTTAAAAAATAAGAATTGCAGAACCAGGTTGCTGAGGTGAAGCAGAACAGCTCTATGTCCTGTTCTTGGTGTGCAATCCCACATCTCAACCCCTCCTTTCCTGCATTTTGTTTCAAAAAGAGGATGCCCTACAGATGCCTAAAGTCCTTGTTTAATCTAATCATGGATATGCATACTAGGGATATACAAAAAAATCTATCCCTCATTGCATGCTGATGCAATTTTGCAGATGATATAATGTTAGCTAAGAAACCAAGGGAAGCAGTTAACTCTCAACTCAAACTTTGGAGACAACTTCGAAAGCAAAGGGCCAACACTAGAGCAGAATTAAGACAAAGTATATGCGCGGTAATTTTAGCAAGAGACAATAATGTGTCTCAGAAGAAACTGAGAAAAGATGTCATACCGCATATTTCTAAATTAAAAGTCTAGAACAAAAAATAAAAAATGAATGGAAAACAGATGAGGATGTTACACAATTTGGGGGCTATTTATGTTTGAAAAGTGCCAACCAAATTCATAGGTCAGTTTTATCCTAGTGCCATACACTCAACAATATTTTATTGTAGTGACGGTCCTTAAAGGGACTGCAAGAAAAAAATATTGGAATAGTATAAACAAGTAAAGATGGATGTGTGGTCATACAAGAAAGAAAAAAAAAATGATTGTATATGATGAGAGATGCATCGATAAAAGTGGTCTGGACATGTTTAAAGAAGACCGAGGGAGAACAGGAGGAATAATACATGGTTTTGGTTTCTATGAAGAGGAGAGGGAAGCCACTATGGATTGGAGGAAGTAGTGAACAAGGATTTCATTGTAAATAACTATTAAGAAATGGGTTTAAACTTAACTCATCCTTAAAAAGCCAACTAGTAAGATGAGGATTGTCCCTACTTAGATACCATAAATTGATCTAATCTCTAATCGATTTAGAATCTTCAACACTCCCTCTCATGCTGAAACATATGGGACTACATATTCAGAGGTGGTTCAATAGGGGCCCATATCGAGTGGTGAGATAGACCCAATAAACCTCACTAGAAGAGGCTTTGATATCATATTAAGAAGTGAGTTTAAGTATAACTCATTCTCACAAAAACCTCCAGTATTTAATCGAACAAAAAAGTGTAGCGTGATCCATGCAAACAACCTTGTGTAATTAATAATCCTTGAAGCCCACCAATATTTAGGGGGACACGGAGTTACACAATTTTTCAGCTAAGGTGAACTAGTTCGAACTATGAAGCTACTCTTCTCTATTCAAAGCATAACTTCCAAAGGTCAAATACTATGTCTTTTGTTTTATGTTTATTTTTTTGGAAATAATTATTGCACAACTATGTTAAGGAGATTGTGCAGAGTTGTCCAGTGTTATCCAACAGCTCACAAGAAAATAGTGAAAGAGTATGTGTGAAACTTGTGCGTAAATTTTAGGAGAACACTTCCCATGAAGCACCCCTGCTTGACCTTTTACTCGTAGTCTCCAGGTCCCAAAGTTCGAAAACAGCATCAATGCAAAAACAAAATCTCACCTTTTTTTTCTTAACAGGCTTGAGAATCTTAATTATACAGCGGTCGTTGCTATTAACATTTATGCCTTCAAAAACTTCACTGTACTTCCCCCTTCCCACTTTTCGGACAACCTCATAATCATCCTGATCGCTGAAAATAGCACACAGAAAATTCATAAATAAGATAATTGGAATGGGAAACGTAAAGCCTCATAAATATTAGACCTAATGCATATCCTCCCGACGAACCTTGCTCACAGAATCAACAAAAGCTTTAAGTATTTCATTTTAGACTACATATAACAGCTACATCAACCAATTTCAAATGACAAGGTGATTCGTCATGGTCAATCGGCTTCTCCGAGTTCATACCACACACCAAACGTAAGAGGGCAAAGAGATCCAATAATATATAATCATAACACAAACGACAGCATTCAGCATCCCCATTGGAAATCAAAACATGAAAAGAATGTGACATAAAATTGTTAAAGGTTTAGGTATATGAAACGGAGGACAAGTAACCAAAACTAGAAAAACGGCACCTAAGGCTCATAACCTACAAGGAAAAATATCCATTAATTGAGAATTGTGGCTAATCAAGGAGCAACAGAAAGCTTGGAAAACAAATTAGATAAGGAATCAACAAAAGGATGAGAAATATAATAGAGATGGGAATAATACCCCCATTGAACGGTGAGAGACTCGTAATCCCAGTACTCTTTGGGGCGAAGAACGTTGACATCGGTGTAGACACGCGCCTTCGACATGGGTTGGGGGTTGGAACCCGAGATCTGGGTTCTGTGGAGCTGATGAAGGATTGTGGTGGTCTTAGTTTCAATGAGGTGGGTGGGGATGCGCAGGTTAGGGGGTTGCGCAACCGGCGCACGCAAGGCGACAAGGGTGCATACTAGCAAGAAGCGGAGAAGTAGTGCCGGTGGTTCGTGCGCATATTTAATGCGTGTGTAGGGATAATAACACATACTTTTTACATTCTCTGATATATTTTTTTATATGTAAAAGTGTCAAACCAATAGTACCTACCCCTCCGCTTTTGCGGTAACTTTTTTTGGAATTGTTTGAGGTTTGAGGATCATTTCCCTTACTCAATAAAGCTGCTATACTAGGGTCTCCCTCCTGCCATTTTAGGTCCTCAAAATAAATTTATTTCAATTACCAATGTGGTCTGTGATGCTTGACCATGCACAAAAAATAGCCACCAATGGTACTGTATATCATCAAAATGAAAGCACAAATATGGTTTGGAAATAACTTAATAAGTCTTCTCCCCAAACTCTTCTAGTATTTCTTCAGAACACTGAGAATTCAATGTGCAACATTACTTAAATTTTTTACAACCATATCATGTCTGAAATTTCGTTCGATCAGTTTTGAATGAAAACATATGCAGCACAACCATCGGAACATGTTTCAAATGTATATGTGGACTTTAATAAAGAGAACCATTAGTAATTTTGACAAATTTTAATATATAAAATGTGTACGGAGAATAGTGTTGCTAATATTCATTTTATTCTAAACAAGTTTTGTCTTTAACTTTTAAATTGTTAACTAAAATTGAAAGTTTCCAAAATGGTCCAAGTTATGTAAATTGATGGGAAAGACTTGCTGCCCCATATCATTTTTCTCCTGCACCCTAACACTTCCGGAATTAATTTTTCAGAATACAAAAATAGTTCCGGAAATTTCTTTTTCCAGATAGCAATCAATGGAACAAATTTTCCGGTAATTGTTTTGATGGTGTGGATGAATAAATTTGTACGGATGCAGGACGCAACACCCTAACTCGATTTATACATTTTTGTATGAAGTAGATTAAAAAAACAGCGATAAAATTATTTAGAACACCAAAAAAGTTTATAGTAGCCTTACACGTTCGTCTTTTCAAATGAGCGCATGGTAGCAGGTGTGTGCAATACCAATTGAAAAATGCCAAACTCTCAAAAGTAATTCTGATGTAACAAGTTGTTGCCCCATTATGAATATAACCTCCAAACTGTCCATTCGTTTAGAATAGAACAGACTTCTAACTTTCAAATCAAAGCATTGCAATGGACCTGCTGCTGCACCTTTAAAATAATACCAGACTTTAATCACCATGTATTTATAAATGTTTTAAATATATCTACAATAAAAAAACTTCCATCTTAAAATTGATGTAGGAATTAAGATTGCCACGGATGTTATAAAAGACATTCAAGAAAATTATTGAACTAGTAATTACCACTTGGTTTGAATATACAAAATAAACATTGTTAGTAACTTGGTATACATCTTTCCTGCAGCCAATTTAAGATTTTAAGCCTTCCTCAAAACTTGACTAAGAAAATAAACAAGAGATGAAAAGTCTAGATAATTTTGGACTCGATAAACATTTGCCACTCAATGAATGAAATTCACTATGTTCCAGCCTGGCTGCAGCAGGTTCTTCCACGCACCACGGCATTCTTTCGGTGCATGCTGGGGTTGCCACAATACGAATATTATATTGCAAAAGTGACAAGAATCAGAAAATTTGGAAAGCACTAGTCAGCTTATGCATATCCTGTAGTAAATGGATTCATACATGCATAAGTCAACAGAAGGTGCACCAGAATTTACCATTGGAAAAAAAACGACCTTTTCATTCGACCAACCAAAGCAACCTGCAGAGTTTTGTCCAAACAAATTTTGAAAATGGCCACTGTTTCTCAAACCATGAGAGGAAATTGTGGCATGACGATCACAATGCGAAGAGTATAAAGACTATGACAGAATTATTCTGTATCTACATCTTTTATAAGGTTTTTTTAGGAGGTAGGGGAGATTTATAGTGATTAGTTAGATTCAACTTTTGCCACATAATTTTGTTACAATGGACAAGTATGAGGTAATATTCATCCTAAAATCACCTGCTTGTCCAACAAAACCTTTGTCTATGGTGATCGGAGAACAGATAGCCAGACACATCCACATAACGCATCCGCATCTCCATGCAAGTTTAAGAATTTAGTGCTCATATTCTCCAAAATTAATAGAATACAATGAATGTATATATACAAAGGGCAACTTCAAAAGAACTTGCAAATCAATTAAAGCAAGGGACCAAATGATCATGTGTAATGCTTCTATCCTTCTCACTATTGTACTGTATCTTCATATTTACATTGGCTCAGGCTGGATTTGCTCGAAGTCAAAAACTTCAAACATCAGACGCCTAACATCAGGTTTACCATAAACAGTGTATGAAAGCCCGTGAAGGGCCTGTTGAACAGCCGTATTGACTGGGTATTTCAGTCTATAGCTGCGCTGATATGCGTCTTGAACCTCTTCGGAATATACAATAAAGTGGTGCAGATTTTTGTACCTCAAATATCTTCCACAAAACTTGTTCATAAGAAACCTCCGGTGCTTATTTTGTAACCAGAGCCCTGGAGCATCTAAATGCTTCATCAACAATCTTTCAGCCATTACCAGATCCTGTAAAGATTCCCAAAAGGACAAATTATACGGTATGCAGCGCAAAGACACGAGAAAAATTTAGTGTATGATACGAAGAGTTTCATTTCGATCAAATATTAATACCGTGAACAGAAAGATTAGTACCTGAATCTTTTGGCCAAGGTATTCTAATCTCTCGTAGCAAAATCGAGGATGATCAAATTTGTACTTTGATGGGTGCAAGAAACATAGCTGTGATTCAACAAGAAATTCAACAGCATTAACGGGGAATTGGGGAACCTTCAAGCTGATCTAGGAAGATTCTAGGGAGATTTAAGAAAGTTGTAAAATCCATTGAATATTTCTTAACTAAACTTAAAGTTAAATCATGCTCAATATTGAGACGGTTTTAATATGGTCTTCATTTTAATGAGGTGAACTCTGCATAGACGAATCAAACACAGTGGACAAATTAAAAAATAAATAAAACAGATAACGAACGATGGAAATGATTCACGCAGCAATAATTTATTATCAATTAATTATGATGTACCAATACTTCAGTACTGGTCATTCTTTTTCTATTTACTTCTGAATTACCACAGAATCACTGGCAAGTACCACAACAGGTTAAATAAGAGTCCCACCACTCCAGCCAACTTTAATTGTCATTAAACAACTTCATGGCCTTTGTAATATGAATATTGAACCCAAGGATGGGACAACGGAAGCATGCATGGTTATTTATTTATTCAGAGGTGCATGAAAAGATATCCTCAACCCTCACAAGTCAAGTCAAAGTGTATGTAGTAGTCAGATCTGGATAAATTAAAATCAGAATGAGAGGCAATAATAGAGATACCTGCAAACCAAGATCAAGCTCTATGTTCCTGGCTTTAGTAATTTCTGGACTTCTATCTGTCAATTTTAGTGGATATCCAAGGACTCGCATAATCTGAGGTTTGCAATCATAATCCCATACATTTCCTCTAAACCGATGCATGCCCGGAGGAACACAAGCTCTGAAGAGCCGTGGATGTGCAAACAAGGCATCTGCAGGAGGCTGAATGCAGAGCAGTAAACATCATTGCTGTTCTCCAAATAATAACATAGTGCCAAATTACATTGAACATCAGGGTTTTGCATTCACAACTGACAAAAGAGCAGAGAAACACTTTTGAATTTATTATGAAGCAAGATTAGGTTTGGCAAACATAGTTCACAATATTTAGTTGTTCATGTGATAGCTCTTTTGAAATAAATAATACTGTGCCAGAATATTGTAGAACATGCCTTGTACGCAACCATATCTTGCCAGCTTATATTGCCTTCAAACTCGGCAGATACGTGATCTATATCTTCAAGTTGCCTACGCAATTTGGGCTGGCATTCCTCAGCATCTGGATCCATTCCAAAGACTTCAAAGAGAACACGATATACTTCTGGCATACCAAAACAGAGATAGATTGCCCCAAACAAAGCCCAAAATACAGACCTGCCATGATAGTAACAAATAACAAAAACCATACATTTCATTGATTAAGGTCGTTCTACAGTTAATGGATTAAAACAACAAAAGAATATCATCATGAGTTGCTAATGAGCAAATTTGTCTCCTCTTCATAGATTTCCCTTTAACAGTATGGAACTCATTTAATTATTACAATTTATGAATGAACAGCTTGGTCTCCAGAGGAAGCTAGCCTCAAAAGCACAGGTCATTTTTCTCACAAACCCGGCCCGTATTATGGAGGATTAGGCACATAGAGAAACACAATGCTGACCTAGAGAGCAGGCCCAACATACAAACATATATGTCCAAATTTTGCAGGCAGGTTTTCAGTTATAAGAGAAAAAATAACACCAACGAAATATTCAAATCCAAACCCCTTATTGTTTTGAAGAATAAGGTTTCATTACTCATTTGATCTATACTAAAAATTTTCCCCTATAGCCCCTATAGTCGAAATATTATCTTTAAGTCCTTACACATACCAGGTTTAGACCCTTTTAGTCTCTGCACGTATCACTTTAATGCCTACGACAAGGATTAAAAGAGATTAAAAATGATATATATTATAAAAGGATTAAAAGAAAATTTTTTAAGCATAAGGAACAATGGGAAAGTTTTTGTAACTAAAATAGCCAAATAATAACTTTATATCATGAGAGGGAAAGGTGGGGCATTACTAAAAATTCAGCGTTAATCTAATTAAGCAATCCAGTTTAGTCAGTCAGGTGACTCCAACCAAACATATCGATGTCCATGTGCCAACAGAACAGCTCCACATCGTCAAGGTTTTTCGGCCGTACAAAACCCTAACTCACAACCACGGCTGGTGCATCAGCCGCATTTATCCACAGTTCCCCCACAATATACAAAAATTGTACGAAAACCACGACTGCATTCTAAAACCTTCCTTAACAGTAACACATGACAATCTCCCCTGTAATGAAGCCGTGCTTACATTTTCTAAAAAATATATTCCTTGAAAACGTGCATATGGACGACCATCAATCGCATCCTTAAACTGTCACTCTCCTAAACAGTTCCTAAAATTGGATTATATAAATAATCACTCAAGTATTAGAAATTATGGTATGTAGTCCCCAAGTAATGAAAATTTCTTCAAATTAGTCCTTAAAACATTAGTGAAATATATCAACATAAGAACCAAACGGGTGGATATTCAATACTTTAAGAACTATCTATATAATTCATCACTTTATTTATTTAGAAGAGACAGTGATATACTTGAGAAATCAAATTGATGTTCACTCTAATGTAAGAACATGAAGCAACTTCAAATAAAAGCTAGAAAAACGACAGTAAACAAAAACAGCTAGCATCATCACAATCATCAGAAAAAGGACGCACGTTGATTGTACAGAAGAGTAACAAACAACACACAAAAGAGGTTCTTACTTTACAGTTGCCTCCCTTTCCTTCCGGACCAGCTTATCCATATCATCATACGGGAACAACAAATTGTGCAAGCTCGAAGCTTTAATCCACTTGGGCATGTTCCTCTTCCCGATCAGGCCAAAAACACGCTCCCTCATGGAGGCAGGCGATTCCCTCGGATACCTCTGCAAGAAAAACTCGGCGAAGGCCAGCTCCAGCACGTACTGCCCCAGAAAGAAGAGTCTAGAGTGGCCGTACCGCACGTGCCGCACCTTGTTCCTCTGACTCGACTCGTGCTGAAAAGCCAGGTACAAAAGCGTGTCAAGCTCTCTGGCGGGGTTGTTATCGTCGCCGAGCGTGTGGGAGGGCTCCAGCGGGTACCCTAGCGCCTGCTTCACTTCTAGCAGGTGCTGCTCCATCCACGCCCTGTCCCCGTAGTTGAGCTGAGTGAAGGGTAGGCACGAGCTCAACAAGGGGAAGGATTTAAGGGAGAGTTGGGGGCTGTTCAGCAACCTGTTGGCCAATCTTTTGTTGTCTAGTGGGCGCGTGAGGATGAGATTCCGCGGGGGCGTGCGTGGGGTTCGGCGGTAGGGTCGCTTGCGCTCCGCGAGCTCTTGGAGGAGGCGCTGGGGACTATTCTTGGGAAGCTCCTCCTGCGGCGGGTCTATGGCCACCGCCGAAATCCGGAACGGAAGAAGTTGCGGGGGTGGGGTTTTGGGGAAGATTTGGATTTGAAGTGCAATGGGAGTGAGTGAGGAGGAGAAGGAGAAGGTGCGGGAGAGCGTGAAGGGAGAAGAAAGCTCCATTGGTGTGGTGAAATGCGATTCAGTGGTGGCCGAGGGTGAGGTGTAAACATTAGAGTAAAGGTGTGGGTTCCGATAACATTGATCGTTAGATTGATTAGAGGGTTTTGGGTTCGTGTTGATGCAGGGTTTTGGGATTCCACGATGCAACTGATGGTTGGATTGGAGACAACGTGTCACTGTATAAGTTTATCTTTTAAGCCCATCTTAGTTATTACATTTTTTTCACTATAATCTCAATTAAAAATATTTGCTTTCCTATATATAAAGGAAGGAGTAAAATAAGAATTTTTTTCGTTCTTATTTCCTGTCTTTATTTTCAAAAAATATTTTTTTATTTTTAATCTGTTAACATTTGGAATCCGTTTTTCCTTTTATTTTTATTTTTTTAATTAGCGGTGGTTATAAATGAAAATTTGAAATTATTGATGAAAATTGTAATTTGTTGATCGGAGAACTCAATTATCAAAGTCAAAAGTAAAATAATTTTTTTTTCAATTAAGCAAATGTATTTTCAACTTCGCTATTTTTTAATATTCAAATACCAAAAACACTCATATTAAAAAAGGAAAGGATCAGGATAAATAAATAAATATATAGTAAATAATAAATATTTTATATTTTATATATAAAGAGATATATTATTTTATAATTATTATTCTTATTTTATCTTTTATAACATGTATTTACTGATTTTTTTTTAAATTAATAGTTAGTTAAAATTGTCTTAACAACTTTTTTTTTCTCCATTCATTCCACAAATTTATTATTATATTTGTAGTGTTTTATTTTACTAGGATAGGATACAAATATTAGTTCTTTTGTATCTTATTTATTGAATAAATATATATAAATAATCCATTTAAATATATTTATAAGGAAATTAAGATTTTTCAAAACTAATTAATAAAAATAACTTATTTAAAATTGATATGTTAATGTTTTAATATTTTTTTAATTAAAATATAGCTGGTACATTATCTAACTGTACGGATAATATGTGAATATAAAAAATATTCATATCTATTATTTGTAGATATTCATTTACGGTATTTATTTTATATGTATTACGAATTCTCTTCGTGAATATCCATAACTACATATGTTTTAACATCCCTAATTTTAACCCTCATAATTCGGATACTTCCTCCTATCCCATAAATCTTGTTTTTTCTAAATATTTGTACTACTTTTAGTATCTTCTTTTTCTTTTCGATACAAATATGATGAGTCTTAGGTTTTTGCAAGAATATCATTCTACTCATTATTTACTTTGAGAATGTGGTGCAGTGGTGCAAAGTGTTGATGTTGTTCTTTATGTGATCAGGTTTATCATAACAAAATACTCACAAGAGAACATTATGCCACAATTGGAAAATTAGGATCGTGTTTAGGTTTTTCCTTTTCTGCTTTTCGCTTTTGGGTACGGTGGTTTCAACCTTCTGAGTGGCGATTGTTCTCCATGGTAAATATCACTAATATGAATATATTTAAAAATACAAATTAAAAAATATTAAATTTCAAAAGAAATTATGCGTACCACATGTCTCATACTCTTAAAACAAAAATGCAGTTTCACTCTGCCCATTTTCAATGCAAAGCAAAATGTTCTCTCACAACTATGTGTGATTATGAAAGTATGTAAAATTGATTCAGGTATTCAGAGGAGGTGGATCTTATAAAAAAAATGTGGAAGTAAAATAATATATTTAAAATTTATCTATTTAATTATTGTTATTAATTTAATACAAATAAATACATAAATTAGTATAATTGTTATTGTAACAGAAATTATATTTATTTAAAGGATAATTTATCGTTTTTTCGTATTCTTAAACTTATTAATAATTGAATTATAATTAAATTTTTTAATTTTTTTTAATGTAAATAATTATATTATTTATAAAATATTAATTATTTTCATTTTTTTAATGTGCATAGTTTGATTCAAAAGTTTTACAAGCTTTCATTTTATTGTTTGTTATGTGTTGAGCAACCAAATTGTTTTCATATTCACCGATAATTTTTCTTTTATCATCTTTAAAAACTGAATTTGTTATTTTGTTTTTTATCAATATACCTACTTAAAAAAAGTTTAAGACTAAAAATAATTTAATAAAAAATTGAGAGACATAATTACTAAGAAAAAACCATAATAATCAAGTCACAATTAAAAATCGGTTATAGAAAAATCACATGATACATTACTTTTTATTCAATATTCATGAAAAATTAATATACAAAAGCGTCATGAGATAAAATTAGAATTAAATATTCTATATTCATAAAAAGCGAATATATAAAAAGGCCATGAGATAAAACTAATATTAAATATTAAAAAAATTTAACTATTAAATGAGACAAATTACCTTTTTTAAGAATAGAAAAGAATATATGAAAAATTGTAGCAGAAATAATGAGTTTGTATTTAATTTTTTTGTCTCCTTCTTCAGAAAAAAAAGGAAATATAAAGGTGAGAATGTGAAAAGTGAGTACAACATATGAGAACTCAAAAAACAATAATGACATAAAAAATAAAAAATATTTTAATAATTTTTTTCTTTATTATATTTAATTTCATGTGTTATTATTTATTAACATTAAACTTTATAAAAAAATAAAAGAATACTTAATTTAATTTTCATTAATTTTCAATAAAGATACAATTTAAAAATAATTTTATTTAAATTGTACTTTAAGACTATTTTTTATTTAAGTTTATGTTTATAATATTTGTGTTAAAATAATTTTATTTAAAATGAAAAATAAATTATAAAAATACTTACAAATATCTAAAAAATTCACAAGTAATTTCATGGATATCCAACAAATAATGAAGCAAAATATTTTAGAGAACATATTACATATAGGTAGTACCCGTTTTCAATGACTTATTGTTATTCTCAACAAGGTGATGTAAAATATATGGTAACTATTATTTTGACCAACAATGTAAATTAAATTTTAATTGTTCTTTTTGTTATGAACTTATTCTAGTTGCTTCCCAAGTAAATAAATATTGATTTTTTCTTAAAAAAAAAACAATATTATCTATATTTTGGTCTAGTACTTGGCTCGTTGGACGATTCACTTAGTCGTTGAACGAGTGCCTCCTTAGGGATTACTTAATAAAAAGTCTATATAAATAATCTTTAAAATTCTATTATACATAATAATTTTAATTTAAAAATGGTTAAATTTAAAAAAGTGGTCAAATAAATAATATCTATTCAAAAAATGGTCACTTAAAAAATAAAATTGGCAAAATAATTATTTAATTTAAAAAATACTTATTTAAAGGGTAACAATAAAAAATAAATAAATGTGTAGACCAAAGTGCAAAATGGTCACATAAGGAGTTTTAACTTGATGACATTTAATCTCATGATGAGTGGATTATGGAAAATGTTGAACGAGACGAGAGAATGAGAATATAGATTTAAATGATGCTCCCATATTAAATACAGATGATGAATATATGGTTAAAGGTCAAACCCTTACGGTGATGGTGAAAAAGATCATGCTCTTGTTATTCCTACTTCTAAAGGAGTAGAATGTTCTTATTAATGTGCTTCATAAATGAGATAAAGTTAATTAAAATCCTTTTAGGTTTTTGTTTTAATTTGAATTATGTATATCGAATAAATTAAGTTTAATGAAGTGTTAAGAAAGTGATAAATTTTGTAAACTTAAGTTTGTTAAGTATTGACAAGGAGATTAATTTTATTTTCATGGATGTAGGTATGGTGATATATATTATGTTTGTATAAGAGTAAAATCTATGATCCACGATCCCACAATTTATAATTATATGAACCCTTTAAAATTATAATCTCGATTTATGATTTTAAGCATAATATCAATTTTAACTTTCTGCCTCTTCCTCAAACTAATTCTCTACAAAATTCAACCAAATGGTAATTACATCTATCTTAAAAGAACACGTTTAAATCCTAAATCTTTTTATGAGAAGAACACAAAATCCATGACATAAAGAAAAAAAAAGGGGTTCAAAGCATGAGAAATTAATAATTATCACACTTGTTGTAACAACCCTAATTTCTTAATTATTCTACTAGTAATTATAATTAAAATTATAAATCATTAATAACATCAATAATTATAGGTAAACTGAGTTACAATTTAGTCCTTAACTCAGTAACTAAGTATTTCAAAATATAGTTAACAGAGCTCATAAGTATTGCAAAATAGGAACTAAGAGCTTAATACACTCTCTAAAAACAAAAACTAACACATATTTTCTAACTCATTCCTATACTACTTCTTCGGTGGATAACTTTAGTTTCATTACTACTATCCCCATCTGCTCCTAAATCTACTCCTGTATATACATAATATATCCCGTATATACATCATATACGATCATCACAAGAATAGGAGAAACAAAAGATACAAAATGCAAGGATGAGCTAAATATCACAAAAATAATCTATAATGGGAAGATATCATAATTTTTACCAACATATTATATTAAAGTCAATTAATTAAAGTCCAATAATCATGGTACTCAAGATTCTTGCTTTTGGAAGACTAGTATATTGAATGGACCATGAGACTTTGCACCTATCATACTGACCCTCTTCTCCTCCCCCTATAACAACAATCACTCAAGTGGTACATCATATATCTCATGACAGGGTTAACTTCACTACCACCTTAAGTATGATCTTCTTTCATATCATATCGTTCGTCAGTTCTGTGAAGCCTCCTTCAACTCTCAACACCTAGTTATCGTCTCTATGTGAATTTGATACTAGTAGAGTTAGGATAGTCCCACATCATAAATTCCTTTCAATACACTTGACCTCATCCTCAATTAGCATCTCTCCTTGGAGATAGCTAATGTGACAATCATAGCACACTAAACTTTCACAAGAATTTTTTTTTGTACAAATCTAAAATTTGTAATTTTGTACGAAATTTATTTCTATCATTGTTTTTAAGAAATAGCACAAAGAAATACACTTCACTAGTTATGTTCCCAAACAATCATCAATCCAACATGTTTCAAATCATTATTTTAACTAAAATAATTCCCTAAACCACTCAGATACTCAGAAATCCACAATTTCACATAATTAAAAGTCTCACATCACAAGGTATTTAAACCCAACATAACTCACTGATAAAGATATTATATATCTTCTGCTATTATTTATATTGATAGATATATCATATATTTGATTCTCTTTTATTATTATCAAATATTCTATTTTATTAGGTTTTACTTTTCTCTTTATATGATGGGACATTGTACTCTATATATTGCACAAGGTTTTAATAAATAAGTAAGCAAGCTCTCATTGAGTTGTTTTCATCAAATACCTCTTGTTAATATTTTTCTTTCTTATGGCTTATACATATCTAATATTCACCCTCTCAATATCTTACTAACACGTCCACAACACAATTTCAATTCAATATAAATGTTCAGTTATACCAATCAAACCAAATTAAACTAACCAATAGTTCAAATAACAAGATATTTAAGTTAACATGCAACTACAAATTCATACCCGAATATTTAAATTCAACAATATGTCTTTAAAATCTAAAAGTAATTTAGTCTCCTTTACCTTATAGACTACACTTTATCACTGTTTTTTCCTACATGACTCCACCACCTAAGATTGATATAGCTACACAACAAAAAGCTCGATCAATGATCAAGGCACAATTTTAGAATCATAGAGAGACAAAGTCTTAGGAAACAGAGAAATTACATGTAATCCAGGAAAACTACATGTATGAGAAAACATATTAGTTCTACAAAGATGACAAAAACTTGAACTTACCTTAAGATAAAATTAAATTATATAGTAGAACCCTTCAGACTAAGCACTTTTATAACATTGAGTCTTCAAGAAACAAGGAAGAAAGTCATTTGTTTAGGGAGAATGAAGAAGGATATGGAAGAATGAGTTTCTCAGAGTTGAAAGTGTAAAAGGGTTTTCAAAAACTGTTTCTAAATTAAGCCTATTAAAGCATTAACCTTTTAAAATAAGGTTAAAATACTTTTTTGGTCCCAATTTTCGTCAAGTTTTTTTAAATAAGTCCTCATTTTGGTTTTGTGTTCAAATAGGTCCCAATTTTCGTCAATTTTGTTCAATTGAGTCCTTTTTTGCTAATACAGTTTAAAACGACCATGAATAGTGACTGCCACGTGTCACTTCGTGATGTTTTTGAATTTTTTTTATTTTAATTTTTTTTAGTTTTTTTTTTAAATTTTTTTAAAAAATTTTTAATATTTTTTTAAATGTACACGTGTCAACCCAGAAGCGTGCCACGTGTCACTTCGTGGTTTTTTTGAATTTTTTATTTTATTTTTTTTGAATTTTTTTGAATTTTTTTAAATGTTCACGTGTCAACCCAGTAGTGTGCCACGTGTCAAAGTCAATATTCTATATTCAATTTGGTCCCTATATTTGTTATTTTTGTTCAATTAGGTCCCAATTTTTCTTAACATTAACCAATTTGGTCCCTATCGAAGATGTCACCAAATTTAATTTTTATATCAAAGTTATAATGATGTGAATTTTAATATATTATATAAAAATATTTAATAAAAAATGTGAATTTTAATATAAAAATTAAATTTGGTGACATCTTCGATAGGGACCAAATTGGTTAATGTTAACAAAAATTGGGACCTAATTGAACAAAAATAACAAATATAGGAACCAAATTGAATTTAGAACATTGACTTTGACATGTGGCACACTATTGGGTTGACACGTGGACATTTAAAAAAAAAATTTTAAAAAAATTCAAAAAAACCACGAAGTGACACGTGGCACACTCCTGGGTTGACATGTGTACATTTAAAAAAAATAAAAAAAAATAAAAAATTCAAAAACACCACGAAGTGACACGTGGCAGTCACTGTTCATGGCCGTTAATGATTTAAATGGTGTTAGCAAAAAAGGACTCAATTAAAAAAATTGACGAAAATTGGGACCTATTTAAACACAAAACCAAAATTAGGACTTATTTGAAAAAACTTGACGAAAATTAGGACCAAAAAGGTATTTTAACCTTAAAATAAAGAAAAATATATTATTTTTTTTATTTTTTTTTCAGGTTCTCACACTTATCAACTAAGTCGTATAGGGTTGAAGGTCGAGTCGAGTCATCTCGAGACAAAGGTCGAGCTAGGTCGTCTTGAGTCAGAGGTCGAGCCGAGTTGTCTCAAGCAGGAGTCGTGCCGAGTCTTCCTGGGTTGGAATTGAGTTGAGTTGAGTTGTTTGAGCTTAAGGTTGAGTCTAGTCATCTTGGAGTCGAGTTAGCCTTGAACGGAGCTCGAGTCAAGTTGATATTGATCAAAGATCGAGCCAGGTCAGCTTGGGCCAAAAGTCCAAACAAGTATGCTCGAGTCTAAGGTCAAGATGAGCTAGCCCAAGGCTAGAGTTCAGTTGAGTCGGCGGATTCGACACGATCCTAGGTTGAGCAAAGTCGAGGCTAGCCCAAGCGGAGTTGAGTTGACCCAAGCCTAAGTGGAGGCGAGTTAGCACAGGCCTAGGTTGACTCAAGTCAACTTTGATTGATGTTGAGGTGAGGCGACGTTAACCCAATCAAGTTGAGTGAACCAAATCAAGTTGAGCTAAGTCAATCTAGGTTCAGGTCAAACCGAGTCAGCCTGACCTATGTCTAACAAACTTAATAGCCAAATATATTAAATCAATCTCATTAAATTTTATCTAATTGAAAAAGTGAAATCAATCTAGATTTAATTCAATTTAAATTAGATTAAAAAATCCAAAATTAATTGATCTATTTAAAATAGATATGGATTATAGACCAAAATATATAT
>Ga0214543_1001283_pt1 | contig 47981 bp, 20 predicted proteins | sample CNSS2metaG_FD_160094 | JGI IMG/M metagenome (GOLD analysis project Ga0214543, IMG submission 160094) | Root nodule microbial communities from cowpea collected in UCLA plant growth center, Los Angeles, California, USA - CNSS2 | ecosystem: Host-associated > Plants > Roots > Nodule | place: USA...
TATATATATGATGCTTGAAATATTGGGAGTTAAAAACACACCAACAAAGAAAATAGGAATCCCCCAACAGAACTATTAATAATAAGATAACTGTAGCAAAATGCATAGGTTTATGCTCTGTACCTATGAAGACAACTTCAGCTTCAGGACCAAAGAATAATATGCTGTATATATATATATATATATATTATATTTATAGAGTTCCTTATTCTTCCCTGTTATATTCATCAATGATAAGCGATCAAATGACAAAGGCTGAGGAAACAACGTCATCCTATATGAAAGTATGTCATAGATCTAATTCTAATGTAATGCCACTATCTCTTCAGTAAATCATAACTTGCTTATCAAAACAGGAGGTGCATGTGATGTGCTCTATGTGTAGTTTATGAATTCTAAAGAAGAAAAGATGGATAGACTGGATCTGAAGTTATGTAACAAAAAAATAAATCTGAAATTCCAGAACTAATGATAGTATGATACAAGTCCAACAAAGGGTTTGTCAATAAGAAATGTGGTAGGGCAAGGTTATGTGTTTAGCTATTTCTCTGTTCATTGTGCACCTAAATTATGATTAATTTATCCATGCCCATCAAATAAGTATTTCTGAAATGCCACATTTCAACTATCATCAGCCCTTTTAAATTGTCTAAATGCAACACTGCCAACGCCACACTTCCACCACCATCTCCATCAGTGCACTACGTTATCGTGAGATGCATGTAATTTCAAAAAATTTGCCACAAAAAATAAACAAACTAAACTTTTGTGATTTCATGTTACTTATTTCATACATCGCTGATATTTTAAGATAGGGTAAATCTTACTTGATTAGCCAATGAAACTCTTCCTCCTTTTCTGAACAACCATAATCTGAGGTCCAAGCATGACCTGGATAACTAATCTACATCAATATGTGAAAGTTAAAAAAAATATATACTGGGAATAACAGATTTAAAGAAACCTATGGTAAATTTGTGGAATCGTAGCATGTCCATTACACCAACATGAGCCAGAGCGCAACCAAATAAATCTGGTCTCTGTACAGAGAAGTAAAAATTTAATAAACAGAGAGATTTTTAATGAAAAGGTACAGATGAAAAAAACAGAAGACAAAGAAAATGAACTGGACCTGATTTATACAAGCACCAACAAGAAGTCCACCATTGCTTCCACCTTCGATACATAACTTTTTGGGTTGAGTATAACCCGTAGATACAAGGTATTCTGCTGCGGAAATAAAGTCATCAAAGCAATTCTGCTTCCTTGCAAGTGAGCCTGCTTTATGCCATTCCTCCCCATATTCTCCACCACCACGAATATTTGCTATGCAGAAAACAACACCTAAATGTCTTGTGATTACAATGCGACTGACACTGAAATATGGTGTAATGCTGATGTTAAAACCACCATATCCGTATAATAAACATGGGTGTGAACCATCCAAAATAATATCCCTTTTGGCAACAATGAACACTGGGATTTTGTTACCATCTTTACTACTCACGAAATCCTGAAATGTAGCAATTACATCAAAGAATTAGAACAATCAAGTTGAGCAACAAGAATACTCATGCAGAATTTGATTTCAAAACTGCCAATTTAATAAGGTGAAACTAAGAATTAGACGAAACGAAACAGTATCATCAGAAAATACATTTTTCTTACCTGTTTAACATGAAATTCAGATCGATCAAACCCAGGGACAACAATTTCACGAAATATCTTCATATCAGGAATCTCTGTTCCCAAGTTACACTGGTAGATGATACCAGGAGTTAAAAAGCTTGTAAAGCTAATGAAAACCACACTATCTTCACGCCGCCCGGAAACTTCAGAAACTGAGCCAATGTCAATTGGTAATTGGTGCAGCAAGGAACCTGTTTTTAAGTCTCTAATTTGCAGAGCATACTTTACATCACTCAAGTAACTCACTATCAGTTGGTTACCATTTACAGCACATGCTGACTCAAGTACATCTTTTTCTGACTCTTGGACAACATCAACCCAAGTAGTTGGTTCTTTCAAATCCACTCGGACTAATTTATATTTTGGAGCATCTTTATTAGTTAAAAATGTAAACAGAGTATCATCATTCGCAATGACTTCATACCGTGCATCAAAGTTATCAATAAGTTTGACAAATGGGAGGAGAGAATTTCCACTCCGAAAGCTTTCCAGCCCATTAGGAATTTTGGACAAGTCACAGTAGTAAAGTTTGTTGACTGGATCACAATCTTCTGAAATATTGAGAAGAATGTACTGCACAATCAACAAAAACCGACAGTCATGTTCGTGGTAAATGTAAAATCATGTTCATATAATTCACTCTGGTCTTGTCAAGCAATAGATGAAAACAAAATCATACTATACTACACTACATTTTATTGCTTGCAAAGTTGTGAAATTGACGACTTTTCCTACAACCTTCTCTGATGCTATGTGACAACATAGATTCTCATTAGGTATATAAAATGTACATACTGATGAGTTGCTTACCCTTTTATGATATTTAAGTAAGATTTGAAAAGTACCAGAATAAAGCTCCAGGTTTGTAAGATGAGATGCTTCAAGAAAGAAAGATGCCTATTGAGCAAAAACATTTTATCACAGAAATATTTTTTACTTGTTATCATTGAAAATAAAAGCATTATCAGTTTAGTCCCTATAAATATTGTTTGATTTTAGTTCCTAAAAATTACAAAGTCATGCACTTTTGGTCCTTCATTGGTGAAGAACTAAGACCATATCATTTTTTTCTATAAAAAGTATGGATTACAAATGAATACATTATAGAAACTAAAACTGTCCCAATTTCAAATACTAGAACATATTTAAGCCAAATGGAAATCGGGCAAAGCAATATTATAAAGATCCAGGCTTTCTAATCAATGCTAAATCAGGTAAATAGATACCTTCTAAAAATTATGGAAGGCCCGGGCATCAGACATGAAGCATCAGTAGCATTAACATTAATTGCACATTTCTTATATTATGCGCATATAAAAAAAGTACAGATAAAGTCACATAATTATAAAGCAATGACAAAAATAAAGCACCTGGCCATCATCAGTAACACCTCCTCCAAACGAATATTTAGGGTTTTCAGGATCTCTCCAGCACAAAATATCTTCTGATTGATCTGTACCCAGAAAATGGTAATAGAGCTGATGATGAAGGTTAGCATTTGTTTCAGTCCCAGCATCTACTACTTCTCTATCTCTACAGTGTAAAAGCAAATAATTAAATTCATGTTTTATGCAAGATAAACTGAATCAATCCCATTATCATTCATCACCACGTTTGTAGAAAAATCACTCTTGACCAGGACAAGAAAATTGAAGATTGTTTACTCTCCAGGTTTATAATTTGCCATATTTGTAGTTGAAGAGAATAGCAAATTAGGATAACCAGCTCCCGCTGTCTATCTTCGTTTACGCCCAACAGATTCTATCAAATTGTAACGAACATGTGACATTTTGAAACTCAAAAACCTCTGGAACTGATAGCATGGTCGGATTCACATTAGATTAGAAACACATTTAAATATAAACTAACGTGATTTCACGTAAACATCCATAAGTTTAGTTCAACATTAAGAAACTTATTCTGCATCCAGAATTGAATCTGAATTGAAACAACTTTAGATAAAGTTTTGCATTAGGTGCAAAAATTATAATTGAGTTTTACTACTAATTTGCCTTTAAAATTAAAAATAAATCGCATCTTTTTCAAAATCAATTTCATACAATCAAATTCATTCAAAATTAATTTTGCAAAGTGCTATCTCAATCACAGACCGAGAAAAACCAAATCCTGTTCTTCCAGAAAAAAAAAAAAAAAAAAAAAAAAAAAAAAAAGTGATAATACGAGATCACTTACTTTGGTGCTGGATAGCGGCTATAAAAGAAACCTTTGTTGTCATGCGTCCAACTAATTGAGGAAAACTTTACCTGAAACATATAATATTTACCATTACAACCATCAGTGGTTCATCTCTATACCTGTTGTTTTTTTTTTTAATAACGGCACAACATGATACTCACCCACAATAAAGTATCGGGCTCAACATTCCTGTCGTCAATTCGCAGCACTTTTATAGTCGTCCAATCGCTACCGCTTGAACTAAGCGCATAAGCCAAGTATTTACCATCTTCACTTACTGACAGAGTACTCAGCGACACAGTTCCGTCTTCACTGAAGCCATTGGGATCGAGTAACACCTCTGCCTCTCCCTCCAAACTCTCCTGAAATAATTCAACGTATAATTGAATCCGAGAAACTAAAAAACCAAACAAAGCATCGAGCGCGTAATAAGTTAGCTATCAAACCTGCACATAAAGAATATCTTGCGGCTGAAGCCCTGTGTTGTGGAAGTAGAAGTACTTATCCGCCCGTCTAAACGGCGCGTCGTAACGAGGATGATCAAAAAGCTTCGTTATCGTTTCCCTAAGCTTCTCTCTGGTTTCGCATTTTTGAAGAACCGAATCCGTCAATTTAACCTGTTCCTGTACGAACTCTTTCACTTCTTCCGCATCAGGATCTTCGAGCCTTAAACCGAAACAAATATATTAGAAGAGACTAAATGCATATAAAGACATTTGGACGAAACTTGTCTACAATTTCCGGAGTTTTATAACATTTTGGAATTAATTGGAAGTATAGAGAAAAATTAATCCGAATTGAGCATGAATAACGATTGAATTTGATTTGAGTACCATCGGTAAGGATCGGCAATTTTGACGCCATGGTAATCTTCGACGACGGTGTCGTCTCTGCGAGCAGGAGGATATTGCAGAGAGATATTTAGGGCAGAAAGCGAAGTCATGGTTGGTATTGCGAGGACCTTGAGGACGGATTAAGAACTGAAATGGCAATAGTCAACTTGGTGTGGAAGCGACTCGGGGCTCTAAATACTCCGAGATTTGGCAGCAGTACTCGCTTATTCTTCGGGAATAAGTATTCACCCTTTGTATCTTGGTGCTGTTGATGTTGATGGAAACGATGCAAATCAAAACTATGGTACAAATTTTGTAATGCTGTTAATAGCTGTTAATATATGTATTAAAATAAATTTTTTTATATTATTTTTTTTGAAATTTTATCTTTAAAGTTATCATTGCTTTTATTAAAATAATGATGTAATAAAAAAACAATTATTTTATAAATTAGAATTGTTATTTTATTATTAGTTTTTTAACAACTTTTTTCAATTTAGATGATTATTTATAATAAAAATATATATTACAATAATAAATTATACAAATCATTAATTTTTATAAATATTTATAGTAAAACATAAGACACATACACATCTCTTTCACTAGATATTTCTTCAAGTGTTTTTAAAGAAATCATTATTTAATAATAACATAATTCGTAATAATTGGAAAGTAGAGAACAATACTTCAAAAGTGTAAGACTCAATTATTTTGATATTCAAATGTTTTATTATAAATAATTTTATTATAAATTAGTTTCATTATTAGAGTTCTTTGATTTTTCTTTAAGAGATATTTTTTGTTATTTGTTTAATAGAATCAGTGAAATCGTATGATTAACCCTCGTAATTGACTCTTCAATTTATATATCAGTTTCACTATTTGCGTAAGTTGAGTTTCAGTCTTTTTTCTTGATCTATCTTTATTTTCTATTGCATGTGAATCTTTTTGTACTTGCATGTGTCATTTTAGTTATCAATATGAGTTTCTACTAATCAGTGGTCATAAGGGTATGTTTTAATCATTTTTGTGATATTTGTATATATAGATAAAGTATCATGAGTCCAAGAAGGGACTGGTGTCCTTAGAGCTGGTAGGGTCTTTTAAGTCGTTTTGTCAGATAAGGGAAGCTAATATGTATCTATATTATGTGATTTTGTCAATTTGATAATTGCGTGCTCCTACTTAGGGATGGCAACGGGTGAGGTCAGGTACAGATAGTGCCTACTCGCAACCCGACCCGCAAAAAAAAAATCCACCCACTACCCGTCCGTTTACCCACTGGATATCCGCTTAAAAAATATTCGCGGATATTTTTAAAACCCGCGGGTACCCGTGGATACCCGATACCCGTAAATATTTAAAAAAATATATATTTTATAAATTTTTTAATGTAAAATTATAAAAATAAAATATAAATAAAATAAAATTATAATTATAATTAAATTTGACATAATAAAATATACTGTTAATTTTAATTTTAATTAAATTTAACTTAATAAAATATAAATTAAATTTTATTTTTATTTTTTTGCGGGTAACGGGTACCTACGGATACGAATAGTATGATACCCGCACCCGGCCAATTTATAAGCGAGTATTAAAACATCCGTTATCCACTACCCGCAGGTAATAACTATCCGTCGCGAATTTTATCCGCAGATATCCACGGGCATGGGTATTTTTGCCATCCCTACTCCTACTATAATGGTTTGGAGATGAAATTGGCTTGTATGCTAAACCTAATTTAGTATATATAATTGATGTGGTTATGTATGAATCGACTTGTATGCTAAACCTAGTATGACTCAGTTATTATTGAACTAAAAAAACTTGAATTCAGTTCGATCCACTACAAGTTGGTGTATTAAACAAGTTAGTTCACTTAATTAAAAAAAAAAGATTAAATATATTTTTAGTCCATGTACTACTTATATGTGAAATAGAAATTCATCTTTCTCAAATTATATTAAATTCATCTTTATACTCTAGTAATGCATGAAATTCGCCCTCCACAACAAAAGGACGTTAACGTTGAGCTAACGTGCTAAAGGTCATGCTAACTGAACTAACATGTTAGAACACATGACTGCCATAAATCTTTCAATGTTCAAGAAATTGAAAAATCTTACAAATTCACAATATTAAACAAAAACTTTAAATAATTAAATGTTAAATTGATAATTCAACATTTTCATCACATTCTTATTCATATTTTGATATACACGATGTGTTTTAAAAATTTTAACACATTCAAAATACTCACTTATCTTTTCTACTCATTCAAAAATTTAAAATGTTTATGCAAAAAAAAAAAATGTAAACGATAATTCCTTCGTTCCTAAATGTTTATGCAAAAAAAAAAAATGTAAACGATAATTCCTTCGTTCCTTCGTTCTATGTTAGTAAACGATAATAACTTGCATTAGCAAAACATGACTTTACCCAAACTCATTTCTCTTCACAAGATGTACAAGACAGAAAAGTAGAGGATCATCCCATACTTATGACCATACAAAACAGGCTTATGATAATATTCTCAATGAACTTAATAATATAACAAATGATAATCAGCTAACTGCTTTATGATTCTATTCTATCTCAGTTTCATGTATTTGCTATGAACTGAACATTCCCAAAGAACTTATAAATATAACCAAAGATAATTTGAGAACTGTTTCATGATTCTATTCTATGCTCAGTTATACACATTTGTTATAAACTGAACGAAACATGTGCTCAATTTAAAGAGACTTTAATTTCTCATGCATACTGTAACTGTATAAACAGTTCAACTTGTTATTACTGTTTGTCTCTTTTACAATTCTTTCTTCAGACTGAGAAAGCATAGTAGTATTTTTCATTTTACGATGTTACTTGAATAATATTTGAAAGGATGTCATTTCTCATGTTCAAAATACAAACCCTAAAACCTCACAAGATAAAAAGTTGTGCCTAATAATAACATCATGGTGGAAGAGGCAAGTCCCTTTACAGATTACAAACACACGTAAGTATTTTATACTTTTTCATGGTCCCCTTTGCTTGGAATAAGGGCCTATTCAAACAGCATTCATTCATTTACCTCTTCACATGATTCCTTTCCTTCCCTTTGAACTAGAAACATAACCTGTTTGGTATGAACAAAACAAACGGAACGGGAACAGAATGGATGGTCAGAGTAAGAAGGTGATGAAGGATATTTAGAGGGTCAAAAGAGGCATGTGAAGTTGTGGTGTAATAATGAGATGGTCCCATAATTAAGGCTAATTCCCAGCACTCTGCAAGGAGTACACTTGTACCAATTTAAATTGAAGGATTTTGTTTGTACAAAAAAAGATCGCTCCAAAACACATACTATGATCATTGCCTATGTCTATCTACTATGAACATTGCATAGCTAGCTTCTACCATAGCTGCTAGCTGTTGGGATGCAACAGCAGCATCTTTGAGGGGCCGCCACTATTTCAGACAGAGTCTCAGTCTCTCTGATGTCGTGCATTTTTGCACTACCCAATCACATTTCCTATCACATTCATCATTACCTTTCGTTTCACATTTTAATACAGTGACTTGCACACGTATTTTTAATATGAATAGCGTATACATAGGTCTACTAACAAAATTAGTTCTTGAATTATGCTTAATGCAGTAAGTATCCTCAATACAAAACAAATTCAAATAGCTTGAACTCATCGTAAACATAAAACAGAAGTCAAACTCTGAAAAGGTAGAAAAGGAGAAAAATAATCATGCTTACAGGGCACCTAGGATGAAAATTTTAATCACAAAGACTATTTTGATAATATATATATATATATATATATATATTGATCACTTCTAGTCAAACTGTACCAGACACAGTATCCATTTTCAATCTTCCTATTGATAGAAAGGTATAATGCTGACTGAACTTTTATTGGACTTTTAACAAAAGGTAAAGACCTAATATCATTTCAAGGCAAGACAAGAGGAGAGAACAAAAGGTACTGAGTGTTGTAAGTAACCTAGTATTATTTGGCTACTCAGCTTTCTTCCCAGACCTGTAGGTTTTGAATTTATCTACCCGCCAAAGTGTGTTTACCTTACCATTCATTGAATATATATATATATATATATATATATATATATATATATAAAAGGTGGTAATGTCAGGGTTCAATCATAAGAGGGCTCTTGTAACGTTGTTAAAAAGGGTAGCAGTGTATTAGGGGCAACAGGGAAGGGTCAGTCATAAAAATTAATGCCAGCAGTTAAAGTACCATCTAATATCTATAGTCTGTGCTGCCTGCGGCTGGATATGCAAATCAAAATCATCAGAATCCATTTCAATTTTTTCACTTACAAATACACAATGGGAACACAGACAGTGATGATCATGCATGCAGCCATTAACCCCTCAGTGCAGTTCACATAAAATAATCAAATAACCAGACCCCAATAATATAAATCACGGATTCAAAAGTGAACTAAGAATAAAGATCAACAAAACATTTCTGCATGCACTCCGAAAACTACAGATCCTTTCCATGAAAGCTTCTGCTATCAAAATCAGAAATTCATTCCCACCGATCCTAGCAGGTTGCAGATTTACAAACTGTAAAACCTCTAATTGCAGAAACCCTAGATCCAGTAACTTCGAACAACTGCAAACAACTGAGGAGGAAGACAAAGACAGAAACAAAAACATAAGCTATCCGCAACACTGACAGATCATACACAAGAAGTGAAAGACCTCAATGCCATGGGAAACTCGTAGGGTTTACTGCAACCATCGGAGAAACCGCTAGATTCGTAGGGTTTCCACTTTCCAACACTAGCAGAAAGTAAAACAAGGTTCTCTACCCTTCATTTCTGACCCTGCAAGATTAAAACTTGAGAGACAAAAACATAGCATAATGTTAATATCACGAACACCCAGCAAGAAAAAATTTAAAATTAAACCCGATATTCTTCATGTAAATAGCTGGTGACAATATCCTACAGAGCCTTTATCAGACATGTAAAAATCACACAAAACCAAACATAAGACGAGGAAAAAACAAGAAGAATGGTGGGTTCAGTTTACCTACCAAGTTATGCTAATTAACAGGTAAAAACTTAAAAACCCACGAGTGAGAGCATTTTGAGAGTGAGATATATCACGAAGGCTTTACAAAGAGAAGCCAACACAGCTCTGTTGGCAGTATGTCCACCTCCTCGTAGTAGTGAAAAGTGTACGAGAAAAAAAGACACATGAAGTGGAGGTGGACAGAATGCCAAGAAACTCTGTAAGCACCCCTTTGTTAAACCTGTGTGAAGATGAAGTGAAGACAGAGAGAGAGATGAAGGCACAGCAGAAGAAGCAAAAAGAGAGACAATGAAGAGAAAGTTTGTGGTGTGGCCTATTTAAGATGTGATGGAGCATGAGAATAAATAAGAGAGAGAGAAGAGGGTTTGAGGTGGGTTTGATTATTGTTTAATTAATTAATTATTAATTAATGAGAGAGAATAGAGATGAGACTGAAAAAGATTTGATGAGCAATGAGATTGGATGGTTCATTCTTCCTGATCCTGAAGAAGAAGGGCATATTTAGAACGATCAAAGGTAGGATCATCATGGTTGTTCTCTTCTTCCCTCGTTCTTGATGAAAAGAAAAGAAGAAAAAAAAATCACTCTTTCATTCTTCTTCTTCTCTCCACAAATCTGTTCTTCTTCTCTCCTTTCACATCCTCGATTCTGATGCCCACAAAACAAACAACACACTTTGGATCTGTCTCACCAAGCTCTCTCTTTCGACACTTGGACGTGTCTGTGCTTAACATTTTTTCCCTCAATACTTTTCATAAATTATTACAGCTTTTATTATTGTATCAAAATGAATAATTAAATAATACCTTTTTATTACTGAATCTCTGAAAATGTTAAAAAAAAAATTATAGTTTAATATTAAACTTGAAAATATAATTTGGTTACAATTGAATGCAAATACTAAAGTGGACCATGAAAGTGTAAAAAAGCTTAAAGAAGAAAATGTATATTTAAAAGGGGGAGATACCTATGTTATAGGCTAAGGAATGAAATATTTAGAGTCAGATGAAAAATGGTTACCTACCTGTCAAACGGATTTAGGTGTGCTTGAGGTTAAAACTCGACTATGAAGAATATTATTAGTATGTTTGATTTTCTGTTCAGTAGTTTTTAATTGATTTTACATTTTCTAAGCACAAGCAGATGAGCAATATATTGAGTCAGATTTTTATTTAGATAAAGAAAAATTACATAATGTAGAAAATTTACTTTTTTTTTTATCCAAAACTTTCATCCTCACCTAAGGTTGGGCAAATGAAAGAGATGTTAAACCTTTGTTGCAATATTCACAAGATTTACTACAAAGGCCTTTTTTCCTCTTATTTTGAAGAGGTTATAATGAATTTTCAATACAATTATGATAACATTTGATATATGTATAATGGAATATAATTTCATATTTTTTAATAGTAAGTAATATTTTATTAGTATATTTGTTTTCTATATCATGAAAAAAAATACATAAAATTAAAATAATTAATTTAATTTTTTATATTTTATAAAATAATCTATTTTACTTTTATACATAGAATTTTTGATAATATTTTTAATTAAATTTATTTAACTTTAGTTCATATTTTATAAATTATTTTTTACATCAAATTATTTTCTAAAAATATATTAATTCAACACAAAATTTACATTACCACTTCAATTAATTCCCTTATAATTTTATTTTTTTTTTACTTCTATGTAGCCACAGGTTTGGTGTGGCTGCATCTATACTATTGTTAGTGTGCAAGATTTTGTATTGTTGGTTGGTATATGCTTACAAAATGATACTTCAAGCCATATATATATATGGATATTTTCAAAATTTTACATAAAATTACATTTAAATATAAATGTATATAGAAATTAATAATATAAATAAAATTATAACATAACATAATAGTAAAATTAAAGTTAGTTTTTAAAATATAAATTCAAAAAAATTGTATACAAAATATGAGTTTTAAATAAAATTAATTATATACATTTAGTATAAAATTATAAATTTAAATTAAAAAATTATTGTTAATAATTGAAATAAAATATTATATATATATATATATATATATATATATATATATATATATATATTAATAATTAGTAATCAAAATACTCGCACATGCTATCAAAAGATATGTCAAAATTGTCTGTAATATACATGTTAATAGAAGAGCTTTCATCATGAATTTTCCACTAGACATTTAAATAATTTATAATAAAAAAATCCTGAAAACAATAAAATATAAAACTTGATTATAAAAAAAATGAAACTTAAAACTAGTCTAAAAAATTAATGAAATTCAAAATTGATCCTCACAAAGTAAGGTTTTTCTTTTACATTGTCTTTCACAATAGTTATTTAACTTGACACATTATATAACATCTAAACTATTACCTTATTTTTTTTCACGTGGTTATCATACAGAGAGGATCAGAATAAAGACTGAATTATGATATCTATATTCCTGTATTAATACAATAGTCAAAATCATTGGAAGAAAAAAAAATGCAGATTTTATCATTTTGTGTGATTCCTGCAGAAAAAACAAAACTACAAGAGTAAAAAACCTAAAACATAGGAATACTGCATACAGTTAGATTAACACTAATAATTTATATTAGTTCTTTTTTGCAGTAAATAAAATGATTTAGTTTAGTTGGTTTTTGCAGGAAAAAAAGAGGTAGAGAAAAAAAAAACAATGGAGAGGGACCTTTTTCATTTCATGAATGGAGTAAGTAAGGACCTACCTTCCACTACTTAAGAATCCAATGTATCATTTTCTGTCTTCAACTCAACCAAATAACTTTCAAAAAATCAAGTTAAAAAAAAAAAGTTTTGACCCAAAAAATTAGAAGTTGATTAAGTTTTGCATTGAATAAATAGTGAGTGAGAGAGCACAGCAGAGGAAGTATGATTTAATGTTTCCTTTTTGTCGTGTGAAACGTCGCACTCATGACGCCCACAAGCACAAAGCCACGCTCTTGGCTTAGAAAAACTCACTCATATAATGAATCACAACAACAAACTCCCACACAAATAATTACCATTACCATCTTCTTCTTCTTTTTCTATGCTACTTGTGTGTGTGCATGCATTTATGACACCAACCCATTTTACTTCTCTTATTTATTGCTTCAAATCTAACCCTCCAACCATAATTTAATATCTTCTTTCACCCTTTGGAAGTTCAAACAAGAAACCCAGAAGATATCAGCATCACTTTTTCTTCTCTCTCTCTCTCTGAATCACTGTCAGACACAGCTATGATTAAATCATTGGAACAATGCAAAATTATTAACACCCGCTTCTATTACTATTTACTATTACATTACAACACAATGCACCATTTTTTTTTTTCTTTCTTCTGTTCGTAACCAAGTTCAACTCACTGTATTGTTCAACTCTCACTACCTTCTTCACTTCAAATACTGTTCTATTCTATTATTTCTTTCTTTTCCTAGTTGCTTCTTCTGACCAAACAAAATAATTTTGAGTTTTTTTTACTTATCAGATCAAATCTTTTAACTTCACTGTTTTCATTAAACTTTTAGTAGATATATTAATTAACTTTGTGTTTGTTTTCACTTTAGTAGACAAGAAATGTATTTGGTCCTTATAACACTTTACTTTATTCTAAATAAATTGACAGGTTGATTTACATGGAAATTGAAAAAAAAAACTTTTCAAATAATTATTTTTATTAATTTATATTGATCTATATATATTGAGAAATTGTTTGAGAACTATAAATTAAATGGAATGTGAGTTCTGAACATTTTTCTTTCAATTCTCCCTTCAAAAGTTTGGATTCTGCTTGCACCAAAAATGAAAGAGTAATATACTGACCATTAATCAAACTTAAAGGTTTATAATGATAATTCTCACATATGATCATATGTGACAAATCAAATTTTGAACTTTTATTACAAGAATTACATTTACTGTTTTATTCTATCTTGAGCTTTAAGTAAAAATAAAAATGCTTGACAATAAATATTAACGTAAATTGTTGAAATAAAATCCCATTATTATAATGAGAGAATACAATTAAGATACCAGCAATATAATGGTTTGTTTTATATTAATATCAAAATGATAGTTTTGACCATCTAAAACTTTTGCATCTCAACTCGTTTTATAAATGCACGATTGATTATTTTCTAATTTGACTGGTATATTTGACCAAAAAAGGTAAAAGATCATTTTGGTCGATTTTAAAAATAGAACTTCAATATGTATTTTTAATTTTGAAGTATAACAATTTAACATATACATATATACAAATTATACATCTATTTTAAAAAATTATAGTATTTTAATTTTATTTTTTTCTATTGAATAGATCGATCCAACTAAACATGTTTAGATTGCGAGTAAAAAAAGAATCCAATTCAAAGTAGGTAATATTTTTTTAGCTTCGTATAAATTTTTTGTACATATTTTTGGACCTGCTAAACAAACTTTACTTTAACATTCATAGTAATAATGAATTTAAAACTATTAATTAGGTAAATTTAAGAATGGATGAATGAGAGAGAAAAAAGAAAGTCACTGATTTCTACTAATTTTTTTGTGTGCGGTCTTATGTTGAGTAATAAAAATATATTATATTAATATTATAAATATATTTTAATATATTTTAAAATATTAAAATTAATTATAATCAATGTATTATGAAGATAAGGTATAGAAACGGTAAAAAAAAAACTTAAGAACTGTTAAAAAAATTCAAAAAAAAATCCAAATTCGACAAAAAAGATATATAAAGTTTAGAAGTTGATTAATAATATTGAAAAAATTGACCTGAGAAGATGCAGAAGAAACAACTTTGTAGTCCACTTTGAGTTTAACCTTTCAGAAAGGTACATGCCCTTTGCTCCCTGCCCTCTCTGCAGGGTAAGTGTCAACTTTTATTCTTCTTCCTTTTCTTTTCTTTTCTTTATTGAAAGGCATTTTTACGAGATGGTGCAACTGTGGGGACTAAATTTCAGGTATAAAAGTTACCATGGCGCAAACCAAAAGGGAGAAAAAGGGTGTTTCTCTTTTATCTTACCTTTTGCTGCATCAATTTTTTACTTTTGGGACACAAAAAGATTAATAATGAGATTATTCTAAAGTACTACTTATTGGGCTATTAAATATGCAGATTGGGTTTATTAGTGCCCTAATTGAATATCAAACAAATATTAGGCACACTCGGAACTAGGGAGTTACAACACTCCACTCAATTTTTCAAGACTCGATGCATATGAATCCACTATTCTTCATGATTATGAACCATTGTTATCCTAAATAACATGCTATCATTCATGTTCTTCATTTTATACAGAAAAAGTTTTTGGGCAATGATATGTCATGTTATGCCTATTCAAATAATGCTACTTTTGGGCCAACTACTTTCTCCCAAATAAAGGCCCAAACACTGTAGGTGCATTTGTGGGACCCCTCTCTTTAAAGTACTGTTAGCCTGGACTTATGTTTGTGTTGCTTTTGCTAGATGCATAGTTTACTTACAAGAATTTTAAGTATGAGATTTGTAACATAGATACACTTTTTTTGCATGTAAATTAAAAAAGTAAAGTTCGTACGATATGATCTTTTATAAATTAAGTTATGAATGTTCTAACCAAAACTTTCTAAAATCTTTTAAATTATAGCATTTAATATTAGTGTTTGCCATTTTTTTTCTCCAAAGAACCGTAACTTCTATGTAACTTCTATGGAGAAATTATTATTTTGGGTGTCTTGATAATGATATAAATTAATATGTAATTAACATTTAATACTAAACAATTTACTCGTTTATGAAGAAATTAAAGAAATCAGATTACGCATAATTTTATTATTAGGTGTTTTTTCAATGAAATAGTTATTATATAAAAAAGTTTGTTATGATATAAGGTGCACTTTATTTATTTATTTATTTGTGAAATTATATTATTTATAATTGAGGTAAGATGTTCGACCCATTATGGAACGTGGAACTATACATCAGATGATCTCATAATAATATGATAAGTCAAATAAACAACAAAATTTATTAAAATTGATATTATGTAATTTTGGTATTATATTAAAAAATAACTTTAAACATAATTTAACACAAAATCATTTGTAGAATGACATTTATATCTATTTATATATTATAAAATTATCTTATTTCAAGTCAATATAAACGTTTTTTTATTTTTATCGACTATATTATGCAAATTTTAATTATTTTGTCTAAAAATAAATTTTAACTTAACATCGTGGTGGGTCACCAGTAGACTTAGGTAAGTTCCTAATTAAAGAAACGGTTTTGAAGTAAGATTTTGTTAAGTATACACTATGAATGTACTTTCTTTATTTTTTATGCCTAGTTGATTGCGGGATCTCTAACACTTCATCAATTTTTTTAGACATCAGATGATTTGATAATAGGTTGACAGGTCCAATAAAATTAAATTTATATGATTATATTATTAAACTAAGAAGTGACTTTAAATATAACTTAATTCAAAATATATTCATCTTTTAATATAATCAGATTTTCATATTATTATACTTTTTTTTGACATATAATTGATACATTACATAGTTAGGCATGTTAAAGCAGGTCAGGTATGCCAGTTCGCCAAACAAAAGGTAAGTCGGGTTGGAGTTTCCAACCCATCAACCCATCGTGGCACAATTCGCTAAAGTAGCGGGTTAAAGATGGACTAGTCCGTCCTAATCTGCCAACCTTTTTTCTATATTTAAAAATTAGAAATAAATAAAATTTTTATATTATATAAATATATATATATATATATATATATATATTATAAATAAAAAATATAAAAAGTTACAATCAGTTTGTTGGCCCGTCCTGAGACAATTATAATATTCAACCCATTTTATTATAATGATCAAAATTAGGATAAATCAAATCGGACCGAAATAACCTGTTTTGAAATATGGAACGAAATAACCTCTTGTGACATATTGAAACTTGTTTTATAAGTTCTCATCGGTTTTACTTTGCAAATAAAGAAACTTTCGACTTTCCTGTTGCCTTATCTTTCGCATCAGCTTCACTTTCATCCCCAAAATGGATACAACCATTTATGCACACACAAAACAACCACCATTCTGCTTCATACGAAAAAATAAAAAAAGTAGACTAATCAAAACCAAAGATTAAATTTTTTACCGATCTTCACAGCAACTTTCATTGTCTTTGCATTGTCCTCTGTCTTAATTTTCAAGTTTTCAACGTCTGAAAACTTTTCCATTAATTTCTGTAACAGAAACGTATAATATAATGTAAATAAATTACAGTAATTAGAAAAATGTGATGGGGCAGAAAGTAGAAATATAATTTTTTCATCTGAAAACTTGTTCAAATAAGAATCAAAGGAATCAAACACAATACACATAATGAACTTAAAATTTGTATGAACGTGGATTTTGTCATAAAAATTAAGAACACATTGGATTTACAGCGTTGACACATGGTACGTTAAACAACAACTTCATAAAAGTAATTGCATTCTAAATAGAAAATATGCCTAAATGAAAAAAAAAAAAAATCTTCGAATTTGAAATGCAATGATGCAAATAGAAACAAAATAAAAACATTCAAACAAAAGAATAAACGCAAAACAAAGGGGCATTCCGAGAATCGAACTCGGGACCTCTCGCACCCAAAGCGAGAATCATACCACTAGACCAAGTGCCCACGCTTCTTTGTAACAGAATTTAAATAAACTAAATACAAATTCATATTCTTTCTCAGTATTCTGTTTGGGCTTTGCCTTACGTCTAGATTAACAACCACATTCCATTTCTTTACTTTGGGCTTTTCTTCTGTTCTATGTGATTTTTTTTAGTGTTTGGGTAGTTCATAGTACAACTTTGTATTATCATTAATAATGTACCAGTGAAAATTCAAAAGTTAAAACATTTATATCTTCATATATTCTATAATAAGAGACAAAAACAATTAAACACAGTTAGTAAAGTAGTTATCATAATTTTTTAATACATATGTACTATAATAATTATCACACACAAAAAAAAAAACATTTACCATAATACTAAAAAATAGAAAGGGCCGAAATAAACAAATGCGTATTTAAGTTTTACTTCCCTTGTTTTTTTTTATAAAACTAATAAATATTAAATTTAAATTTTGTTCAGTTTAACTTATTTAAAAATTTCAATTATTTTGATTGAATAATTTTTTTTAATTTTATTGTTTTCAGATAAAATGTTTTAACTACCACCAAATACCAAAAATAAAAATGAAAAAAGAAAAAGAATGTTGACACATTGTGCTTTAACAAATATATATATAAAATGTCTTTACTATATATTTATTCTGATAAAAAAATTAAAAATGTCTATTTCGATAAAATTTGTACATCAATAAAATTATCTAGTTCTGGAAGTAATAATGTATTTTGACTAACTTTTAATTTTGATAATGCATAACTAATTACACTACTCAAATTTATCATATTTTTAATGATAAAAAAACCCTTACTAATACGATATTCTGTATAGTGAGAAATAGGGGAACAAAATCTATGCATAAATCAAATTATTATATACTTGACAATAATATTTTGAGTGATTTGGTGACTATAATAACACACAGTTGTTTAATCTTCATTTGTTTTATTTCAGGCAATTTCTTAATTTGAATTAAATAGACATCAAATTAAAAGAAAAAAAAAATCATCCACTCCAATGTCAGTTGATAAGGTTTGTAGAGCTTCTGGTATTATTTCCCTTAATTATCTAACACTTAAAATAGGTGTTCTATACTTCTTAAATGCACGCTACGGAAATTGATATTTTCTTTAATACTTTTAGTATCAAATATTTAATTAACATATTCTTTTACTTATTACGGTTATTCTCTCTCACACACACACGTTAACTGTCCTAATAAGTTAATTTTAACAGTTTTTTATGTAAATATATTTTTAAATATGAAAATATTTGTCCCAAATAATTCTCTTTGAACATGGTTAGCTTAAAAGTAATAAAGTGGCTTTTATAACTAAAATAATATATTTTTATCAAATTTTATATAAAATATAGCAAACTTGGTTAGAGATAATAAAATTTGTTTGACTTGTTAATTACTTATTTAGTTAAATTGAAAAAAAAAATGATATTGGGAGTGTAAGTGATAGACCACGCAGTGCAGGTGACAGATGGACGGTTGAAACATTGTTAAAGTGAATGGATAAGATATTAACGTGACCAACAAATAGGATAAATTCTGGATGGATATTCTAAGATTATTTTGGTATCAATTTTTTATATTATCCAATGTTTTGTTTTTGGTTGGAGTATTATAGCTTGCATGAACAGGGCTTGTTACTCTCCCTTCGAGCAACTTTGGGTCCAAAATTGTTTTGTTCAATAAAATAATATACGCATATTCGTCCCTCTTCATTATTAGTTAATTAATTCTCTAACTCAGGTTATTTTTAATCTAGATATTCATTTAACAAACAATGATAAGATAATGATATTCATTTCTCGAGTTAAAGATAGTAATATTTATTAAACATACATGAGTTTAAAAATTAAAAAAATCTGCGAAGAGTATAACAGCTTTATCTATAACAATATATAAAGGAAATTTTCCTTTTTGTGTCTACATTTCAAAATACTAATTTTACTCTTTAAATATAATAATTTTTTAATTTTTAAAAAATTGACTGTTACTTTTATAATTTTTTTATACATTCGGCTATTTCTGTTTATTCTCTTTTTCTTTATTTATCAATAATTATTCTTTCATCTGTTCTGATATATTTCACTTTATTTTTAATAAATATAAATTTAGTTTATATAACAACTTAATAATATTACAATTTTATCACCTACTAATATAATATCACATATATTTAAAAAATATATACACAGACGCGATAGCGACTGTGTTTATGCTAGTAAAATCTAATTATAATTTAACATAACTTTCAAGCATACCTTGAAAAATTATTTGAAAGTTACACTATGAATAAAAAGTAAAAAAAAATAGTTATAATGTATTTCAAGTCAATATTTTAAATTTAATAATTTATAAAATAAGAAATAGAAAATTGATGTAATAAAATAAATTATTATTTTATTAAACATTGTTTTATATGAATATTAAGAGTTGTCCGAAATTTAAAATGAACTTATAGATTCGTATCCTATCCTACTACTATACTATACAATAGAATGATAATTAGTTAGGTCAGACATGAAAAATCAAAAATGTGTATCTATTATCCGATAAAAAAAATCATTTGTTACTCTTTTTATTATCTATTAATATCCGTTTAAAAAATATTTGTTAATATTTTAGAACCTGCAAACATACTCAAGAATATTTTAAAAAATATTTTATATATTTTTAAAATAAAATATTAATAAAATTGTAAAAAAATATAAAATAAGTAAAGTTTAAATTAAATTTTAATTTTAATTAAATTTAATCTGATAAATATAAATTAACTTTTAATTTTAATTAAATTTAACTTAATAAATATAAATTAATTTTTAATTTTAATTAAATTCAACTTCACAAAATATAAATTAAATTTTAATTGATTTTTTTAAGTAACAAATATTCTCGAGGACATATAAAATGATATAACATCTGATTTATTTATAAACATTTTAACATCTGTATCACCTGAATATCAATTATTCGCTGTAAATTTTATATATAAATATTTATGGAAAGAGTTAATTTTATCATTCCTATTCATATCACAATCTATGTCATGTAAAATTGGTTAGAAAGAAAAAAAATAAAAAATGACACCATCCACGCTGATTAAATACTAGCCTTTAGGAACAATGAACTCATAACACATGATTACAATGGACATTTTGCCTAAGTAATGCAAAACTGTTACTATTTGAGATTTTGATTGTTTTTTGAATGTTCTCAATAAAAATAGTGGGAGAACTGGTTTTTGTTTTTCTTTCATTTAAATAATTGAATATTTTTTACTACATTGGTCATTCATAAGTACTAAAGAGTTTGAGTCTCTTTACACACTATATAAAAGTACATTTTTTATTAGTTATTATTGATTTTAAAGATAAATTTGTAAACTCTTTAACACACTACATAAAGACAAAAGACAAATATGTAAAAATGTACACTAAATAAGAGTCATATATTGAACAATCTTTATTAACTATTATAAATCTGTAAGAAGATGTATAGATATAAATTATACCTCCCCTCTTATGTCTAATGCAGGAAGATAACATCAGTTTTAACTTAGTGTATATTATATATATATATATATATATATATATTATTTTTTATATATTTTAAATTTTATAAGAGAATATTATACATTTTTTTAATATAAGAAACCAATTGTTTTTTAATAAAACATATCAGAATTTCAAAATGTATAAAATATTATTTTTTACAGTTTATTAAGAATTATATAGATGGGATATAATGTTTTGGTAAGAAAACAAATGTATTTATTAGATTATTAACTAATTAAGATACGCTTGCTGATTGGAAAAAAAATACCATTTATACTATTATTGGTATTATTAAATACTAAAATTAAAATTTAATATTTATATTATTTTTCGTTTATATATTTTTAAAATAAAATATTTTTATTTTAAAATTTAAAATTCAATAAATTACATTGGATATCAACAAATATAATATGTTCATCTAACATGCAGTACATATTATATATATATATATATATATATATATATTATGTTGTACTAGTATTAGTATTATTAAATATAAAGTTAAAATTAAATATTTATATTATTTAGTTTTATACCTTTATAATATAATTATTAATACTGTAAAATTCAGTAGAATACATCATATACTAATAGGATAGTCACTCATTCATCACAATTATATTTTCAATTTCTTAAACCTAATTATTCTTACTTTTTGGTACTAACATGGTTGGGATGAGTAAAAATAAATATAAACATAATTTTATATGTCAAATAGTAAAATACACATTTATTTATTACAACAATTTGAATGATTAGCACTGTATATATTTTATCATAAATTTAAAACTTGTAATATTATATGTTTTATCATAAAATTAAAATATTCAATATTATTAATTTAACTAATCAATTTAACAATTGAAATTTCATTAAATTTTATTTTATTTATTATATATAAACTAGGAGATAAATCTTGCACTTATTATCTTTTCTACTAGTTGTGTTCTCTTTCATTTGTATTTTGTGTAAAAACAAATCACATTCTCCAATAAACCACTAAGGACGAATCAAATAAGAACTGCTGGTAGATAATATTTGATATGTTGTAACGATACAAAATGGTAGATAGAGTAATATATTATATACAAAAAATGATTAAGTGATTAAGTTTGATAATATTTATTTAAAAACATTTTCAGTTATTTTCTAGATAAAAATATTTTTAACTGAGTAACAGTATAAAACGTCGCATTACTAATAATACAAATAATACACTAAATTTAACTCAAATTAAATGTCTTTTACCATTATTTATCTCAGTAACTATTCTTGATTTGTTGTGTTTATAATGACCATAATGTGAAATAAAGGTTCAAGCCGCGCGGGCCTAGTTTTATTTTTATTATTATATTTGATAACAATTTAAAACAAAAAAAATACAAAGTTAATAAATAAGAAACCTAGTGTGGTTCAAGGCATGCCTGCCTAGTTTTATTTTTATTTATATATTTGATAAAAATTTAAAATAAAATGCAGAGTAAGGTAATAAAAAAAAAAAAGGTATTGTGGTTATTAGAAATAGAGAAAATAGAATTAAATGTGTGATGTATTTGATTGTTTGATGTTTGAGGCATGGAAAAGCAGAGGAGTCAGAAACAGAGGTGCATGTCAACGCTCCTAAACTCTTCACACAGAACCACTCTGCAACAGTGTTCTCTCTCTCTCTGTCACCCTTCCAATAAAGGAACACAACCCAACCCAAGTAACATAGTAATATAATATAATATTTTTAATAATATTATATTATATAATAAGCTTTCTTTTTCTTGGGACTTTGTACCCTACTTACTGCATCCGCAATGGCAGAAAAAGCCAACTCTGCTGAGTAACCGTTCCCCCCACGCGGCAACCCTTCTTCTTTAATTCCCATTTTCTCCCGCTCTCAACTTCTCTCTTCCTATTTACTCCTTCATTCATTCATATTCATATTCATCCATCACCTTTTTCATTTCCAACACCACTTTTTTTCTTCTTCGTTTTCCACTGCCGTAGGAATGTCATCTGTGTCGGAAACCCACGCCGGAGAAGACGGAAAACACTACCCTGCTCCGCTCGCTCCTCATGACGACGTCGTCAGGGACTCCTCTCTTTTCTGGGACACTCTCAGACGCTTTCACTTCCTCATGGGTACCAAGTTCATGTGAGCTTCTATTTTTTATTCTTCCGTTAATTTGTTTATTTATTTTCAGACTTTTTTTCATTAATAAAAAATGTGGTGTTGATTTAATGGGGTTAAGGTTTGGTTTTGGAAAGTGTTTCTGTGATAGATATTGTTGTTATTAAAAATGGTTAAAATAAAATGAAATAATGTGGACCGTTTTGGCCTGGTCAACTTGTGAAGGATTCCTGTGATTGGAGGGAAGGAGCTAGATTTGCACGTTCTTTACGTGGAAGTTACCAGAAGAAGTGGCTACGAGAAGGTCCCTACAACCTCTTTACGACACTCCGATTATTATTTTATTTTTTATTTGTTAAATAAATTGACTAACTAGTGAAGAAATGGAACATGTTTTCTTTTTGTAACCCCCGTCAGGTAGTTGCAGAGAAGAAGTGGAGGGAAGTTGGTAGCATTTTCAAGTTCTCAGCAACCACCACAAGTGCTTCTTTTGTGTTGAGGAAACATTACTTGAGTCTTCTTTATCATTACGAACAGGTTCACTTTTTCAAAGCTAGGGGTTCTGTTTATACTCCTTCAACAGGTGCCACATTACATTTATTTTATATTTGCTCATTTTTAATTTTTGTTTAACCTGTTGATTAATGAATTGCGATTTTGCAGATGCATTTTCCGGGAACAGTCCTTCTTGGAGACCTGAATTAGCTATTGTGGAATATTCTCCTAAGCCCTCCAATAGTAGTTCCGAATCCCGTGCTGAAGGTGAATCGACAATTCTTTAAGTCAGGGAAAAAAAATTAAATTTCTAAGATTAAGTTGTTTAATTTTGGGTTTTGCTATGCTAGTTCTTGGAACTGTCATCTCTGTGGAATGGGTTGATTAATTTCTGATTCATTTATCGATGTTGTTGCTCTCTCTAATAAATAACCCACATCTTGCTAATTAATGAAACTCGGTTTCTCTTGCGTAAGCTAATTACATTATTGGCTGCTTATTCATGTCATGGACACAATTTATCTGGGACATACGTTGGTTGAATGTTGAAAAGGTTGACTTCAACAAACCCACTAATAAATGTTTAGTGTTATGTAAATGTAATTTGAAATGAATAATGGTTGGACAAGAACGATGTTGTAATTTTTAAGGTAGTGGTGTAGTTGGTCTTATTGGCATAATCCTTGTTGTTATAGCTGATGCCGTTTTAAGCCAGGAACAATAATGCACTTATTTTATGTAAGTTGTCTGCACTTTGAAAGTGTTTGTTCAGTGCTGAAATTTACTGTTTGTTGTGTTGTGTTGTTTGTAGAAACTTCATGTCTCTCAGGAAATGGAACAATAGAGGGAAAATTTGAGTGTGGTTATTTGGTGTCTGTGAAACTGGGTTCAGAGGTTCTGAGAGGGGTGCTTTACCATCCAGAAAAAATGGTTGCTCCTCCTTCGATTCCGCAGCACGAAAATGCGATTGTGCCATTCAAAAGCAAAGGTAACCGTTCTGGTCGTAGGAGAAGAAACAAGAGAAGGTGGGACCCTAACTATCCAAAGCCGAATAGGAGTGGCTATAACTTCTTCTTTGCTGAAAAGCATTACTCTCTCAAAGCTCTCTACCCGAACAGAGAAAGGGAGTTTACCAAGATGATTGGGCAGTCATGGAACAGTCTTAGCCCCGAAGAACGAATGGTAATTTTTTTTTTTTTTTTTGTTTCTTTCTATGTTGTTGTTATCTGGATTATTACAATGTAGTTTTTGATTAAAGCATGCATGTTGGAAAATAATAGATGTTGGTTAATGATGTTTGGTGCAGGTTTATCAGAACATCGGGTTAAGAGACAAAGAAAGGTACAAGAGAGAACTGACGGAGTACAAAGAGAAGATGAAGCTTAGGCAGACCTCAGAAGTTGGACTTCCATAGAATCTTACTGCTTACCCTTTTCTGGAAACCAAAGAAAGAATGGCTTAGAAATCTTGTGGACTTTTACATACATACCATTCATGAGGATAATGGTCCATTGGACATTATTGTTTTTTTTTCTTTATTTTTTCAGAAAAAAGAAAACCAGTGTCGATCCTTTCCTTTCGTTTAATCAATCTATTATCTTCCTAAGTTTGTTCTTTCTGGATGGATGGTACAATCAAGTATAGCGTGGTCCACACAATCTTTTATATTTTTAATCTTTAAAAAAAAAAAGAAAATTTGATTTAAAATCGTTTAACTCCTTCCATTTTTTTGTGGTTAGAATTTCTCTGAAGTGTTTTTTGAAATGAGACAATGCATCCATTGATATATAACTATTCATCGTATTATTATTTTCAAAACACTTAATTACTCCATTTTCATGATATTATCATTTTCAAAAGTAAAATATCCGTAGAATTCCTCCATTTTAATGAAAGATTGAAACCAAATATTTTCTAGACTGTTTTCCTAAAATAGATAATTACTAGGGGATTACACAAATGCTTGTTGGCCCAAACTTTGTCCTTGTAAGAAATACTTCGCTATGTTGCTTAAAAATATCAGTGGTTCCTGTAGTGGATTTATGATTTTGGACCCATAATACGTTAGTATCACAATAAATTAAATATAGTTATTAATATTCTTAAAATAAAACGTTTGTTCAAGTATACTTGTTCATATAAAATTTATGGCTAAACAAGAAATAATATGTCAAGAGACAATGAAAGTGATTAGATGATATTTAAATATAAAATAGATCTTCGTTGTTTAGCTAAATCAAATGTAAAATTGTGAGAAAAGCTTTACATCTCTTTAATTATAAAAGAAAAAAAAATAAATATAAGTACATAGAAATTTCTAAAAAAAATAAGACACAGATTTCAATACCAATGGTTCAACCATGAAGACAAAACTTTGGATACCAAAGAATACAAAGTGTTCAGTAACAATACTTTCTATATAGCTTTTCTAAAAACTGTTTCAATATACTTACGTATTCCTATCAATCTATTATGCAAATATATTTTTAAATTGCAAGTCACTTCCCTATCATACTAAGATTTCTAAGTTTTTCAGAATTGTTTTCATTCTATGCTAAAGTCAAAAGGTTTCCTATTTACAAATAAGAAGTATTGATTTATTTTTTTAAATTAGTTATATTAAGAGATAATTAACATAACTATGAATCACTTTTTATTTATTTATTTGTAATTATTAACTGAAATGGTATTTATAATCTTTGTTTGTATACTAATTACTGAATTAAATGTTTGTTAATAAACGGAAAGTGTAATTGATAATCCAATTATAACTCTTTCTAGTTAAGAATTAATAATCGAAACGTTAGGATTTAATTTTAACTGAAATAGTCTGACGTATGGAACAATTATAGTTACTTCAACACATAGCAAGTTTTCTCAATTAACTATTTCTAATGTCAATCTAATGAGAAAGAACTCTCACCTGGGAGCCATGTACGTCATAGAGAAATTATGCTGTAAAAGAAATTTGTATATTTTTCACAAAAAAGGAATATAAAGAATAACATACTATGGATGATACAATAAATAATATTATAAAATTTTAATATAAAAATGACACATCTCTAAAGCAAATGAAAATGATTTTGAGAAGAATAACGAAGAAGAGAAAAATGACCACACAAGACCTGAATCGAGATGATAACTTAGACTGAGGATGATAAATTCAATAGATTATTTTTATTATATAATATATTGTTCGTTTTGTATCTTAATTTCCATAAAAGAATAATAATCTATATTTTCTTCTTGAAAAATCATAATTATTACGCATTCCAAGTGCAAAAACTGTAACATAGTAGAAGTGGTCGTGATTTATTATGTGATATTGACCGCACACGGCTAGAAAATATTTTTTTTTTCACTGAAACATATCTGAAATGTAGTATTATACATGCAATCAAATTATTATCAATGACACACAATATTATACTATTAATAAGTATTTTTCACTGATAAAATGAGTATAGAAGTTATTTGTTTGCATAAAAAATAATGCAACCAACAGGAGAATGCCTATCATATGAATCTCTCTTTCAAAGAGAGAAACGAAAATAAATAAAGAAAGAAAAAGATGATGTGTGGATAAATTACAAATAACAGTGTAAAATACTAAAAATTAATTTAGTTGTGCCTGACTAAGTGTGAGTGTGATGTTATGGTAGTTTATGCGGGAGGCGAGAGAAACAAGGTGCGCGAGTGTTTGGTGGGTGGGTGATGCCATCAAAGATGTATATAAACTAATTTTTAATATATTAAAAAACGATTTTTTTATTGTGTTTATCGTCATTGATTAATCTGTATGGTTAATTTTTTTGTACAATCCACGTCGATTTGGGTTAGTCAAGGTGCGCATTGCTCTCCTCATTAATGATGTTATTTAAAACTCACTTCTATTAATTTCTCGACACAAGTGTCGGAACAATTTTTGTTTCATGCAGAGGTCTTTTGATGTCCTTCAAACTTTCCTTGTTCTTGTTCTTGTTCATGTTCCTCTCATATGGATCACTGAACTTTGCTTGATGACTCGGATTCAGTAAACATGGGAGACACAGCGAGTTGCAGTAGCGGAATTTTGAACTCTGGATGGAATCATCGATGTCCAAAACAGAGACAGAAGGTCGGAGTTTACAACGAGGTTTTGTGCAGACTTAAGGAATTGAATGTCCCAGAAGCTGTGGTTCCTGGTTTTGAGGACGATCTTTGGTCGCACTTCTATCGCCTTCCCGCAAGGCACACCAAATCTTCGTTTCTCTTACTTTTTTACTGTTTGATTGTTCATACGTTGTTTTGGTTTAGTTTTGGTGGTGATCATTTTTGGAACTTGTCATAGGAGTTGTGAATTTGTGAATTGAATTAATGTTGTGGTGTTAGGTATGCGTTGGACATGAATGTGGAGAGGGCAGAAGAAGTTCTGATGCATAAGAGGTTACTGGACATCGCAGGAGGCCCAATTACAGCAATCGGACCTGCAATTGAAGTCCGTCTTGTACAGGTCATTTTCGTAACCACAATGGCCACGAAACGCACTTTTTTTTTTTTAACTTTTTTTTTACCATCAAAATAAGTTTTGACTTCTTATGTTTGCTTCGGCCTTCATGGGTCAATTTTCCTTGAATTCCAATCACTATAATAGTATATAGTATATGTTTGTGTATGACGCACTACTGGCTATTGGCATTAGGCGACATTGTTGGCGAAGGAACCAACGTCACGCTTCCTTTTCTACAAACAAATTACCTATAAAAAATATATAAATGGAAATCTATTTTTTATTTTTTGATTTTTGACTTTATTATTTACTAATGGCCAACATTCCCTTTAATTATTAACTTAAGTCTCTTTAACTTTCTAAATCCTATGATCGAAATACAATTCAGAAAAATTCAGCATATTTTTTGATATTGTTTTTTACTGAATATTAAAAATACATTAATATATTCATACTTTATAAATTATTATATTGATACTTTACAAATATTTTTAATGTATTTTAAATCTTTAAAATTAGTGATTATAATGGTATTTTAAAAACACAACAAAAAAAGAAACACAAAAGAAACTCAATAGAAAAATCCAAATTCTTAAAAAATGTAAAAGAAAATATTATGTTTAGAACTTTGTCGAGGATTATAATTTTGTATGACAGATAATTTAGAGTTTAAGAATTAAAGATGTAATTTAGAGACGATTAAAAAATTACTCAGTAAAAATACTAATATTTGAATTTTCATTAAAATTATCAATTTCTTCTCTCCATTTACCAATTCTTTTCACTTAAAAATAGTACTTCTCGAAAACAATCTCAGATTGATAATAACAAATAAAAAATATACAAGTTTAATAGCTAAAAGCCTGCAGTGTAATTTTTTTCTTTTTAAATTGTTATCCAAAAATACATCATTGTGTTACATTTAAATTAATATGATTAATATAATTTTAAAGTAATTATTATAAAATTAATATACTTTATTGCATATGATGTTTTATGATTAAATAGATAAAAAAAATTAACCAGACGAAAGGTGTTTTCTCAAATATTTATACATTACAAATGATTATGCTCTGAATTCAATAGTACGTAGAACATAAATTTCTTCGCTTTATATATCAGGTTCGTTCTGCTTCTGCTGGAGGTTCTAGTAAATCCCTTCTTTCAAATTCACAAAGTAAAGTTTGTCCCGAAGATTCTGATGTTCCAGGCAGCATGAGGCATGGTTATGTCAATTTCTATTGTTTTTTAACACTATATTGAATTCATCACTAACTTTTTAAGTTGCATTATAAAGTTTTTGTTGTTCATGCTTTCTCAGCTTCCATCCTCCACCTGCATTCGGTTCGTCATCTAATATGGAACATAACACCCAGTTCTTACCAGTTCGAGACAGGGATAACTATTTGAATTTTTATACACATTATGCTCGGTAAAACTTCAATTATAATTTATTTATCAGTATACCTTTTCCACCAAATCTAGTGTTTATTTGTGTAAATTTCATTTTCTTTTTAATACCATATATAATGTATGTAATGATAATCTAAAGAGTTTCTTACTATCACTTTCCGTTCTCCTACTTACGGCAGGCCAATGCATGAAATCACAATTTCAACAAATGACAAACCAAAACTTCTGAGCCAGGTAATTAATTAATCTTCTAGAATATTCTGTTAGGAATATAAGTGTGAGTCTAAGTCCCACATTGATTAGAAATGAGAAAATAAAGCACCATATAAGGATCAAGGTCCATAAACTCATTGTTTTAAGGTTTTGGGTTGAGAGTGGTGTCAATATTTTATGTGGTTGGGCTCAGACCTCATTGGTGTTTGTTCTTTCCGGTCGTTGTCTTAAATTTTTGGATTGAGAGTGGTGTCAATGTCTTATGTATTGATTATTCGCTCTGAAAACCCTAATAGTATGATAATGTTTGACTGGGAGAGGAATGATGGGATTAAATTTCGTTCTGTACGCATAATGTTAATGGGTCACAGTCTCTAATTTCGGTTTTATTGATCTCATTGTTTTATACATCTATTGATAACAACATCAATAAAATCTTTTTCCCACTACACTGATAGCTACCAAAAACTATTGATATTGTTTTATAATTAGTGAGGACTGAACTTATGGATACCAGAATGCTGGTGTTATTAATCCAGGTGTCTGACTTGAGGTGTGCTAATATGCAGCCTCAGTTTACATTTCTTTTGTTAATTTTTGCAGAAATCAATGTTTCTATAATTTTAAGGTTTTGTGTTGAACTACAGTTGACTTCCTTACTTTCTGAGACTGGGTTGGACATTCTGGAAGCTCATGCTTTTTCGACAATAGACGGCTATTCATTGGATGTTTTTGTTGTTGGTGGTTGGCCAATAGAGGTATCTCCCTATTATTTTACAGATTGAAGTACAATAGTTCATTGAATTTTATTTATAGGAAAATCAACAAGTTTACATGACAGATGTGCATGCTTGAAATTTATAGGAGACGAAGAAGTTAAAACATGAACTAGCAAAGAAAATTCAGAAACTCCAGGTAGACCCTCTATATGTCACTGATAATGCATATTTACTTTATATGAAAAAACCCTTTTGCTTTATAAGAAAAATGGTCAATTCTGCCCAAAATTTCATATATAGTTATGGTAACAGTTTTACTGTCAGTCATAATAGTTCAATTTCCCTAGTTAATGACAGAAGATGTTCACTTTGAATAGAAGTTAACTGGTTGAATTGAGAAATATGCATACACAAGCGGTAGAATCTTTAATGTTCTTGACTCATATTTAGCTTAACAAATTCATTTTTGCTTGCATTTCCACTTATATAAGAGAGAACCATTCATAAGTTATTATTTTTGGTGGAAAAATTCCTGAAGCAACATCAATTGAAAGAAAATGGGAGTGTTCCTACTACTAGTACTACTGCAAAGCAAGAGCAAACAGGGATGAACTTTATCTGGAGAATCGATGCCGGGTGTCTGAGATTTGAAAAGAAAATTGCATCTGGACCTCTGAGTGATTTGTCAGTATTATCAATCCTTCTTCTTGATTTGTTTGTGGATCAGTACATTTTTGAGTAACTGATAAATTGAAACAGGTATAAAGGTACATTCTACAATCAAGATGTAGCTATCAAGGTTCTAAAGCACGAGAATTTGAATGAAAATATACAAAGGGAATTTGCTCAGGAAGTGTATATCATAAGGTTCGCTTTATCAACAATTTCCACTCATCACCGAGCCTTTTCTTCGAATTTCATTAATATTTAATGAAGATTGTTGTTAATTCATAGATTTTATAAATTTACTCCTTGCAGTCAAATTAAGCACAAAAATGTTGTTAAATTTGTTGGCGCTTGTACACAATCCCCAAACCTGTACCTGGTCACAGGTAAAACAGCGTTCTTGTTACTTCTTTCTTATTGATTAATGGGAAAAAGACACTGTCAATTTCAATGCATATTTTTTTTTTGACAGAATACATGCCTGGTGGAAGTATGTTCGACTTTTTGCATAAACAGAAAACCGCCCTTGCTCTTCCAACTTTACTCAAAGTAGCCATTGATGTTTGTGAAGGAATGAAATATTTGCATCAGAATAATATCATACATCGGGACCTTAAAGCTGCTAATCTTTTGATCGATGAGAATGGGGTTAGTTTACACTGTCACATTTACTTCTGACTCTATTGGCTTATAACTTCTTTGTAACATGTCTTTGTGTTTTACTTTTAAAATCTTTTCCGACAGGTAGTTAAGGTTGCTGATTTTGGTGTGGCTAGAGTGCACAATCAATCTGGCATAATGACTGCAGAAACAGGAACTTATAGGTGGATGGCTCCAGAGGTCTGTGTATATTTATGAGTATTGCAATATAGGGTTGATCACTTTAAATTTATTAAATGTATAACTTACAGGCATGGATGTGGCTGTTTAAGGACACGATAGGCAGCAGTTTTTGATGTAATAAGATGAATCTATAGACAGGTTGGAATGAGAATGACGGTTTTTGTTTTTGTTTTTTCTGATGAACAATACTTGATGCTAACATTGTTTCATTACTGCTTTTGGTTTCCTATGTAACAATCTCCAATAAAATACAATGGTAGGCACTCTGGTTTTTATCATGGAGGTTTTAGTTGGCTATGTAAAACAACTAAAAAGATTGATATTTCTTCTTGCCTTCTATTTCTCACTGTGTTGATTGTGATTAAACTTGTGATTCCCTTGACATATGGAAGGTTATTGAACATAGACCATATGATCACAAAGCCGATGTGTTTAGCTTTGCCATTGTTCTTTGGGAACTGCTCACAGGAAAGGTAGCATTTTTCCCTTCTTTTACTTTCTCTTGTTTGATATTCATGGAACCAAAAAAACTAGTTTCCAAATGAACAAAAATGAGTAACATTATTTAACAAAAAATGGAGAAGAAAAGACTTAATAGGTATACTTTAGACATTGTTTTATCAGTATTACATTACTTGCTCAGACTTCACATCTTTGGTCTATGTTTTGTTTTATGACTAAACGACAGCTTCCATATGAGCATTTGTCTCCATTGCAAGCAGCAGTAGGAGTGATCCAGAAGGTATTTCTCAACTACAAATTACATATCAGTGAAAATGGACACTAAATTGAAAAGCTCTATCTCTAGTATCTTATGCTACCAAGCCACAAAAATGTTGTGAAATTGAGTAAGTTTTTTGGATGTGAATTGCAGGGTTTAAGGCCAAAAATTCCAAGCAATACTCATTCACAGTTAGTGGAATTGCTTCACTGGTGCTGGCACCATGATTCATCTCTGAGACCCAATTTCTCAGAAATTCTGGAATTTCTGCTACGTGTGACCAAAACGGTATGTGTAGAGGGATTCTTGACAAATTTTGTGTTACATTCAAAAGAAAAATCGAAGCCTCTACACCACTACTTTTTCTTGAACAGGTTACTGGGGAATGTGAAGGCTAAAGAATGCATGAAAATTGTGTACACATAGACATGTGTGATTTCTCAATTTAAAGTAAAGTTCGTGATTGATTATGAAGTTAATGTTAGGGTTTGGGTAGATGTATATAAATTTGGATTTATAAATGATAGGAAGACGATCCACATGTAAGATTTTAGGGGAAAAACAAGTGGAATTCTGTTGTACATTGTCATGATTCTAAATGATGTTAAATATTTCTTAAGTATAATATGTGTTAAGGATATGTAAACAAAAAATTATTCAAGAAAAAGAATGAGGCAAAAAGAATATAGTTTTTTCTTTCTTTCTTTTTGATGTACGATCAAAATCCTCATTCTTTTAACTAGCGCAAACACATAGGTGTGTCGATTTTTTTATTATATTACATTATTTTAACGAATTTAATTTAATATTTGTATGTTTGTTTAAATGGAACATATATATTAATATTTGTATGTAATTTATAATTTGAAAAAATTTAGACGAAAGAATATAGATTAAATATTTACGTGACATAGGAAGAAAAACAAATAACATAATTATATTGTGAAAGTGGGGTATGCACTTATTTTAAGGGAATCGGATTTTTCTTTTTTTATTGTTGCATATGTTACAGAAATATAGTTTGACATTAAAAAAATTAGTTTTAAAATATATACCCAAAATATGTAAATCAAATAAGAGTATTCCTATTATATATTATTATTAATTATTAATTATTTATTTTAAGATGTAAAATCAATTATCACAAATTTTAAAGATAAGATCATCGAAAAAATATATACAGAACGTATATCTTGAATATTGTTATAGATTTATTTTAATAAGTAAAAGTTACTTATCAAAATTTTGAGGGTTAAAATTAGAAGAAAATGTGTATATCAAATAAATCATTACGAAAATCTATTTTTATTATTGATTTTTATGAATTAAGAAATAATGATAATAATACAATAGTTAAATTTTTTTATTATTGGTTAATATTTATTCAAAATCTATAAAATCGTGATTAAAATTCAATGAATAAGTGGGATCTACAATTAGTAATGTCGTGTCTTTGAATACTTTTCTTTTACAAATCCGTTTTTTCCTTCATAAAAACATTACTATAAAAAATAGACACCTTTAATTTCTTAAAAATATAAAGTACATTGATTTTTTTATTATAGAGAAGAATAAAAATGGGATTGGAGGAATTGTTCTTTTATAAAACTCGACCCGCATCCTACAACAGTGGTAAGTGATAATAAAGGCAGCAAATGGTGGAGAACTAGATTCTTGTCAAAGTGTGATATTTAAAAAAAATACATTGAAAATTTAATTTTTAATAGATTTTAATTAAAATGCAATTACTTTGGGTTGGTCCTTTTACATTAGCATGACATCCGTATTCTAGCTTTTGTACTTTTTTTTTCTTAAGAAAGTACTAATTTTTAGTTAGTATAAATGAAAAAAAACGTCATTAACTATAATAAAAATATAGTTTAACAACTAAAATAAAAACTGATGTTTATAATAAGACTTTCTTTACTCAACATTGTTTTTTCTTGATTTAACTACATTGATTTATTCTGTTGCTATTTTTTCGTCAATATGTATAAAACTTGTCTTTGTCTAATAGCTAACTCTCAATCAAAGAACCATACTCAACAAAAAAAGAGTCATACATATGATAAAAAGTAAATAGTTTATAAGTATAAAGAATGTTTATATTATTTATTTACTTATATTTATAAACTTACATATACGTTAAGTTTAATGATATTTATAATAAATATATAAACTTTTCTACATTGACTATGCCAAAAACTAAACTCCATAATAAATCTGATCACAAATCATAAGTCACTTTATTATAATATATTATCACAAGATAAAATACAAAAAAGATAATATAATTTTGCATGTTTACGCTATACTTTAGTTAAATTCAATTTTAAGTATAAATGAATTATTTTTTTCATCCTATGAATAGAAAAAGGGTTTTTTTTCTTTTTCATAATTAGTTTATTCAATTCCAAAATTTTTTAAAACCCTTTTAGTAATTTACAACAACTCATTCCCATTCTCTGACATATTTGCGCGTTATACATTGATCCAGTGAAATAAGAATGAAAGAACATGCATCAGTAAAAGTGCATGCAATGGAGCATTACCACAACTTAATGAATAATTCTGAACACTTCCAAACACTTTATTCTTTTGAACCTTTATTACATGCTTCAAACCATTATTCGTCACTTCCCACGGATTCATATATTTTGGCATCAAAAGAGAGGTTATGTCTAAATATTCCCAATTCTTTCACCGTCTGCACACATTCTGGATTAGAGAAAGAAAATATAAAAAAAAGTTACAAAATGGGATGAATAAAGGGGCGAAAAATTCATATTATAAAATATATTTTCTTCACAGACATACACAGGAATAATATTTTTACATATAATTTTTTATTGTCTTACTGCACAAAGTTTAAACAGTCTCACTTTTTTCAATAGAATATTATGTAAATTTGATGTGCAGCGAGCATTTTTGGGAAACGCTTTTTGAGTCTAGCACAACATAAAGAAAACAAGCCTAAGGCTGTATAATTCTGTGGCGTAAAAGAGAATCTAATGACCCAAAGAGAGGAAGTTGTGCTTGATTTCGAAGATAACAATGGCGGAAGCAACAACAAAGATGAAAATTTACCATCGAAAGGTGCTGTCAACGGTTCAAGTGACAAGCTTCATCAAGACTCGCGGGAAAAACGCAGAGGCAGTGAATCAACAAGAAAGAGAAAGCAGGAACAGCAAAAAAACGAAGAAAACCACCTTCAAACTTCACATTCAGAAGAAAATGTTGTGAGGTCCTCTTCGAACAATTCAACTCCACGATACTCGTGGAAATCATCGATGAGCAGAACAAAGTCTCGGCTGATAGACCCTCCTGAGGAATCATGCGCAAATTCAGAGTCAAGTGAACAAAAAGTGGCAGAAAACGATGACAGTGTTGAGGACATGCCAGAAATTTACAAGAAAACGAGGTTCAGTGCGTTCTCACTGCTTCAGTGGCTATGTCTCGCCTTAATAATCGTAGCGTTGCTTTCAAACATTTGGGTATCGTGTTTGCAAAAACTGAAACTCTGTGGGATTCCTCTGTGGGAATGGGAGACAATGATTTTGGTTATACTTTGTGGACGTTTGGTCTCAGGTTGGGTGATTAAACTAATCGTGTTCTTCGTGGAACGCAATTTTATACTGCGAAAAAGAGTGCTGTATTTTGTGTACGGTTTGAAACACTCGGTGAAAAACTGTGTCTGGTTGGGTCTGGTTCTGCTGGTGTGGCATTTTATTTTGGTCAACGCGGTAAAGAAAAAGGTCAACGACAGGATTTTGTCGTGTGTGACAAAGGTTGTAGTGTGTCTGTTCATCGGCACTCTTTTGTGGCTCATTAAAACGATCCTCGTGAAGGTCTTCGCCTTGCACTTCCACGTGAAGACGTTCTTCGAACGGATTCGGGAGGCTCTGTTCAGCCAATACGTGATCGAAACGCTGTCGTGTGATCGGTTGAGGGAAGAGGAGGAAGGTGAAGATAGATCCGTTGGGAGGGTGTTGTGTGATAAGAAGAAGAAGAAGCAAGATGAGGAAATGTCGATTGAGCAGTTGCATAGGTTGAATAAGAGAAATATATCAGCGTGGAACATGAAGAGAATGATCAACATCGTCATGCATGGGTCGTTTACTACATTGGACGAACGTATCTTTTGTTCAGATGTTGAGGATGAGCCTTTGCTGCAACTTCGAAGCGAAAATCAAGCAAAGATCGCAGCTCAGAAAATTTTTCATAACGTTGCGCAGCCAGGATCCCAGTAAGGCTTCTTAATTACGTGTCTCATTCTTAGTTCTGAAGTTTATCAATCGAAAATGATTTTTTTATTTTTACAACTTTCTATTACAATTTTAGATGTCATTTTTTAGGTAGGTTTTCATTTTTTCTTTTCTCATTCTCAATAGACACATCATGTTAAAAGAGAAACTTATCAAAATTTAGTAGTTAAAATATGATTCCTGAAAACGAAAACTCTACGATCGCAACAGATGCATTTTCTTGCAAGATGTGATGCAGTTCATGCGAAGAGACGAGGCTTTGAAGTCTATGGATCTGTTGGGAGCAGCTTGTACAGACCATGGGATTAGCATGTCTTGTCTTAGAGAGTGGATGGTATTGTGCTTGAACCTATGACTATGTTTTATGTTCCTAAATTATAATGTCCTGTAAAACGGTTTTCTAAAAATCTTGTCTACAGGTGAATGCTTTCAGGGAGAGAAGGGCACTGGCACTATCACTGAAAGACACAAAAACTGCAGTGGATGAGCTCCATAACATGTTGAACATGATTGTTGGCATTGTCATTTTGATTGTCTGGCTTGCCATACTAGGAACTCCAATCTTACACTTCCTCGTCTTCATGGGATCCCAGCTTCTGTTGGCAGTGTTTGTGTTTGGGAATTCTTGCAGAACTGTTTTTGAAGCAATCATCTTCTTATTTGTGATGCACCCATTTGATGTTGGTGATCGATGTGAAGTAGATGGAGTCCAGGTAGAGGAAATTCCAAGTTTAATTTTGTTTCCAATAAAACAATAAGTTTTGTAATTGTCTTGTTTGGTTCTTAGATGGTAGTGGAAGAGATGAATATACTCACAACAGTGTTTCTGAAGTGCGATAACCAGAAGGTTACATACCCAAACAGTGTTCTCGCTACCAAAGCAATTAGTAATTATCAACGTAGTCCAGACATGGGAGATGCAGTGGATTTCTGCATTCATGTCTCCACTCCATTAGATAAAGTTGCAACTATGAAAAGAAGAATTATAGAGTATGTGAATTACGTTAATTTTTCAGTAAGGTCATGTTTGACAGTACTGTGAAATTTGGAACATTTAGTGTTACATGTTTTGTAAATTGTAGGTATATTGAAAGGAAGAATGAACAGTGGCATGTGGCACCAATGGTGATAATGAAGGATGTGGAAGATTTGAACAAAGTGAACATGTCAGTGTGGCTTACACACAAAATGAATTATCAAGACATGAAAGAAAGATGGAACAGAAGAGCGGAATTGATTGAAGAGATGATGAAAGTGTTGAAGGAACTTGATATTGAATACAGGCTTCTTCCTATTGATGTGAATGTTAGAAATCAACCTCCTCTGCTTTCGAACAAGCTTCCGTCCAATTGGAAAACTTGTGCCACCTCTCTCTCTTAGTCTCATTTTATTCAATGTTGAGTAAGTCTTTTTATGGTTTTTAAAACGGCAATGATACCATGATTTCATCTTTTTTTATCCACATCTTTTACTTTCTTACCTGTGTATCATTAATTAATATAAATATATCTAATTAAACTATGTCAAGAAATAAAATGAAATTCATCGTATAATTTTCCTTGTAGACCAACTTAACCAAATCAATCATAATACATAATTTATTCCATTTATGTAATACATTGGTTAAAGTTGTAGTCTCCTCTTGTTAGGAACACGGAATTCAAGTGTGAGTCTAAGTCCTACATCGATTAGAAATAAAAAAGTAGAGCATTACATAAGGAAAAAGACCCATAAATCTATTGTCTTAAGGTTTTGGATCGAGAGTGGTGCCAATGTCTTATGTGGTTAGGTTCAGGTTGTATTGGTGTTGGTTCTATCCAGTAAAATCCTGATTGGGCTCAGGTCTCATTGGTGTTTGTTCTTTCCGGTAAAAAAAATTATGATGTTCTTACATTTATATAAAACGTTTTTACCCTTATAATATCTAAATTTACTTATATAATAAATATTAATATGAAACAAAAATGATTTTATAAATAAAAATGAAATCAAATTACATAATATATTACTTTTAAAATAACAGAGTAACCTTAAAGCCAAATTAATCTTTCAGTACAAAAATAAGACAAATTTTAAAACGTTTTTAATCTAAATATTTATAATAAGAAGAATTATTTAGTTTTTTGTTTGTCTCTACACTGATATAGAGAAACGGGATGTTTTAGTGATAATAAAATATAAAAAACTAATTTATCTGTAAAATTCGTTTGATCAATTAATATTGGTAACTTTTGATAAAAATTAAAACAATCTTTTTTAACTGACTAAACATTTTTCTAACTTCAGTGTTTAATTTTTAATTGTGTGTCACAAACAACAACAACGAGCTAGATAACATAGCAGTGGCGTGTTCTCAAATTCAAATCCAAAAGATAAACGGGCTAAATGACTTCAATTAAGTCAAAGCCCATTAATGTTTACTTATGGGGTCTTCTCCCTGCACCTCCAACAGTTTTTCTGTACCCCCAAAATTTACCCTTATACCCTTATTTAACATACCGGTGAAAGTGGATGAAAGTGGGTACGGACGCAGTAAATTTCATTTACTGCGTCGCCAACATCCCTGCACCCCCAAAGCGTTACCATCACTATTTCTTCTTCTCCCGTTTCTTCTCCCTCCCTCCCACTCTTCGTTCATTTAAAATTTTGCTCAGTTTCATTCTCTGTGGTCTCTGAGAGTTTTAATTTTTCTGTCCTTCATTCTTTCATTGTCTCTGGTGTGGTGGTCCCTCTTCCGGTTTGTATCACTTTCATTAATTTTTTTTAAAGGAATGTTGTTTGTTCTCGCTGTCTCAGTTTGCGTTGTGTTATTCTGGTTGAAGGTTCTGTGATTGTTGGTTGTTTGAAGGAAGGTGCTATTATCACTAACTGCATCCTGTTATCTTCTCTGCAACTGTGGTACTTCCCGTCTCTCTAGGTTAGCCTTAAGCTTAATATTTTTTTTTGTTTGTGATGTGAAACGAAATTTGTTTTCCGTTTCAGAAACTATAACACAAAGTCTTATATGAAACGGATTCTGGCATGCGTTTCAAACATGTACCAAATGGATTACGTAAGCCGTTTCACGAAAAAAGTCAAAATGTATGGGAAACAGATTACGAATTCCGTTTCAGAACTTTACGAAACGGAATTCGTAATCCGTTTTCCATACATTTTGACTTTTTTGGTTGCACCCCCGTTCATAACAAAATTACACTTTGTTTTTGGTGGTGTTGGGATGCTGTAAGTCACCTTTCATAATTTAATAATATACACTTTGTTTTTGGTGTTTTAATTCAATAATGGCATATTGTTTTCTTCTTTATCAAGTTCATGGCTTCCTGCTATTTCATTCTGATATTGCTTTTGACCTAAATCCCTTTGCAGTCTTTGGCACTTTGCTCTGGTGGAAAAATGGATCTCACTCCTTGTCCACTCTAATTTTTTCCCAACTTATAGACTTTATAATTTTATTGTGGAAAATTTATAATTTTATATGTGGAAAATCTAATGCCATATCACATCACCACTGAACTAATGCAGCGCTACTTCTTTCTATTGACATGCAAGGAGAATATCATTTGCATTGTTGGCTTTAAAGGAATTTCCGTTCCAACGTGCTTTATTATTTATATGCATGACTTGATTTGACATGCCCTTGGGTCCCGTGTGAAGACTGCACCGAAGCTGGAGATACCTCCTTAAGAGTGACTCCGGAAGTCCAGCCTGAAGAGCCACTATTGTCCATTGCACTGGAAGATGATGAAGCATCACCAATGATATACTCCTCGGGGTTTTTGTTGAAAGATTCTACACGAGAAGTATCCCATTTCATGATCTGCTTAAGCATGGCTTTTGCAGCTTCATTCACCAGAGGTTGCAAAAAAAGTATTCGAGAAGAAACAAAAGAAATTCCCGCAGAAGCTGTCTTCTCCAGTTAAGGTGGTATCGGCTGCGAAGAGTAGCACCAAGATTAGCACCAAGAGTAGCACCAAGTCTGTGACACTTAAGAAGAAAAACCCAACTTCCCCTTTGTCTTCTCTTAAAAAGAGCACTACGAACTCCACGGCTAAGCAGTCTAACAAGAGGAAGTCTAAGGCTCTAAGCTCAGAAGATGACGATGTCACTGATTCTCATGATGAAGTTATTATAAAAATCAGAGATTCCACGATCCGTTTCCTATAAAACAAAAAAACAAAAAAAACCAAATGGAAAACGGATTCCACAATCTGTTTTCTTAGAAAAAAGGAAAAAAAAAATCCAAAACAGATTTTGTATTCCGTTTCAGGTTTCTGGGAAACGGGTTCTACATTCCATTTCCTTAAAAAAAAAATAATAAACCAAAACGGACTTTGTATTCCGTTGCACGCCTTGTTCGTTGTCAAATATTCAAACCATTTTCTTCTAATCTACTGCTAAAAATAATTAAATCAATTAAAATATAAATACACATGCGGTGAGGGGTGCAAGGATTTTGGAGGTGCAGTGTGGTGAAAGAGATAAAAGAGATAGTAACTGATTCTTTTACTATGGATAAACATGAAAATAAAGTAGGTTTTGAGGATACAGAAAAGATTATTATTGGAGGTGAAGGAAGAGGCCCCTTACTTCTTACTAATTTTTAAAGGTTATCTGTTTCATCATGCGCCTCCTTTTTTTCTTACTGAACGCCATAAAACTCTTAATGACCAAATTATCTCTCAATAAAACTATAATAAAAAGGTGAAAATGATCCCTGCACCTCCATCTTTCAATGTATTACGGGTTACACAATTCAAAAAGTATTTTTAAATTCAAATATATTTTTCAAAATATATATTTTGACACATTCAAAAAATACATTTTGATTTATGTCTTCAAGAATATATTTCTGAATCCGAATATACCTAAACGATTACATAATTTGGAAGACATTAAAAAATTTACATTCTAAAATATGCATTTTGAAAGATATTTCGAAATTCAGAAATATTCTCATAAATATATATTTTAAAATATTATTTTTTAAGTACTTTTCGAATTGTAATATCTGAAAAATATTTTTAGATCTAGAAATATTTTTTAGATTATACAATCAATGTATTTAAAACGAAATATTGGTCAATCATATATAAAAATTATTATTCAATTTATATTTATACAAATATTTACATTCAATTAGAGCTGTCAAAACGGGTAGTCCGACCTGACCCGGCTTGATCCACGATGGGTTGATGATTTAGTGAGTCAATCCAATCCGATTTACTTTTTAGTGAGCCAAAAAAATTCAAACTCGGTCCGACCCACCACGGGTTGGCGGTTTAAACGGGTTGGCTCATGAGTTTACTTAATTAAAAAAAATATTTTTTTTATATTTTTTTTCAGTCAAAACTAAATTGTAATTATAATTAAAGTTTAAATAAACTTTTATACAATCCAAATACAAATCAAAATAAAAAAAAAATACAAATGATTTATGTGTTGGATAAAAAAATAACTTAACATGATCCAAATGTAAAACCCAATTTAATAAAAAATAAATAAAAACATTTGTGTGACCCTTTTATTTGCGGGTTGGTGAGCCAACCTGACTCACCATGGGTTCAATCCGGATGAGCCAGGTTTTAAATGAGTCAGGTCAAAAATCAATCCGTATTAAAATTTGTAAAAAAATTTCAACCCAACCCGGTCCAAACCCGTGGTGAGTCGGATTGACTCGCAAGTTTCAACCCATTTTGACATCTCTACATTCAATTCATATTTATATTTATTTTCATTTGAAGAAAAATTGAACAAACACTAGTTTAACTTTTGCAATGTTACTTTTATTTGAGAAAAATCTGTTTCTTAAGAAAATAAATGACAAAAAACAAGTTTCTTTTCGACTTTATTTTAGTTTGACCGAATAAAATTTTCGCTTGAACAGAGACAAAATAAAGAGTAAGTATTATGTCTATGTTTTATTTTTATTAGAGCGAAAATCTTGAGCGAAAATCCTCAACAACATAATCAAACAGGATTTCAAATACAATTAAAAAAAACATTTTAATAATATAACTTCTAAACATTTTGATTAATTAATCCAAACCATATAATTTACTCAAAAGTTATCATTTACTCATTCCAAATCAACATTGATCCTTAATTTAAAGTATGCATTTTTATGTTCATATTAAATTTATAATATATGATAAAACAAATTATTGAAATTTACTTTACTTAGCTGCAATATCTAAAAAAATTATATATTTAACATATATGATCTAGCTACCAGATGAACTGATCAATAACAAATACTCAATTCATAACATTTTTAAATAGTTTCATCACCTGTAATCTTCAAAGCAAGCGTCATTTTCAAATTTGAGCAATAAAGCTACTAAAAATTTAGGAACATATAGTAAAGTATCTAAAATAACAAAATCTCAATGTACACAAGTTAACATGACAACTTTTTAAAAATAATCTCAATAAAATTAATGAAAAAATAAATTAAAATATTTAAAATAAATTAAAAATTTTGATTGAATAGAATTCTAATTACTAAGAAGAAATTTTAGAAAGAAAGAAGGAAAAGATCCAAGAGAGAAGAGGAAAAAAAAATGGAATGAGAGAGGGAGACCACGGGCTTTACAGTAATGCTAGAACATATTTACATCAAAAGAATAGTAAATTTGTTAGTAAGTTTTTTGAGTATTTGCATTACATAAACTCTGATTACAAAGTCAATAATTTAATATATGCAATAACAGTTCCCGATTCAATCAAGCTAAGTAAAATAATATATATTATAGGACATACTCACTATTTTTGTAAGGGTCAAAACGCTAAATATAACTATATATAATATATATTATATATTATATCATTTTCGTGTTTGGCAAGGACCTAATTTGTCAAAAGAAAAACAACCGTGTACAAAATCTAAGATCTTGTAATCTTTTTTAAGAATTGGGACCAGGTAAATGTTTAGTTTACAAATTTATTTGAAATAAAATATCATTAAGACAAAGATTTCATATACCAGTAATAAATTAAAATTTATCATACATGTATTTTTAAAATAAGGATCAAATAAATTTGTAGTTTGAAATTGAAATTTGTTTATCATATATTTTGATATGTATTGGTCCTAAAACTTAGAAATAAATAAATATAATTTTTATAATTTAATTATATTAAATTTTTTACATATTAAATTTATAATAATATTATTTATTTTAGCTTCTTTTTATTTATAGTTGTTAGATTTTTATATCTAAGAGAGTTGAACTCACAAGTTTTCTTTCCTTTTTTTTTCTTAGTTACCAGATCACATTATCACTCATTTATTTTAGTTTGTTGTTATAATTTCATTAATTACTTTTTAGTTCAATGTATAATTATTTAAAAAAAATTATTCTATTATCTTAAAAAAAATGTTTTGCAAATGTGGCGAAAGGTGTAAATTTGTCACGGGAATGCCTCAACAACAAGTAGGATTCAAAGTGAGTGACGACAAGCATCTATCCATGGATATTCATCATTAATGGTATTATATCAAGTTTAAGAATATTTTCATGTTCGAGGTTTTTAATTTGTTTTTCGAGAGAATTTAGGCGGTGTATCTGAGACGAGTTATACTAGTTTTACATATTTTTATTTTAGTAAAATAATTAAATTACATTATTTGAAAATTATTTATTTTTCATTTCTTTTATTTTATAAAACAACTAAATATTAAATTATTTTGTATTTAGTTTATTTCCAATGCTTTTATTATCTCTGTTTCTATATTTATTTTTTAACTTAAAAACGTGTATTTGAATGTAATGGACCACAAAAATGTCTTTAGCCAATAGATCTAGCAAGGGGTCATGTTAGTTTTCTTTTTTCTTCATTTAATTATTGAGAAAGTTGACAAATAAACTGTATCTATAGTCTAATATAATTTATAAAAACTAAACTTAGGAACAGTGACATAATAAAGTTTAATGATAATTTACAAAGATATTTAATCAGCGAAATTATATCTAACTCACTTGTTCATTAATTGAGTTTGAGCTGAATTAAAAATATATTGATCTATAATTTATTAGTAATAGTTTTTTACTATAATTATTATTTAATTATTTCAATTATATAAATTGACATTTAGTTATCAATTATTTTTAATATTACAATTAATGTTGCCTTATTTATATATTAAATTTGTTTGTTTGTTTTATATAGATTGCCATCTTAATTTTCACCCATTATTTTTACAATATTATTGTACAATTATAGTTAATAATTAATGAAATAACATTTTTATTTTTTATATTATTATTATAGATGCTATTCACTTTTATTATATACTTTAATAAATACATAAAATAAATTTGATAAATATTCTTTAAAAAGTTAAGACATACTCTACTTGTAATAATTTTATAAAAATAAATTAATAAAACATTATTTAATAAGTTAATAAAATTTATTTTAAAATGTAAATATTTAAAAAAATTTAACAAAAAAAAAATTAATCAAATTGACCGAACTTATTTTTAATTTATCTCATATGATTTAGGTTAACTCACTTTTAGATCATCGGTGAAAACTGTATTCTTTCTGTATAACAACAACCTGCATGAAATTTCTTGTTTTTTATATATAAGGAAGATGAGAGAGTGATTAGATATCATATCCTTTCATAAGCTTTCTCGATTCGTCGCGCTGATATGTAATGCTAATACTTTATTCATGGTGTTTCTTTGGTTCTGGATGAATTAAACTCATCTGAATTATTTTATATTCAATCACTCACGCAATGGTTGCTTTTCCATAATTTTAAAAAAATATATTTAACCAAAATATTACTTTTAATATATGAAAAATGATTTTTGATTATTAAATTTTAAATATTAATACCATGTTAGAAGTGAATTTTAAGTCTAAATCAATCCTACAAAATTGCTTGTAGATGAAGTTTACACCTCACTTATATTATTATAAATTGACATTATCTTTACTGATACTTTCAACAAATCTCTCACGCCGAGATATATCCGTTAACGATCCAATATAAAGTGAAACAGAATATCTAAAAAATTCACTAATAATTTTAAAATATTAAAAATAGAAAAATAAAAAAATAAAAACCACTACCGTATAAGGTTAAAAAAAAAAAAATTGCATATTATTATTTTCTTTAATATATAAACATAGTAGGTCCTGCGCTTCTCAAACATCCAAAACATTAATCCATCCAGTGCTCACTCACGTACTTTAACACTCTCCAATAACCTTCACCTCTTAGTTTACCGTTACTACCAAAAATGGCTACACTAGTTTCTGAACCATTCCAAGCCATGAGCTTGAAGCATGTTTTCAGTGCCTCGGGCATTAAGGGCAAACGAGTCACTGCACTGTCACCACAAGAAAATGCCCTCACTGATTTCATTCGAACAATCATTGCCGAAAAACCAGACATTGACTCTCCATTCAGCGTCCTAGATTTGGGGGTCGTAATGGCCTTGTTCGAAAAATGGGCCACAAAACTTCCCACAGTCCAACCCTTCTACGCCGTCAAGTGCAACCCCAACCTCTCCCTCATCGCCGCCCTCGCCGCCCTCGGCACCAGCTTCGACTGCGCCAGCAAAGCCGAGATTCAAGCCATTTTATCCCTCGGAGTCTCACCCGACCGCATCATCTACGCCAACCCTTGCAAACCCGAATCCCACATCCGATACGCCGCCACCGTAGGCGTCAACGTCACAACCTACGACTCTAAACACGAGGTAGAAAAGATACGCAAATGCCACCCCACGTGCGAGTTGATCCTCCGCATTAGGCCGCCGCAAGAAAGTGGAGCGCGCACCAGTTTGGGCCTCAAGTACGGCGCGCTTCCCGAAGAAGTCCCGGAGCTTCTGAGCGTGGCTCATGCCGCCGGACTCAAAGTTACCGGCGTGTCCTTCCACATTGGAAGTGGTGGAGGCGACGCGCAAGCTTACGAAGGAGCCATATCAGCGGCAAAGTCCGTCTTCGATACGGCTTCCCGACTCGGCTTGCCGAGAATGCGTGTTCTCGACATCGGCGGCGGCTTCACCTCCGGGCCGGTGTTCGACGCCGCGGCTATGAAAATCAACGCGGCGATTCAAGGTAGCTTCGGGAATGAAGAGGAGCTGGTGGTTATCGGCGAGCCGGGTCGTTACTTTGCCGAAACGGCTTTCACGTTGGCCACGAAGGTTATCGGGAAACGCGTGAGAGGTGAGTTGAGGGAGTATTGGATTGACGATGGAATTTATGGAACGCTTATTAACATTGTATTTGATTACGCTACCGTCACGTGCATGCCACTCGCCTGCACCTCGAAACCTGAGAACCCTTCTTGCATGGATTCCAAAACCTACTCTTCCACCGTGTTTGGACCAACCTGCGATTCACTTGACACTGTTCTGTCAGATTACCAGCTTCCGGAGCTGCAAGTGAACGATTGGCTCGTGTTCCCAAACATGGGTGCTTACACAACCTCGTCCAGCACTAACTTCAACGGCTTTAGTTCCTCAGTGAAGTCCACATTCCTCGCATACACCAACCCTATTACGCGGGAACAGACCATGTTGTAGTCCAATCCCAAACTGAAGATGGGCTTTTCTTAAACATGTGTTGTTTTTGATTTGTCTCTCTTTTGCTTGGGAAAGTCAATAATGGCGGAATGGGTGGTGGTGACCGCCGCGTGGTTTCTCTCTTCGGTGTATTTTTTTTTTCATTTTGTAATTTCAGGGCTTTTTATATTTTGGACTATGTTAGAATTAGAATTTGTATAAATGGGTTTATTATTTTCTTTTTTTGAAGATGGGTCAAGTTGTTGGACGTGAAGTCATCTTCCCTAACGAACTTTTTTTTTTTTTTTAAATAATGTAGTACTATACTATAACATTTTTGCTTTTAAAAGAAAAATAAACAGTAAAAAAATTAATAGAATAAAAGTAAATTTTAAATTAATATATTTTAAAAAAATAAATAACTTATAAATTTAAAAAACAATGATAACTTATAAAT
>Ga0214543_1001284_pt1 | contig 47972 bp, 15 predicted proteins | sample CNSS2metaG_FD_160094 | JGI IMG/M metagenome (GOLD analysis project Ga0214543, IMG submission 160094) | Root nodule microbial communities from cowpea collected in UCLA plant growth center, Los Angeles, California, USA - CNSS2 | ecosystem: Host-associated > Plants > Roots > Nodule | place: USA...
TAAAATAATTTATTTAATTATTTCTATTTTATTGATAACAAAAATAAAAATTAATTATATTTATTTTAAAAAAACTTTATGTTTCCATCATTTAAAAAAAAAAAAACCAGTACAGAATTCGGGTCCCTGGGACCGAATTCAGACTGGTATAAGAAAAAATATTGCAAAATTGAATTTAGAATTCAGTTGCCCAGAAACCGAATTCTCAAAGTAAAATAAAACTGTGCTATGAATGTAAATATTATGCACAGTATGCTATCCGGGAAATATTTTGGAAAAAGTGTGCTACATGGGAAAAAAAATCTCCCATTGTTTTCCCTGTTAAATAGTATTGTTTTTTTTTTATTGAAGTTAATACTTTATTTAATTTTTATTTTCAGCACGAAAGAATTATAATTTTTAATTTAAAAGTTTAGATTTTTGGATAAATTTTATATAATTTTAGAAAATAAAATACTATTATTATTATTATTAAGTTTATAATACAAATCTACAATTACTACGCAAGAACTATGTTTGATATTTATTTTTTAAGCATTAAATGAAATTCCCTCTGTCAAATAAAGAAAAAATAATTAATATAATTTTATATTATTGTATAATTTAAAAAGTATATAAGCATAAAATAAAATTTTATTAAGCCTTTTAATTATTTATATTATTTATCCAATCATTTATATTTTAGTCATTATGCAATATTAGGATAAAATGATGTGAATAATTTAAGTAAGTAAACTATATGTGTTATGTAGAAAATAAACTATGTGAATTAAAATTATTTTTATTTAAAGATTTAATTACTTCATAACTATTCACTTTACAATATTTTTTATACGTATTTAATTTATTTTTAAATTATCTTCATTAAAAAAATTAATTACTTTATAATTAATATTTTTAATTTAAGTTTATATTTCATCTTCTTAAAATATAAGCAGGAACATTTTGGTTGTTGATAATATAATTCAATTTAATTTAATTTTTCTCCTTTAAACATCAATTAAATATATCATAGCTTTTTTATTAATTTTCACTTGCTCTATCTTAATCAAAACAACATTACCTTTCATTTATTTAATTTTCTCCTTTCTTTCCCCTTTCCTCCCCACTCTAATTCAAACAAGATATTTGGTTAAAAGAATAAAAATAGGTCAAAGAAAAAGTAAAGTGAAATTTCTACTTTTTTTTTCTTTTTCTTACAAAAGACTAACAAAATTAAGATGGGAGAGTAAGGACAAACGAATGGTCTAAGGATGTCAAGGAAAGAGAAGATTCACCGGTTAAGATAGAAGCAAAGGCACTGAACTAGCTTGCGAAGACAAAGACACCTTCAATCAACCATGAAATGTACAACAACAACCAACGAACTAGGGGTTTTGTTGTATGTGAAATAAAGATGAGAGAGTGGTTTGTTATGAAGTGAACGAAAGAGGGCAACGATGGTGGTAATACTAGGGTTAGAAAAGGAGTGTTTTCAATCTTACAAAATAAGATAGTTTAATGTTATGGGTCGAGTCGGGTTTTTCTATTTTTATTTTTCATATCCATACCTGATCGTTAATATCTATTTAACCCGCTTTTGTTTATCCATTTATACTTGCCTCCATAGAAACTTGACCGTCATCAAAAAAATTTATCGGTTCATTCGAGGTCGATTTGGGACATTTTGCTCACCCATAGTTTTTATAAATTAGGTTCTTATCTAATCACATGTGTGAAAGTTATATAATGTAAGGATAGTTTGTTCTCATTTTTGCTAGAATAGTTATGCCAATATTTTACAACCAATATGGGTGAATTGGTTTCTCTAAAAATGTTGTTTGTTCTTTCACTTTAAAACAATTTTTAAAAGATATTTAATCAATTGACATGGTGTATACAAGAATGCATAGTTTTTAACCTTTTCAATTAACAAGATAGTAAAAGATGATGAAAGAAAAGCATAAGACACACCAAATTTTATACTGGTTTGATTCTAATGAATATATATTAAGTCTTTAGCAACCCTAGATAGAAAATCCACTAAAACATCAAGAGTTAGGAGTACAATATCCACCTATATAACACATACACTATAGATATACAAAACATTGAAAAACCCTTCAAGAAATTCAACCAAGGTAATGCTACATGCAAATACCTAATCTTGTCACTAACATAGTGACAAAAATACAGAAAAACAATACCAAAAAGATATGAAACGAATCCACCTGGACATTATGCAGAATTTTACATCACGATCCTAGGCCAAGCAAGGAAAACCTTAGAACCAATTCAGTCTTCTTTTAGTCTCGATGGAAACTTGAAAAACGGTGAAGAACAATGATGAACTCTCCAATAACCCTCTAGTTTATCTTTCTCTAATCGTTGATAGAAAAAAAACGTTAATTGAGAATTGATGTAGAGGTTTAATTTGTATGCTAAATAGTTTTTTGACAAAATTAATATATTAGGTTATCTATCTAATCAATTAACCTGATTGTAGTGTTAATGTTCATTTCTAGACTTAATTTAATTGATTAGATTAACAGCCTAATCAGTTAATGTGTTTGCAGAATCATCAGTGATCACTTCCAGAACTTAACATAATTGATTAGATTAACATAATTGATTAGATTAATGGTCTAATCAATTAATATGAAAACAAAATTAATGATCACTCTCTAGACTTAGCCTAATTGATTAGATTAACAGCCTAATAAATTAATATGACAATTTTAACATCTTTAGCATCCATTACATTTGGAAATGATCTAGTTCATGTCATACTGTCTCTGCAAGGATTGTAGCTTGACCTTCTTGATCTTTTCATAATTCCCATACACATTCGTCAAAATGTCCCATGTCTCCTTCAATGTAGCGGCCTTGGATATTTTCTGGAAAATGGTCGCTGACACACTAATGCAGATGCACTTTGGCTTTACAATCCAATCGTCTTTTCTCCTTGTAAGCATTTTTCACCTCATCTGTTGCATCCTTGGAAGGTTCTTGAAACCCTTTCTTTACAATTTCATCCACTTCTTGGAAGCCCAAATCCGTTTCCATTTTTACGCACCAATCATCATTATTCTTTCCATCAAACTTGGTAGATTTCCAGGAACCAATCCTCCAACAACCATGGAAGTAGCTTCACACGCAACAAGCTTCTCCTTGGTGGTTTCTTTCTAATACTAACCACAACACACGGTCCTCCTAAGAACCTGTCGTTCTCGATACCACTGTTAGTCTGGAAAGATTACACAGAGAAAGAGAGAAAGTAGGAATTGAGAAATAGAGCAATTTCTCATTATTGACATAAAGGTGTTTTATATAAGTGTTAATGTAAACAACTCAGGGACAATTAACTAAATTAAGCTGACCATTGTAAACAATTATACAAAATAACAAACATAACAAAACAATTGAATTTATACAATACATATAACCCATAGATTAAGTGAGATGAACTTGTTTAGATCCGTAATCAACAAAAAAAATTAAACTTTCAAAACCTGACCCAATTCAAATCCTGTAGTGAGCCAAATTAACTCACATCTATCTCATTTTAATTTTAACATCTCTACTCATAAACACTGAATGTTTACTCAAATAGAGAAATAAGCATATTATATATACATCATCACTTTACAAAACCAATACCATCTTACAGTTTATCGTACAATTTTATAGTCTTGATTGGTTGTCTAATACGGAGTTATTAATGTTTTTAATGTCCTCATGTACTATAATTGCCGCTTTTACTTTTTTACATTTAATATTTTCACCTTGTTAAAGAGTTGAAGTAAATAACACTTTTCTTTTTAACTTTTTAAAACACTTATTAAATTTTATATTTTGAAATATAATATTCATTAATAAAACCGATAAACTAAATACTAATTGATAAACTGTAAAAACACAACCAAAATACATATTCGTTAATAAAAGCGTGATAAAATAACATTATTAACTTGTTAATCTTATTTTTGTAATGATTTTAACCTTAGAAAAGAGTATTTTATAATTTATAAGGATTATAAACATTTTTTAGAATTTATGAAGATTATATATATTTTAATAGAAGAAGTAAAACTGAGAACAATAATTATTAAATGAATTAAAAATGTTTATTTATTTAGAAATATATTTAACTTTCGTACCAAACTTATGAATTTGGCCCAAACAAAGATTTGGGTTGGATAAACATGGCCTGTCACCAGTTGATCCAAATTCCCCCCACTCCAGGACTAGTAAAAGTGCGTGTAATGCACTCGCTCTTGGCACTTAACGGGACCGTCACCCGCGTGACGGCAGATACCAGACCCACTCACGGAAGGCACGCTCCGTCAAACCCTCCCACACACACCTTCTCTCAACGCTCCATTCTCTTTCCCTAACGTCCCCGACGACGCCGTAACGTCCTCCCTCACCGTTATGGCCTCTTGCGACGACGACGACGACTTCTCTCTACTCCGTGACGATAACCACCACCTCCACCAACCTTACGCCCCGCACCACCACTTCTCCCCCTCCGCCGTCGCCGTCGCTCCTGTCCCACCCAAATCCGTTGCTGACGACGCCGACGACTATGGAAACCCCTTCGACGACGACGGTGGTAGCGAGAAGCGCAAGGACCGGGAAGAGATCGGCGAGGGAGCCACGTCGTACGGATTCAACAAGAGATCTAAGGCTCCGCAGTCGAGTGCAGGTAGCGCGGAGTACCGGAAGGACAGGGAGGAGTGGAGCGACACGGCCATCGTGTGCCTCCTCGAGGCGTACACGGAGAAGTTCACACAGCTGAATCGGGGAAACCTGAGAGGAAGGGATTGGGAGGAGGTTGCGTTTGTGGTGAGCGAACGGTGCGAGAACCAATCGAAAAGCGTGGAACAGTGTAAGAACAAGGTAGATAACCTAAAAAAGAGGTACAAATTGGAGCGACAAAGAATGAGCAGTGGCTGCATTTCTACCAGTCACTGGCCTTGGTTCAAACAATTGGAGCAGATCGTCGGGAATTCTCTTCCAGCCAAATTCTCAGATGAGGATAAAGCGGTTGTTTCTGCCGGAACTTCGCCCAGACAATCGAAGAGGTATTCTATTCAGCATGCAGCGCAGAAATATTTAATAGTTGTGTCACTGCTTTTGCTAACGAGTATTAGTAGTTCATGTTGATAGTTATTGCCTTATTATATTCACCATAGGCTTTGTTTCTTTTTTTTTTTGTTTGTTTTCTGATTTGGTTTGGTACTCTAGTGCCCGAATCTGTTTGTTGGCTGCATCATAAATACTTAGTTTAACCGAGATGCTTGAAGACTGGAATATTGTATAGCTTTATGATATTACTTTGCGGTACAACTATGCAGATGTTATAGTTAGTAGAATGTAGAATGTTTGCTTTTACATCAAGTAGTTTTTTTTTTTTTCATTTTTTTCGTGGACTAGACTTTAGAATTGGTTCTTGTAATAAATATGGTTGTTGTTTGAATTGAATCAGAACTTTGGAGGTATTGCTGCATTTTAACAAGTGTTACTGATACGCTTTTAGTTTAGAAATCACATGGAAACTTAAAATGGTCATGGCGTTACTTTAGTTACTGTATTGTGTTATTGTCTCGATGTAGTGTCCGTTGGTAACTCAAGTTTTGTTTGAAGTTATCTTCAGTGTTGTTGCAAATAAGCTAATGCTATCTTCACTCACACACTTCTGAATCAGAAATCATACGGGGATGACATTTCCAATTTATAATGCGGTGGTGTTACTATGATGGGATTTTTTCTGTTGAATCTCATTCAAAATGAATTGTTTTTCCCTTTTCTTTTCATTTTTTTTGTGATAATGACTAGTGAGTGTTGAGCTTTCCCCTGCTTTGTGTTAGATATGGAGTGGCAACACCCAGCACAGGTCAAGCGAATAGCATTAGGTCAAAAGCACTGACAAACCTTAGATGGCGGAGGGTAGTCTTCAAAATTAGTGGAGCAGCTCTCACTGGATCTGATACCTGCAACATGGACCCTAAGGTTTGTGGTTTGGTTACTCTATGTGGGAAGTTTTATAATATTATTTGACTCATGACCTAAGTTCTTTACTGTGTACTAATTCATATCTAGATCTTGTGACAATACTTATACATTTGTTTGTTCAAATTTAAATTAATTATCAGGTGGCTATGTTAGTTTCAAGAGAAGTTGCCATAGCTTCCCGCCTTGGTGTTGAGGTATCAGTTCTCTTCATTGTTCTCTGAAGTCTATCGTTCTGCTACCCTTTCAGTTTAGCTGAAGCAGCTTCTGATATTTCAGGTTGCGATTGTTGTTGGAGGATGTAATTTCTTCTCTGGAGATGCATGGGTAAATGCAACAGGTTTAGAAAGATGTACTGCATACCAAGTTGGGTAAGGTTAATCACCAAATTTTAATGCAAGTTCTATTTGCACCACTGTAATTTTACTAGAGTTCAATACCAAAGAAAATAAATTGAAAATAGATTTAGGTATCTGTGCAACCATCCATATCCTGATAAAAAATAGACAATCCCAACCAAAGAAAATATGTTTGTGAAGTGGTATAGAAAGTACCTTAGGGGTAGAGCTGGAGGAGAAGGCCACATCTGTGAACTGAACTTTGACTTACTAGTATCGGGTATTGGTTGTCAATGTAGGGCACATACCTTACCCAGGTCATAAGGCTACAAATGTTAGAGGACAAATATTTTTGTCATTATAGAAATCTAAATTGGAGATCTGATATTTGAAGATCTGAATGGGGCTAGGTTAGACTCACCATGAGAAATTTTTTATTCAGTTTCTTCTGTGATGATACTTATCATTCTTAACTGTATGTGCCTCTGCCGACTGTATAAACCCATTTCCCCCTTAGAGTTGCACTTCCGACCTTTCACATTTAGTCCCATATTCAAATATGGTGAAGTTTTGATCTGCGATGAATGAATTTATATTGAAATATGCTTAACGATTATTTCTGTTGTAACAGTTTAAGCTTCCAACTTATGTTATTCTTATCTTTGATTTCTCTGTTTCTTTTTATTGAAAAACATGTCTTTTGATGCTTTAACTTTGAGACATTCCATTACGCTCTGGCAAGTATCTTATTGATGCCTTGCACCTGGGTAGTGGCCATCACTTTGTTGCTTAGGTACATACGCTGCCATGAGATATTTTTAATTGTTCTGGTTAATACATTAGCTTTAGAAGTGATTTACTGTTGTTTATACTTTTCTTAAAAATACTGACCTGAATAAGTACGGTTTTCTTGAACTTCAATTTGCCAGCATGATGGCAACAGTGATGAATTCAATATTGCTCCAATCGACTCTAGAGAAGATGGGTGTTCAGACTCGTGTACAAACTTCAATTGCCATGCAGGAGTTTGCTGAACTATACAATAGGCAGCGGGCTATAAGACATCTTGAGAAAGGAAGAGTTATTATATTTGGTGGCATCAGTTTTGGTGCTGGCAATCCACTTTTCTCAACTGACATAGCTGCAGCTCTTCGTGCTTCTGAGAGTATGCTGTTCTCCTTTGTTTTTAAATTAAATGTCTAATTACCTATTTTTCTGCGTTATCTGTAGTTTATGCAAAGGGACAACGCATGCACATTTGTTTTGGGTTTTTGGTTTTGCTATCATCAGCATATATCTCCTTCAACCTTGCAGTTAATGCTGAAGCAGTCCTCAAGGGTACCAATGTAGACGGTGTGTATGACTGCAACTCACGAGATAACAATTTCACTTTTGAGCACATATCCTTCAGAGAGCTGGGGTCAAGAGGAATCACTTCTATGGATGCGTCAGCGCTGAGTTTCTGCAAGGAAAATGCCATTCCTGGTTAGTAAGTTGTTGCATTTGATCTCTTTATGAACATGTTTCAGGTTTTAGTGCCTTTGGTTCTTGCACAGACAATGGGTTCCAAAATTGTACCTGTTGCATACTTAATCTCTACTAGATACTGTCTCTTCAAGAAAAACTGTTGTTCCTTTCGTGGTTTTCCTCCTATAGTTAATATATTTGCTTTTATGTTCAGGTTTATGAATATGCATTGAAGTTTTCTATAAAGTGGTCATTTTATTAACAGATTTTATTTGACAATTTTCTTTGGCCATTTTCTTATACAGTCGTGGTTTTTAATCTACTGGAGCCTGGGAACATCTCTAAAGCTTTATGTGGAGAACAAGTTGGCACACTAATTGATCAAACTGGAGCAGTAAGCTAACAGTTAATTCAGCTTATTCAATTATTGTTAGCCACACTGTCGACATCAAGTTGAGTGGGATCTTTGCCATGGCTAAGATTTTTTAAGAAGAAAATATCAAATCCAGACAGATTCTGTGGCAAGATTGTAGAAATCGTACTTTGGAACTGTAATCACAAATTCCCTTTCACTAATTTTAGGTGGTGGTTGTAATTTTAATAAGCTTCTGTAAAAAAAAAAAAGAAAAAAAAGAGAGAATGTTTTTGTATATTATTCCTAGGTGAATTGTAGAATAGTAGTAATGAATTAGCAGTAGTCCCCCTTTATAGCCGATGTAAACAGATGCAGAGTAATTCAACTTTATTTATTATTGCAACAGTACTAATAATTTCCCCTTGTGTCAAAAGATGAAAAATAAAGAGAAGAGATATAAACAACTTTTATTTTGGTTCACGGAGCACCTATCCCTTGGGGATAAGCTCTTGAAAGAAGGATGTAGACTGCAAAATTTGAATTCACACGCTTCCTTAGCATGCCCAATAGCTTTATTTAGATAGAGCTATTTCATTTTATAATTAAAATGAGATTTTCAAGAAATAGTTCAAGGCTTTCGTTGCTTGAATACTATATATGATTTCACCATGAAACGTGGAATCTTGAGGTTTGAATTCGCATGTTTAATATTTTTAATTTTTAAGATGTACTCATTCATTATTTGTAAGCTGCAATCTTTATTTCTGGCACGCGGTTCATTCATCACGAGCTTCCTTCGAAACAGTGTGTCGCATGCGTGGCATTTGGCGCAATTTTATTCTCATTGGTTTCCTTAACACGATTCCATGATTTCAGGGTCGCATGAGATTTAATTCATGACAATACCATTCAAGTGTTACAAGATTAATAGTTGCGGATTCACGTTGCTTTCAAGAAATGCGATTGAACTGTACCAATATCCACTGATGCAAACTCCAGATGTACAACATTATACAATTCAACAAGACAATAGTTATTAAGAGCATCGATAATTCAGATTTGTGTCACGTTCAACAATGGAATTCCACAGAACTCACAAATTTTACAAAGAACACTTATAAAACAGCAAAAGGTAATGTGCACTGAGACAGTGCAACCAGAAAGAGGAGCTAATCACTGCAGTGAAAGTAAGTAGCATATGACATTAATCAATCTTGTATATACCGTACAATAAGATTTGAACATCACTCCTAAGCTAGACCATCTTCAGTGGTGGGAATGGAAGGTGAAAGCGAATTGCGCGATTCATCATAGTCCTCCCCAAGAGGCGATTGCTCCACCCTGATCTCCTCAACCATCTTCACAACTTCTTCCATAGTTGGCCTCTTCTCCGGCTGCGCCACCACACAGGCCAACCCCACATGCAGCATGGACACAAGCTCTTCCTCGATGTTCTTGTAGCGCAAAAGCTCCTGGTCAAACACCTCTGCGGTCCACTCTTCCTTCACGACGGAGCGAACCCATTTCGGAAGGTCCACCACCGCCTGTTCCTCTTCCTCCATTCTGGGACGAGCCGGTGAAGGGTACTGCGACGAAGGAGCTCTTCCTGTGAGAACTTCCAACAGCAACACCCCGAAGCTGTACACGTCAGCCTGCTGAGACAACCTCTTGTGCTGTTCCTGTTCGGGGGCCCTGTACCCTCCCAATCGTGCAATGGCGTGAACCGGGTTCAACAGGAGTGATAGCCCGAAGTCCGAGATGCAGGCCACGCCGTTCTTGTCCAGAAGCACGTTCGAAGATTTCACGTTCCCGTGAGGCACTTTGGCTGCACTGTACTCTGCGTGGATCTTCGCAAGACCTCTTGCTGCTCCCAACACCAGGCTTATTCTTGTAGTCCAATCCAATGGAATCCTCCCCGGACCACGGTTCCCTATCATCGGTATCCACAAAAACAAAATTTAAATCACCTTAAACTGTCAAATTTCATTTTCACCTAAATTACACTCGTATAAGTTTCTTTTGCTGCAACGCAGAGGTATCTGAAGTTTGTTTAGCTCAATCACTTTCCGTGATAAATGCAAAGAATAAAGATAAAGGAAGAAAGTGATTAGCAAGAAGAGTGACTGACCATGAAGAAGAGCATGCAAGCTTCCATTAGAGAGATAGTCATAGACAAGAAGCTTTTCCTCCTTGGCATAGTAATAGGCTTTGAGTCTCACAACATTGGGGTGCTTAAGCTTCCCAATCACATCCATGTACTGCTCAAACTCATGCCTGGGGCAAGGGTTGGCATCCTTCAGCCTCTTCACCGCCACGGTGCACCCATCATCAAGCACTGCCCTATAAACCGTCCCCAAACTACCCTTCCCAAGCATCTCCGCCGAGGCTCGCAGCAGATCCTCCAACTCGAACTCACTCCTCCGATCAAAAAACACAAGCCTACTCCTATCAGTCCCAGTAGTCCCATCACTCTCACCACCACCACTTCCATACACCTTCTTCTCACTCCCATTGTAACTGCTCCCACTCTTCCTCTTCCCATAACTCTCCCCACTCCCCACCAAACTAGACCCTCTCCCCCTCGCGCAACAATGCGCCACGAGAAATGATGTCATCACAAGCAACGCCACACAATTCCCCACAACAATTGCCACAATGGCACCGGGGCTTAAACCCTTATGACGCTCCTTCCCCGGTCGAGCTATTATGCTGGTTTCCGGGAAGGAACTGGGGTTTGAAGGAACTGTCTGGGACGGTTCGTTTTCATTGTTATTCTCATTATCGTTAGGAGGGTTCGTGGTGAAGGAACACACAGGTAACGGCGTTGCACCACATAAACCCTCGTTACCCGAGAAGGCCGTGACACCGAATTTCTTCAGCATGGGGTTTGGTAAACGACCGTAGAAGGCATTGTTTGTCATGTTGACTTCTGTGAGGTTTTGCATGGAGGCAGATAGGTCAGGGATTTCACCGGAGAGAAGGTTGTTCTGGAGTCTCAGTGTGATTAGTTGTGTTAAGTTGGAGAGGAAGTCAACCTTGCCGCGAATGTTGTTGTCGGAGAGGTCGAGGCGGATAAGGGATTTGAGGGAGGATATCTCCGGCTGGATCTCGCCGGAGAAGTCGTTGCCGGCGAGGTAGAGCAGTTGGATGTTGGTGCAGTTGGAGAGGAGCGACGAAACGGTGCCGTTCAAGCGATTGTCGTGGAGGTCAAGGAGGCGTAGGTGGGTGAGGGGAGTGAGAGGGTCGAGGGTGCCGCGGAGGTTGAGGGAAGGCAGGGAGAGGGCGGTGACGCGGCCGTTCGGGGAGCAGAGGACGCCGCGCCAGGCGGCGGCGCAGGCGTCTCCGGCGGTCCAGTTGGAAAGAAGGTAGCCGTGAAGGTCGCTTTGGCGGCGGAAGAGGGTGAGTGCATGAGTATCATTGTGGTGGAGACTGAAGGTGAAAAACGGTAAGAAAAATAAAAAGAGCAGGAAGATGACATGGTGATGCTTCATCATCATGGGATGAATCCTTGGACGCGGGAAGTGGAAACAAATTGAAACAACGTTAGTGTTTTAAAATTAGAATAAAGATTTTGATGGGACAAAATTTGAAGCATTTTGATGTGGCAATGGCATGATTAGGACAGAGGGAATATATATGATGATTAAAGGTAGGGAATGGTTGTGTGAATGATTGCTGTTGTCGATTTCTCTAAAGAAAAAGATGAGACTTTTCTTTTCTCTTCTTTTTCTTTTTCTTGGTCTGTTCTGCAAAAGGGAAAAGAGAAGTAATGTGTATGTTTTGTTGTGGTTCTTGATTCTTGAGATCTGAAATCATGGTCCCTGTTGCATCTTTATAGTACCATACAATCAAAGTGGAGGTGGAGTTCTACATATGTTAACACAACAACAAATAATCATTCATGCTATATATGAATGAGAATTTTTGTTTCTTATTTTTATTAATGACTCACTGCTACTTTATTATTACCTTTAGGAGTACAAAAATGATGTACTTTTGCTCTATTATTTTGGTCTAGATGAGCTTGGAGCCCAAACTACCAATTTCTTTCTCTCTTTAATGTAGCAACATTATTCAAGTAACTCAAGTGCTATTCATTCAAGGAATTAAAATTTAGTTTTCAAAGTAAAGTTTAAGGGTTAATTTGAAAAAAAAAATACCATTTAAATAACCATTTGAAAACTTTTATTATTTATTTGTGTGGCATTTGAAAATGATTTATGCTACTTCTATGTTGTATCCGACAGCATTACGTGTCTTCGCTCCTCAAACCCTATATTTCCACTTTGACTTTTAAATGAAGTATACATATGAATGAGGCAATAGCATGCGCAAGATTAATTTATATATAATATGCTAGGTGTGAGCAACTATAGCCATTATGTATATATCTCAATTTGATCTTGGAGGACGTTTGAATTTTGAAAACTCCAATTTTGAAGGACAAATAATGAAAACTAGAGTTTTTCTTTTTTTTTCTTTTTATGGCCGACCAAGAAAGGATTTTTTTTTTCATAATCCATCATCAATGCAATAAACTATTTTTATTGATTTTGATATATTAATAACTTATTATAAATAAAATCATATCACTATAACATAGCCATTAGTTACACTTCTCAATTTTGATGCTACTTTAAGTAAACATGATGGAGCTAATACCATTAATATTTCTTAAGATAGTATGTACATATATGAAAATTATAAACCTTTATACTTTCTAGCACTTAATAAAATATTAATATTTTAATTTTCTACTTGATTCATCTTAATTTATTTTATATTTTAAAATAAAAATATCATTGTATTGATGTTAAATAGGTATAGAGTATGAACTATGTAATGTAAAACCAGTATACATTTACTTGCAATGATGCTTTTGACAATATTCTATTAATCTATTAAGTTTGAATATACTAACTCTCGGTGCCTAGCTACTCTCATAAATGTCAATTTTTTGGTTATTAGGTACTGTAAAGTAGGTTGACTAAAATATCCCCTTCTCCAACTCTTTTTTTTCATTGATTAATATATTCATGTAAAATCAATCTTAAAGATTACCTTTATATCCACACATGATATAATTTTTTTAAACTTGTATGTTATTGGTATTATTGATACCAAGTTCCATGACTCTTTGTTAATAACTAATCTATATCCCCAAAATTTGACTGATTAACTTAAATGAGTCTCTTCTCTCAACCACTTTTTTTCTTTCCACAATGTTGGTATCCAATACATTTTTAGAGTTCAATTTCAGTACTGCTCTGACCAGTGACATGTTATTCCACATGATATAATTTAAGTATTAATTTTTTTATTATATATTATGTAGAAATTTTCTGATATCAATATGTTAGTATTTTTTTTCATTGATTAATATATATATATATATATATATATATATATATATATATCACTATTAAAAATTCTCATACTACATGGGATTTTTGTGCAAATTTATTAAAAAAATTTGCAAGAAAAGACTTTTTTTACTACTTTTTCTAAGAATCTTAATTGGCAAGTAATTCTTTCGTAGATAATTATTTCCTACAAAATTATAAAATTTGTAAATATTTTTTACAAAATTTATTGTGAAAAGTGTTTTACAAATTATTTTATAAATAAATTGGGAGCAATTTCCTACAAAATTTTTTTCATAACAAAATTTATAAATTTTTACAAAAGAAATTTTAAACAAAATTTACATGAAATATGAATTTTGCAAAGTTTTAGTGGTTATGGTTATTGTAGACATCTTTAATTAAATATAATTTTTTTTAAACATTTTGAAATCCAATGGTCCACAATTTTCTGTGTGATGTTGAGCTGTGGAACACTAAGGCATGGAGTGTGTGAATTTAGTCTATATGTAACTTTTTGTGCTCATATATCTAACCCCCGAATGAAAAATGATTAATTTTAATTTGCAAACTTTTGAGGGTTTGATGAAAAGAGTGTGGTTCATTATTTGATTTCCTTGATGCTCCTCTTTTCTTGGTTGTGGAAGAAAAAAAGTTAAGCACTTTATGTCAAGAGGAAGCAAAGCTTTTTCTAGCACCAACCTGAAATTGAAGTGATTCATTTTAATATTTTAATGCATGTTGGTACAAACACTGAACATGACTTAATTTTAAATAGATAATAGCAATATTTTCATGGCTATTTAATTCAAACAACGGGGCTGTTTAAATCACGCTAAGTCAAACTAATATTTGAATGGCCTCAAAAGAATATTCATAATATTCTATAGTGCTATATTGTGTTTCCAAACGAAGGTTGAATATATGTTATTTTCGAATAAACATCAACATCTTGAAAATAATCACCGACGCCTATAATCTGGTCTTTGAAGAAAAACAGTGAATACATAATCTCTTAAAAATTTAGGGATTGTACTGTTTCTTCTGCTCTCATTACGGTTAATATCTGATAATTAAAGGCACACGAAAGATAACTAATTACAAATCCACAGAATACGTTATCTACGAAAATGACAGACAAACTTATCAATTTAAGTTAATTAAACTAAAATTTAATGTAAAATCCTAGAAAATGGTATTTTAAGAGTGATAGTGGTTTAAAATAGAGATGACAAATAAATCTGTCCATGTGGGTATTGTCCGAACCTGTCCCTGTTTTGAGAGAGAATTCTCGATTTTTTCAATTAGGTATGAGGATGAATATGGGGATATACATATTCCCGCCATAATACCCGTCTTCGTTTAAATTATTAAAATATTCACAATTGAAAAATATATTGGAGATGCGAATGAGTTTCATGACAAACCAAATAATTAGAAGAAATAATATATATATATATATATATATATATTTTATTTCTTCTAATTATTTGGTTTGTCATGAAACTCATTCGCATCTTCAATATATTTTTCATCTTATCATAACCTTTATGTAATTATGTCAAAATGATGTATGTCAATTAAAATTTTTTTATGTCTTACATTTGAATATTTCTATTATTTTTTAATATTTTTATTTATTGTATATTTTTCTTTCACATGAAAATGTTTAATACTCTCAATTTAAGTGTTTAATAGTCTAAATCTTTCATTTACTAGGTAATAAAAAAAAAATCTTTACTTATTATTATTCATTTTTATTTCATTTAAAGAACTCTTTTATTTCGCTAAAACAATTTTCATTCTTTCTCAACCATATAGTTTATAAGTTGATATTTGAAATGTTTGCTTACATCTCTAAGGTATTTTTTTATCTTATCACACTCTTAATTATACATTTGCTTTTCTTTGTACGATTTCTTTCAATAGTCTCTCAAATTGTTTATAAGACACACATTTGTTAATTTTTTAATATTTTCATTTGTTGTTTATTTTCATCATGTAAAATACTATTTTGATATATTTTATCTAATTATTTTTTATTTTCTAACTCATTATTAATCATACTTTAATTTTCTTTTTCAGTATAATTGTATAAATAAATTTTATTTACTACAATATAAAGATTTAATGTAATTGTCATGAATATTTTTTTATCACCATCCAACCTATATTGGAGATAGGGATGAATTTTTTTCTACGGGGATGGGTATGTGATAGCGAAACCCGTCCCGCCCCGCCCTGTTGCCATCCCTAGTTTAAAATAGTGAGACTCGATTATTTTAATATTAAAAGGTTTTAGTATAAATAGAATTGTTATAAACGAGTTTCATTATTTTAAAACACACAATCTCTCTAGAAACCACTTTTCTATAGCTCTCTGACTTTTCTCTAAGAGTTCTGTTTTTCTGGTCGTCTAATTGAAGAACTGAGATCGTAAGATTGATCCTCTCGGTGAGCTCTTCAATTTGGACCAACCAGTTTCTCCATTTGTGTAAGTTAAGTTTTCCCTCTATTTTTTGGTCTTTTCTGCTTTTTGTTGCATGTAAGTCCTCTAATGCTTGCATGTGTCATTTTATTTATCAGTATGAGTCTTTGCTGATTAATGATCATAATGGTATGTCTTGATCGTTCTTGTGATGTTTCTATGTATAGATATAACATCTTGTGGAGTTAGAGACGTTTGACGTTTGACATTTATAGAGTTGTTTAAGCAAAATACCATGTAAGGGAAGCTAATATCTTGCTATTATATCATTTATGTTTGAAAATGATAAATACTTAGGTTTTATCTGTTGTTTGAGAATAACTATATGCTATAGGTGCAATTGGATGCAATTGGTGTGATAGAATTAATGTTCAATACTTGAATGGTCTTTGTAGAGGTTTTGGAGTTGTATGGATTGGTTGAATAAGTATAATTTTGCTTAAATCAGATTTTGTAGAATTGTTCAGATTTGCTTACTCGCTGGGCGAATGAGTTGATTTGCAGAATTATGTAGAACATTGATCTGCAGAATTATGCAGATTTGCAAACTCATTGGGCGAGTGCCACTCACTAGGTGAGCATGGGCCAATGGTTGGGCTAGTGCTACTCGCTAGGCGAATTTCCAAGTTAGGAATTTCCAGACCTGGGACTAGTGGTTGGGTGAGTGCTACTAGTTAGGCGAGTAAGTACGAACCTGAAACTGGCATTCTTGAGTGATTTGAATGATATTTTTTTTTTTGTGGTTATAAAAGCTTTCTAATTATTATGAATGATGAGTATATGATATGAGATTGTTGATATGAGACTAAGTTGAGATTGGTTGATGCTAACCCAAGGAGGATTAGTAGTGATTGTGGTAGTGTATGCATTGAGGTAGGGATTGTCTTGGCAATTATCCTAACGCTTTAATAACCATTCAAATTCACAAGTAGAGAGGAATGGGGTATGTGGTGAGAGGAGCAGGAGGTCCTAGCCTAGGGGTTTTTCCTTGACCATAGGTGTTAACAGACTAACCTTATATGTGGTAGAGTTTTCACTCTTAATATGTCGCTCTTCAGAGCATGAGATGCCACTACAAGTGTATAACTGACTGGATCCGACCTCAATGCATGTATCCGGATTAGTTGAGTTGTAGTCTATAAATATATGTATGTGAATATCTGTTTGTTTGTAGTTGTTATATATATATATATATATATATATATATATATATATATATATATATATATATATATATCAATATTATATCTTTGAGAAAATTCTTTAAAAGTCATTAGCTTACCCTTCTTCTGTGTTTCTGTCTTGTGTTGCATGTTTTCCTTTTGCGATGATCACCTATTCGGTGGGAGCAGTGGTGGTTACAGTTTCAGAGGCACCTCTGTATGTTGAGGAGCCATCTTTTAGGTCGGAAGGAGGTCTCTGTGGGAAGCTATTGTAAGTGGTTAGCTTGTGTTTAGAGTTAGAAATGTTTGGTTTGTATAATTGATATATTTATATAGTCTGATCATTTATAAGACTGTATTAATATACTTTATACATTTGTTTATCTGTTTTGAACACTAAGGTGGAACATCCTATTTTATTAGTTTTAAGCTGCTAAAACTGGGATGTTACACTTAAACTCATCATTCAAACCATATAATTATCTTAAACTTAAATTTAAGTTAATTTTGACATCAATTTACTTTTAAACAAAGTTGTGTTGATCAAATTGTTTAAATTCTCTAATTTTACTATACCATACAATATAATTCAACATATATTTATTCACAATAGTGATTAAAGATATAATACAAAATAAATAACATCATCTAGTTCAACAACCCAACAATCATCATATTCTTTCAACATTTTGAGTTAGGGTCAATTGTGCATTTTGAGAAAGAGAAATGGAGAGATTTATAGGAATGAAACTTCTATTCACAACTTTGTCACGGCTAATATTAGAGAAAAATTCCTTCCAAGTATCATTTGCAACTTGGTCCTCACACCCAACACTATGTTTATTATTGAAAACTGGACTTAATAATGAGAGTTTTTGATGTTATGCAGCTAGACATGTATAACACCCTAGAGAAGATTTGGGTATAATATAAATAATAAAATTTGGATAATAAAATTTATATAAAGGAATATTTACGTAAGATAATATTTGTTATACATTGATGTTCCAAGTCAGCGATATATAACATCTAAAAGATAATATACATAACTATACATATGAATTTACATAAGGAAGAAAAATACTAAAAATATATTTATGAAAGGATAACTAAGCAACTAACTAGTTGTACAAAACTCAAAAGACACTCCATGTCACATTGTATAATTTACTTTTGAACCTATACATTTGAAATATGTAAGACTAACTTAGCGAGTGGTAAAATACCATAAAATAAATGAACTTATGATTAAACACTTCATAAGTTATCTGGAAAGCAATAAAAGTAATCATATCTCAAATATATCTAAGTAACTATCAAGAAATAGTAATGTGTCTTGAATCTAAAAATCTCTTTAACTTTTTTTTTTCAATTAGCAAATATATCTAAGTGCACCGCCATCACAAACAATTCTTCATCAAACACTATTCTTTAGAAAATTTGCTTGATAGTGTGTCTGTCAAGCATAAACTTCATTTGTTTATGTTTATTAGATAAAAAATTTTCTAAATTTTTTGAAAAATATTAAATACAAAGTTCAACCTTCCATTCTTGTATATGTCACCTGTTTTCTATAAAGACTTCATTTGGTCATGATATGTATCTAGTGCTTTATCCAGTCTTCAAAGTCTTCAACTAAGCTACTTCAACAAAGTATATTATACTTCATAATACTTGTTTCACACTTATGAAATTATTAGACACATGAAAACATGTTATTTTGTTATTATAGATACATGAGTGTCTTAGATATGATATTTAGATTAAGACATGTATTTTATCATAAAATCTCGTATATGCCTACAGAGGATGCACCCATTAACAAATCATGAATCTAGCATGATGTCATATCTAATGGTTATATCTTATGTACATCACATTTCAATTTGTCTTACCATATTAAAACACATTATATTTTTATTCTGATAAATGATGTCTTACCTCCTGATTTATTAATTGTTTTATTGTTATAAAGTTTTCATGCAACTACAATCTAGTATACAAAACAAGAAAAATATTGTAATTATTTTAAAGAACAAAAAATATTGTGTTTGGAATGAAAATAAATTCAAAAGTTAAAAATTAACTCTTACGAGATATAGTTCACTGTAAAAAAATCGTGTATTACCGATGACAATTTCCATCTGTAAATGATGATATTCGTCGGTAAATAATAATTTCTAACGGATTTTTAACGACCAAAATTTTGTCAGTAAACAGCTTGTCTGTAAAATTTACCGACGGATCTTTCGTCCATCGGTAATTACCAATAGACGAAATATTCGTCGGTAAAGTGACTAAGACTATTACCAACAGATATATCTATTGGTAATGTCGTTGGTAAATAGTGAGCAGACTGTAAAGTCTGTTTTGCATGTTTGCTTACCACACACAACAAACCAAACCTGCAAACCATAAATATTCAGAAACAGACCTACCAATAATAAAATTTGATCCATTCTAAACAAATATATATCCAATTCAACTCCAACATTAAAAGTAAACATATATCACAATATTAATTAAACATAATATGTATGTAAACTTAAAGTGAAGTAATATCAAATTCTTATTATTCAATCAAACTAAAAGCTAGTCTTTAATAACTCTGATATATGGTCCTAATAGTCTACATAGTCATCAAAATTAGATTCCTCTCCCAGAGTTTGTGGTGGCTCTGGTAATGGATTAGGTTGGGTTGGGCTGGGTTGGACTACTGTAGGCTGAACTGGGCTGGACTGTGAGGGTTGCTGCTGGGACTGTGTTAAGTTGGACTGAGGTTGTTGAAGGGCTTGGTGGTCAGGAGGCAACAATGTCAATACTAGATTGTGTAATGATTGAAATTGACCTTTCAATTCCTCATAAGCTTGATCAAGAGCTTCTAGTCTTTGTCTGAGGTACGTAACGTCCTCAACACTGGAAGTGGAAGAAAATGGTTAGTGCTTGAGGTTACCGCTTCCACCTGTGTTTGCAGCAAGTTGTGCTGCCCTATATAGTCTTCCTTTATTATTTCCACCAACAACCTCAACCAAACACTAAGTCCTAACCGTGTCTTCTGTTGTAGGATCAACATTGGGATTTGATGGACCAAGAGAAGAGCCTTGCTCAGATCTGACCTGTGAAATTCTAATTTCAAATTCTTCATGTTAAGTAAAGAAGGTATTAGTTAAATATGGTAAAAAATATACTTTTATGGGAAACACATGAAAATGTTTGCTTACATGTGTCCTCCGAGATCTTTCATCAACAAACTCACTAGATCACTTGTGGAGTTGAGTTTGTTGAAATACCTATGCACATGTCGTCAAAGCTCATGTGCTTGTAAAACAAAATATGGTGTTACTTTTTAAGCAAAAAATTTAAAAATTCCAAGTTATATCACAATATATGAATTACTTAAGAGATAAGGTTTTTACAGCTTATCGGGTAAAGGTCATACAACTTACTGATGACATTACTAATGGATAATTGGTCTCACCGAATTACCAACGAATACATCCGTCGATAAATTCAACAATTATATCCGCTGGTAAATCCGTCGATAACAACAAATTTTCGAAGGCTTTTACTCTGTCGGTAAATATCCACTAGTAATGTTAATTTTTTTTGTAGGGGTTGTTGGCTAGGTTGAGTTAGAATTTTATATAAGGAATTATGTTATCCCAAGCAATGAATCAAGTTTGCTAGGTTTTTTATAACTATAATCTTTTCATTCATTTCTCATCTCTTTTTCTTAATCCAAAAAACTTTACTTCTTCTCTTTTCCTTCATTTTTTCACTGTCCCACCAACAAATGTTTGAAAAATGTTTAGTGTTCCTACTACGCCCAATAATTTCACATCGCTTAGAAGCCGATGTCTAAGCGATTTAAATACCTCTTCCTCTTTCCACCATCAAAGGCATCTTTTAAGGACAAAACCATCACGAAGTCCACGCTCCAAAGCGAACAATACTTCAGATGTATGGTGATTGACAATAATTCTATCACCAGAGTTGAGATCGGAACATTGGCGTCCACCATGGACCGATAACGGAACCATTAGTCCTTTAAGACCACTTCATTGGGGATGATCCGTCATTCCCCGTAGACCTTGATTGGGGGGCATATGTTCCTACCACGCCCAATAGTTTCACATTACTTTAAAGTCGAGGCCTAAGGCGGTTTAAATACTCCTTCCTCTTTCCACCTCCCAAGGTGTCTTTTAAGAACAAAATCGTGATGGAACACAAGCTCCAAAGCGAATAATACCTTAGATGTATAGTGATTAACAACGATTCTATCATCAAACTTGAGATGGGAACATTGGCACCCACCGTGGGGTGGGGGCTTATGTTCCTATCGCGCCTAATAGTCTCACATTGCTTAGAGGTCGAGGTCTAAGGCGATTTAAATACCTTAGAGTATGGTGATTAACATCGATTCTATCATCAAGCTTGATATCAGAACATTGGCGCCCACCGTGGAATGGGGGGCTTATGTTCCTACCGAGCCTAATAATCCCACATCCTTCGACTTAGAAGCCAAGGTCTAACGGTTTAAATAAAATTTAATAAATTAATAATTATTCATAATTTAATTAAATGTTATTTTCAAAATAATTTTATATTAATACTATTTTTTTCACATATTTTCCTTGTGTTAAAATGATATGATAAATCTTCTCAAACCAAAAGGGGAGGGAAGGAGGAATTGGCAATTTAGCTTGATTTGATATTTTTAAAACCAGTTTTTTTAAAAGAAAACTTGTTAACACAATGTAATTGGATGCTCAAATGTTGGATTGTTTATGCCATAACAAAGTAAGGTGAAGGAAAGATAAAATACACAAATACAAGGATTTTTATATTGGTTTGATTCCTTAGAATCTACATCTAGTGTACCTTAGTAAACTTAGCTAGAATTTTTTTTTAGTATGTCTCAAAATAATTTCAAGATTGACAGAACACTTAGTCAATCTTAACTATAATCAAGAAAAATTCTTATGCAAGGCTACACACACTTGTAGTAGCACAATCACAAACTTAGTGATTTTCATATAACAAATATGAAATTTAACAATAATAACCAGATTGAATACATCTCTTCAATCAGATCTCACACCAACTTGCTAAGCCAAGATCCATTTGATTCACTCTAATATAGAAGAATCTTGAGAAAATCCAGTTGTTTCCTTCACTGTACTCCAAGAAAGCTTTCACATAATCTTTTCCAGAATGAGTTACACACCTTGTGAAGTCAGAGAAACCAATTTTTAATAATCAAAGTCCTGTTTTGATACATTTAATCAATTCTATTATTAGCATAATAGATTAGCCTTCTAATCTATTAGATTATTTATCTAATGGATTAATTTGACAGTTTTGAGATACTTTTAAAAATTTTGCGCCATATTTGTTCATAATGGATATTATGCACAAATTAAGTTGTTTTTAATGAATTTTAGCTTGACCTTATACTAGACTCAGTTTGACCTTATACTAGACTCAACTGGACTTCTATCCTATACTTTGAAAGACATACATGGCATATATACTTTGTCATTTTGGACATCTCAAAAATAAATTTCTACCCAATGTTTTTCTCTAGGATAAGATCTTGGAGGCTTAAAACATTGACTTTACATGCATGAACCTTAAGCTGTATATAGGTGTGTGGTAGATGTGTATGAAGTAAAAGTAAACATTGGTCAGATTGGATTGGATTCAGATCTAATCTGATTAATCCAGTATAATTCGAATTTAATATTTTAAAATTTATATTCAATCATTTAATTTATCAGATTAATTGGATTCTGGTCGTAGATTAATTTGGTTGAGTTTTACGGATTGCTGATTTATACTAAATTACTTTTTTAATAAAAAAATTTATTTTTCTTCTGAGTAAATAAATAACGTAAATATAGTAAAAAAATTAATTAAAAGAAACTACACGTATAATTTTAATAATAATAATTATAATGAACTCTAATTTTATATAACTTAGTACTAATCGTAACAAAATGGTATCATATTAAAAATAAAATTTAAAAGAATCAAAAGAATTATCTAATCAAACTTGATTGTATGCTCAAATTTATTTCGGATTTTTTGAATTGAATCAGATACGAATTTTTTGAGAGCAGGAAGGAGAGTTTTGGTTCTTGATCTGTATTTGAATGTGTTATGCAGTGTAATATAAGTAATAGGTAGGGTGAGTAATGAGACATTGGAAGGTGAAAAAGAAAATGTTTGATGGAGGTGTGCATGTGATAATGCTTCAAAAAGTGATGCTTATGTTTCAGCTTTTCTCTGTTTTAATCACTGCAAAAAAGCAAAACATCAGAGATAGAAGCCGAAATTGGCGCTCCAAACGCATGCACTGCCACTACGGAATCTTTCTTTCAATCGCTTTATCTCATTGGAAAATGGACCAACAACTTTTATTCTAACAACATTCTACTCACATAAAAGATACGTGTGAGATTAATGTAATTATTAATACAATTAAATATATTTTTAATTCTTAAATTTAAATATAAAATTTTACATGTTTTAGTTCTTAAATTTTAAAAATGATGATATAATTTTGGTAATATAGTTTTGTTTGACTTTTTTTTAACGTATCAGAGATATTTTATATTAGTATTTAAATTACTGACATATTTTTATTTTAATATTAATAAAAAAACTTATTTAATACATCAAACCAATTCAAAGTGATTAGATTAGAAAAATTATATTAATTTATTTTTTAATAATTTATAGATTAAAATATATCAAATTTTTTGATAGAGATAAATTCTAATTTTATATCAAAATTCAGAAACTAACAAATACTTAATGTTTGTTAATAAGTTCATGTGTAATTTATTTATCTATTAATTTAAAGTAAATGGCCACTTATAACAACAAAAATTGATATATTTCATTTTTAGTTTAACATAAAATATTATAGCTTTAATAAAACTGTTTATATTTTTTCATTTTTTAAAATTGTATTAATAATTAAAGTAATTGAATATGTATTTGGTTTTTAGTAATCAGTAAGTATGTCTATTAGAAAACAATTAACGTTAATACATGATTAACGTGAACCTTTCATTTTTTCTTTGTAAACTTAAAATTTATTTAATCACTAATTATTTTTTATAAAATTAAAATCCATTAATACTTAGTAACTTTTTAAGGTTAATTACGTATTAAAGTGATTCCGATATAATAAACATATTTGACAAATACTAAAGATTAAGTATGTGTTGAATTAACTTAATTATTAACATAGTTTAAACTAGATTAACATAGATTTAATACTACACTATAATTTTTTCCTTATTATTGAAAATGAAACATGCCACTTACTCGACAGACTAATATAATTTATTATATATTTTTTCTTATATACACGATCAAAATGTTTTAATAAACATGTTTGAGTTCATCTCAAGAATCTATATCGAGAATGAATAAGTTTACTTATAGAATACATCATCAATAAATTATGTTAAAACAATAATTGATTATTAAGAAACATTACCCATAATAATTTAGACCCATGCATAAGTGTCATGTGAATAGACATTATTTAAGTAAATAAGGTCTAACACGCATTTTTAAGTCTTAATTTTACATTTTTAATTAAAAAGGCTTTCTAAAAAGTAAATTTAGTTTTTTTTTCTTAAAAAAAAAACAATTTGGGTAGGCTCTCTCCATTTATTTCCAATTTTTCCATTAACAACGTAATCGTTTAACACAATATTTTCTTAAGAAGTTATTAGAAATTATACAAATTTAATAGTTAGAAAAGTCATTAAATAAACTGTGAATCTATACTTTGTTTAATAAGTTTAAACATTAGAAAATAAAATATTTTTGGACAATACTGGTGCCAAGCCTGTGACCAACATTTGTGACTATGTGACTTAGTTCTTCTTTTTATGGTACATTGCAACTTTAGCTGGTAATTTCACATATTTCATGAATTTCTTTTCATAGATATTTATATATAGCTTTACAAAATTCATAAAACATTAGTAAAGAAAACATTTTTGTTTTTATAAAATTCGCAATAAAAAAATGAAAACTTTTAATAATCCAGAGACAAAAAGAATGAAACTCTAAAAATATATTTAACGTGATTTTTATTATTTAAAATTGATTAAAAGTAAAGGATTTTTGCAGGCTCTATCATATCTTCTTTCAATTTCTATTAAGCTTAAGTAATAAAGTCAATGCTAAAAAAGGAATTAAACCTCGTACGTTTTTTCTTATGAATGATACATATTTGAATAAATGTATGACTATCAAATAATACTGCATAGCAGTGAATTTTGCTGTTATAAATAATAAATCAGTGTCAGATCCTGTCTGTATTACTGATATTTTTTTTCTTAAAAAGAAAAATTCCTAGCACACAATTCACTAAAAAGAAAAATTCAAACCCTCAATATATTTACGGTTAATAAGCCATTAAATGTTTCTTGCACACAAATAAATTAAATAATTAAAACATTATACTAGTCATATAATTCAAATTCAATACACAATCCAACACACTCAACCACTTAAGTTATTGTTATTCCTTTGTTATAATTTTTCGTATTAATTAATTTATTGATTCATTCCTTTATATTTTTTAAATAAATATTTATTTAATTTTTGCGAATCTTACCGTGTTAGACTCTTTGTGTATAAAACCTTCTGGTGATAATAAAGTGTTTCCTTTCGATAATGTTCTTGCTTCTTGTTGTTGAGAATTCAAAAACCACTTAGGTGACGGATGGTGACACGATGAGGATACGACCAAGAGAAAGGAGTTTGAAGCACTTAAAGGTCTTGGTTAGAGATGGCAAAAATATCTATGCCTCTAGGTATCTGCGGATAAAATCGACGAGGAATAGTTGATATTTGCGAGTAACGGGTAGTGGGTATTTTAATACCCGTTTATAAATAGATCGGATGCGGGCAACATACTATTCATACTTGCGAGTACCCATTGCCCACAAAAAATTAAAATTAAATTAAATTTGTTTTATTAATTTAAATTTAATTAGATTAAATTAAATTTAAATTAAATTAAAATTAAATTAAAATTAAATTTATATTTATATTTTCTTTTGTGTTTTTATTTAAATTTTATTTAAATTTTATTTTAAAAAGTTATAAAATAGTTTTTTTAAATATTTGCGAGTATCCATGGGTACTCGCGAATATCTTAAAACTCACGGGTATTTTTTAATGGATACCTGACATGTAAACCGACGTGTAGCGGGTGACTTTTTTTGTTACCGGTAGACACTATTTGTGCCCGACCCGTTGTCATTCCTAGTCTTAGTGATCTTACAATAAGAGTAAGAACATGAAAAGCGAAGGAAGTTTTACAAAAACGGTTGAGACTTACTAAAATAAGTCTTGAATAATTAAAAGTCACATTAATCAATTGCCTCATGATTGAAGAAGAGGTTGTTTGACCTTAATGGGAGGATAACTTATCATATTCAACTTAAGAACAACTTACGTTTTCTAAACAGGGTGTTCAACATCTTTGAATTATTTGGTTGAATTTCAAATATAAATTGGATTGTTACAAGTGTATTGAAAAATGTGGCTAACTAGTGTGGCTCTAGAGGAGAGGGAGTGGGGGTGGGCATGAATAGAGCCTGAAAACAAATTCAAAAACTACATGCACAAATATACAATTGTAAACAAGTTTACCAATTAAATTAAAAGTGTAATGATAGAGAAAATGCAAGCAACAAGTTTATACTGGTTCACCTCTATTTGAGACTACGTCCAATCTCTTAAGCAACATGCATAAGGAATTCTTCTAATCAACACCTTTGATCAGTAACAAGTTTCAACCTCTCTAGGTACACAAATACAAACCTATCTAGGCTATGCCGAATATCAACCTCTCTAGGTATCATTCTCAATCTTTCCATGATTTCTACAACTCTCAATTACAATGAACAATCCAATGATCTCTCGTGTGGAAGAGTTACAATCACACTCACAAAATACAACTTCACTCATTAAAAGATATTATGATATTCAAGCTCTCAACCTAATTTCTCTAAGTACAAGTGATATGACAATTTCTCATAACTTTTCTCTTGTTTGTGTCTTTCTTGTATGACTTAACATCCATTATATAGATGTTGTTTTAGGTAGCCATTGAGACTTTGATTTGCAACTCTTCATTGCAATCTTCTTGATATGAAATGGCTTGATCAATTTCTTCAATTTGATTTTTAGTTTAAATCTTCAACGTCATTCTTCAAGACTTGAATTCTGAATCAATTGGTGCTTTTTAGGAAATCTTCTTTCTTTTTGTCATTGAGCTTGAACTTTATTTAAATTATGCTCTCTTTGGCATTCACAATTTGTCCTTTTAAGGAAACTTTATGCAACTTGATTATGTATTTTAATCCTTAGAGCAATAATACTCTTCAATCAATCAAACAATTCATTCACCAATCACATATATTCCCTTAATGCTTATGTTATTTGATCGTTTGATTTTGAAAATTTCTTCTTTTAGTGTGCAATTATCATACGAAAAATTTTCTTGAACATTGCAATTCATATAATCTAATATCTATTTCAAACATTTAGATTAGTATATGAATACTAATAGATCAAAACATATATCATACCATCAAAGTGCATTATAAAGGTTTCAACTGTTAAGGTCGTCTAACATCTTGGTTGTCTAATGACTTAAGATCATCTAACCCATTGGTTATCTAATACCTTAATCATCTAACACACTAACTTAGGTTATCTAAAGACTTGGATCATATAATGCTTTAAATCTAGTGATTACTATTCGCTGAACTCATTTAATACCTAGATTTGATCCTTAGACTCGTTTAATGTTAAGACTAGGCCTTTGCATAAACCAAACTTCTTGCTTTCATTGATACACATTTGTATGAATATTAATCATTTTAAGAATACGCAAGCAACAATACATATCACATATTTTTATCTTCAAATCATATTGATCAATTTTTTAACCTCATTACATCTATTAGACGTTCTCTCTTAGTCGTCTAACACAACTTTACTTCTAATAAGAGATTTAATTGTTTTGTAGAGTGTTTTGTTATCATCAAACTTTACTCATTATTGGGGCTCGTCTAATTCAACAATTAATATTTTTTTTGGAGAACTTTGCTAATTAATAATTAGTTTTTTTTTGGAGAGGTTACCTTTTGCTAACTATGGATGGTTATTTGAGTTATTTATCTTGTAACCTTTGTGAATAACAAAGGGTTGTATGTAGTGCCTAAACAAGGCAAAGAAAGACAAATTTTCACTATATGAAAATAAAACTTAATTTTTTAGTGTGGCTTTCTCTTGGGTTCTTTTTGTAGAATTCAAACATATTTATCAAAGAAATTTTTTCCTTTTGTGTGTGTAACCTCTTAGACATATCTTCCATCCTTGAAGTATGTCATCCTCCTCAATTTATACATATGTGTTTTTCTTCTTTTCATAATCATATAATTATGATTCTTTGCATATGAAATTAAGTTTTGATTGTTTGTAGAACTCAATAAGTTAATTTTAAACAATTTTGATTCTTGCTAAGTTTCATAATTTCTCTTCTTTTCTTATCCTTATTTGTTGTGTCCAAATTTTAGTCGTATTTATTTTACTTAATATTGTTTATTTGTTTCAGTTCTAACAAGTTTACAACTGTTTTACATGTCTTAATTCAAAATCTTGACAAAATCTTGACAAATAGGAAGAATCATATCATCAAGGGAGAGCTAGTGTTGATTATCTTTTCTCTAGATCAAATATCCTTTAAATACTATATGAACATTCAAGTCTAAGTTACATTGATCAAGAGATAGATTTAAGTAGGGACAAGGACAATCACATTTTTCATCCTCTTAAGACATATTAGTGAAGCGATAAGATCTCACTCAAATGATATTGCGTTGATGATTAATGCTTGTTTTGATATAAATACGATAATATTCTTAATATTGTATCTTTCTCGATTTATTTTTATTTTTAAAATTATAATATACATTATTAAATTATAAATAGAAATATAATTTATATTTGAATGCATTAATTTATTATGAATTTTATATATGATTAATATAATTATATATTAAAAACTATTTATGGTATAAAAGCAAGTAATTATATTATAAAATGTACATGTTAATGTGATATCTATTAGGTCTAACGTGAACTGAATGCACGGTCTAGCTATTCAGCATTAGTGGACCAAGAAGTTAGTTTAGAAGATTTAATCAGAAGAGTGGACCAAAGAGTTAGATTATAATTAAGATATTTCAGCTTTAGTGGACAAGTTAGGATATGGTCATGTTTGTAGCAAGTTACATTATGGTGTTCTGGTATAGTAATAAATGTAAATTAAATGAGATTAATAAAACAAAGAATGAATGCAAATTCCACGTGAATAAGAAAGCTATAGCTATCCCAAATTTGACACTAAGGCAGCAAAAAGTTATTTGTCATTTTCATGTTCACAAAATTATATTTTTTATGAGAAAAAAAATCATTTATTACCTACAAATACACAAATTATAACATAAAATCCTTCCTAAAATGATGCATATTAAAAAGATTAAGCTAACAAAAGTTTTCATCAATGACATTTATTGTTCCGGTTAAGAAGGGTAAAATACTACTAAAGAAAAAAATTATCTTATTTTTTCATTTCTAAAATTTTACCAAGATATGAGAAAATCAAAACTTCATCCCTAGTTTCATATTAAATTAGTTATTACTAATAGTCTTGTTGTTTTGTTTAAGAATCGAGACTAAAAATAATTTAAATATATTTTTTTATTAATTATTAAAGGGATTTCTAAAAGATAAAATCGTAAAAGAATTTTATAGATTTCAAAACAGATAATATTTTAAATATGATGATTGACCTTAATAATATTATATAATATTATATGAATATATTTAAGATTAGAATAATTTTATGTTTGTTATGAAATTTTTCGATGTATAATCATTTCAAAAAAGATAATAAAATTTTTGGAGAGTTCCAACAAAACCAAACAAAAATTAGGAGGAGAAAATGAAAACACATATATGGAAAGTGCTTGGGGGTACCATATATACCTGAGTGTTTTTCTTAATCCTCCTAATTAATTGTGCTTATTATTCATCATCAAAATGGAAAAAAGCTATTGGTAACCACTATCACTGAAATTTCCTCTTAAATAACAAAGAAATATGCACATTTTCTGGTATGTATCTAATCTTCATCCCTAAACCTAAAAGTGAAGAAAGTTCATAAATATCCACATGTAGATTGGTCCCAACATCCATGGCTGAGGGTTGCCACTAATCAGGGCCACTTTTCTAATCCCTATTTCATAGTTGCAGAGTTTCCTGCACGTGATTTTCTATTTCTAATTTTTGCTTTTTATATAAAAACTAACGTACATTGCAGAACATTAAACCATTTTTATGCTTCAATTTCCTGCACAATGTGATGAATCATGTTATATTGTATTAATCACATCAATTTCAATATGGTAATCCCAAAAGTTTGGCACTTTTGTTTGTACATAATAAAATTTACCTTATTATAATTAATTGCCCAATGATTTACTAAAAGAAATTGTAATTATTAGAGAAAAACAAAGTGCTTGTTGCAGTAAAAATAAAACATAAATACTTCGTATTGTATGAAAAACAATTATGAAAAATAATATATCTTGCTGCACATTAATATTATGTTAATACAATATATTACAGATGACATTACTTGTTATCTGGTAAAAATCAAATAACTCGAATCACACTTGAATTGAATCGTGACACTTCGACTATTATTATAATTTTGAGTAAAAAAGTTGACCCTAACATAATATCATGTTTTATTTATTAATTATCATTGTAATTTTTACTTTTTAATAATAAAACTGTTTAATTAATATTTAAAATTGGAGATGAAATACTCATTGCAGACTAAAATAGGTATGAAATAAAAATTCCAAATCGTTGAGTATAAACCTGAACATACACGAAACACAAATTTCATAAAATGAGAACAAAAACTGAAGATAAAAATAAAGAATAATTTTTCACTTGATGATAACATAATCACACATATCTCTATCTCTGACATCACTAATAAAAAGCATGCAGCATTGGTGGCATCACTGCACCAAATATCAAACTTCATTTCATCTAATCTTTAACATCATATTTAAAACTATATTAATACAATATTTTATTAACATAAAAGACTTTTCATATTTACTCCTGAATAAATGTTAAATAGCAAAAGTTCAGCCTTTGAGGTTGTTTATGTGATAGGAAAGGAAATGTGGTAATAGCACTAAGCATGCAGTTTTGCACACAGACACCATTAAAGGCAACCAAATCCTCCTCTTTTTTTTTTTTATCCATAACACCTTCGAGGCATCACAATAAATAAATAACAGAAAAACAAAAACGTTAATGCGGAACTGAGACAAGGACAACACCAAACTGCCATACCAAACCTTTGTCAACACACTTCGGAGTTTCCTTCAGTCGTTTTCCAAAGCACACACTGTGTCTCACTTTCTTCACAACATGGAAAGTAAGACTCTTGCACCACAACGCACCACACATATATATACATAAATATAACATAATATCATAACATTACATAGTCAAAAAACCTCATCGAAACCACAAGATCAAAAAATTGAACATGGCTTCTTGCATGTGGCTGAAGAGTGCCAGTGGTGGTGGCAGTGGGAAGAAGCCGCCGCCGAGGGACGTGCCGCCGGGGCACTTGGCGGTGATGGTGGGAGAAGAAGCAAAGAGAAGGTTTGTGATAAGGGCTGATTACCTTAACCATCCCTTGCTTCAAAAACTTTTAGACCAATATGAAGGTTATGGCTTCAACAAGAGTGGTCCTCTTGCTATACCTTGTGATGAGTACCTTTTCCAAGATATTATTCAGGCCCTTCGAGAGGGATCATCCTCTCCCCATGTGCCCCTCAAGAAGCTCCATTTCAAGGACTCTGTGCCCTTACTTCAGGACAATCATCATGGCAGAGGGAGCAGCAGCAGCAGCAACTAAATGCATTTTCATTAAGTATAGTATTTATATATTGATGTGCTTGTAGCAGTTTACGGGGAACAAGTGTTAACTCTTTCATTTCCTGCATTTGCTCACCTTCACTATTAGTTCTCAATAACCACAACCATGTTATTTATCTTCACAGATGATTTCACAAGTTATTCTCCAATGATTTCCGTATATGCTATGTGAGTTATTTGTATTTATCCAAGATTTCTCCTTGTACTTTCTTCATAGCAGAAAAAATGGATAAGTTGAGTAGCTAAAGCTCGATCATTCTCACAATTCAGAAACAAAAGTTATGACAGGTTCTTGGAAATATCCAACAATGTCTTTGCAGTTATCAAATTTGACCTTACTTTCTCGAAACTAAGACTTTTTTTGCACGTACTTGACACGTTACTATGATGCACGTGTTTATATTTCTCCTTTTTTATACATGATATGTGTGATATTTGATGATGCACGTATACATCCAAATTACGGTTCGATATAGTAGAATTAGTGATAGTCTTTATGCCGAAAAAGGAAAAAGGAAGAAGGAAAACCACCAGCAAATTCCTAAATGATGACAGAAATCATTAATTGATCGACAGTTGACTCAAAGCACGAATTTGGATACTTCAAATCGGCCAAATTATTGTATTATATCCTCACCAGATGTCCAAAACGTCAAGAAAATTACTTCTGAAAGAATCAGCACTCCTTTTGGTCAAGAAAATAATATTTCAGATATTTTTAACCGTCTTGCTGTGAACTTGTGATTCATAATTGTTATTTAATCGAACAATAAATGTATTTTAAGTTGATTGTGACGAGCTAAATGATTAATTGCAATTTTCTAGCACGAGTCAACAAGAATTCAAACCCACCAACAAACCTATAAGAGCCTACAGATAGGTTAGTGTTCATGTGAGCTCATAAACCATTATTCTTGTTCTTGAAAAACAGAAGCATATGGCAACTACACTCTTCAAGCTTTAAAGCCAATAATAGGAAACAAGATTGATGTTAAAGTAATACATAAAATTAATTTACAGCATTTCTTTAATATAAAATAAACATTTTATTTTACTTGATTTTGTCTATATTCAGACAACCATCAATGTGAAATGGGGTTGCAACTTGAGTGTGCTTCTGCCTTCTATCGCTCGGTAAATGAATCCAATAAATGGTTTCTGTCCGAAAGAAAATTGGTTGAGAATATGAAACTTCATTTCTCATAGTCTTAGACTCTTGGATTCCTCTGCAGAGAATCTACCAAAAATATGAAAATTTAGCAAACTCCATGTTTTCTCAACAATGCCACATGACAAACTGCAAAACACTTCCTTAGAGGCTCTTCCACGTTCTTCCAGAAGTGTTGCATTGGTGAAGAGCTCAAGGAGAGCCTTTTCAAGCTCCGGTTTACCAGAAACCTAGAAGAAAACGACCACAGAGAACACTAAGAACATTTTATGCTGAAGAACAATGTTGATTAATTATGAGTTGTCACCTCACCTGAAGAACTGACAAAGGATTTGATCGTTGCATTTCCAGTACCATGTGGGAGAAATGCCCAACGTGACAACCTGAAATAAATTATGAGTTCCAAATACACATAATATGCTGAGATTTGAGAATTGCATTAACATGCACCTGTCAGAACAGCACATCCAGCTGCAGCAGCTTCTGAGATGTTATGGCCAGATAAACCAGGAAGTAATGAACCCCCAATCACAGCTATTGGTGTTAATGTGTACAATTGTCTTAATTCACCTACCATAGAAGATGGATGACAGTGAGTATCATGATGATGTCCCTATTAACCCTAATCATTCTAATCCTAGAAGGTACCCATTTTCTAATAATTAGTAAAGGCCTGTTAAACTCAGCAGCTCTAGAAATTCTCTGGTCTCAATTCTCAGCAAAAGTATATTTTCATGCATGACGCATTTCATGTCAGTCAAGAAAAGAAGTTGTACCCAATGTGTCTACCACATAAATGTTAGTTCCGGGCTTAAACTTCTCACATTGAGACCTCAAAATCACATTTTGTCCTTCTTTCTCCAATTTCTGCACTAAATCAAACAGAAATACCATGAATTTCAGAGATGGTAGAAACGTAAAAGTGCTTAGAATTCAGAATAATTTTTGAATGAGTATCATTTTTGTTGAATGCAAATTACTCTAAAAGGAGATGTATAGACTGATTGTCATTTGATACGAGCACATCCATACGTAAACACAATAATTTTGGTAATTCGTTAACCTATATTTAAGATTCTCTTCACTTCAAAAAAACAAGCCAAGGAAAAAAATTCTAAGAAAACCTCTTGAAAATGAAAGTTACATTTCTCAATGTACGAAAGCCCAAAAACACTAACACGTGTTTGGGCTGGCAGTAGGGACTGGTGCCTTGCAAACTAGTGAACAACGGTTTGAGTTTCTGCCAGGCAGGGGAGTTACTAACATTTAGTATCTGTTAGTAACTGGATCAAAACACCCAAAACTGGGGTGGTAACTTTTCCGCATTATTCTTCAACTGCTTCCTTTCCTATAGTTCTACGAGTCAACTTCCTCCCTTGATTCCTTTATAAATCCTCCTAAAAATCACTCAATTGTTTCCTTCTATAAATCATTGATTGCTGCACACGAAATCTGTTACATTAAGTATTCAATTCCCCTCTGCCATTTCCTAATATACATCTTATTAGGTGGTTTCGTTAACAGTATCAGACTGTCTTGGTTACAAGTTCTTCCTGTGGGAGATAGCCATTGAACCAAAAGAACATGTTTTCAAAGGATATAGGATAAAAGCTTACTCTGGCAATCTCTCTTCCTTGTTGTAGATGCCGAGGGACAATAATAGTCAGTATGTTAGGTTGTTGCTGCATAAGGGCAAAGTGAACACCTAATATTACTGCAGAGAAAGGAATCAAATCTAGACATATTAAAGAAAAGAGTATAAAATTAAGGAGTGTGGCAAACTAATTTCATCTAATTATAAAGTATTCTTGAAACTAATAAGTAGGACAATATGTAAAAGACAAGAAACATACATTCTAGCACTAGAAACTTAAAAAAAAAAAATCAATTGCATGAATCTAATAATCAAACAAAATGAGACAAAAACAATAACATATCATATTTCTTTGAATTGCCAATTTAGGGGAAAAAAAGGAAAATAGAATGTGCTATGTTAGAAAAAAAATATATGTAACTTGGCCAACATTTACAAAACATAAAATGTTAACATCTTTACTGACTGTGCAATAAATCTCAGAACAATTAAACCACCTACATTGTGTCAATTTTCTCATATTATTGGCTTCCCTTTTTTTCATGTTAAGCAAACTAATCAGGTGGCTCCAAGCAACAAACATAAAATGTTTGTTAGAAAAAGACTTTTTCATAACTCAAGGCCAGCATTGTCAAAACATAAAATGTTAACATCTTTACTGAGTAGTGTACACCAAATCTCCGAACAATCAAACCACCTACATTGTGTCAATTGCTTCCCTCCCATTTTTTTTTTATGTTAAGCAAACTAATCAGGTGGATCCAAAGAACAAATAAGTATTTGCAAAATAATGCCAGAGGTATAGAAGATGGAACTGACTTTCTTCTTCTCCCCTATGAATGGAAGAAGCCATCCAAACCTGCTTTTCAGTAAGCTGTACTCTGAGATTTTCTATATTATTTCGGCCTCTTTCGTTGACTCCAAAATCTTCTATTACTGAATGAAAAGAATGATAAGATGAGCTTAGTACAGAGCACTTTATCACTTCGAAAATTCAACATTCCAAGAAGAACCAAGAACAAAAAATTTTCAGTTTCTATAACTACATTTGTAAACATAGCGGCAACAACATGGCTGTGAGCTAAACAGCTACTTTTGTTTTAAAAGAACAGCTACTTTCATTTAGTTTAAATATTAAGTAAATAAAAGAAATGGCATACCATATTTTAAATCACCAGAAAAGTTAATGATATAAGGAGGGGCCTGTAGCAGCTGTAACCGGATACCCTGCTCTGTACTCTATGACATTCAAAATATTCAATGGTGGCATAATAAAAGACTTGAACTACTGAGAAGGTAAAAAGATCCAGGAGATCGTACCAACGGGACAATCAATGAAAACTTTGATAACATCAATGAAATTAATGGTAGAAGCACTGATCCTGACCAATATTTAAAGGACTTCTCAGACATCCGAGCATTTAAAAGCGCCAGTGTTATCTGATGCAAGTAATGTGTTATAACATGTTAGAATCAATATAATCAATTGATATGACGCACGTCCAACACACATAAATGAAGCAGATGTATGAACAAAGAAATTAAATGGCTTACCATTTAAAATTAAAAAGGTCAGCCTCAACTATTGCTAGCTTATGTACTACATTATCTTGTTTCAGTTCAGATGCATGAAGTGAACATTCGACTATCTTTCCCTCCCTTACATGCTCTAAAGATGGATGTAGTTCACAAACTAATGAGAAAGAATGACTTACACCATTTCTAGAAGCATCCATGATAAGATTTGGCCAGAGTTCACTTTCCATTAGCACAATAGCGTTTGGTTTCCAATAATCAAGGAAAGAATGGATGGAAGTAGGGGTATCAACAGGCGAAAACTGCCAAATTTGAAAGTTTCAGCAAACCAAAACAATTGTGTTAAGCGTCATCTAAAATTCAAAAAATGTAGGCCACCCATAACTGAAAAATATGTTAAGCCTCCGTTCAAACTGATAAAGAAATGGTAAGTAAATAACAAGCAAGCTAGAATACAAAAGTCAACCCAGAATTCCATTTCAAGGGTATGTGTGCGTGCTTGATCATTTATCCTGAAGCAAGATATACGGCCCTAAGAGCCTAGAGATCGGTTGAAAACATGATAACAAATTCAGTTTTAAACAACCATTGAAGAAATAAATTGCCTTAAGAAACAAAAACATTTCTCTTTTTCAATTCTTTTCAGAAATAAATTTATTTTGGAAAAGATGCATAGCTATTGCCAATCCGCGTTTTCAAAAATTAAGAAATGACTGCACCATCCTTATGAGTTGTATGCCCACCAATTAACACAAAAACCAGTAATTTCTCATTATAAGAAATAACAGCACGTCATCCTCATAACTACAAGATTTACTGCTGAAAAATGATCAGACTCAGTAAAGGCAACAGTTTTATGCAATAGCTTTCCTGCATGAGCGCATCACGAAAATGACCTAGGCAATAAACCTAATTGAGGAATGCCAATGAGTAATAATACATTTTTTGATACACCAATTTATTGCCTGCTAGTGACAAAAACACAAGAGCCTTCTTATTTAACTAGTGTAGGTAAAGTAAAGGTTATATGTTAAAATAGTATTTTAGGCATTTCTTAACTTATTTTGAGAAAAGATGCAAGCGGATAGAGAAATTACTCAATCAACACACCTGCAAAATTATTTCACTCGGAAGCGACTTGCTTAGTACTTCACTGCGTTAAACCAAAAACGAAAAAATAAGAACAACGTCACAAATGAGTTCAATAGTGTCTGATTCTCTTTTCAGAAAAAGGATTCGGAAAACATATAAACCGTTTGAACTTTGAACTACAGCTTCTAGTGTTCAGAAATTCGGAGCAAGGAATTATAGTGCGAATTTGAGAGTCTTACAAAGCAGACATAGTGGTGATGGTCAAGAGCACGTTCAAATGAGGCATTTTTCGAATGCAGTGTTTGATTACGGGAATGGCGATCATTCCTTCGCCTAAGGAAACGGCATGGAACCAGAGGAGTGGGCCCGGTCGCCGAGGCTGAGAAGGGTGGCCGAGGCGCTCCGGCCACCGGTGAGGGTGTTCTAGGCCGAGAAACCTGCGCCACCGCAGGTGGAGGCGGATTAACGGCGAGACGCCGTAGCTCAGGGCTCTGTATAGCTTGTACACCACCAACCCCTTCTTCATCGTTCAATTCTCTTCCGCGCCACCTTCTGCCACTTCACACCAGAGTGTGAGCCCGCCCAACCACCACCCACCTCCGTATGGGCCTACTGCCCCAATTACAAATAAAGTGGGCCTTCTCTTGTGGGCCGTTCAATCGAAAATGACAACTACACTTTTCTAATATGTCTTTAAAAAAAATAACTGATTTGATGACTGAGAAATTTAATCAATTTAAATTTAATAATTAATTTTTATTCAAATCATAATATTTAGGCTTATTTATAATTTTTGATCCCTATGTTTTTTCAAAATTTGTCATTTTAGTCCTAGACTTTTCTATTCAATTTTGGCCATTTCATTTTGCTAAATGCATAATTTTGGCCCTACTTTTTTTTACGCCACCGTTACACCATACGTTGAATTGGTTGAGAAATAGAAAACTAAATTAATAGATACTTTAATTCATTGAATTGTAAAAAATAATTTTCAAGAATTGTATTATTAATTTTCTTATTATTTTTCTTCAACTGGTTTACTACATTTTTTCCTTCTCGTTTAATATGACACAACTATATTAAAAAATAAACTCATTGATCTCAAATTCGTATGTTAAATGCTTACAAAGACAATTCATTAATAATCTATACTTAAAAAATGAAGCTTCTCAGGAACCGGGCCATGGCAAGCATTCCATGAAAGGAAACATTTAACAAGAAATATTTTTATACATACTATAAGATTACCCAATCAAATTTTAAACTTATGTTAATATGTAAAGTGATAAATGCACTAGGTTGAACAATATGCAACAAAATTAAAGATATCTTCCATGATTTATTGAAGTAAATATTTTATTGTGTGTGAAATCAAGAATTTGTTGCTTTGTGCAATGTAGCGATGTAACATCCTTGTGATGTTATCTTGTTATTATTGACATGCATGAAATAATTTTTTAGAACTTTTACTATGATAATATATGCTTTGTTTTGTTCAAGATATTGGATATATGCTATGATAATATTTGCTTGGTTATGTGTTTAAATAAAATAAAAAACCTTAATTTTCATGGTTTGGATTTTTAGTAAATTTGTATTTGAAGTGATTTTTATTTCAATTTCTGAAAATGTTTTTTTATTGATAGAGATTATCTAAGTAGTTCTTCAATAAAATTCGAGATTTATATGTAGTATGCATCATAAGCGGAACGTTAACCCTTACTTAAATACTCAAAACACCATCAAAATAAGTGATCAAGACTATGTCTCAATTATTTAGCTAGTTTTTGTTCTTTTACGTTCTTTCGATTATTAGTTTGTACCTTAAAATTTGTCACATTGTTTTGCATGAGAAGACTCTCTTACTTATATGAATTAAAATTCACCTGCTCTAATTTTACAATAGATTAATAATATTAAAGCATTCTTTTTACTTAAAAAATTATGGTAATGAATATAAATCATAATTGAAATGGTTTATAAAAATTTATTTTTATTACGATAGTGTGTTAAATATTTATGTATTTATATTTATATCTTTTAATAAAATTAATAAGTAATTATGTTTTTTAAAAAAATATACTTGAATAAAAACAAATGACCGGTCGGTCTAGTTAATAAAAAATATAATGTAATTAATCTTATTTTTAGTTAATAAATTAACTTTTGATTGTAATTACATTATTTTACTTAAACAACAAGTAAAGGCAACAAAAAATTATATCATTCTATAATAAATTGAGTATATTTAAATGATTTTGTTTATTTAATCAGTGGTATAAAAGCTCATGGTTCCTCTTGGTAATCAGCTTAGATCGTTGTGACAACAACATAACATAACTACATTATAATCAAAATAACAATTTAGGTTAGAACTGTCAAAATAAGTTGGAACCCACGACTCAACTCGGCTCACCACGGGTTCGGGTCGGGTTAGGTTGAAATTTTTTTACAAATTTCAATACGGGTTGATTTTTGACCCGGCTCATCCGGGTTGAACCCGTGTCGGGTTGGCTCACCAACCTGCAGATAAAAGGGTTACACAAGTGTTTTTTATTAAGTTGGGTTTTACATTTGGGTCATGTTAGGTTTTTTTTTTAACTAACACATAAATAATTTGTATTTTTTTTTATTTCGGTTTGTATTTGGATTGTATTAAAGTTTATTTAGATTTTAATTAGAATTATAATTTAGTTTTGATTTAAAATAAAATAAAAAAAAATTGTATTTTTTTAATTAAGTGAACCCATGAGCCAACCTGTTTAACCTGCTAACCCGTGGTGGGTCGGGCTGGGTTCGATTTTTTTGGCTCGCTAAAATCACTTATGCGGGTTGGGTTCAAGTCACATTTATGTAATCTCTCCCTTATAAAACTCCTCTCAAAAATAGACTCATATGTGATATCAAAGTCGAAGGTTCGTCTTGGTGATTGGCTTAGACCGTTGTGATAATAATAACAAGACAATAACACCACAACCATAATGACAACTATTTAAGTGAAAGTCACATGTACTTGAAGGAGAATATATTATATGAAATGGACTTACTCTTGAGGGAAAGATTGTTAAAAATAATTCAAGTATGCATCTAAGTCCCACATTGGATAGAAATGACAAATTTAAACACCATATAAGAAAAAAAAAGACTCATAAACCCAGAGCCTTGAGGTATTAGATTAAAAGTGGTGCCAAGTGACCTATTTACTTACTTTGTAATTAATGGAAGCCTATAATAGTTTCATAAAGGAGAATTGGACATAGATGAAGCTTTGAGGAAGACTTATAAATCTTTTGTATTATTCTTATTCATTAGATGACTTATAACAAGATCTTGTTTTTAAGTTTGCTTTAGGTCTCTCACATCCTTCAGCCACTTCTATCAACATGTTAGTTGGATAATGAAAACTACATTCCATGTCACATGAATAAAAAACCCTTACCTAGACATATTTGGATAGATGAGTTAAAATACAAGTATTAGATAAATGTATATTCTAGAAATGCTCTCGTGTATAATATTTGAGGATAAATATTGTAAGGTACACACTATTAAAGGTGTTAAAGAGATGTGGAACATTCTTGCCATCTCCTGTTAACGATCCATTGAAGTCAAGAGAAACAATCTTATTCTCTTGTCTTGCCACTACAACTTGTTTAGTATGAAAGATGGTGAAAACATCATGTTCAATTAGTTTCAAACCGTCCTAAATGAGTTAGACTCATTAGGAAAAAACTAAGAGAGATATCATGATGTTGAAAAAAGCCTTTGAAGTTTTCCTAAAACACGAAGACCACATGTAAGCTACAACTTGATACGCACCATTACATTCTAGATTAATAAAGTACATAAGCATTCTCCTATCAGAATTAGAAAATTTGTCAAATGCGTAACAATTGCTAACTAGGAATTGAACTCGTGACCTTGACTCTAATACCAATTGTAGGATTGAGCACTTACCACTAGGCCAAAAGTTATAGCTATTAGTTAGGGTGCAACTCCTTTTATTTAAGAACGTAACAACCCAAGTGTCATGGTTCGATTATGACTTGACCCACTTAGCCTCCACCACAAAACAATTGATGCCACCTGCAACAATCTCCGCCTTAGAAATTGTGCTACAAGGAATCCCATTCTTGAATTGTGACATGATCCACATGACTTCTGCCATGGGATAATTGTGCAACCTGCAACAATATGACATTATATTCATTTAACATTCCAACCTTTTTTGCATGTAAAGTGATTTGTATGTTCTTTCTTACATGTTGTTGGGCGTTTGTAGCTCTTGCAGCTGTTGAAGGCATCAACAAAATTCAGAGAAATAAATTGTTTGTGTTGTCCATACAACAACTACTGGACTATGACATAATAATTAATCGAGGACACAAAAGTGAACTACCTTTATATTCTTTTGAGTATGTCCTCAATAATTTAGGCATAACAACCCAAAAGAATTATCCTTACATAGGAATAAGGAGAATCTATGATAAATGCAAGGTACATGGCCAAACCTTTTTTTCAAACTTTTCTTCTAATCATAATAACTTGATAAACTTAAGATTTCAAAAAATAAATAAATAAATTGTGTAGACGAAGAAATAATCATGTCTATTGATGACTTTAAGACAATTCATCCGTTTAATGAAAATGCGTTGCTTAAGACGATTGCCAACCGTCCTGTTTGTACATCTATATATACTTTTTCAAAGGTTTGTTAACACTGAATCAAAAATCCTAATGTGATTTAAAAAAAAATTGCAGGGGTGATAAGTTCGAATTCTTTCATATATCTAAATCATTTAATAACAATATTACAATTGTCTAAACAACCAGATGAAATTGACTGCAAGTTAAATTAGACTTAAAGTTATTTTTAAAAAAATATTTCTTTAGAAGAAACTAGTAAATATTCTCAAAGTACACAAAGTTGTGTTACAACAAGACATTCATAAAAAAAAAGTAAAATAATTAGTATGAAGCAATTGTAAAAATTTATGAAGATATCAAAATATTATTGACCCTTTCCTTTGATTAAAGTCACAAGCTTGTAAACACTCAACTTTATTATACTAACGTGATATGAAATTTAAGACTAAAGTGGTAAATAAGACTTTAGGCATAAATTAAAAATTAGAATTTTAAAAATTAAAACATAAATAAATTACTTTAGCAGAAACTTTATAGAATCTTTCATTAATAAAATAAAAATATAAAAAATTTTCAAAACGTATCCACACAAAATAAAAAAAATAAAAAATTATAATATAATATGATACAGATTGGAGATGATATTACCACATCAACATCATTAAATATTAGATTTCCAACCGTGTCTGTTGTGTTGTGTGTCATGCGTTCATCCAAGTCTAAGTTGAGGTACAGTGTAACAGTGGTTTTATTTTGTTTGGTGCGATTCAACTGCGATGATTCAGTATTCGCAAAACATTTGCACATTTGACAATATTGGGTTTTGACCTAACAACGGTAGCTAAATGCAACTCAGAATCAGGTTGATGTGATTCTCTGCTTATTGACACATGAAAAGTGTTATCATACTTCTGGGAAGACGCTACATTAGAAAATGATAACTGTACACAATAGGTAACATTCACATTGGCAATGTTCTGTGGCCTAAAAACATCTATTGTACAACTCATTCTTTTTTAAACGATCACTACTAAAAACTCTAGACCCTGCAGATTCCCGTGCCGCTCTCAAGCGAGCCTCTCCATGAATCCTGCACACATAGTGAAGACCAACAAGGAGTTCAACCATTGCAGCTTCAGCTTTTGCTTGGTCTGCAAAGTAAAGAGTTTGCACAAGCAAAACGTTTGCTTTGCAACCAGATTGCTCCCTCTCGAAATTCCTCTCAGAATACCACTTTATCATGTTATGTGCCAGAGGAGCCAACCATTCCAATATATGTGAAACCACCAAACTCCATTCCACTGCAACACCAGTTTCATGAAAAGAAGCACGCGTGCTCTTTGCATACCACTTAAGCTTACTCCTCAGAGCGCTTCTTATAGTGGCTGGTAACATGTCATACAAATCATCTCTTGTTTCATGATCAATGAGGTGTGGTGCTGATGCCATCTTCTCTATCAGCACAATCACATTTGCGTAATGAAGAGCTAAAGCTGCAAAACCAAGGGTACATTCACCTGCCCTTAACCGATCCTTCATATATAGCTTAAAATAAATTCTTCTTCTGCATCTCAGAGATTTTTTATCCTCAATGTTCTTCACATTACTTGTCATACAAGTCTTTGCCACAGGAGAATTATTTTCAACTGACATGCAACCTATGAATGGCCCAATATTTTTGAACTGCTTGCTTTCTGAATGAAGCACTACTTGATGCTTTTTCTTCTTTCTATTGCTCTTGTTCTTGGTTTTGTTCACTTCAAACCCTTGCTTGCTGTTGCTCTCAAAACGTTGTGAACTGAATCCTCGTGAATCAGTCTTAGAAGAATGCATAAGAGAAGAGAAGGAATGGCTGCGAGTAAGGGATTCATTTTCCTGGTTTTCCATAGGTATAGGACTATGCCCAAAGACAAGGATGATTCTCTCAAGAATTGTGAACAATGATCTTGCCAATAACCGGACCACATAGTCATGACTTCTGTTCCACGGAGACATGTCTCTCAGAGTTTTCACTTGCTGTCGCTGCCACATGACCCTCTTGTGAAACTCAAGCAGTTTCAGTTTCCCCCCATGAAGCTGGCGATTCGCCTTCATTCTCCTGAAAGTTTGTTCTCTCTCAGCTAATACCTCAAGCTCTTGTGACAGTAGTGACATAGCAGCAACAAATCTATCCATTTTCTTCACTTTCCTCTCCATCTTTTTCCATGCATATTCCCACCCAGACCAATGAACATAATGTTGAGCAGGGTTGTGAAGAAAATGTTCATAACCATGATACCCTGGATCCTTGCACCTTTTACTCAACCTGGCCACAGACCAAGCGAGAGACTCAAAGTTATTGAGTATCTCACTCAATGCCAGTTCCATCAAGAAATCTTCATCATCAGACACCAGCATTTTCACCCCAACCGATTTCACTATCCATTCCTTCGTAATCATTATCTCCCTGTTACTCAAAGAATGCCATAAACTAACCACCTTAGACATCAAACCAGCAACCTCAAACGCCAAAATCCCAATCACTTCCTTGCCATCTGATGCACTCTTGCGTGAGACTGGTAACAGACCACTGAGCCATCTCCCATTCACTGCTTCACCCACCATAGTTCTAATTAGCACCCTCAACGGTCAACAGATACCCCTATCCTGTTTAGACTTTATCAAACACAAAAACACTAGTTATCAACTCAAAACCCGTTGAAGACACCAAATTGGCATATAATCACTAAATAACTAGTGACCAACAGCAACAAGTTTTAGTCTTCGAGAAGAAAGTTTCTGATATTTCAAAATTTGAGTTCAAACTCGGTGTAACTCAATCATGTAAGTTAACAAGTGAATTCTGATGAATATACAACTTTCACTACAGTAAAAACAAAGGATTTCCAACGGCTCACAAAACTCAACCAATGATTCAAAACACACGTGAAGAAAGATATTAGAAACATACCCTCAACAAGTCCGAAGCAGCATTGAGTTCAATGAGAAAAAAACTGAACCTCGCCAAGGATAACAGTGGAACATATTCTAAGCTGAAATAACGCAGCTAAAACCATAATGAATGGATGGTAGAGGTACCAGAAAAGGATAAGAAAATGGACAAAGGATAAAGCGAAAGAAAAAGACAATGACATAGAGAAAGAGAGAGAGAGAGAGTGGAAAACCGATCAAACCGAGGTAAGAAAAGAACAAGGGTGTCTGTGTAATTGGGAAACGTGACGTTACTGTGACAATTCAGTGGTTTATTACGTCTGGTAATTGCTTGTTCAAAAGAGTGTCTGTGTGTGATGATGCGGCTTGTGAGCCTTTTGGGGTGTTGGAGTGTAGCGAAGAACTTCGTGAACATTTAGAATTTTGGTTCAACGCGGCTACTAGTTGGAGTGAGTACGTTTTTGTTGTCGTTGTTTCATTGTTCCTGGGACAGAAAGGGAACTTTAAGGAGCATATGCTGCGTTGGATCAATCGTTTGTGATATGCTAAGCCTCGGATTGGGAAACTCTTTTGGATTTAGTGTATATTCAACTTTGCAGAGAATTGGCCACAATGCAATGCCATTAAATAAATTTACTAATATTAGAGTATTAATGATCCAACAGCTACGTTAAGTACTCTAATTGTTTTACCCCTCATATTTTGCAAATTCTTATTTGTTCAAAATGAAAATAACTCCAGATATTTGATTATAAGCAAATGAAGTTTATCATATATGGCTGCAAAATATAACACCTAATTAACAGTAGCAATAAACTGCACACTTGATTTCATAATGGGTGGATTATTGGTGCTATCTTTGTATTATTGAATTAATAAATTTAATAAAGAGATTAGAGTATATATGTTCTTTTTGGAAATTTGTCGGATTGATCCGAGACCGATTTGTATCTGAGTTCTTGATCGTCAAGTAAATTGTGAGTATAATGATAAAGAATAAATATTGAATTAGATTAGTTAATGTGATGGGAGGTATTTATAAACCTTCCTGAATCGTTATGAATCGTTAGAATGACAACAAATAAAATAAATTTAAAATACAATTATATATATATATATATATATATATATATATATATATATATATATATATATATCATTATTATTAAACCATTAAACCATTTTAGTATTTAGACCGGTACGATATCATTATCATTATAATTATAATTATTATAAGTTGTAACGTTTATGGAATATAATATATAATGATATATGAATTTGATAGGTTAATGTCGAATTCGTGAAGACACTAAATTGTATTTCTTAAATATAATGAATAATTAAATTTCATGACATTATTAAACATTATATAAGTTATTAAATCTAATAAACTGTTCGAAAAGTTCCTCTATAAAAAATCTAATAAATATATATATATATATATATATATATATATATATATATATATATATATAGTGACGGATCTTGACCAAAATTTTTGGGGAAGCTAAAATAATATACTTAAAATTTATATATTTAATATTACTGTTACTAATTCAATAAAAATGAATATATAATTTAGTATAGCTATAACTATAAAAGAAATTACATATATCTAAAGATTATCCATCATTTTTTTTATATTCTAGAACTTATAACTACATTTTTCAGCTATTATTTTTCCAATATAAATAACCATATTATCTACAAAATATTTATTTTGCCTTTTATTAATGTGCACATATCGATTTAAAAGTCATCACAAACATTTCATTTCATTGTTATGCGATGAGTAATGATATTGTCCTTTTTTATCTTCACTTTTCTTTTATTAATTTAAAAAAATGAATTTATTCTTTTATTTTTCATCAATATACCTATTTAAAAAACAAATTTAATACTAATTTTTTTATCATAATCTGATCAAACATTAAGAGACATTACTACGAAAAATTATGATAATCAATTACACTTAAAAATTGTCTATAAAAAATCACATAATACATTACTTACTCTTCTATATTCATAAAAAATAAATAATATACAAAATGTCATAAGATAAAAAATAATGCTAAATATTAAACAGCTATTTCATTACCAAGTGAGACAAGAGAAAGTTACCTTCTTTTTTCTTTAAAGATGAAAGAAAAGATTAAAAATGAGGATAAAAATAATGAGTTTCTGTTTAACTTTTTTTTTTTCTTAAGTAATAAAAATAATTAGGTAAAAGTGAGAGATGAGTACAACATATGAAAAACTCATAAGAGATAAAATGAAAATTATCTTAATAATTTCTTTTCTTTATTATATTTAATTTTATATTTTATTATTTATTAACATTAAATATTATACTTTAAAAAAAATACATAACTTAATTTTTATTAAATATTTAATATATTATTATCTAACTTAAAAAGATAAACATCATTTAAAAAATTTAATAATATAAATATAAATTAAAAAATTTTAAACATGTAATTTAAAAAAAATTGAAAGAATAAAAAAAATTGAAAAATATTTGGAGCCGTGCTCCCGCCAACTTCTAAAGAGCTCCGCCACAATAAATATATATATATATATATGCATATATATATATGCATATATATATATATATATATATATATATATATATATATATATATATATATATATATATATATATATATATATATATATATATATATATATATACATATATATATATATATATGTGTATATATATATATGCATATATATATATATATATATATATGCA
>Ga0214543_1001288_pt1 | contig 47904 bp, 26 predicted proteins | sample CNSS2metaG_FD_160094 | JGI IMG/M metagenome (GOLD analysis project Ga0214543, IMG submission 160094) | Root nodule microbial communities from cowpea collected in UCLA plant growth center, Los Angeles, California, USA - CNSS2 | ecosystem: Host-associated > Plants > Roots > Nodule | place: USA...
GAGGGGGGGGGGGGGGGGGGGGGGGGGCCGACGTAAAGGGACGTCTGGCGCGCGCTGGTCCGACGTCAAGGGACGTCTGTTGAGCTGGGGCCGACGTCCTTTTTTGAGTGACGTCGGGGTATTTTTTAACAGACGTTAAGTAACGTCTGCCCGCTCCACGTCAGACGTTAAAAATGTCTCGTTATTTACAAAAATGCCACCACGCATTTTTAACGTTGGACTTTTTTTAGGCAGACGTTATTGGAATGACGTTAAAGGCCTTTTTTGTGTTAGTGATTTAGTCTTTAATAAGTGGAAAAGATTAAAAATGACATGGAAAGTCATTTTCAATATATACTTTAAAATCAAATTAAAGTTTATTCAAATTCCAATTTTTTATAGAATAAGCATAAGATCTGATTTCTTGAGTACTTAACAAACAAATATGTTTTCACAATAAAAGTACAACTTGTAGGATAACTAAAGAGTCAAATTTATAAAGATTAAATATATTTTTAGTTTTTTAATTTATGAATTTTAAAATTAGTTTATTTTAAAATTTTTAATCAATTTAGTCCTTCGTCTTTCAAATTTATTTTATACAATTTTTTATTTTTTCAAAACTTCGATACTGGACTAAAAACCGTTAACACTCTAAAATAAATAGTAAATTAAGATCACAGGCACGTAAACTTAATTATAAGTGATAAAAGTTAAAAAATTGAATTGATACAATTAAAAATAAATAAACTAAATTCATATAAAAAATACATTTTGGATATCAATAATTAGGGTGGGTGAGGGAGTGGGATGGTCAAAAGCTCATCATCATCCTACTTTTTGTAATTTATTTACTATATCATTTGTAAAATATAATATGATTTTCCTAGTATTTTAACTATTTTTTATTTAATACTATAATTATAATATTTAATTTTAAAGATCAAATTTTATTTTCTTATAATATTTAATATAATTATATATATATATATTTCCCGTTCCTGAAAAATCATTCTTGTTTTTATTAATATCATTGATTTATTTCAGCCATCTTTCGGGCTGGTCCTTTAAAAAAAATTCTCTCGCAAATAATAGAAGTAATTCTTCATTTTTCTTACGTTATTTTTATTTGTCATTTTATAGCGTATTATTTTATTCTGATGAAGCCTTGATCAACGTCAGCACCTTTTATGTCTATTATTAATTTGTGGACGTATTGGCATCATTATCTGTATATTAGATTATTGGACAAAAGACTTTTCCACGAGCAGGGATTTTAGTGCAAAATTATAAAGATTAGAAAAAAAAAACTTTTCAATATTAACATATTAACGAAACTTTTAATACCTTTTGAAATATCAAAATCAGAATATTTTAAAGTTAAATAATAAAAAAAAAAAAAAATCCATACTCGAAACAGAATGATAGACAAATGAAGCAAGTATTGTAACGAAAAGGAGGTGGAAAAAGAAAGACATGACGCTGGTTCATTCGTTTCCACATACATTATTCGTTGTGATTAAACTATGTGAGTTTAAAATTAATATAGATATAAGTGTCAGATTCTCTCTCAGACAGTGGAATTGTGGGTTTCTTGCCACCCAATCATATTGCTCTCTTCCAAAGTTGATTCCTTTGCTTCCTGCTTAAGCCATTTTCACCCATTAAATCTCACTCCCTCTCTTACCTAATTCCTATATCAGATGTGGATTTCCTACAGTCACACAAAAATGAGAGAGAAACTAAATAATAAGGAGAAAAAAGTTTTTTTTTCTTATCGGAATGATATGAATCTATAATTTCTTATATCATTTCTGTTAAATTCATTAAATCAATTTTATAAGAACGGTGATAGGTTGAATGATCGATCGGTCAAGAGTAAGAGTTTGTTTGGTTTAAGTAGGAGAATTGATTCCAACGAAATCGATTCTATAATACAAAAGTAAGAATTAATTGTTTTTCATTCAACGTTAATTTTTTATTCTTTAATTAATGTTAGAAACCGTACTGATTTTGTATTAAAAAATTAATTTTAACCAATTTTATATCACTTTACGCAAAACGAAACACACACTAAGATACACGATTTAGAGACAAACATATGAAGTCTCAGGCATCCCTAAAAGTTAAGGTTTGAAGGATTGCGTGATGGTAGACCTAGTGACCGATTTGCCATTGCTCGATGACCGATCCTGTTAAACAGGATTACAAATAGAACTCGTGAGGACACAAACCAATGACATGACCATTATTCAAAATTAATAATGCTTATCAAACGAGACATGATGTTATAGAATTGAGAGAGGGTAGGATAAATATACAAAGAAATTGAAGCTCCTAAAAGGATAAGACAAAAGGACCCGAAAAAAAAAAGTTAAAAGAAGATCCGAAATTAGGAAAAGAGAAATTACATTTTTGAGTATTTTTCTAACTGGTCTCGGTACCTTATGACTAAAACAATAAGTCTTTGCACGAAGAACTGAACCTATAAATGCTTACATGTTTTTATTTTTCAATTTTACCATTAAATCACCTTGTAACTTAAAAAAAAGTAGAAACCTCAACCCATTTTAATGATTATTTTTTCTAATGTAATTGTCATTCCCAATTATGGAGTGTTCTTGTTTTTGCATGATGGAATAGCTTTTTGCCCTCCTAATAAAGTAAGTTTATGATACTAAACCAGTGGTAGGTCATCAGCTACACTTGTTGAATAACATAGTGAAAGTGACCTTGCATGTTATATATAAATATAAATACATGTAATACATATTTATTAGACTTCTCTTCTTCTTTTCTTTTCTTTTTTTCGTGTGATCATATCATACCTTCTATAAATGTGTAAGAAAAAGATATTTTTTTCTGATTAACTTTATTGTGTCTGAAGGTTTTCGGTTCATATTGACATATCTTATATCATAAGATGGTGTGCCTTAGATGTTTAAGTTAGTATTTCAAAATTATATATATAGGAATAAATAAACAATAATGATGTCAGTAGTAATTTATTTATATTATTCTTAATAGATATTTTGTGTCTTTAGAATAACCTCTATTATTTTTAAACTTAATTTAAACATTGTATAAGTATGACAATTATTATTGTTTGATGGAGAAAGATTAGTTGTTAATTTTTTTAATGAGAAAGAATTAAACTCACGATCTTTTTTATCCTTCTTCTAAATTCATTATCAATCTTAATTTTTTAAATTGTTAGTAGAGATTAATTCACGATCATTTTCTTTCTTCTCTTTCGTTTAATCACTAAATTACCTTATTACGTATTACACTTAAGATATATTATAATGACTTAATTTTTTCCGTATATGATATAAAATTTGGATTCTTTGTTTTAAATTTTTGGTGTCATGTTTAAAATATACTGACTTTGTAGTTTTAAAATTTAACTTTTCTTAATATATTAAAAAGTGACACCAATAAAATCTATATGAAATACTCATGCATGTGTGGACTCTGATAGTGCAGGAAATGGTTAATACTACTCGAATTTGATTTTTCTGATGGGTGTTTTTTTATAATATATTAATTATTACTAATTTTGACATTTTAAAATATATTAAAAAATATTTAAAATATCAATATAGTATATTTTTAATGTTCAATAAAGAATAACACCTAAAAAATCAATAAAAATCAAGTTATTTTCGTGCTACTACTTTTCAAGTTGATTAAGCAACTTGCATTTATAGACATAGGTGACTAATAACATGGATATTATCTTATTGTAAAATCTGATACAAGTTGTTTACAGTGGCCATACTCTCCCTTAATTAATATCTATAAACCCAGTAAAAAAAAGAAGCAAAGAATGCGTTGTTGGCTAAGCAAATTCCATATAATCCAATAGAATTAATGTATTCACTGCTCTACAAGTTTTGTTTAGCTGTACCGCGCTCATATTATTCCCAACTGTTCAAGATTTCACACTCATTAGTCTTCATATAACTAAATTAATGGTACCACAGTATCCACTAGTTATTGCTAATTACCATTATTTAACTTATTGAATAATTTGTAGAAGTTGAATTCTTGATACTTTTTAAATAAAATTATGTTAGACATTAATATGAACATTTCATGATACTTCAAAATTGATAATCCATGATTATTGTAACTGTATTTTAAAAGCACAAGCACAACAACAGATTATCAAAAGAAAATCAAACAAAAAGAATTCAAATTGATTTACACCTTTTTCATTTTAGTTCACCTCTCAGTGGTGTGACAGTGAATACATCTTTTATGGCTAAACAGCAAAATTATGAACCAACAGGAGTTTGATTGCATGACACCTTTTTTATGAAATGGGAAATAATGAAAATGTAGAAAACAAATAAATAAATAAAAAAAAGCAATAAAGGTAACTTTTCACGGTGGCGTAAGGGATACGGTTGAAGAAGCTTTTTGGCACCCTACAAATACCCCCCATTTCCTCTACTTTCACTACCATCAACCACAACCATTCCTCTAACATCATCTCAATCGTCACAACCCTCACCCTTTCTACCTTCTTCGTAACTCACACTCTCAGGTAACTAACTCTTCATCTATTAAGAAATCATCTTTTTAGTTTTTCAAGCTTCCCATTTCATTATTTTTCTCAAAATTCACATGCATGCACCAAATATGTAACTTCAAATTCGCATTTTCTTATCAGTTTTTCTTGTCTTTCATGCAGATATTTGTGCATTTGGTACTAAAGATGTCAACTTGTACGAACAAGAAAATCCAATTACCTAAGTCTCGGAGAATAGACGAAGAGACTCTTCTGATGCAGAAGCAGGGCATTGTCACCATTTTGGGATCTAACAACGATTCCGCCACTTCTCTTCGACGCACTCTATCCGCAGACATGTCTTCCAAGAAATGGCTTTCTCAAAACGGGTTTTCTCCCATCAAAAAGATCTCTTCCTCAGAAGAAATCTCTCGCTCATTCACAGAACCCACTGTTGCTGACTCCTCATCTTCGTCGGAAGATGACAACAGCGAAGAAATCAAACAAAACCGGTGCCAAATTTGGGAGATTATTCAGAAGGAGGAGAATGTGGACAAATCGAGAGAGTTTGACATATGGAGTTCGGTTTTGTCGAAGAAAGCGAACGAAGAAAGCTCCAAAGTAATAATCCCTGCTTATGTTCATCCACTTGTGAGAAGATCAAAGAGTTGTCTGAGTGAAAAGAGTCTCCAGATATGCACGGAGAGTCTGGGATCCGAAACTGGCTCAGATGGGTTCTCTTCTTATTCACCATCTGAGACAGAGGATTCAGAGGAAGAAAAGGAAGAAAAAGAAGAGAAAGAGAAAGTGGAACTTTCACACGAGGAAGAGTTTCACGTGCCAAAACAAAACCATGCTGTGAAAAGAACTTCTCCTCGTTCTTTTCCGCCGCCACTCCCTTCACTTCACATGCGATCCCACCGTGATAACGGAAGGTTGTTCATACAAGCCGTGTCTGTTCCTTCTCAGAACAATTTTTCTGCTGAACGACAAAACGGTCGTCTTGTCCTCACTTTTGCTGAAATGTCTGAAGTAGAAGAAGAAGAGTTTGAAGAAGGTGATGATGAGGCAGAGGAATCTGAGAGTTGTGTGAAGGAGCAAGAACATGCACCCATGTTGTTGTCTAGTGGGATTGGCTTAGCATTAATGATGAACAAACCAAGTGGAGTAGGAGATTCTAATAGAAATCCAAAATGGTCGGAGAAGTTCAAGTTCAACGATGTTGTCAATTTTAAGGATGTTGATGTGGCACAACATAGTCCTCTGCCACCAAGGCCAAGGGCTCGAATTGTTCCCTCGTCTTTGAGTGCTTATGAATACTACTGCAAAACCAAGCCCACACCAAAACCTTCTCCTACAACGTTTACCTTTCACCACCACAACAATTACTCTTCCTTAGAGAACAACTTCAAGAGTTGCAAGGATTCTAGGAGGTCTTTTCTCTTCTGGGAACCTTATTGTATTGCTACATGACCTCAGATCCTGATTTGGTCTAATTGCTAATTGAAAACTTGTTTGTTACTTAACCCAAATTATTTACTGCTGTAGCATTTTCTCTCCACCTAGCTCCACTCGTTCAGGGAACTGTACTCAAATAATAGAAAATTGAGAGGGTGAGAAAAGGGATAGTGAGAGAGTTTTAATACTTTTGTTTGTAATTGTAAGATCAGAGAAAGAAAAAAAAAAAATTCTTGGACAGTTTCATGAATTATATTTATGTTTTTTGTGCTATCAACAATTTCGTAATCAAAGTTTTTTCTTTGACCAGATTGACTGTCTTGTCCTCTTTAAATATTTATCATGGTTTCTTTTCAATCTCTTTCCCTTTGCGAAATATAGGCCAATAGGGTTTCGAAATTGGTCGTGTGCTTTCTAACTGGTCTTATGTTTTGGGAACAACGTGATCTGTCCTATGATATTTTTGCCTCCCAACTCCTGAGGTTAATCAAGATTAAAGACATGAGGTATGATAGCGGTCTAATAAACCTACCAAATAATTTCTTTTATAGTATGGATTCGTCTTTTGACTTTGAATATCATTCATGAGAGAGAGATCACTAAAAAATTACAAGATCTTGAAATGAGTTTATCTCATGTAACATCACTTTTAATTCAAATATTTGAAAACGATGTATTTATAATTTTTATTTAAGGTGAGATTTAGATTCATATTTCGAATTTTAAAATTTAAGTATAACTCTACATTAGAAGATCGATTTATAAAATAAGTTTTGAACTTACCTTATTTCTAATCTATTATTCCAACAAATTTATTTTATGTGCGTCATCTTTAAAGTTAATTATCATCACCATAGCTTTCCATCATCTTTTAATGATGTGATTAAATGTAAAGAACAATTATTGATGGAGCAATCACAACATAATCAACTTTTACTTTAATTATATCTTAACTTCTGTATTTGCGGATGGAAAAACAATACACCACAACAAAATATAGAATTGAGCGAAAATCAATTTTTCCATGAGTATGATTTTACTTTTTAAATATTTTAAATGATCTTTATTTAAGTTGGATTGACTTCAATTCAATCCTTCCCTATTATGATATTTTTATTTTAAATATTTTAAACTGTTTTTTACTTTTAAAATATTAGAAATTATTTTTATGATATATTGTAAAACAAATTATTTTACAAATCGTTCAAAATTAATATATTGAAAATAAACTGTAAACAACTTAGTTAGTTATAATACTTTTTTAAATAAAAAATAATTATTTTTTAATTTTAATTATATTACTTAATTTAATTGTATATATATATATATATATATATATATATATATCACATGTTTTAAAAATACAATAATCTTAAGAAAAACTCAAAGCCGAAATTCAGTGGGTTCAGGGATTTCTTTTCTACACCCTCAATATAACTAACTGCAGTTCCGTAACAGGGAAAATTTTTAAAATACCCTTCTCACTCTCAATCTATCATGTAATTACTCACCACTTTTGATGTGCTACCGTTATAATGAAGAGAGAGAACTTATTCTGAAAAAATATTTGTTTTAGAAAACTTATTTTAAAATAGATTATGTGTAAAATGTATTCTGAAAAAATTGTTTAAAAAAACATTAGATATATATACATATATATTCTGAAAAACTTATTTCAAAATACTTGTTTCAGAAATCATATTTTAAAAAATTTATTTCAGAAATTATGAAACACTTATTTTGGAATATATTCAAATCACATAATTCAAAAATCACTTTTACAAAAAATAAAATGATGATTTTTGAAGATTATGAAAGTACACCTAAAAATTATAGAGGTAGAAGAAGAAAAAGTTTCGGCTCAAAAACAATGTAACAATAATAACAAATATAAATTTTCTTTATTCTTTTTAAAAACGAACTAAAATCTTAAAAAAAAAATGCTTAGTAAAACTTTTAAACTTAAAACACTTTGCACAAATTTTAAATTCTTAATCAAAAGTGGGTATGTTAGATGAATACACCAATAATTTACTATGAAAATGTTGTTTTATCATTTATAAAAGAAAACTGTTATATATATCATTTAAATTATTACTTATAAAATAAAATGGGTAATGTTTTGGAGATCAATTATATTAAAAGATATTTAATGGGGTAATATGATTGTTTATACAATTACACCAGCCATTCATGTGGTTTCTTTTTCGGAAAAAGAATAAAAAAAATGACATATTTATAAGAGATATTCAAAGTGAATGTTTCTTTACATTAATCATGAGAAGAAAAAAAATGTTGATCACTTTTTCATAATTACTTCATACTAACTTCAACCAGCCCTAAAACGACATTCGTTGTAGTGAGATACGACACGGAAGGAGATATAGTAGCAAGCCTAGTTTGATTGTCGAACGAAGTAAGATAATAAAACCCTTTTTCTTTTCAGGAATAAAGCGAAAATAAAACAAACACTGCGCTATAATATTATGTAATTGTAAGCCATACACACGGCGTCAAAAACTGTGGTTCGTGAGTAGAGAGGTTTGAGAGGATTCTGAAAGTTAAGATCGGCGAATCTCGTTTTCGAAGCTGAAATTGAATTGAATAGTGAATTCCACAGAAGCAAAAATGGGAGACATAAACCACGCGGCTACCGTCAACGACGATTTGCTTCTCAAAAACTTCTTCGCCGAAGTTAGCGAAGTTGAGAGGGACAACGAAGTCCTTAGGTACTTCTCTCCCTCTCTTTCTTTCTTTCTTTTGTGCGTATGTTTCGCTGTGTGATTGTATGCTTCTGAATTTAATTTTTCTGCAAATGTCTATTTATTTCGTGTAATTTGATGCATGTATGCGTGTGCTGTTATTATATGTTTAGGTTAGGTCATGATTAGGGTTTCTGGATAGTCGTTTCTGTTTAATTTTGTATCTGTTGGAGAATTTATGTTGTGGTTTTTTGAGTGTTTGCTTTGCTAATTCTTTTGGTTTGGATCGCCGAAGCTTATTCAACTGAGATTTTTGCGTGATCCAAAAATTCTGTCGGTTGATTTGTTGGAACGTCGATGATATGCTTCTGTGTGAGGATGGAGATATGTGATTGGCATTTAATTTTTCTTTCGTTTTTGAATTTCAGTTTTTCGTAGATGCTATGCTTTTGTCAATTTTTCGTAAAACTGGCGAATTTTAGTATCAACAGGAACTGAGCGACGTTTGCCTGCAGTATTGTATTTTTGCCGGGAAGAAACAAATTCATTCGCATGGTTATATGGTTGGCCTTTGATTGCAACTTGAGAGAATTATTTGAAGTGTAGATAATGCTAGCATTGTATGTGTTGTGCTCGTTGCGGACTGGAATAAATTAAGTATTATCTTTGAGGGAAGATGTAACATACATGCAGTCAGGCCTTAGGCTGGAGCTGAAATCAGTAATTGATGGTTCATTAATGATGAACAATGGCTGAAAAAAGGGGGCAAGCTTGTATGGTTGTGAATTTTAAACTAATTTATTCTTCAATTTGCAATTTTGAAGATAGTCTCGGTTCTTAATCTTTATTACCCTATATTTATGTTGAAAACAAAAAATTGTGTTATTATTTCAACTTTCTAATCGACATTCTCTGGGTTTTATTTTCTACACAGGATTCTCTCTTGTTTTAAGCTGAATCCATTTGAATATCTAAACCTATCATTTGATTCATCAATGGATGATGTGAAAAAACAGTACCGCAAGGTAATGTCTTCCTCGAGGACTGTTTCAACCCTTCTCCTGGCTTCTCTCGTAACATACTTTTCCAATCTTATGCAGTTATCATTGATGGTTCACCCTGACAAATGCAAGCATCCACAAGCAAAGGAGGCTTTTGGAGGTACATGAATACATGCTTTATGATAGCCTCAGTAGAATTAAATATTTTACTTGCTTATCTTTCTTTGAACGTGCTAATTGTCCCATATTTTCTGTGAGCATGGCCATTGTAGTCCTTATAAGACAGACATTCCTCACCCGTAACTAGTTTCTTTGGTCAGGCCTAGTTTATATCTATTATGGTATCGGAGCATATCAATGTTGATATTGAGGCACATGTAGACGTTTGGTGGTTTCGGAGTTGTGTTAAGATGTCCCGCATCAACTAGGAATATAGAGAAAGTAGCCTTTGCATTAGACTAAGGAACTTTTCTCTCTTAAATTGGCTTTTGGGGTTGAGTTGTGCCCCATTCATTTCAAATAGAACTATGTTTTGATACTTTATTGCTTTAGAACATTTTTTTTTATTAACTATCCAGAGTCCTGAAGGCTATTGCTGTGATCATACATCATAAAATGGTAAAGCCCTAGTAAAGTTCTACATTCCTCTTCAATCAAAGACATAAATTATTTAGGGACAATAGCTTGAGTCTCAAGCTTGTAATTTCCTTCCGGAAGACAAAGAAGTGCATAAATGTATTGAGTCATGTTACTTTTAGAATAATTATTGACCAAAATCTTTGACATATTGGGAGAGGTTACTTCTTTCCTTGGCATAGATGAGGATAATAGGCTTCAAAATTTCAAGTAATAGTGTGTGCCGTATGAATGCATCATTTTTCTCAGTTACTTTGATATAGCTTCAGGAGACATACATACTACTGTGAATTTATAAACAGTTCTTTCAATATACTCTTGTACTTTAACTTTTTTCGTAGTAGATATGTTATTATTTACTTTGTATTTTCTTCTGTATCTACTTCAGCTTAACCTACTACCATTGGTATTTTATGTATCATTCAACAGCTATTTGGTTCAATATCTACCCCTTTACTGGCTACAACTACAATATTGGAAAGTTGAAAGCTGGATCCTTTTGTTTAATTCCTTGTGTGATCAAATGGGTTCTGTATTTTGTATCTGATTTATATTGTATTGATCTAAAAGAAGTAGTTTTTCAGCTATAGGGTTCAGAAAAAAGGCAGTTTGCATTTTTTTTTTAAGTTTTTCTGTGGTATTTACTTGAATGAATGCAGCGTTAGCAAAAGCTCAACAGTTATTACTGGATCAAAATGAAAGGGATTACCTTCTTAGCCAAGTTAATTCAGCCAAAGGTTAGTTATACTTTAGTCTTTTGTGATCGGCATCTAGTTCTTAATATATATCTCAAAGGTGCTTATTATTTCCACTCAACTTTGTAGCATGTTCTGAATTATTCTGATATCTGGTGTACTATCTTTATCCCTCTAACAAATAGTGTTTTCCCCTCATTGCAAACCCCAAACTTGTGACTTGGGATTGAGCTTTCCTTTTGTTGTGTTTTCTTTTTATTCATCATGGAAAGCTAGATACATATGAAAGAAGAGTTTTTTTTTTTTTTTTTTTTCATTTATATGAACTGCAGAAGAACTTAGAGCAAAGAGGAAGAAACAGCTCAAGAAAGATACAGCTTCAAAAATTAAATCTCTGGTCGAAGAGGTATGTATAATTTTACTAGGGTTCTTTTGCAATTTTAAGATCCTTCACACCAGAATTTGCAACCTAAAATTTTAGAATAGTCTCCCATTGTGTGTGTTGTGTGTTGGTGATGTCTGTCTGTGCCTCCCTAGTGATCTGATGATCTGATTACACACTCAGTGCTATGATTACTAGACTTTTGATATTGGAAACTTAGTCTATTACTATTTGTTAAAAGAGAGTATACCCTTGCTTTTTAAAAAGTTCATTTTATTTTTTTGCAGGGAAAATATGATAAACAATATGAACAGTCGGAGGAATTCCAGCAGGAGCTCAAAGTCAAAGTTCGTGAACTATTAACAGAACAAGAATGGAGAAGAAGAAAAATGCAAATGAGGGTATGCTCTAATCAACCCATTCCAAATTTTCATGTGTCTTTGAAAATGTCAGTAACAAGTCAGCGGATTCATTTGGAGATAATTTATTCCTTGTAAGTTATTGAATGTTATTTAGATATCTGAGGAGGAAGGCAGATTGAAAAAGGATGAAGAGGAACAAAAGGAAATGTGGAAAAGGAAGCGTGAACACGAGGAGGAATGGGAAGGAACACGGGAGCAGAGGGTTAGTTTTCTATGACTTAATCATTATACTTCATTTTATGCATCAAACCTTTGGCTAAAGCATTTATTTTTTCTGATGTGCTCCTTTGAAATCTACACTGTAGCTATAAAGTATTCCAGAATTTGGCAATATTCTGTTCATGTTCTACATATACTTCTGGTTTTCTGTAATTTGCTTATCTGTAAGGTAGAAAATGGTAAAATAATGTGATATTTATTAAGAATTTTTTAACAGAAGAAACACCATCGTTGGGGACACAATAGAAAATAGTTAAATGACGTAGTAGTAAGGATTTAAGTATTGTTATGCTTTTTCATCATCTGTTTAAAAAATAAGCTGAATTTTCTTGGCATGCCGTACTTTTTTCCTGATAAAAAAAAATGTATGAATTAATGCAATTCATCATCAGGTATCCAGTTGGAGAGATTTTATGAAGGGTGGAAAGAAGGTGAGATATATCATTACTTTTCCGTCCGACATGTAGCTTGGGGCTAAGGATTAACTGCTTTAACTATGTACCATTTTGAATGTTTGCAGAATAAGAAAGGGGAAATTCGCCCTCCGAAGCTTAAGACCGAGGACCCCAACAAATCCTACGTTCAAAGGCCTGTAAAAAGAGGTTAGGGGTATGGATTCTTCCATTTGTTAGAAGATGATGACAGCTATCAATTAAACCAAGGAGTTCGAGAGAACTCATTGAAGCAGGGCTATCTGATGTATCGGTTTGATTGATACCTGTATAAAGATTTATGTTAATGGAATGTAGACCTCCAGCGACCTTTTTGGTGGGATGCTAGGACGTTACATCCCAATACTGACATAGGAGTTATTAAATTTGAAAAAGAAACTTGTGACTACTGGTCATCCGCAGTGAAGCATTGAAATGTTTATGGAGAATTTGATTTCACAAATCCACGTATGCAGCACGCAGTAAGATGAAAAGATAGTGACAATACAATTGTTGAAGATTTTTCTATTTTTTTGTATATGTATATTGTAAGTTGAAAACTCGTTCATTTAGCAACTAGGCGCCGCAATAGTTATTAGTATCAAAAGCACAACTGTAAAGAAAAAGGTTAACAGTGCGAAATAAAATGCAAAATCTATTATCAAAATTCACATTCTTCGTAGGACAATATGGTTCCACGCAAAAATTAATTGTACAAAGATGAAAAATACAGAGCAACACCTATGATACATGAACCTCCAAACTTTCTGATTTATATATCTCACCATCACATAAAAAAAATAAAACCCTCCTGTCCTCTTGATGAACAAAACCTCAACAATAGCCTAAGGGCAGTAAAAAATATGTAAGAATTGAAGACAAAAATAGCCTCCATGACAGAACCATAAACTTGATCTCGTAACCTATTGCTCAATTTACAAACGGGTGGGGGAACTGAGGATTGCGAACCTTGCAAACCTCAGTGGGGGAACGTGTATCTTATCAAGGCTTGCTGACGGAGTAGTGAGAACCAAAACTTCACTGCGGGGATTAATTTCACAGGTTCGGAGACTCCCGTAAATGGCATCATGCTATTTACAAAACACTAAAAACAAGGCTGATTTGCACGAGCCAGTAGGGCATAAATATTCTGGACATTCTTTACTGATCGATCATTATATCCAAGCCAGCGAACCTCGGTCATTTGTTACTGGGGGGCGGCCTCTAGTTGGTGTTGGTGGCCTATTAGCATTCAATTCCTGCATGCATTAATGAACATGTGTTTATTTTACAATAAAAGCACCAGAATACTGAAATCACATCAGCTAAATATTATCAATAATTAATTATCTGCAACACAGCACAACTATTTAATATTTATTGAGAAACATTTGAGGGAGTACCTGCATCCATGTATCTTCAATGTGACGTTCTGGTGACGTTTCAGGTGAGGAAATTGCAGGTGGTAATGGATGAATCAGTTTGGGAACCACAACAAGGTCTCTACCCAAAACTAATATTGCCCCGGCATTATTTGCGGTACCTTTTGGAGCAAGCAGTGCCAACATTTAGAAGGGAACATGATCAATGCAGTAATAAAGTGTAATACAGAAGTCAGTAACATACCACAATAATTAGTCGCTGAAAAAAGCGTGATCAAATGTCCCTGGGCAAAACGCTCAAACCCATCCATCACACATTCATGTGCACGAACAATCAATTGAAGATCGTTGTTGTTGCAAAATTCCATCACCCGATCAGGCTGAAGTACCAAATCACTAATTAAATGATCACAACAGCAGATATTGAAGAAGAATATCGGCTAAGTCAAAAAGTACGATAGCCATTCAACAAGACCATGTGGAAAATACCAAGTGTTGGCATTCGTTAGAAATGTCTTGCCAAGGGTTTTTAGAATTATCAAATTCTATTACATAAAAAGATGTTTATTAGGATCTTACTTTCTATTAACATTTTTTTTATATCATCCACAAACACAGAAACAACCAAATTACTGAGGAAAATTGAAAAATTATTTCTAGAATGACAAACAGGTAAGGAGCACTCACCCCAAAAGTAACTAATCCAGGACCTCTAGCATTTGGCCGCAGTCCTTCCACGCTGTCATTCTCTGTCGGATCAGACCTGGAAACAATTCATGATGTTATGAACCAGAAAGGCGAAGCAAAGTGAAAAACATGCAATAGCACACATGCACTAACCACAACAAATCCATAAGCACAATTGATCCCGCTTCCATTGGAATTGGACGCTGAATGTTTTCAATCTGCTCTACATGATTTATTGAACGACCAATACCACCATGCATGCAAATAATTTTTTTCTCAATTAACGCTGCTAGAGGAAGCCAATTAAACAGCTTGTTTATCCGATGCCAGGTCCAAATTCCGTCTCTCTCACCCTGATCAACAAACATGATTGTTGATGAACTCAATATAAACAACACATAATTTCTGGTACATTAAATTCCTTACCATCCTCTCTATGCACTCAATTCGGAAACCAAAGAGTGCATTAATATCTGCAGCTTCATGATTTCCACGTATTAGATGAACATTGTTGGGATACTCAACCTATATTCACAAAACTATGCATAAATATGAGGTCATCAAACTTCACACAAAAACAGAGAAAGACAACCTAAACAATCAAGACTACCTTTAAAGCAAGAAGAAGGGTTATAGTTTCCAAGCTGTGCTGTCCACGATCAACATAATCTCCCAGGAATAGATAATCGATATATCTGATAGTCATTTATACAATATTAGCAATAGAGAAAATCAAATGCCAAGTATTATAATAGCCCTGCTAATGTTACATTGAGTAAGATTAGATATAAAAGAAAAAAATTACAAAGGATGTATTTTACTAATGAGATTAAATATTGTTCTAGAAATAATCTAACTCCTGTATTTATACTAAACTGTGTCCATGAAAAGACAATTACAAGCTCTGGGCGAACTACAATTAGTGCTCGTGCACATAGCCAAGAAAATTTTCTTAGATCCAAATCACACTAGTTGTGCAATTGATTTGATTCTAGTGCAGCCCCATTTAAAATTAATCAATCAATCAATGCATGAAATCTTTCAGTATTAAAAATAGTTTTATATTCTTTCCCATCCTTTTCTGTTCCATTTGTCACAGTAAACTCACATTGACACAACAATTTTCTTGTTTATTTCCATTAAAACAAACAATCTAGTAATCTGGAGTAATTTAAATACAAAAATAAAATGAAACGAAATCTAGAAAAATGCATTATATTATTGTAGAAAGGTTGGGCTTTGGTGACCAGTTGGTCATAGTTTCGAATCCAGGAACAACCTTTTTCCATATTTTCATATACAATATACAATGACTTCCCCCATAACTTCACATAACAAGAAGTCGTCTACATTGGTTTTATAACATTGCAGCAGGGGAATATGTGAATCATGCATTTTTCTGCTAACTAGGTATGCAAGACAAATTATTGTGCCCCACCAAGAACCACAATTCTGGTAGATTAGAACGAGGTAACTGAAGGAAGAAAAAAAATAGAAAATCAAATGAGACATCTATATAATGTAAAAGTTGCTTAAAGACAACGGTTATAAATATAGAAAGCTGGTTGTGGTTTTGATTGAACATCTTTTACATCAACAAACATGCCCAATACAATAACGGCCCTGTTGACCTATAATAGCCTGCCAAATGAATCGTTGTCACTATCAGTGGCAAACCCAAGACCAGTGGGACCAAGTTGAAAAACATGAAAATTTAACTTATTTAATTGTAATTTAAAAAAGACAGGGTGCAACTGCCCACCCTCATCTATGTACACGGATCTGCCACTGGCACCATGATGCACACTATAACCGTACCCATTATTCACATATAACCACTAATGGAAGCTATGAAACTTACGCAATGTCACCAGCAGTTGATGGTGCACCATACTCGTCAAAAAGGCGCATGAGATCACCAAATTGTCCATGTAGATCACCAAATATTTTAATAGGTGCCCTAAGTTGTAAAACACTTGGTTCACCAGAGAATATCCGCTCAGCACTGTCACAAAGCTCAGCAATTTCATTACAATCCAAAAAAAACTGCCGCCGTACTGGTGGTTTCCACCCACGAGGCTTTAAGAGGTGTGCAATGACCTGTAAAAGTGAGGAAAATAGATTAGAAACAATTCTGAATTTGAATACAAGCTAAAGCATGCATGCTTTGCAATCCAACAAAAGAGAATATAAATGTAAACATAGACAGAAACCCCCTACAAAAAATAATCCAAAAACTGCAATGCTGAGTAAGCAACGGAAATGAATGAAAGATTAATAAACATGACCAAAAGTGACAAATTACAAAGTACTTTTCTAATATTGTTAATATGAAATAAAATTATTTTGTCTACATTTGATAGCTTGTTGTAGAGATGAATCTGTACCTTTTTCGGTACACTATTGATAGACATCTGCCGATCTAATAACTTCCTGGCAGCAGTTGCACTTTCTGGAGTCCCATAACTAACCCGCCTGCCTTCATTTTCAAATTGATCAATTGAAAGCTGTCTAACCATGCCACCTAATGCACCACCAGTCTCTGCAGCAACAACCACCTGGAGAAAATTCAACACAACAAAAAAATGTGCCTAAATATTTGAAGTAAACTTGTATGCAGAATACTTTTCCCTGTTAATGAAAATATATTACGCACAGCTCTGTGATGCAGCCGAACTCCACCAGGGGTAACGTTATTTGAACCTGCAGAATCAGGCTTGATCAAGGAAGATGCTTGTTTCCCACTTGGGGTAGCCTCTGCCCCCCGGTCTCTGTCAGGCACTTCGGCCTCTCCATTCTCCTGCCGTGCCTTGGCAGCAGCCAGTGCTGCACTGATAGCTTCAGCTTCTGCAGCTGATGCTTCAACCAAATACTCCACACCTTTAGCAGTTCGCCTGTTCAAAGTCCCTCAGATGAATGAAGCCAAACAAGTAACATTAAATACTTTGCCCAATAAAATGAAAACAGCTATTGTACCGAGGTCCCTGAAGCATGGCATTTTCAGTGCTGATATCTGTATAAATATCACCATTCATTGGGGGTGCAACTGGATTTCCCAAAACAACAGAACCATCAGCAGCTGCCTCAGAAACTGCTTGCCTTGTTCTATCATCAACAAATCCATAACGTCCAGGTAAGCGTGCAGCTTGTACATTAGATGCAGCTGCAGCTGCGGCAGCATGTGAAGCAGCAGTTGTTGTTTCAGCAGCTGCAAGATCTTCAGCAACAAGTAGGTCATCTAGCAAGACTCCTGAAGCATAAACATAATACAGTCAGTCCAGCTCTTGAAGTTATAAATTAATAAGATGATTAAATTATCATGCAGTAAAACTTAGAGTATATATATTTACTAAAACAATTACAACAAACATAAAGCTAGTAAATACTTCATCAGATGAAATCGTACATTTCAGATTGCAAGATGAACATAGATTGAAGGACCATTTTCATGAACAGTAGTAATTGGGGCAAAACTTTTATCCACTTGATCAAAAGGAAAATCACTTTCGTTGTTAGAGAAAGTTGATAAAAGAAATCTTAGGCTATGTTTGGCCCCGCTTTTTTCATGGCTCCAAAGCAACTTAAAGTTAAAGTTCAATAACTTCACAAGAGCTTTATGAAATGGAAGTCATTTTTGAAATCTTTAACTTGAAAGCTTGTAACACTAATTTTTATTTTGTCCTTCCTTGGCTAATTCTTGATGAGAGGAGGAGTAAGGCTAAGGTGAAAGAATTATTTTTACTCTTTCCGTTAGTTTTTTTTTTTTTCAAAAGTTACTCTTTTTTTTTTCTGTAAAAAAACTAAGATCATTAATTTTTAGTTTTTCTTCAAATGACTTTTGCCCAATCTCTCTTATAGAAAAGGAAAGCTCAAAAAAACAAGGTAAAACATTATCATGGTCAAATTATATCATAAATCTGTAATCCTAGATCACAAACGGTTTGTTTTTCATCTTAGAAGAAAATATCAAGCAATTCAGATTATTGGAATTTTCTCTTACCTACTTTTATTCGATAACAGAACATGTAAACCAAAAAGAATCTCATGGAGTATGCAGGATCACAAAGTAATTATTTGTATAGTCATAACTAGATTGATAAAAATATCAAATTTCTTTTTCTGGTGAAGTGATAAAAATATCATATGATACAAATCAAATAGGAAATAAAACCCAGTAGGATAAACCTACACAAAGTTATATTTGTATCTTACCCCCACGTAAACCACCATAAATAAAAATCAAGTCACCAACTGCTGCAGCTGCATGCCTACAACGCCGAGTCAACTCAACTGCAGCATCTCCTCCTGCTGCATCAGCACTGTACCTACCAGTTCTTGGACTAGTAACAACAGATTTCGTATCACACCAAACACCAGCAGCAGTGTCCAATACTACAAACAGGAAAAGGAATTCAAAAATACAGTTCCAATTAGAATAATGCCAAAAGATACCTCCTAGTACAAAAAAAATAAATAAAACAATAGTCCACTAACGCACAATCCATGTAGTATCGAAAAAAGCAGAGCAGCAGTGAACAAACAAAAAATTTAAGCAAATGATCAGCACCTGCAACACTTGATGAGTCTTCGACCATCCTTCCTCCACCAAGTGCCCCACCAGATACATGGAGTCTTGCATTGACAAATACCTATAATCATTAAATTAAGCATCATCCCTGAATGTATATTCAATGAAGAAAAATGAGAATAAAATAATATAGACTGAATCAAACCGCTGCATGCTGATATCTTGATGATGGTGAGACACCTGGGGCAATTGCCCATTCCCAACGACCATCTCTATGCTTAGCAAGTCCATATGCACTTGCCAATGGCTGCAAACACAAGTGGTAAACAAATATTCTCAGAAAAGTATAGGAAGAAATAATCCAGCCGCAACAAATAACTATCATTGAATAGGAATTCAGTTAGAGTCTGTCTGAATAAGGATAGGCCCAAAACAGAAAGCAACAATGATAGGAGCAATTTGCTGCCAACATTTGAACTCAAACATAAAATGATCGCAACTATGAATGCCATCTGTAAATAATTGAATTTTACAATCAGGTAAGCAAGCTGGAACTTGAACACTCAATAACTCAAAGAACTCCAGTAGTTTACGAATGTTTCTCATCACTTAAATGCAAACATCAATATGAAAAACATTCAATTAACTATCAACAGATTTTGTTCAATTATGGACCAGTTTCATTAAATTTAAAATAAGTGTTTCTGAAATCAACAATTTAAAAAGAAATCACTTATTTAATATGCGGATAGAATTTACCACTTTAAAAGCAGAAAAATGTTTATTTTTAAAATAAACAAATTAGATAAACACATAAAAAAGTAAGACTTATTTTAAAAAAAAAAAAAAAACACTTGTTTTGAAAAAACAAACTCAACCCTATATAAAGGAAAGTGGAATACTAGAAATTAAAAAGGAGAAGTCTCATGAATCAACAGAATGAATAGATAACTCACTACACTATTGGCATCTCTCCCTCCACAAAGCAGAAGAAGTCCATCCGAGCGTGCACTTGCAGTTGCATACCTAGTCATGATTAAATGGGAATACGAAAATCACATCATGACAAGTTGCACTGAACAATAGCCAATTTCATAAATACATGGTAAGTCTACACTCCACGTAATCCATTTGCTTACATGTTTTACAGTAAGATATTTAAAGTATTGAAAAGAAAGCAATAATGATATAACTTTGTTCCAGTTGAGCTAATACTAAAGCTATTTCAAACCCTACTTGAGCTGCAGTTTAACTATAGTTTTGTACATAAAACCAACTAGAAGAGGAATGTGAACATACTTCATAATCACATTCTTCACACAACGAGTAAAGAATAAAGCAAACACAAAATAACATCACAGTCCAACTTTACAAAGTAATAATAAACAAATGGACATTACTGCTACATGTAAAGACTACTGTTAGAAGTAGGCTTAAACTCTACTTCTAACATGGTATCAGAACCATCAGCAGCTGCATCAGAAACTGCTTGCCACTGAATATTTCTGACAATTCAACTTTCATTAACTTTTGTATAAATATAGAAAATTTTCATTTAAAGAAAAGGGCAAGGTGAAAACTATGAAAATATGAACATTTAAACCAATTTAACGACAAACAAATCTACAAAACTAACATTTAAATCAATTAATATAAAAGCAAACTAGAATAGAGTGTTTGATTTAGCCACTAAACAGTTTGGCTAGAGAAGACAGTCTTCAGAACTTATTGCATGATGTCAATTACTAAAAAGTACACAAACCCTATTTCGTGTTTGTAAAATCTTAAAATCATTATGCAGATAGGGACAACAAAACATCAGTCAAAACAAGTAGAATTCACGGAAGCAGAAGCACACATGCATGGAGGTGGACCCTCTCCTTCTGGCTCTAACTTGCGCCATTCATAAGGCTTGGCAGCTGTGTCCAAGGCCCATACATCCGCCAAAGGTCTCTTTCCTGGAAAGCAAAGACCAAGAAGTGTGACACCCTTTAAATTTTCACTCACAAAACAACAAAGGCACACATTACAAAAGGAGTGGCCTTTGAATAGTTACCATCATTGCCTCCAATTGCCATTAGATACCTCTGCCCCACCAAAGCCATTACATGTCCATAACGTGGCCCAGGTCCAGGGCCCTGAACAGACACTCTACATGAAATTCAGAACCCTAGATTAGATAAATAACATTGGTCACATTAAGTCGTTAAGGGAAAAAACACAGTTTACAATCCAAACCTATGCCAGCGTGGCCATTGTTGAGTTAGATCAAGAACATGAAGGTCCTCAGCGGACAAACCAGCAGGACCAATGCCACCCTGTGTAACATGACAATATTCCCTAATGAAGCAAGCTAATCATTTAAAGAAAGGGAATAAGTTCAGAAACAATAAGGTATACTTTCCATGTTACCTGAATAACCACCATAGTTCCCACAGCAGTGGCCACATGTGCGGCCCTTGGAGTCGGAGGTTCTCCAAAGGGAGTTAACCTGCATGTATTTCCCTTATCAAGCACTGATTTAAAGCAGGTAAGTCTATAAAAACATTAAGTCTTAAAGGAGGTGAGAAAGAATGACTTGGTTAAGCTCACCTAGACCACTTATTAGTCAAGACATCATAACAGTGGACATCAGCTGTGGCACCAGCTAAACCTGAAAAGCAAATCATATACCATGATAAATTTTAAGAAAACACATTATAACACTCAATTGTTAAAGGAACAATAAATGCTATTTTATTCACATAAGAAACTCCCCTAATCCAATCAAAATGAACTTTTCTTAAAAGGGAAACATGCATAAATCTATATAAATTATTGTTTGTCTTGTACCACTCCTCTCAGGAAGAAGATATGCAGATGTAGGCAACTCCTAAATAATCAAGAATGTTGGGGTGAAATCAAGCTTTTTTTTAGCAACATTGATATGCACCACAAATAATACATATTGTTCTGAACCGTTTCCTTCTAGGATGACTAATTTTGAAATTTGAGGAACAAAGGCAATTTGGCACTTCAAATTAATAAAAGCACAATATAGGGCGTGGAAACAATAATCAATTATTAATATAGGGCGTGGAAACAAATAATACATATTTTCAAGACATCAAGGTATACTATTCACAACATATAATGAGATAATCATTCTTTCTCAAGAAAAGAACAGGATTCATTGAGCTCCTTATACCACTAAACCAAAGATGACACTTCATATGACTTATCATACATGATAACCAAAAAAATTATATGGAAAATTGAAGGAACCAATCCAAACTTATTGACAAGTTCTCAGACCTCAACCTAAGTGCTTGGCTTTGAGCATTGTTAGTGTAAAGCTAATAGTTAGTGGTCAACTATGGATGGTCAACCATAAACAGTGGTCAACCATAGTCATTATTAGTTTTAAATTCTTTGTACAGCAGCACATATTGTATCATGTAGTATAAATACAAGTTGTAGAGAAACATTCAAGTGTGAAATTCATTCAATCAATTCAATGTGTTTCTCTCCTCTTTATCTCGTTCTAGTTATTCAACATGGTATCTAGAACTTCTTCTCCATCGATCCACTCTCCTCAAATCTGCTTTCACTTAACCTAGTTCACGGTTTAATCGGTGAAATGTGTCTTTCTCTTCTAGCAGAGCTCGTGACATTCGTTGAAATGTTCGTTAATTGCAACGATGCTTTGCTAACCACCACTTCACTTGTTCGTTCTTAGTGATTGTCATTTTTAGGAATTTAATTGGTGCAGTTGTCTGGCAGTCTTGTTCGCAATTAATTTCATGGTTAATTCAAGTTGAGATTGAAGTTTTGTTTCACTCTGGCTCACACCTCTCATTAGCGGTTCATTTCGCGGCTTAACTACAGTTTGAACCTCTTTTCTCTCTGTTTCTGGCTCGCAACTTTCAACTCTCACATTTACGCCACAAATCTTTCATTTTGTTCAGTGAATTGTTTGTTCAAGTTTTATCTTCTATTTTCTCACCTCGTGCTTCTTCTACTAAAGCTATGGCTTCTACTTCTACTTCACTCAATTTTCTTACTTCCATTGCTGAGAAATTGGATGATACAAATTACCTTCACAGGAGGTAGTACGTTGAACCACTAATTAAGTCTCACAAACTGCAACGTAACGTTGTAATTCCAGTTATTCCTTCTAAGTTTCTCAGTGAACATGATAGAACACTTGATATTGTTAATCCTGAATATGAAGGTTGGGAAGTTCAGGATCAGACTTTACTTGTGTGGCTTCAATCTACACTCTCAAAGTCTATTCTATTGCGAGTGCTTGGTGCAACTCATTCTTATGAAGTTTGGGATAGAATTCATCAATGTTTTGGTCTGCAAGCTAAATCTTGTGCATGACAACTGCGTACTGCAATGCGTGCTATAAAACTGGAGTCTAAATCCATGGAAGAGTATCTTCTTAAAATTAAAGGCTACGCTGATGACCTTGTTGGTGTAGGTATGCCCTTGATCAATGAGCAGAAGTTTTGACCAAACCACTATCTTAAACTCGATTTGCTTTACTACATGGCCAACTCAATGTGAAGAATTTCTCTTCCGACAAATCTTCTCCTTGAGTTTGAGGGGGGGTTCTTAGTGTAAAGTTAACAGTTAGTGGTCAACTATGGTCAATGGTCAACCATAGTCAATCATTATTAGTTTTAAATTCTTTGTACAGTTGTACATATTGTATCATGTAGTATAAATACAAGTTGTACAGAAACATTCAAGTGTGAAATTCATTCAATAAAATTCAGTTCAATTCAATGTGTTTCTCTCCTTTTTCTCTCGTTCTAGTTATTCAACAAGCATTATAGAAGAGTTGGTTCTTGACAAGGTACAAAAGACCAAGTGGCCAAGAATTAAACCTTGCCACTTGCAATCACCACTCCCCAAAATTAAAGTAATCTATAAGTAAATTGAATTTATGCATTGTCTACAACTCAAATGTGAGATTATCTTGCTTGTAGGGTGCGTTAGATATAAAATCATCCATGGCCTCCCACCTAAGAGAGTTTATCTGTTAAGAGCAGTAGTTCTTGACAATCTTGTTTGGGTGAATGCAAATGCTATGAAGTGGAACAGAACAGACACTGAGTGTTCCCTACGACATATTTTTCGTTTACTTATTATTCTCCTCAAAAATAGGAAAACAAGTAAGATTTATGGAAAGTGTTCTAAATAATTTTTTATGACATTTCAAATGACAAACAACCATAAAACAGAAAAAAGTTGCGATGTAAATAATTCAATTCATTCCATTTAATTGCATCACACAAACTCATTTTTTCCCTAAGATGGGGAATGAAATATTTGCAAAGAAGGAGTTTCACTTAAAATATAAAAAACAGTAGAAACTAAACTGATGTGGTTTGATCATGAGAGCAAAAGAACAACAAATGCAAACGAGAAAAGTAAATCAAATTGAATATAACTTAATTAAAAGGGGTAAAGAAAATCCAAAGAAGACTCCACAGCGGTTTTACTTCAAAACACATCGAGCATGCAAAGCTTGTAGTCAACAAACTAACAATACCAAAACTCAATTCTCAACCACAAAATTCGGAGGAATGTTATATTAACTTCATAGCATATGTTAAGGAAAATGAAACCACAGTATAATTATTAAATACATACGTATGCCAGCATTTCCAGCAGATGAAGGAGTCCCTGAAGCCGCAGAATTTCCTTCAAGAGCAGTGGCACCGCCGAACAGAATCAGCCTAGGGCCAATGTACCCCGGCGTCCCCTCCTCTCCGACCGCCGCCACCGCCGTCAACGTATGGCCGCACCTCGGCCCCGGTCCGTCCTCTTTCTTCTCCAAAATTGCATTCACCACAGTATAAGTTGGCGCCAGCCTCGGTCCACCCGACGGACTCTGCGGCGCCGCAGCAGGCACCGGAGATCCGCCTCCAGACGACGGAGGCTCCTCTAGCTGCTCTCCCTCCGTCTCAGCCGACGGCGGAGCAGCGGCGGCGTGGTTCTGCACAGCCGGATCGTGATCGGTCTCCGGCACCATCGAGGAATCGACATCCATTGCTTCAACCCTAAGATTCGAGCAATTTCAAAAGATCGGAGCTAAATTTCCGGCGAAATCAAATTTCGAACCAACATTTGAATTCGCTTCGCGGAATCCGAACGCCTCAAACGAACTCGCTACTCGCTACCTTCAATAACACGCACAACGAACAAAAGCCAACAAAATCAATGTTCGCAATAGGCAAGCCTCGGCTCGGACGATTCTCCAATTCGAAGACGAAAATCCGAAACAAGAAAATTTCAGAAACAGTAACCAGCAAAAGGAAAACAGTCTCTAGGTTTTCTCTCTCTCTTCTTTCTCTCTCTTCTGCGTTGAAAGTTGAAACTCAGAAAAGAAAGGAAAAGAAGCGGTCGACTCACACTATCGAAACCACAGCTACAACAACAACAACGAAAAACACACTCGCAGCCCCAAAGCCGAAAAAGGAAAAGAAATTAAAATAAATAAATTCAAACACTTTCTTTGGGGTTGAGTCGAAGGTGTTGTGTCTTTCTCTCTCTAGAATTTATTTTATTGCCTTTTTGGTTTTTCCAATTTTTTATATAAAATATATTTTTATTACGTATATTCTGCTTTTTTAGAAAAGTTGATAGGGTGACCCAATGAACCGGTTAGGACGTGTACAGAGTGGCTAGCGGTGGCGGCGCCCGCGTTACGGCGGAGAACGTGAAATGGGTAACCGGGGACTGCTTAAACCGTTTATTTAACGGCTCAGTTAGGAAAGCGCAATGTGAAAGCACGCGCTGGACAAAGCGCTATGCTATGCCGCTCTATATTGCTTTTGATTCTCTCTGTCATGTGTGTTGTTGGGTTGTGAGTAAGTTATTAAAATTTTCCTTTCGTTGTTATTATTAACCTTCACCTGAATTGATACCCTTTTTGACTGTTTTTCTATACACATGTTTGGATAGCTGGTAGCATGGAGTAAAATACTACTATTCAACGAAAATGAAGTTGCATTATTAAAATTTGAATATGGGTTTATATGAAGTAATAGTTAAAGAAATGTATTAAATACTAAGGAATTTAGTAGTGTATGTGAAGAGGATCTTCCTCCAAAAATTTAGCAACAATCACACAAATCATGGAATCATCAAACATCTATTAGGTCTCGTTGATTTTGTATTAAATATTTTAACTTGATATTTTATTGTTAAATATAGTTGTTAATTGATTGTTTGAGAAAAAAAAAAGATGTTAAATGATTTTTCCTTCCGGAACTACTAAGATCCACGGAATAAATAACCTCAACTTTGATTAAATTACTACTAAGAAGTGTTTACAACTTTTACGATAATTAAAAACAACAGTAAATTTGTTTTATTAAATGCGATATTTCCATAGAAAAAGCCTATAACCGTTCTTGAAAAAGTTCTAATTCAAATTACCGTATGTCCACTCTAGAGTTATATTATACTATTTATATCAAAATATTTATATCAAAGCATGCACAGTATACAGCATAGAGTAAGCTACTCGTTCAAAAAAATGATATATTTTATTTTAATTAAATTGTGTTACCTATATTTATTATCAATCATAACAATCTCTTTATCGATGTGTTATCTACTTCACTCTCGTATTATCCATTATAAACATTATATATAATAGATAAATTTACTTGATTTTTGGAAGACTTGTTTAATAAATTAAATTGAAATTTTATATTATCTATGTGACTTTCTACTCCAGTATAATAACATCTTAAAAAAATTGATGTATTTCTCGTATGATAAAGTAAATTTCTTTTATCTATGAGACATAATTATTTTTTACATCGTCTCTCTAAATTATTAGAATATTCATCAACTCTCACTACCTAATTTTTGTCTTCTGATTAGCAAAGAAATATATATATATATATATATATATATATATATATATATATATATATATAAAATATAAAAAATTGTAAAGTTTTTTGGGTTATGTTATTCTATTACAAAAGTATTTATCTATTGTAAAAATCATACACTTAAACTTAATAAAACTCATCTAACTCTCCGTTTAGTACATTTATATAGAGTGACTACAAAGCTACATTAGGTCCAAAGTTTGGGTTTGTAATTAAGCATCATACTCTTAACAAATCCATAATACATTGTTCAGTCCTCGATATCCATTTATTGATACACCTTTGTTTTGCATCTGATATTGTTGGTATTTTTTAGTTGCCTCTAAATATTATAAGGGTTGCATGAGACAAAATCTTCCCTGATTTCCTGCACAGACAAAATGAGCACCAAACTAAAAGTCTTACATGGTTAGGTTGTCTTGAAAAGGGACAAAACACCTAACTCACATTTTTGACTTCCTGATAGACATTCTTAGTCCCTACCCAGTCCCTTATTTGTGATTGTGGTTATATTTTTAAGTAACAGAATGAATGCATTGAATTGGACAAAGAATTCAGTCTGAATAAGAGAAATTAGTGTTACCAATTTTATACTTCATTTAAGCTCAAACATTTAATTGTGTCAAAGTGAATATTTATTCTACATCTATTTTCCCTTGCCTAAACAATATTTTGTTTCTATGATCCCATATGTTCCTTATAATTGAAATCCACCTTCTATGCGAATCCAATATTAGTAGGATTAGGATAACTTCATCGTCAGAATTCTCATTCAATGTCATTCTAAAATCACTTAATATATAATTTTCTCCTTGGAAATAATCACATTTACATCAACATATATCTAGTTGATATTTCCTAGTAGATTATGACTAACACTCAAATTTTATTCGTCTCACAAACATCAACAGCTAATCTTAACTAATATTTATGCTTTATTCAACCTCACACACCTCCTATTGTAGATTTTAGCTAACACATTGACTTTATTTGCTCACATATCCACACATTTTATTTTAAAACCTTCAAATCATTTTTTTCTAAATCTTTTCCTCTCGCTCAGCAAGCACTCAAGCTCACCCAATAGGACAAAACTGAGAGTTTTTCATACTTAGGCTCAACTAGCAAGCATCCTCACTTGCTCAACAAGACATCTCCAGAGGTATACTCGCCTATAATTCACTTAACTTGTCCAACGTCTAATCTCCCATGAGCCATAAGGATTTCAATATTTTGAGTTTTGCTTAACAAGAGTATTGGCTCACCAAGCAAGCAAGTAGTGGAATCTCTCAAAAAAAATAATTCACCAATGAGACCAAACTCGCCCAACACTTTAACCACGTTGAGCTCTCTGAATTTTGGTTAAATCAATTTTTCTCAACAAGTGATTACTCGTCTAACGACCCAAACTCTCAAAGCCTTATTTACAAGGATTGCTTAGTTAGTTAAGGGACTTGGCTCTTTGAATTTTAAATTTTGAATTTTCGCTCAACAAATGGTTAGCTCGCCCCAATGAGTCTATGTAATTTAAAAATTTTCATAAACATATCATATCATCAAATTGGTCTATCTAGACAATTATACTTCTTTCTCATGTTAAAGGTAATACCATTTAGTTCAAAAATGTCTTCAAATAGAACAAGTAGACTAAAATGATATATCAAAATTGTTCAATAACTCGCTCAACACAAAATCATCTAATCAATACTATTTTCATTCAACATCAAAAATCCTTATCCATATCTTGTCTAAAACAATCTTACCACAACTAGTGTTACTCAAACCAAGAAAAGATAAAACATTTTAACATATATCATTCCAAATTCCATAAGTACACAAATTCAACAATTTAGAGGAAATTATGTATAAATCAACTCATTCACATTAATCTCATAAAAAATTAACTAGATAAAACATGCACAGAGTATATTTATCAAATTTATCAAGTTTAGTAGCCAAGTCATCGCTTACTAAAAATTATCCAACTTGAAATAAAATTCACTAACTTCCCTTAGATTAAACTCTAACTCAAATAAGCTCGTATAACTCTTACTCTCACATAATATTATATTTGTACACAAAAAACATATATCAATGATTTGAACATATTCTACTACTCCCAAAGAAACATATATTCATCTTAAATCCTTTAGAGTCACATAAAATCATTTAACCAGACATGCATGCAAAATTCTAAAAATAACTCAAGAAAAGGATAAAAGATTAACTCATTTTTACAAAAATTATAATTAGACAAAATTATTATTTCCTATACTAAGACTCTTATGGTAGACTATAATCTTCAAAAAGATTAATAGTTTAGTTGAAATTTTTAAAAGAATATAATAAATAAAAAATAATAATTTTAGAGAAATGATAGCTTTTATAAAATAATTTTGAAATAATTTTTTTATTTATAAGTTTTGTATTCTAATAATTGAAGCTTAATTACTTCAACTCTTAGGTTGTTACAAATTAATATATATATATATATATATATATATATATATATATATATAAAGTGTGGATCTTGGATAAATAATGTGTCGTTAAAAGTAAGTAAAAAAAGTAGGTTAAAATATCATTTTCCTTAATACAAATAAGATAATTATGTTTGTAAGGCCCAATTTTATTTTTCTGGCCTGATGTTTAAGGGTTGGCCTTAATCTGTTGGGCCTAAAGGTTGGCCCATAGGGTGCTAAGGCCCTAAAGCTGCTAGGGTTTCCATTTCTGACTCATTCTTGCAAAAACAGAACCTTAAACGTTGCCTCTTCCTTCCAGAACGCTCTACAAGGGCTTGACTCCGATCTTGGCCAAAGATTTCGCGAGCTCAGTTTGGTCTTTCGCTCCATGTAAGTGTTTCTTAAGCTTGTATCTGTACTCCCTGAAGCTCGTTTTCGTGTACTTTCTTTTAGGGTTCCATAGTAACATTGTTCTTTCGTTGTCCTGTTGTTCTTCTAGTTTATGAGACTGCTCATCGAACTGTTGCGCTCTGCAGTTGGTGTCGAGGTCCTGAATAAGCCCTTTCCCAGTAAGGGAAGCTAGGGTTTACGATTTCTTAGGTTCTTCGCATGTTTTCCGAGTTTAAGTTACATTTCTTGAGGTGTGCTCGTGTTTTGTTGGTTTGACATTGGTAAAAATGTGTTTCGATGTGGGTTCTGTGTTGTGCACGAGAGAGCAGTGGCGAGCACTGGTTTTCTCGCCCAAACGAGCTTGTCTCGCCTAGGCGAGATTAGCAGAGGCTCGCCCAGGACCTGATGCTCGATCTTTCGCTTAGGCGAGAGGTTTTTATTTTTGAGCGAGTAGTGGTCTCGTCTAGGCGAGAAGGGACTCGCCTGAGCGAGACCTCGCAGAGTCCGCTCTCCCTTTTTCGCGTTCTCGCCTACGCGAGAAGGGTTTCGCCTGAGCGAGTGGACCTCCCTCGCCTGAGCGGGACCTGTTAGCCTGAGCGAGACTGTGGGATAATTTTGGTACTATTGTTGAATGGTGCGCTTATGTATGATTGCTTATTTGATCTAGATGCTTTACTATGTGGGTTGAGGGATGATGCTAGGGATGTCAAAAAAATCCGTACTCGCAGGTATCCGCGGATAAAACCCGCAACAAATAGACAATGGATATTAAAAATTGATATCCACTACCCGCGGGTACGAGTATTTTTGATACCCGCATGTTAATGGGACGGGTACGGGTATCATAGTATCTGTACCCGTGGATACCCGTACCCACTAAATTTTAATTCACAAAAAGTACACATATATATATATATATATATATATATATATATATATATATATTAGTAAAAAGTATTTTGTCTTCATTTTTCTAAGTATTGGTAGGTTGTCTTCTTCCCAGTACACCCTTGACGTTCTTCTCTTTCCTTTATTTGAAATGGGGCATATATATCAAATCCAATATAGACAATGGACAATAACATTTATGGTATGCTTGTTGTCAAATGATGGAATCAAAATAGGAATACTTAGCATGTGGTAATTGAGGTTTATTATTTGTTTATTTTGTTTATATTTTAGGAATCAATTGGAAAAATTGGACTTTTTGATGTAAACACTAATTAAAGAATTTTCATTTTGTTGAACGTCATTTTATATTTACTTTTATAATTATTTGGACTTGTATGAACTTGAGTTTATTTGAACTTTATTTAAAATTTATGACAATGATGTATTTTATTTTATTTAAATTTATGATTAAATATTTATTTTTAAAATAATTTTGTTAATACCCGCGAGTATCCGTGGATACCCGCAGATATGAAAAAAATAGGTGGATACCCGCATAACGGATACCCGACGGATATGGATACGGGTACGGGGTAGATATTTATCCAGCGGGTAGGGTACGGGGGAGCTACTATCCGTATCCTACCCGCCCCGTTGACATCCCTAGATGATGCCATGTTTGATGTATGAGATTGCGGTGGAAAGGGTATGCTGTTGTATGTTATATGAAATGAGAAAGCTGGAGTTGCATGATGGGATTGTTATACATGATGTTAGTATTATGGGGACTGCTGATTGGTTAGTGAAACATGTATAAAGTATGAGTAGGGCATAATTCCATGACTCTTGTAGTGAGAGATCTTGGTGGCGCCTCATCTGTTGGACGTAATTCTATGGACCCTCTTAAGGGGAGTTCCTGGTGGTGCCTCGACAAAAGGATGTAATTCCACGGGGGGTCGTGGTGGTGCCTCAGGGCCAGGGCGTAATTCCACGGAGGCCACGTGGTGGTGCCTCCTGTAAGGGTATAATTCCGTGAAGGCCTCGCGGTGACACCTCATTGCTAGGACATAATTCCACTGCTACGTGGTGGTGCCTCATTATGCGTATCCGGATAGTCAAGTCTTGGGGTCTCATATGTTTTGATAGCTCTGGTGTGATGCTTGTTATTTATGCTTGGCTTTGAGATTACATGTGGACTGTTATAATTATGAAATTCCTTTACACTAACTTACCCTTTTGCTTGCTTGTATGTTGTGTGTGGTCTCCTCTATTGCAATGATCATCAATTTTATTGATGTGAGCAGATGTGAGGACCCTTGGCAGTGGTATGGATAATAGGGATGCGGCAGCTTGATGGATGGGATGAGTATTGGGCCCACAGTGAGACCCATCACTGAAGGATTTTATTTAATTATGTTTCTTTTGTCCGCACAAGGCTTCGTATAATTATTTAATTTTCCAGTGTACTTTGTTTAGGCTGTGTGGAGCCTCTTTTATGTAATTTGGGGAAATGCCTGGCGTACTGTATGCCTGCATACTCCAAACTCCGCACTCTCTGGTTATTTATGCATGTGACGTTTTATCAATTTGAGGTTATCCAGTTTTTGGGATATTACAATGTTCATTACTTTTAATAGTTTGATCAATAACTTTTTAACACCGTATTTTTAATAAAAAATATTATGATTTACTTAATGACTTATAATTTATATTCTAGCCGTTAATATTGATATTATAATTATGAATTATCAAAAAAATATTTATTTTTTAAGGATAATGATACTTTAACCCATTTTTTTGATTCACTTTTAACCTACCACTCTCATCACCCTTAGATCATCACATCACTTTATTACAAAAAATTAAAATAGATGATTTAAGGGTGATGAAAATGGTGGGTTAAAAATAAGTTAAAATATAATTTTCCATTTTCTAATATATCGCAAACAAGGATTTCATCTCTAGGCAAAAAATAAAGCATGTTTCATATTTTTAAGAGTTATCAGTTAAATAATTGTTGATCTTTTATTTTTGTGCTTTACACAATTTAAAACTATTATAAATAATTTTATTAATAATATACTAATATAATTTCAATTATAGCTTTTAACTTTGAACTTAAATTTTTCTATTAATAACAATTAAAAATACTGATTATCTTTTAAAAAAAATAACATAAAATTAGTGTTTAAAATATATTCGAAATAAAATATTTGTGATACGTACATATAAAAAATGATAAACATATTGATTGAATTATATTCTGACTATTTTAATTAGCATTTTTAATTTGTCGTAAAAACTTAATAGATATATAAGTCATTGATTTAAAAGATATACAAGTCAATGATATCGTATTAGTTTTAAATTTTTAAGAATAGCAAAAGGATATAGTAATGACTTTTCTTTTATGTTGCGTATAATTTTAATATAGTATAATTATTATCCCTAAAAATGTAAAAATGCTTTTTTTTGTCTTTAAAAATAAAATTCCTAAATGTAATATTTTAAAAAATTAATAATTTAATGTCATAATATCAAAATTTGTATGTTGAAAATAAATTATAAACTTTAAGTAAAATATATTATTTAAATACAAAAATACTATATTAAAATAAATCATAAAATGAAAGTAAAAATCCTTGCAATGTACTACATAAAAAATTTATTATTTAAACAAATGGTGTTTTACCTTAATTTAGAATGTTCTTTGTTTTCTTAATCATACCAACTAATATGTTCTATTGCTAGTATTAAACTAAAAGTAATTAGCAAAATGGATTAAAAAAGACGGTTAGAAAATATCATAAATTTAAAGCTAACATATGTACGCAAGACTAAGAATAGACATGGCCATATTTGCAGAAATAAACATTTTTTTAGTTAAAATTTATTGAAAATAAAAAAATTAATTGTCATTTTCAACAAAATTCAACTAAGTATAGATAAACTGTTAGAAAGAATAAATCAGAAGAATTCCCGTTCGCATTTCATACTTGTCACTAATATCAGAAAGTAGTCCAAAGAATTAGAAAACAGTGCCATTCAAAATTCAGAAATAAATAGTCTCTGCAACTTAAACATAACACTTATGCAAGGTCTTCTTCAGGTAACAAAACCCTGAAAACAGCATAATGATGGTTTAAGCTTTTCTCTCCCTGTAATCTGTGAACACTGCCCAAGGCACCCGCATTAGGATTTGGAAAAGCATAAAATATTCTTCTAATTCTCTGATGGACAAGGGCCATTGCACACCTGACATACAGAGGAAAGCAAATTAAGGTCAGTATATCATAAAATAACTACTTTGGATGGAAAGGGAAACTTAATGCAAACAAGGACGAATCAGAATTAAAGAATTTCTTCTATTCTATGAATCAATAAGGGGAACTCCCTCATGCCATTAAAAAGAAAGGAGAATCAGAATGCTATTGGCAGCCTCTTCTCCAGATATTCCACTTCATTGACGAGAAAACTAGGCCAATTTAAACCTCAGAATTCAGCAAGTACATACAAATGATTTGAAGTTATAGAACTATCTTGTCTATAAGCTTACATTGCGCATGGTTCCCAAACAAGATATATGTCATAGCCAGTGCATAAGTACGGTCGCGCTGACGGCTGCCCAGAAGCCTGACTGCAAGCATTCAATTTATGATCGTCCTCACCCTGAAACACCATAATTGAACACAAATAAAGCTTTTCACAAAATATACTCAACGGCATAATCAACATTTATGATCCAGAGAAATGCCATTGCATATCTATTCTATATTTCTAAATTGCCAATGTTGAATTAATGAATTTGGTAGATGCTTCATTAGGTATGAGCGACTAATCATCACAGTTTTCACCCGGAGCATTATTTGGAAAGTTGTTGCAATGATAATAACCGCACCAAGCAAAGATATGAACAATTAATTATCATGGTTCTACCTTCTTTGCCTTCTGCATAATATATACTCATAGAAATCGGGCTCAAAAAGATCTAACGTAAAAAGAACCTATACGGATCGATTTCTGCTTAAAAAGGCCTAACTCAATATACACCTATCCAAACAGTATTTCAGGCTTTATAAAAATCAGGAACACCATGATCTATTAAGGTCACAAGAAAACTCCATAAAGCTTACGACAGAATAATTACATGAACTGAAACTAAGAAAATCACACCAGGAGTTTTTAATATTTTAATTGGAGTGACGTGGTTAACACTTAATACAGATGGGTAGCTGCAATTGATTATTAAATTATACACCATCCAGATTCCTTAAATAGACCTAACCACAGGTGTAGGCAAACTTACATTTCCACACACAGTTTTCTGTCTCTTTGCAGGAGAGCTAGTCCAAGAAGCATTCTCACTATCCAATTCCTGATAACTTGCTTCGTTGCTCCCCTCGCTGGGAAAAAGGTTTCTATCCCTGGCAGCAGATGATTCTATAGCTACAATGGCAGAATGTCGCAAAGGGTGCCAATAATATGAACTGTGAGAATGAGGTGGTTGCTCAGCCCATTGCCGAGTATATAAACAAGCAGCACCTGTACATGGCTGTTTGAGCCTATTGGAGGAACTGTTTGAATGCAATGGTTCATGGGGATCACATCTACTAGAAATATTCAGATGGGAACAAAATGATTCCGGCTTTCCATTACAGCTGTCATCTATGCAAGAGTTCCAAGAATAAATCTGATCACATGCACTTGAAATGATTTCCTTAGTTGAAGGATCCACAATCACTGCAGCATTGACTACCTAAAACATATCAAATTTAGTATGCAACAGTTGAATTTGTAATTTACTAGTAGGACACTTAAACCAAAGTTAGCCTTTACTAATTCAGCAACGAATAGAGGGACCAAAGACCAAATTAAAAATAACTCTAGCTATTACAATCAAGTGAAAACTAATCAGGACAAAAGCATCATTTCTTGTTGACAAATTGTTTGAAAAAGAAAAATTTTGCACACTTACCAAGCCGTTAGATTTTGCCAACTCAACAGCCGATTGCATAAACTTCAAAACTGATTGTGAGTCCTCCTCGCTAAATCCAGTAATGCCATCAATGTTGCTGTAGTTGATTAAAAATGTCAAAGCCAACATGCAAAGACAACTATTAACATATAAGAGAAGTTTTTTTTTTCTCATCCAGTGAGATTATTGACTAAATAGGAACCAAATAGAATGTTGAGACTCGAGATATGCAACCCATTTTACCAACAAGATTTCACTCCCCCCTCCCCAAAACAAACAGCATGTGTTGACGTGTTTGGTAGGAGTTTGATGATTATCATAATTTTTCCTGTATCCAACAAATATTACACTAGAATATCTCAATGCACCAAAGGGTTCTAAAAATCCAGCATACTTCCTCCAAAATCTAAACAGTCCAAAATTTCAAAAAACCCTTTTGCCCTAGTCAATACATAAACACCCCACTTTTTACCCATAGTATATACATCAGATACTATAACTACAAGAAATATAAATAAAATGTAAACATGCCAAGGTTATGTACGAAAACTAAATGTAAAAATTACAGAGTGGATGTCATACACACAAGGATGCTTGCGTAACTTTATAGTTTTAATCTAGGAAGAGCCGTTAATTATAACTAATATATACTGAACCAATTATACATAACTGGTAACGTGTGCAGTTCAGAGATATAATATTGTATATTGAGTGATTGGGTGTTTCCGTCAACGTTAAATTCCTTTTAAAAACCGCTTGTGCACATTTACTGCCTAACATAGAACCAAGTATGTTTTCCATGGAATTTTCATTTAACAAGTATCGCCAAGTTCACTGGATAAAAGATTCCACAAATATACTACTTGACTTGCATACGCTCAAACTAAACCTAACAGTTTGTGAATTTGATGCCACTGCAAACAATATACATAAGCAAATAAATAAGGGATAGTGAAACAAAACTTACTAGGTCCTTGGGTGATATGATGTTGGCCAAAATTTGCATTGTTCTTGCCACTCTTCTTTTGATGTTGCAACATACTTGCAGACCTAATGTTAATTACATTCAAATTAAATGCACACTAGAACTTATGCAAACACAATAAGACCAAGATTTCTAGAATTCTAACCAGAATTAACAATAATTTTAATAATCTTAGTCTTCATTTATAGTGGACCCTCAAATTATGGCCATTTAACTGATACAGTCCTAGATATCTGTATACACCATTTGATCAACATAGAAAACTAAACTCCACTCGCACATAGACCAATGATTTCCAGCACTATGGTTTTGTTGTTTCTTTTAAACATAATCATTTACCCTGTTTTTGTTTTGCTCTATGGTAAAAGTCATTTTGAAAAAATTGATTTGTGATTGGCTATGAATTATAATATTTCATTAGTGTGTTCAGAATTGGTTGTTTGGTTGGTAAAGTAAAATTATTTTTAGGGTGCAGATATAATTTTTGGGTACCACCACACCTAGCACCAATATTTGATACTGACTAATGGAACAGTTAAAAAATTTCAGTTCACCCAAAATCAATTCTGCTCACCCCGGAAATAAATTTGGAAGCTAACAGAAAACTAAATAGAATTTGCATTCAACAAAATCTATTCTAATCACTCCAACCCAGTTCTTATCAACACTGCGGATAAAACAAACAGGTACTTAGTGAGCTTTAGAAGACAAAAAAATGTTGGTGTTGTAAGATTATATTTTAATAATAAATGCAGAACCGTGAATGAACATATGGAATTATTTCCACATAAAAGCTACTGTACAATTACAACAATCGAACCAAAAAACAAGACAAAACTTTTCATGATTGTTTATATTATATATCAATATAAAGATAAAAATAGATATGATAAGTTCATCCTATATATTCCTGAGGCCAAACCATAATATATGAATGCATTAACTAGAGAACAAAGAAACACCAAAACAAACAAAGACCCACTTTTGTGATAAAAGGACTCAACTGATAGGAACTAATCATCTCCTGAAGATGAGGTGGCATACTATCCAGCTGATCTTGGCCTTCAGAGGCCAAGCACAAGATCACCAATAGCTGTATTTCTCCTGTCAAATATTCCCCATGTCAAACTATCCAACTGAGTCCCTAAGTTCTACCTCCTAAGGGCACATGTATGTATCTTTTTGTGTCTAAAGCAGTTTGTATGGCTTTTTCTTTTTAAGAATTTATTTTAATAACTATAAAATTTATAAAAATATAAGTGTTTTAAAAACAATCCAAAAAAATACTTTAATACTTTTTCTATAAAGCAGAATTCATAACTTCAGAAGAAAACTCTAAATCAAAAAATTATTTTTTTAAGCTGAAAAAAAATCTAATTTTACATTTTGTTAAAAAAGAGAAAAGGAAAAGACAACTTTTTCTTGCACATAATATTGTGGGTTGAAAAGGGGGAATAAGAGTTTCTACAATGATATCCATTCACCTCCTTCAAGAACTTTCTTTTGAATTCGTTTCACATGACGGAGATCATCGAGTGGTGCTATCTGATTCAAACGCCTAACAAGAAATTCAAGCAACTTCCATTGATCAGCACACTAAACTGAAGCAAAGACATCAAGATTTCGGTGGGGAGCTAACCTCACAATTTGGTTGGCATGCTTAGGGTTGATGGCAGAAGCAAAAACACTCTCTGTTCAGAAACAAACAAAATGACTGTTTCAATTCAGTGAATTCCAAAAAAAAAAAAAAAAAAAATCTAATTGATGGGTTTCGACAAAGTGACCAGTGGGTTGGTGGTGAAGGTCATATGGCTGCTTGTCCGGGATGTGAACAATCAAGCAGTTATTCATCATTCCCTGCTCTTGTTCTGCTCCCCCTGGAACCTAAAGCTGAATAGAGTTAACAGTTAACAAAATATTATTCATCATTAACCATAGGTTGTCAAAATTCAGTCCACATAGGGTTGGCTCACCATTGTAACAAGCCTAAATATATTCAACATGGTTAACTCACCACAGATGGTTGGTCAAACAAGTTGACCCCCATAATCAAAGAAAAAAAATACAAAAAGTTAACTAATAAAGTACAAAAAATAGAACACGTTATGAAAAGTGTACAAAATATAAAAGTGATCAAACTTTAACCTTCTATATGCTAGAAAATTTGACAATTGAATATTTAAATTATGCTAAGGTCTGAAGGAAATGAAATCAGCACAAAAAGTAGTTTGGTGAAATAAATATCAAGAAAGAAATAAAAGACAGAGTAATGGAAATTTCCCATGGACTAGCAGACTAGACGATTATATTGTGCAACTTTGACAAAGTTTACTAAAATGAACAAAGTTGCTGTAGTAAAAATGTTCATGGAACTGCATAGACATTTTGTCATTTTCAGTAATCTTTCTTTGTGATTATAATATAATTATCAAACTCGCATGTTAACTCGTAAACTCGTTCGAGTTTCGAGTTTACGTCTCCACACCCATTGCCCGAGTTGACTCGGCAGAAAACTCGTTTTTGAAACAGGATCGGTAGGCTCTCAATGAACTCGGTGAGCTCGGCCAAAACTCGCGAGCATGCAATCGAGTTGGCGAGTCCAGAGGGGTTTTCTTTTTAACCCAAAATGACGCCATTGATCGTCGTTTCTTGTGCGAAAAAAGAAAAGAAAAAAAAAAACTCACCGCGATTAGGTTCGTTCTTCTACTCCACCTCGCGGATTAGGGTTCTGCTCTGGTCTCTATTGGCTGCGCCGAGTCATTCTCCTCTCCGGTCACGCCAAAATCACCGTCGTTTCGCTGCGTGTTGGTGCGTCGTGCTCTGCTCTGTCGTCACGGTCTCTGGTCGCGGTTCTCTCTGCTCACGATTCTCTCTGTTCCCGGTTCTCTCCGTCGAGTGTTCTTGCTCTTCTCGGGTGGCGGTTCTTAAACGATGTAAAATTAATTTTTGTTAACTGTAATTGCTCTTCTAAGCGTGGTTATCTTTCAATTTTGTTTTTTAATTATAGAAAATTTAATAATAATTATATAATGTTTTTCTAATTTTGTAATTGAGAAATGAAATTAGAGAATAATTAAAGGTTGTCTGGCTGGATACAATTTGAAGACATTCCATGGACATTCTCGTATTAATATTTATATAAATATATTTATTTAGTATTATAAACTTATTTTTACTTAATTATATATTGAAATAACAAATTAATAAGTTACTTGAATAATTTTTTTTTATATGAATGATGTCAAGATAATATAAAATTGACATATTATAGAGATGTTGAGGAATATCTTATTACATCTTCTAACGTGACAGTTAACTTGATATATTATCAAGTATCTTAGCATGAAATCTAATTGCGAAATTTGGTTAAACAGTAGATTGATATAAAAATATCACTTGTCATAAAAATTATAATTTTCAATAGTGAAAAGAAATATTTTAAAATCGTAAAGGTCGGGTTATTTAGATTAGGAGAAAATTTATAAAAAGTAAATGGATTTGAGAAAAAAAAAAATTTAACGATTTCATGGGTTGAATAAATTAAAAAAATTGTTTTAATTATTAAAATTAGAGAAATATTATTTTACTCTAAATTAAAAAAATAAATTAAAATAAAATACAATAAATGAAAATTATGTTAAAATGATATGTAAATTATTACTTAAAATAAAAATTAAAATGATACTATTAAAGTAAAATGAAATTAGTAGAAATTAAGTTTAAATAAATTTTGATTGAGTGGTTAATTTCAATAAAATTATTATTATTATTATTATTAAATTTGAATTGTTATTTTAAATGATAAAATTAAAATTAAAAAATTATACTAAATAATTTGTTACAAAATATGTATTTATTGATAAAAATAATTTAAATTAAATTGTAAATTGATAATAACATATTTTATGTGATGCTAAAAAAATATATATATATATATATGGTTATTTTTCTAAGTTAAGATATGTTGAATCCTTTAAGCATATTTTATGTTACTTTTTCTTCTATTATCTTCCCTTCCCTCGGACAAAAATCTAAGAGAACTTAATTGTTCAACTTTGTAAATCAAAATTAGTGCAAACCACTTCAATCAAAGAGTATCTCCTCCAGTGATACATCACTCTAAACAAACACATTAAAAGTGTCTAAACCTTTAAATAAATTTTGTTGTTGCTAACAAAAATATTACAAATAAACTTAATAATAATATAAAAGTACCACTTATTCTGTGATGAAAATTCTAATTTTGAATGGTAAGAAATATATCTTAAAATCGTAAAAGTACGATTGTCTTGATTAAGAGGAAGATATTTCTAATGTGAACAAATAAGTCTATCTCTGATTTTTATATACGAAAATCTTTTCCCTGTTTTGTTAAATTAAAGTGCGTTGAAAAAGTTTTCTTAGTATCTATTTTTTTCGGTTTTGTCAATTTAATCGTTTTTTAATGAAGTATTATTTTTTCTTTTAATTTAGTCATTTTTATTAACGTTATCTAAACAATTAATGATAATAAGTGATATTTACGTCGATTTGTGTTTTTTTTTAATTTTATATTTTTTATTAAATTGTTTTAATTTTTTAATTTTTCTTAATTTTAAAAAATTTTACGTGTCAAGTTAATATTGTATCCCATGATAGTATTAGTATCACGTCACATGTCATTTGTTATTATTAATTTTATGTCAATTGAGTATCACATGTTAGTATTATGATTATTGACACGTGATACTGACACTGACATGTATCATTGATCTTATCATGTAACACTATTACTGTTACCTGACACGAAACTGATTATACACATGAATATTTTTTAAATTAAAAATTAAAAAATAAAATAAAATAAATAAGAAATAATATGCATTATACAAAATTCACTGTCCATTAATTATTTGAATGAGGTTAATAAAATGGACTAAATGAATAAAATTAAGAAACTTACACAAAAATTTCAATTAACAAAATTACAAACTATTTTAGACGTTACAAAAAGTACAAAAAACGACTTAATTCCAAAGCAGCATACCCTTGCGTTATGACATCTTAGTAATTATACACATTTAGTCCCATCTCATTTTAATATAATATTTACTGATAATTTATTAACAATATACCTAATATAATACTAATTGTGTTGTTATAACTACACAGAAATAAATGTCAATTTAATATAAACAAGACAAATATTATTTATTACAAATTACAAATATAAACATGTGAACATTTATTTAGAGAGTGTGAGTCTCAAATTATAAAAATACATGAAGAGTAAGTTTTATGTTAAAATTAAAGAAATATAAATGCTATTTAGCATACATTTAAGAATGATAAATATATTTTCTTAAATGAAAAGGTGTAAGAAGATTCTTTCAAGATGGTAGACGAATGAGCCCAACATTCCACCCTAAGGACATAAAATAGTTTGGGGCAAATTTTTTAGCACCCTTAATCTTCATTTTTCACTTGGATAACAATTGTGAAAAAATTCAAAATTGTTTGTTCTTGAATTTTTTTTTTAATTATTTAATCTATAAAATTATTTTTAATTGAACAATCACAATAAAAAAATATATTATAAATTTCAAAACTAAAAAAATATATGCAGTAAGATTTATAATACAATTTTAATAAAAAAATGTATTAAATTATATAATCCGTATTTTAAATTAATGCATTTCTATACTATTTATTCTAAAAATTTGGAAATATATTAAAAAGTATATAATTTAAAATATATTTCTTGATCTATGTAATCTGAAACATCAACTTTTTACAAGTTTTACAATCCAAAATTTTTAAGCATAATCAATTTAAACCTTTTAAAATTACTCGGAAGGTTCATAAAGAAATCATGGTGGGGTGGAGGAAGAAATATCTAGTTTGGGCATATCTAGGGCCCAATAGCAAGGCGAGTGTCGTGTCACGTGCAAGGTGCGATGGTCGTGGAGTGTAGAGAAACGAAAGGGATAACAGAAGTAGAAAGCTAGGAACAGAATAAACACGACACCGTCGTTGGTTGTTGTTTTGCCAACGTTACGGAACAACCGCAGCATTGTCTCCACTATATAACCGTTGTGACATTTTGGGGTCTATTGTGTGTGCCCAATTATTGTGTCCTCAATTTAATGGTTGATGCGTGTTTGATGGGATGGGAGCTCAGAAGAGCATCCATGCTGGGAAAGGTTTAGACTTAAGATGCAAATTGCAAAAGCTTTCATTTCATGTTTTTCGTTTCATCTTTTCTGCGTAACCGTGTTTTTGATACAAGTGTTGTTTCGCTTCGTTTGAGTGGTTTTACAGCAAAGATTGACGTTAATGTTGATTTTACTCACAAGCTATGCGCTTCTCTGATGCTCCCTACTCTCAGGTTTCCTTTCCTTCTGCACTGTCTTTGAAAATAATAATTTAATTTGTTTGAATTTTGAACTCACAAATATCTCTGGTTTTTTATTTTGCATTTTACCCCTCATAGGAGTACTGGCAGTCCATTTTCACTGGTAATTGGGAGGTGAGAGTCTCAGTTTTGTCTTTTTTGTGAGATGAATCTTGGTTGAATCTGAATGGCGAAAGTTTGAAACTTGATGGCTTTGTGTTATGCTTTGGGTGGAGGGTGTTTGTTGGTTTTCTTGTAATTGTGTAATGAATGGTTTAACTTCTTTTACTGAACAGTCTCTGCATCAAACACCCAAATTTGTTTGGTGGAAGTGAGAAGCTCGATGTTTCGTGGGACAAAGGTTTATATGATTCAAATGTCTTAGTTGCGTATAGAAGGCCACGACCAGAGTGGCTTGCACAGCAGTCTTTTGTATTACAGGTTGGTTTTTATGATTATCATTAATTTTATGATGATGGTGATGCAAGGCCGTGTCGGACAACCATTTTTGTTGAATTTTTCTGTACTGTTTACCTGTCGTGTCTTCAGAATACATTGGATTTTGATGTTTTAAAATATATTGAAAAGATTTTTATAGTACCAACATCGAAATATTTTTAATGTCCAGCAAAGGACAACACTAACTCGACAACGAGCCTCTTCTTAACTGAGATTCTTATTGTCAACGGGTTAAATCTACTTTATTTAGTTCATGTTTAATCCTCTTCTTTGTAAACATTTGTAGGAGAAGAAATTAAGAAGGTAAATGAATTCAATTTCTTTCTGAAGTTAAAATCAACTTTTGCCCCTAAAAGTTGTATAATAGTTCAAATGAGAGAACTTATATAATAGTTCATATGCATACATTGATTTTAACATATTACAGAAGCTCAATTCATTGTACCTTATTTTTTTCACCCGTATGTAGCTCTTTGTAAGTGTTCGGGAAGAAGTTTTTTAGACAGTACCTTAATCTATAACACATTCTTAAATGCTAATTGTTCTCTTTTTCCTCTTCCAGCATTCTCTTTCACCCGAGATTGGAATCCATGGTATCCCTGTAAACAATTTCTCTCGCTCAGGTAGCGGAGGAATAAATTTATCTCGATTGTCAGTGGGAATTGATCTAAAGGAACCAGCTAGTTCAAAATGGAGCAGCACAACCAGTATAAAGTTTGAGGTTCAACTGGAAATTTCATGAACTTGTCATAATATTAAAGCCTTACTTGCTTTAGTTTCTTTGCTTTACGTATTCCTTGATTCAGTTATAGGAAAATGGGAAACTAATACTCTGATGTAAACACCATTTTGCAGCATGTTCGTCCACTGAATGATGATGGTCGCGCTATAAGTAGAGATTATGATGGATTTCCTTTGACATCCAGGTAATTAAGGATTCTAGTATAGTATTCCAGTTTTCTAGATGTTGAACTGATTTTGATGATATGATGTGCATTGCTTGATGCAGTGGCAATCCACAAGACAGCATGGTAGTGTTAAAGCAAGAGTCTCAATTTGCGAAGGCGAATGATAATAGCTTTTTTCATGTAATAAGATATATTCTTATTTCCGGTCTTCTTCCAAGTTCCTTTCCATTTGTGATTGTGAATCATTTAGAGTTGCATGCGTGTTTATCACAAGAAATTCTTGTGTATGTATTTCACTGACTTAGTGCCTGTCTTTTTCAGTTTAATCTTCAAATAGAACAAGGTGTTCCAGTTCTTTCTAAGTGGATAATCTTCAATCGATTTAAATTTGTTGCTTCAAAGGGAATCAAACTTGGACCAGCATTTCTCTTGACAAGGTTGGTATTTGACATGGTTGACACATGAAAGGGAAAACATTATGTGCATTCTGAGACACAATCATGTGGAGTTGGGAAATACATTATAATGCATTAGTGCTTTGAAAATTCCCTTTTTATGTTCTCTTCAGGTTGTTTGACAAACATTTGGCTATCATCCTACCCTTTCTTGTGACAGACTAACAGGTGGCTCAATTGTCGGGGACATGGCTCCTTACCAAGCATTTTCAATCGGAGGGCTAGGAAGTGTGCGAGGGTATGGAGAAGGAGCGGTTGGATCTGGGCGATCTTGTCTAGTGGCTAATAGTGAACTGAGACTCCCTTTGGTATGTGGTAGCATTATTAACAGCAGTCCTATAATGTAAAATCAGACAGATTTATAACCTCCTTTGCCTAAAACATTCTTGTTCTGTTTAACTTCACTTCCTTTGATCTTTCTTCAAAGTTTTGTTTTGTCTTATGCTACTGTATCTGGTAAGCATGTCCCCATTTTCATCATCTTTGGCAAGAATTGCTTTTACTACTTTAGTTGTTGCAAGGTTGGACTTCCCTGTTTTAGTGAATGTTTAGGCACATGTGGGAATATATTTCCTATCTGGTAAGAAGTTGACAGGATCATATCACCATCTTCTGTGATGTTTTATTTGTGGCTCTACTAAGCTCATGAAGTATTGGCTTTAAAGTGCTATGTTTAGTGCCATCTCCTAAGAAATTAACAATTTTTGTATTGTCATTTCTATTCAAATATTCACTTTTTCCATGTGACTGACTGGTTTAAAAGTGAAAAAAAAAATCATACGATCTTTTTGGAACTGAAATCCTGTCCTGGGTCGTTCTGCCTTCTCACTATGCTTCCACAAGTTACAATTAGCAATACCTTGTCTGTGATTGTGATATTAATATTTCCTGGGATCTGTCCTTTTAAAATTATTCCTGCTATACACACAAACAGACAAACAGAATTGGACGCATGCACTTTTCTTTTTTATTTTGTTACATTTATTGTTGAACTTAAATTCTACATACTAAACTGCTTGATGTATTTTTGTAATGTAGAATAAGATGTTGGAGGGTGCCATTTTCTTGGATTGTGGAACAGACTTGCGGTCTGGTCACCTTGTACCTGGTGAGGAGACCAATACTATTCTGTTCAAATTACATGCAAATTTTCATTTCTGTGGTAGATGGAGTAGGACATATATTCTTGTTCTTCCTCATATTATTCTACGGCATGTTTTGGTGTCTAGAAACATAGCAGGGCTAGGATTGGACAAAACAAAACTGCGCGAATGATTCTTATTCTTTCTCTTCAGTGGTAGGAGAAAATCGCTAGGAATAATTTTTGTAGTAAAATAAAGGCTACTATCATAAGAGACAAAAAACTAGACCATAATCTGGAGTAGCAAATATTCCTCATTATTTAGAGTTACATTACTGAGTTTTATGATGAGTTTAGGTACATAACTGTCTTTTACTAGTGCATAAGCTTTTACTAATAGCTTATGAACAAACTTAGTTATTTATTTTTATAAAAAAGTACTTGTGAAAAAGTTTAATCAAAGAGACCCTTTATTACACTATAGGGTTTTCTTCATTTACAGTTTTCTTTCTTTTTCTTAGGAGCAGGGTTGTTTAATTGCTATAGCTTCCGCTTTACCTTCTTCATGTTCTTATCTTAAATTAATCTACTTGATCGAGTTTGCTTTTTAGTCTTTATCCAGACCCATGTCAAATGTGCTCTCATTGTGTTGATGTCATAAAAATTCAGGAAATCCAGCTCTGAGACAGGGTAAACCAGGATCTGGAGTTGGAATGGGATATGGACTTCGATTTAAATCACAGTTTGGTCATTTTCAAGTTGATTATGCTATTAATGCATTTCAGCAGAGAACTCTATATTTTGGCCTCAGCAACCTTCCTTCATGAGGAGGTTGTTGATCCTTAGTGCATTCCTCTAGCACACAGGGTTCTGAAGCTAGAATATTTTTGCCTACAATTCTAGGCTTCGTAAAGTTAATGAGCACCATGCATTCTCCCCTTTTCTAAGTCCAGGGTACACTTTGCATGTGGAGAGGGGAATCACTATCAGGTTCTTTTTCTTCCAATAGTTGGAGATTTGGTGGCAATTTTGTAAGGCTTTTGGTTTTTAGCAAAATAGGTGCAGACATGTTGATTATTTATTGTAAATGTTTTTCATTGGAAAGGAAATAGGATTGTATTCTTCGACATGAATAAAAGTACACAGAACTTTATACAAAATTGAGTTCTACTGGTTAATAGAACTTGGCTTTTACTTGGGAACAAACAAAGGATGCATATAAGTTCAATAGGGTAGCAACGAGTTGTGCTTCATTTTCAAGTTGAAGCTGACACAGTGAGAAGCTAGAATGGAAATGACACAACACAATGAAGGCAGTTGCTTCCTGCACCCATAAAAGCTTCCGAAAATTGTTTCCGTAATAGGAGTGGTGTTATTGTCTTCCGGAAAATAATTTCAGAATTGTTTTAATATGTTGCAGCGAATAAAATCCAAAATGATGGGATGCAAGGAGAAATTTGATTGATGGGTGCAGGAAGCAACAGTCCATAATGAAACAAAACATTAAGACCTAAGATTATTGTTCGGCCCAAAACTCATGCCGTGGGACTATGATGGGCTTGAATGCTATGGGCGAGTTTTGCAATTAGGGTAAAGTCAAGTCAATATTTGTCATTTGTAGATTAAGTTTACTTTTAAGATTGAAGTGATGAGATTTCGTGTTTTATATTAATAAACAAATATAGGTTGCCATGGTTAAGATTAGTTGAAATTGTAGTTTTATTATTTTTAATTTAAAATTTTCAAAATTAATTATTTTTAGAAGCATAATTTTTATATTTGAATTATGTATATAAAAATAGTGATTTTGTGATAAATCGCAATTTGATTTTGAAATCCTCTTGGTGGAGATAGATGACATTAGAGATGGCAAATAAACCCGTCCCCGTGGGTATTGCCCGAATCCGTCCCCGTTTTGACGGGGAATCCCCGCATTGACTGGGTATGGGTATGGGTATGGGGAATCCCCGACTTTTTCAGTTGGGT
>Ga0214543_1001289_pt1 | contig 47890 bp, 13 predicted proteins | sample CNSS2metaG_FD_160094 | JGI IMG/M metagenome (GOLD analysis project Ga0214543, IMG submission 160094) | Root nodule microbial communities from cowpea collected in UCLA plant growth center, Los Angeles, California, USA - CNSS2 | ecosystem: Host-associated > Plants > Roots > Nodule | place: USA...
AAAAAAAAAAAAAAAAAAAAAAAAAAAAAAAAAAAAAAAAAAAAAAAAAAAAAAAAAAAAAAAAAAAAAAAAATATTAAAAATATATATATATATATATATATATATATATATTATAGCATAAACCACTCTAATCGGTAGCAGTCTAATAGAAAACCAGTAATTTAGAATGATACAATGGAACTTCTCCTTGTCTCATTAATTTTCAGGAATTTGAAAGACCTCGTTCTCTTCCTTCCAATTTCCGTGTCAAATCTTAAGTTACTTTAATAAATTCCCTATCTGCCTTTCTTATCAAATACTAGCTACTGTAGAATTGGGACCCAATCCCCTTCTAACCTCCGCCTCTAATTCTAACTTAACATAGACCCTTTTAAAACAGAGGTTTACTAACATCCTCCTACTTTCCCTGAACTCCAGACTCGTTATCTTAATGTGCTTTTCCCAAGTAGTTACAGAAATATCCAGGTATTAAGACCAATATGCAAGTGTCAAAGTCAACCAATTAAACTTGGACTAAATATTAACTATTAAGCACATTAAAGACACCCACGGAGCAAGGAAATCATTCATTTTATGCTATCTGAAATTCCAATTTTTGATCCCACAAGTTAATATCAGCAGTTACATTCACATCAGAGATTAGTGTAGCACAGTAAACTTACCGAGAGCATAGGGACTACTGAGTTTAAAGAAAGGGAAAGTCAATAAAATCATAAATGTGCTATTTGTTGACGGGGGAATAACAATTGTGTCTGATATGTGGAAATTGTAGGACAGGCTTTTTTATTGCACTGAGAAAGTCATGGAACAAAGTCGATCTTGAATTTGGGTTAGCCCTAACTTAACTCTAAAATATAGCTCATGAGGTGAGGTCATGAGGATTGCTCAAGCTCTCATAAGCTCTACTCTTTGCCATATGTCAATGTGGGGATGACAGCAGATTAGGATCAGGATAACTTTGTTTAATCATTATGTACCTTTGTTATTTGAGGAGTTGATATAAGTATGGAGAAAGTTTTTCACTTATTTTCATCTCTCCTCTCCGTCTATATATTTTATAATATGTTTCAGTTGAATTAATGAGGAAAAATATCATTATTCTCCCTACTTTCTATTATGATATTCAACGACAGTTACATAATATAGGCAAAGAAAAAAATGATGGGAACTTAAGATGAAGCTATTTATAAATCTTCATCTTGATTGCCTTACCACTGAAGTTTGCCCTTTGAAGAGTCTTAGCATTGTAGGAGCAGGGGAATTCTTGGGGACAGCTACTGTTACATCATAAATGGCAGGAACAAATGAGCGCATATGACTTACTGCAGAAACAAAACCCTGAAAGAAACAAAACAACCGTAAATATTAGACAATAAATATTACAGTGTAAAAATAGAATTACTTTCCTAATTCTTGTTGAGTTAATAAATGGGAGAGCTAACAAACAGGTTACATATCTTCTGGGGTAAAGAAATAATGTGGTCCTTTCAAAATCAGAATTTAGTATCGGTATATCTACGGGTGACAATATCCCCTTAAATGTAGAGAGATTCCTATTCTGTATGGATCCAAATTCTAAAATGTTCTCTTGGCCCCAGTTGTAACTCTTTTTTGTTAGAAACAATGTAAATAGGGTAGCTATGGTATGATTTTATGTTGTATATTATTATCTAATCACAGTAAATAGGGTAATTGTAAACAGTTGTATTTATGAGCGTATGACTTAATATAAATAATGTCCACCACTCAGTAATTGGCATACAGATTCCATAATGCCTATTGGCTTCATTCTTTTTCCCTCTCTATATTTTCTTTTGATAGATTATAAGACAGCTGAATTGCATGGCTCTTGTTCGTGTGAAGCAAACAAACCCTAGATGTAATTCCTTGGTCACATTTTTTTGTTTTGTTTGATTTCTATACCATTCTAACCTGTTTTCCACAAAAGAAAATCCAAACAGTTTCTTTCTTGGGTTTTCTCTGATGCACCTCTAAATCAAAGTCCATATTCCCAAAGGTACTGTTCAAAGCAAAGCACCTACCTTAGGGGCCACCCAAAAATATCTAAACTTTACCCAATGGAACCATAACCCTTATCCTGCACAGAATCATAGAGGGCCCCTTCGTCCAATTTTGTTAAGGCATAATTTACATGAGATAAAAAAGAGACAGCAACCCACTACACGTGATGTTCACAACTCAGACAAACACTAATTAAATTTAAAAAACTAAATAGAACTAATTTACTATTCTTATTGGTCACAAATCTATAGAATTTAAATATCCTGTCTTTGGCTACATCTCTAGGTCAATTTCCGTAGTCTTCAAAACAAATTAAACTATGCCCACATGAACCTAGCAAGTGATTCTCCAGTTTGAATGAGCCTTTTTACGACCCATACCAGCTAGAGTGATATCCACATGATAATGAGCAGTAGAAGTGTAATATAATTTCATCAGCAATACTGCTAAGATTTGCAAGTCTGTAATTGCCGCTAACACAGATTAACACAGTGTAGCTTCCAATCCATGAAAGAAAAGGCAACAGAAGGACGAAAGCAGAAAATTTATATAACTCACCTTAGTTCTTGGAATTAAAACATTTCTAGGGACAGGCAATCCAGTGGAAGTTGCATATTCCTGAGCAGCTAACAATTTGGCCTGTGTAAAGCGTGTTCCTTCTACGAAGAGAGCTAACCAAAAGGGAAGAGGATAATCACTCAGTCGTTGGATGCCTAACTGCAGATATGATAACAAAATATTCAAATGAGATTCCCAAATGAAATCAAACAGCTAATGCACCGAGAGAGAAAATCTATAGCCATTGAATGTATTGCTGCATAAGTAAGAAATAAGAACACATCAGTTTGACAGCACAAGCATGTATCCCGTATCTTGTGAGCATAAAAACATAAACTAATTAAATTTTAGCATATCATACCCTTAATGTGCTTTCATCCTTAGCCCAACTTCTCTCCAGAAAAAGATACTCAGAAAACCACATTGACCAGCCAATGACCTGCATAAGTACAACTTAGCCTCTAAGAGTAGTACGAATAAACTAAGCCCACTAGAGATAATTATGGACATCAAGTTGATACAAACTTATGCAAACCAAAAGGGTAATTCACGCAATATAACAGTAAAATGATGAATAATATGTATTGTTGATGATACGGAAGGAAAAAATGCAGTGGAGAAACTTCCACTACTACAGAGTTCAGCTCCTCACGCAGAGAAAGGTATTCTTCCTCCCATCCTCAACAACCTCTTTCCCTCAAATAACCAAATTCTCTCACATCATCCTTCCCTCGTTTTCTCTCCCCACCTACCATTCCAAAAAAATTTCCTATTCCTGCTGACATACATTTTCCACATTTTGGGCCTATTCAGCTGGGCCTCCACATTTTTGAGGGCCTATCACAAAACCCAACAAGTTTAAAATATCATTGGACCCAAGGGACTAGAAAGACAATATCTTCTCTTCAGTCATGAGAAGAACAGGGCGGAAAGGGGCTCTTCATCAAAGAATTGCAGACATGTCAAACAAAATGAGGATATGAAGCAAATTCAATACTGATATTCTACGTTGCTTCACCAATATGTATCAATCAAGTATCCAAACCTACAAAGCACCAATACTTTTATTTGTTTCACATATCAACTATATTTTTGGATACTTCACCAACACATGTTGGTAAAATGTCCAAGCTTTTAATGCATTTATATCCATTACAACTATAAGAAAAGTACATATAATATAGAAACATATAAACATTGTTTTTCATATACCAAAGAGGAAATGGTTCTCTACGATTTTTTTTTTAAAAAGTAATGACATTGACAATGTTATATACCTATGCTCATAATAAAGTAATTTATGATGACAATGATATAAAAATTTTAATTTTGGCACAAATTCTAAAATGATTTCAACTTGAATGTGCACAATTGCATATATATATATATATATATATATATATATATATATATATATATATATTCATTACATTTATGAATTTTACACATTTTTAAATATGCATCTTATTATTTTAGAATAACCTTATTGTCATATTGAATATGCATTGTATCTTTTACATGAAATATTCAAGCAAGCTAAACCCTAAACTTGAAAGAAGGGTTGTCAACAGTGGCGGAACTTGAACAAAAATATTAGGACACCAAATTATATTTGTTATATATAAATTATTTTTTCTAATTAAAAAAAGTTTTTATTTCCTCAAATCATTTTTTCTATTGTCAAATTTTAAAATGCTTCCCCAAATCATGTTCTAAAGCATTTTCAAATCAATTATATGTAACTTTAAGAACCTTATAGAGTTGTTTTTCATTTTCTTCAATTTTTGGATTCTCATGAAATATCTCAAATTTAGATTACGTAGATGCATCTATTTTCAATTTCATCACGAGCCTTCTTCTTGAAAAAAGAATAAATTCTTTTACTCTTTACCATAATATTTCTAATATAAATTTGTCACCTTTCACTTATTTAGGAAAAGATAAAATTATGAATATCCCAAATTAAATCTTAAAAACAAGACTCAATATTTTAAGAAAACTAATAACTTCTAAATGATTAGCTTCCCGACCTTAGAGTAGATTCCTAGTCTTGTTCTTCCCTTACACAACTTCAAAGCCTAAAATAGCTTTATATACACACAGAAGAGTTTGATCAACAATTAGAGTATGATTTTATGATCTCTAATCGATAGATATATGCCTAGAGCGTAGAAAAGCCACATACAAGAGAAAAATATATTGCTTCAGAAAAAAATTATAAAAAATGAACTTACTCAAAAGAAGAAATTGTTCGGTCCAAAATGTTCCTTAACTCCTCAATTTTGCCGTGGAGCAATTTAATTTTGAAAATAATAAGAAATTGATGGTAAAAATTGAGATATAAATAAGAGGAGAGAAAGAGATGGAGGCATAGAAGAGAGACACCAAATAAAGAAGTAAAAAAATTATAATAGAAAGAGAAAACATAGTTTTTAAATTTTAAAAAAACTTTTCTAAACTAAATTAATATAAATAAAATAATAATATATAAATATATTTTTAAAAAATATATAAAAAATAAAAGATGAAGAAAAACGTTGGGGCTCCCCTGTCAAATGCAATGGTCCGCCACTGGTTGTCAACAACATCCTTTTTGTGGTGATGTTGGCAGGTCAACACCGTCGAAGGATGGCATGTGACTCACATGCACCAGAGATTGAGACAGCACATGTGGCATTGAATGGCCATGATTCATTGGAGATGAGCAGTTAATTAGGAGGCACTCCTCCTGGTGTACTGACCAACCCAATGAGCAGCAACAACAAACAGAGGCAGCAAAAACAGAGTCCTCAAGATCAAGAGCTCTAGTACCAACTAGAAAGAAAAGAACTGAATATATTTGTGTGTTCGAAATACAAGCTCTAATCCCATTTTATAGGCTAATGCTAGGAAATGGGAAAACTTACCATAAAAAGGGAAATAGAGGAAGTAGGGAAAAAATCAATCTATCCTAATAATAACAAATATACAAGATTTTATTCTATTTACAAGAATAATATAAGCCAAAATTATTCCCAAGAAGGAGACTAAAAAATGAGATATTGTGCTTCCAAGAAGGTTTAATGTATACCAGAAAGCTTATAACTGATGTTACGAAAATATGAGATAAAGTGGCAATATAAAAGAGAATTGGATGCTACTGTTTCCAAAAATTAAGATCCTCTAAATGCAGAGTGCACTATAGGTGATTTCTTCATAATGACTAATTAAATTCATTTTGAAAGTAAAAGTCACAAGCATATACCGGCAGAAACTTTGAAGATTTCTTCATCACAGCTAGAGTGCTGCCAAGACAACCGGAACGCTGTTGAATGATATGGAATAACCAATCAGCAGTTGAAGCAAAAAATAAATAAATATGTCACGAAAATTTTAGGATAGCAAATCAAAGATTAGCATATTTTATTATAGAATAACAGATGCACTAGTAACCCTAAAATGTGTCCCTTTGTCTTAGTATCACACAATATCAGACAATCCAAAATAATTAATAAAATAAATTTCTTGTAGTAATACACGAGTGTGAATTAGTTTTAATTTGCTTTCATTGATGAGGTGGAAAATATCAAACCATAGACGAAATTCACCTGAGCTGAAACCCATCCAACAAGCCAATCAATATCACTTCTGTGATTGCTTATCACAAGCGCATGCTCTTTACCTGATTATACAAAACAGAATTAAATTATTCCACGTAAGCAAATGTTAACCCGAGAAGATCCCCCTTTTTCCTTTGTAGACGATAAGAATACATGCACAACACATTAAGAAAAAAGAGAGAGTAAGAGTGTCAAGCTAAATGCATAGGCTAACAAAAGACTTACCCATTAAACGAAAGGTTTCATGATCTGTGAATATTTGGACCTAGAGCCAGAAAGTTCCAAATGTGAGAATAAATTATATGAAATGCAACCGAGTAAACTATTAAAATACAGTTCATAAATTAATTATTTTCAAATAACCAATTTTATTTATTTGATAACATCAGACTTTCTGAAAGTATTAAAACGACACAACTGATCGAGAGAGATATTCCATATGGTATGGTAGCAATCAGCCAACCACCAAACTCATTAGATTCTTTTGAAAGAAACTGATTTGAAAAGTAGCTCTTTGGAGAATAATCCAAATGGGTTAATCTCTCCAACTGATCTGGTGATACAACAATAGAGAAAGGCAATATCCCCGTCCACAAAAAATTATTTAAAATCAAGAAATTTGTAAGCAAGGAAGGAAAGGCTTTATTTCACAAGAAAAAGTTCTGTCTATGAATAACAAACACAGATTTTTGTTTTGAATAAAAAATTTAATTAAAAATAGAGAAGAAAGAAAATTACAAGTTAAACTAAATCATATCTTGTAATTAGCAATACTCAGTCACTCTCTGAATCTTTACTTCGTTCATAGTCTTTTTCATCCAGCTGGACTGGTAGAAAAAGCGGGAAAGTTTAATCTAGTAAAAAAGGGAGGGAGATAACAAATCCTTCTAATATTCACCAATCATATGGATTATAGAGCTATGCATGTCACCGTTGGATCTTCCCTCAACTTTTAGATCCAAAAAATCTAAATATCTAAATACCCTTTCAGTAGTGCATGCATACAACCACCAATGGTTAAATGAAATAAACATCTCATTCCAATCATTCCAAGCCCAAGAAAAACCTGAGAAAAAAAAGGCAACTATCTCCAAAATTTCTAGCTCTGCCAATTGCAGCTCAAAGAATTAATGGAAAGTGGTTGTTTCCTTTGCTCTATTACTTTGCTAGTATAAAATAAACACCTGCTAGACTTGCTTGATTGAGTTGGAAGTCTATTCATGTCATACATTTTTTTTTGTTTAAGCTAAAAACATGTAAGCATGAGATAAGCTTTACTTATTTAGAACCTTTTTGTTCAGAAGGTATTTTTAGATTTATGAAAACACACTAAAACAGCTATTTTTGAGGTCTTCATTATTTTGTTCGTGAATATAAAACATTTTGATTGAAATATAGAAGAAAAGCATCAACAAAATAGCCCTAATTTTGAAACTAAGTTAGCTTTTAGTACTGGAAAGTAAAAACCAATGGAAGCAGTTTTATTTCTCACTGAAACATATGCAACATTGTAAAGCCCATAAAATATTGTTCCTTGCAAGTCACATACACAAGGTAGCCAGATTGTCCAGGTTTAATTATGCAACACCCATCCAAGTAGAGGGAAGAGATGATTACGCTAAACAGCTATTTATCTTTACAGGTTTTTAGGAAAGAAATGTACTATGCGAATAATATAGAGGCCCACTTCCGTATCTTCAAGAATACCACATAGAGCAAGTAAAACAAATTACAGTGGTGGATGACTAACTAAATTTGAAGACAATAATAGTCCCAAAAGTGGTTGAAGTGAAAGGGAGGGAGAGATAGGTGTGGGTTTTAGTACCCACCAATAAAAACTAATATATTAACAACTAATGTTTGGCCATTCAAAAAATAGTGCCCAAAAAAGACCTGTTTGCATAAATCTTGTCGCATTAGTTAAAAATTACCCAGAAAAATTAAAATCATTTTTTAAAGAAGTTAAATGAGGGAATGTCCATGAATCCTATATATAATGTAGTTTTAACGTATGGGGAAGCTTAATTTATTTTATCTTTTTTTTCCTATAAGTGTTTATTGAGAAATTTATCCGAACAGGAGTAAAGAAAAATATAGAAAACTTAGATCTAGATAAACACCTTAACTCCTGCCCACCAATCAATAAGCCAAACAAGCTCCAGCCACAACAGTTCCGCTACAACCCGGTTGATCCGTCGGTACAAATTCTTCGACACCGGCCTTAATACAACATAGCATATCGCCTGACACAAATTAATCAAGAGATGAAACAGATTAATCGAAGCAACTCAACATATTTCTTAGTACTTCTTCTTTTTTTCATTTCCTTTACAATTTCATTTGTTGCACGAAACCAAAAAAATATACAAAACTTATTTTGAACTGTTGGTTTGCAGTAATGATGAACAAAGTAACAAGAATAGCGTTAGCATCACCCTCTAAGACACACTTCCCCAATCAAACTTTACCAAAAATTATAACCTTGTTAAATGAGAATGAGAAGTGGAATGTAAGGACTCAAGGAGAGGAAAATTCAACACAAAAGACTAGTTCATTAGATGGAACAGCCTCGAAACTCCTGACTATCAAGTAGCTCATTTTGTCAATGTGGGACTCCAAACATAGAACCCACTACAGTTTATGATTTCAACCAATAACAAGGAAAGTTTCCAAAAGAGTGCGAAAGACAGTGTGCGTTATCATTTCTCAGTCATGAAATGTTCGAAATACTTCTTCCACTCCATCAGTAGAAAACTCGTGTATGAGTTAAGAAAAAGTTCCGAGACATTGGTGGAACCTCCCATTTGAGAAAAAGAACCTTTTTCGATACATTCGAGAAAGAAAGAAAGAGAAGAGAAGAGATATATGAAGTGAAAAGGGGAAAAGAGAAACCTGAATGAGATTGACAAGGAGGCCGGAGGCGAAGAAGAGGAGACCCAATGGCACGACAACAGCTGCTGCAGCAATAGCCATGCACAGCAGAACGCAGCAGATAGATAGAGAGAGAGAGAAAAAGGGAATGAATGAGGAATGAATGAGTGAGTGATGAAAATGATTTGTGAATGTGTTGGATTTGGCGATTCAGATTTGATTTGGGAAGTGAGAACAGAGAAAGTGTGGTGAATGGAATGGACGTGGTGGTTCCCTTTTTCCCTCTTTGGATTTGCGAGAGAAGAGTGAGGTAAGTTTCTCCGTTCCCACTTTCCACCGATTTAATTAACTGCTTCACCTGTGCACTGCATCTTCTTCGTCGCCATTGCTTTTTCTTTCTTTCTTCTTTTTCCTCATAAATTGAATATATATCACCTTCCTTCTATTTTTACAATGGAAAAATATCTTCTTTTTTACACTATCATCAAACTATAAATAATTATAGTTATAATAGCTAATTTTAAAAAATATATAGAATATATATATATATATATATATATATATATATATATATATATATTGAGTCTTTAAACTCCAATAAAAATTAATTTATTCTTGTTCTAAATTTTAATACAGTTTAAATAAATATAGTTTTTCTAACTAAAATAAGCTTTGAAATTAAATTAAATTTAAAATATATTTTTAACATGGTATCAGATTATTTGGTTAGAGTTTATTCTAGTGAAATTTAATTTATTTTAGTGAAATTTATTATTTGTTGATTTTTTTTTATCTGATTATCGATTCACTCATCAATATTTAGTCTTATGTTTGATATGTAAATATCTTAGCGTGAAAGATGTGTTGAAAGTCTCATATCAATTAAAGATAAAACAAATTTATATTATATATATGAATATAAACCTTAAGTCGATTTTATAAAGTTGAATTAAATATATCATTTCTTGACATATTAGCCTAAAACATTATTTAACCAAAAAAAATAATTATATTGATTCATTTATAAAAATTATAATCTAAAATGTATAAAGTTTGGAACAGGACGAATTTTACTTTTCAAACTATAAATATATTTAACTCATAAAAAAATAAAAGATAAAAATAGTAGCAGACGGTGTCAAATTTGTAATTGTACGTATGTACCCATCGTCAATATAGTTAGTAGGAATGTTATGGGATGAATGAATTGAAAGTATTAAATTTGGTTGGCCAACTAATTTAGTTTTAAAATTATTTTGGTGAGTCGGTGAAGCATTTGAAGTAAATGGCAACTTCCACCCACCCCTTACCCTTCTATTTATTTATGCAACGATGAAGGATGTAACTTCCATGGACTTTCTATATCTTTCTTTCGCTTCAAGTTAACTAACTCTGTAAACAACAAAACTGGTGTTATTTTGCTACTCTAAACTTCTTACTTTTATCACAACAAACGATCACATTATTTTTAAGGTTCTTAGTAGTTTTTCTTTAACAAAAATTTTATAATTGTGATAATAATTATTCTTTTTTACCTGTTACTAAAACAGATACTTTTAAAACAGAAAATAATTTCTTATTTTTGTAATTCTGAAATTTATTTAAATATCCACTATCTTAAAATAAATTATTGTCGATAAATTTCGAAGCTTTTATAAAACCTAAACATTAAATGTTTCATCATAAATATCATACCCACTTTGCAATGCCCTAAGGCCAAAAAGAAAATAAAAAATGATAAATAATTTTGAATAAAAGATATCCTTCCATCAAAGTAAGAGGGATGTGGTTAATTGGAAAATAATTTAACTTATTTAAAACAATTACTGTAGTAAAATAACGATTGAAAGATGTCACTATAATATTTTTTATTAAGATATATCGAACTCTAACATTATTAAGTTCAAAACTACAGGAAACCTAGTTCAAAACACATTCCCAAAATTTTGTTAAAAATGTTTAGTATTATGTTGAAAAAAACAAAATAGATTAACAGGATTTAGGTAGCCAAGGCTTCAACTTGTTATTATAAATGTTTCAACCTATATGGCCCTTTCAAGACGTGGATCATTTGGCCCTTTTCTCTTTGGGACCTTAAATTTTATCTAAAGAATGAGTTTAACAATGTAATATTGCTAGGTCAAATAGTTTAATATAATTCTGTAAATATAAAAATTTTATTATAATATAATATAATATGCGAAATTTTAATTATAATATATATATATATATGGGTTGTTAACTTTATAATAATTATTTATGTTATTTATATATATATATATATATATATATATATATATATATATATATATATATATATATATATATATTTATTTTTTTATATATAATAATTATATATTTTATATATATATATATATATATATATATATATATATATATATATATATATATATATATATATATATATATATGATTAATTGTTGTATCTGAGGTATTGTCATTTTATTGGATATTTATTTTTATATAGTGTTTAACTTCGGTAAGATTTTTGACTCGTATTTGAATTTTTTCCAACAATAGATCATAAGGTCTCTCTACACACATCACATGTATTATATCTTTTAACAAATATAAATGATTCGTGTGATTAAACCTACTATTTTAAAATAATAATTATTTTTTTGTTATCGATGCGAGTAGAATATAAATGGATTTTAAGTCTAACTCAACCTCACAAATCTGGTAGCTTGTAAGATAAAGGCTGCACCCACTTATATATTGTGAATTAATCTTATTTCTAATTGATGTAGGACTTTGAACATGCATTATTATAAATTTATAAATATTTGATGATATAAATGTAAATATAAACAATTTTTTACTTAAAGTGGATAAATTGAATAAGGCTAAACTTATCGTGGGTTACATGTAAAATTATTTTATTTATTTATTGTGATTAATAATTACAATTTAGTAGCAGTGTTAATGATTTAAGTTCATAATTAATCTTTTGAATTTTAACCTTTTAAAGAAACATGGGGACCATCCCCACCCAACTCTACTATACTAATTTGGTGTGGTGGTTCAAGCAAAACCAGTAATGAATAAAAAAATATCAATTTAACTCGTTACATTGTGACAAAATTGATGCATCAATCCAGAAAACCATAATCACTTTATCATATTTATCTTCACTTGCTCATATTAATATTTACTCATTAATGATTAAGGATTTCTTCACACACAAAAAAAAAAAACAGAGATCATGATTAAAAAGACAAATCCACTAAAAATTATCAATCACATTATTTAATAAAATCAATCATAGACAAAGTCATATACACTTTTTATCAACAACATGGTTATAAAAAATACTCAAAACATTTTTCTAGATTATACAATTCTAAAAAGATTTTTAAAATTTGGAAGATAAAAATAAGTTTATTTCGTTTTTTAGAGATTAAAAATCTAATTAATAAATTTGTTATCAAAAGAATATGTTATTCAACTCATTTTCCCAGATTTTTAAATTTTAATTTTATTACTTTCAAAATAATTTTAAAAATTGGCATCACACTTTTAAACATTTTCTAATACACTTTCTATTGTTGACTAAAATTTATGGTCTCTTTTCTTTTATTTAATGAGTGTTATCCAGATTTTATATTTTTCAAGAAACAAATTCAGTGTTAGAATTACAAGATGTGTGTTGTCTGCACTTATCAAATAATCATTATTAATTAAATATTTTGTTTTCTGAAATATTCCTAAGATTATTAACTTTATTGTTAAACCAATCTTATAACTTCTAATGACAAAGTGATTATAATTTAAAATAAATTAAAAAAGTGATAAAAGTTCTGTTTTGTATGTTAAAATCAATTTTTAAATATCGGATAATATATCATGTATGCGTATATTGTTACAATTTTAAATACATTCTGAATTTGAACTTTTAATTTTTCCTAAATTTAAAACAGCACATGAAATTTAAAAGCAAAACAATAGTAACTAAGTTAATACGTGGAACAGGTTGAACCAATTAAAATAGAAATTACAACCTAAATTTCTCAAAGGAAAAATATATTAATTTTTTTTTTCAATCATAAAGGAGAAATGTATACAATAAACTCCTTTATTTGTATTTTTTTTAAATGATTTTTAATAAAATGAAATATAAATCTCATAAACTTCTTAAATAAGTGATTTATTTGAATAAAATTATTTTAGTTTAAACAAATTTATCCACTATTTGTCTCTAATTTATTCACTTCGTTTAATTATTTTCTTAATTTCAGTTTCTTTCTCCTAATTCTTACAGTTTGCTAATGAAAAAGGACATAATAACAATAATAAAAGAAAGAGAGTCAAGAAGAAAGAGGGAGAAAGTCCCCAACGGTCGAAATTATTTAAAACATCCTATTCCTACACGAACGTAAATGTCATGTTCTAACGTCCAAACGTTACACAATCGTTAATCCTAATTAACCATATACAAAGGCCACACCTTCTTCTGCTTATTCCACTATTATCTTCTTCTTCTTCTTCTTAGCTTTCTCCTGCAACAAAATACTGGGACCTTCACATTTCCAACAATTTTTCCACCCTCTTCTTCCTTTCCATTTTGCAATTCTAATTCATTTCTCTAACTACTATTTCTGGCTTTAACTTTTCAGATTCAGATGGAACCAGACAACATTGACTGGGACAACATCGATTCTACGTTCGCCCTAGACGACACGTACGAGAACTTTGACGCGCCTATGTGGGTCGATCTCTCTGCTTTTGATGACTCTCTCGTTGATGATGAAGCCTGGTTCTGCACTCGCGGTGAGGCTCTTTACGAGGGTGTATGTGGAATTTCCTTTCTCGCTTTTTCTTTCCCTCTTGCTCAGTTGTTTCTTTTCCACTCGCAGATTGCAAGCATCCCAAAACCGCTGAAGATTTTCTTAAACGCAGTTCCAAGGTGGCATCCTCAATTCTTGTTTCTTGTATTCTATTGGATTGTTCAATAACTTAATCTGTGGATTAGTTTTTCGTAATGATGGACTAATTTTGTTTTCCTCTTTCTTTTGTCGAGCAGGTTAAGCATTCAAGATTTGCATCCTTTTCTGAAATTCTCCCCTTCAGAGACAGACACCGAAGGTACCGAATCCTATGAGAAAGGGATTTAAGAAATTTGGCTAAAATTGATTTTAGTATCTATATTTTAATCTTGTAGTCTGAATTTGAGTGGCTTTTATCTCCTATCAAATCAAAATTAAGAGTATAAGGTCTGGATCAAAATCACCGCATTTCAGAAGAAGACTAAAAGATCAAGTTTTTAGGAATTACTGATGCGTATGATAGTAACCTGAGTTTTGTTTATGGTTCTTGTGTTAGGGGAAAGTCTTCATTTGTGGAAAGTGCTAAAGCAAAGTATAGTGAAAGATCTAGAAGACCAAGCTGTTCTGGAAAGTTTGATGAAGACAGTGAGAATAGGAATCCAAACTTTACAGCTCCGCTACCCAGTGGAAGTAGGAGCAGCAAGTTAAAGAAGCCATTGATGAAGACGAATGATGCAAATCCAAATCCAAAACAGGTGAATACTGGTCCAGAGGAGTGTCCTGTGAAAAGTCACCGAAAAAATCAGCTCAAGAGTACTTTCTCTGCACAAAATTTGTTGGGTGGCCGAGAGATTCTTAGTCAGATCAGTGGGTTCTGCTCTGAATTGAAGAGGCTGGCAAGAGGGGGGAAGAAAGGGACAACTGAGAAAGGTGGAAGTTCAAGCGGTGGGGTGTCAGAAGAGGTGAAGGAAAGTGTGGTACAAAAGGAAAGGGTACCTCTGTTTGTGGTCAACAACTCTTAATATTGAAGATCAAGTAACCAAGCTTGATCTGTTATATAGGAATTTTTTTTCAGCATTTTTTTGGTATTGAAAAGGTTATAATTGTAGCATAGGATTTGAATTTCGTTTACGATTCCATTACATACAATTTTGACAGTGTAAATGGTGCTTAGTTAAGCATTTCAAATTTTCAATTGGATTTTGAGAGTTAGTGTAATAAAGTTCATGCCTGGGCTAGACTTTCTTCTTGTCGGGGCTGAAGTTCATGATTATCATGAGAAAATATAGTTTTGTTTATTTTGAAGTTTGAGGATTGTGTTTGATATTCCCATTGAATAGATGGTTCTTTGATGCTAGACCACAAAATTATCTCGACATGTACCTTTTAAACATTAAAAACAACAAACTTTTTAGTGCTTTCGTGTGTACTTTCTATACTTGATGTAGAAACTTTGATGTAAAATTTCCATTGGTGTATTTTGACCTTTTAAGAGACGTTTTTTTTTATGGAAGAGAAGATAAACCAAGTACATTAATTTGTTTATAGATACTCGATATTGCATAATGGAGAGATTAAGTATATACCAAATACAAATAATTGCTTTGGTAAATTTTAATCCATAATTTATGTATACGATAGGATAGACTATCAACATGTCCTGCTTTAAAATAAGGAAATAAATTCTCAGACTAATAATTTAGTTTAAATAAATAAATAAACTAGTTATTATTTTGTCCGTAATAGAGTCTATATATGTAGCCTTACAATTTATACATCATTTGTATAAAAGTATCACCTCCACTGTTCATCGTCTGACATCCTATTTAACAGAATAATTTTAATAAATAGAGCAAATAACAGAAAGTATATCAGAATTTAACTATTACAATCATCCCAAAATATACTTAAAATAGAGATGTCATGGGTACAGAATAGTGTCATAGACATGTCTTAAAACATAAATCAGATTAACAAAAGATTGCTTAAAAGAGCAAAGAATTACACCAGTTTTTCAAAAGATGCTCAAAAGAGCAATAACTAACAAGCTTAAACTACACAACAACATTTTTGTTGTCTTGATGATCATCAGGGGTCTTCACATCTGCTCACACCAACATTTGGTGATCATTGCAAAAAGAAAATAGAAAAATTAACTCACAAAGCTTTCACTCAATTAGACACCCAACTGACTCTTAACGCAATATCCAGATTATGCCCTTGATATAGAATTCTAAGGAAGTATGCATTTGCATTGATTGCTAAACTCTGCAGAGTCTGGCCACAAGGGGTTATCACCCAATCAATCACAAGGTTAATCCCAATATGTCTCAAGCTCAAACACCTCCCAAGACTAGGATCTCATGTCACTCTTACCACATAATCATTCTACTCTACGTGAGTGTGAGTGATTATTAGAGTTCATAATATCTTCCTTATCTAGACATCTAATATATCAAGGCATCACTAACCACACCACCAAGAATTTTCCTTGAAACGTTTTTACCATCAACATTCCACATGCTATATCAGAATAATTATCATCCCAAACTAAACACATCAAGTACAGGTCAGAAAATGCCACATCATTCATGCATAGCTTCATACATAATATTTTTAACATTAACTCAGTCAATCACAAGTTAAAGTTAAGAAATTAAAATTCTGCAATAATTCTTGTTTAAGCTAGACTGATCTCGTTTAAGCTAGAAACTCTCGCTTAAGGTAGACTGATCTCGCTTAAGCTCAAATTCGAACATAGAGCAAAGTGAAATTCTTCTATTCTCGCTTAAGCTAAACTAATATCGCTTAAGTTAGAAATTCTCGCTTAAGCTAAAAATTCTCGCTTAAGCTAAAAATTCTCGCTTAAGCTAAAAATTCTCGCTTAAGCTGAAAATTCTCGCTTAAGCTAGAATAGTAGATTTTCACTAGTTTCAAATTGCAAAAACCCAAAATTCCAAACAACAAAACTAAAAAAAACAACCACGAACATCAAACCAACATTTTAAGCACGAGTCAAAACCAAAAACATGCAAGACACTAAAAAAAAAGTTTTAAAGCCCTAACTTTCCTTACCTTGACTGAGAGTTAAACTTGAGGGGGGAAAAACACTAACAGAAAGAGCACCACAACTCTAGAAGCAACTATATGGCTGAAAGAGAACATGAACACAAAAACGAAGATGAGGTTCTAAGGAAGAACTCATGACAAAACCAATGAACAAAGCTGGAAAAGGAGAAAAACGAAAATTTGAACTCAACTTACATGAAAAAAAAAAGACATTTCCGCTAGCTGGGTGGAAGGTTTCGCAGCTGCCCTAGCACAACTTCTGCTTCAGAAGGGAAAGAAAGAAAAGAAGGTGAACTATTTTTGAAAAAAGACAGAATGGAAGAAGTGAGTGTGAATAGGTGGAACGAGTACCGAAAAAAAACAAGTGGGCTGATCTTGGACCTCTACTAAAGTCAAATCAAAAAATTTTTACAAACACAAGGGCTTTACACATCCAACCATAAGCCTGTTTTTTTAACATTAAATGGAATAAGGATCTTTAAAATAAAATCGATAAAAAAAATAAAATTAACCGAAAACCAATTCATAAAGAAAAAAAAAACTGATTGAAGTCGATGATTTTTTTATTAGTTTGGAATTTTTTTTTATCTACAATAGAACGAATCGCTTCAATTTGCGGATTGATACTTCTCAATTAAAATTGAAATCAAATATTTAAATATTTATCTATTATTTAAGTTATATATTAAAAATTATATATGTGACAGTAAAACCTGATATGTTTAACTTGGTTCCTACTTAAAAATATCTATTAGAAGAATAAACAATATGTTTTACATATAAATTAGGTGGACAAAAATTTGTTTCGAATAGGTTACTTTATTAGTCTTGAGAGAGAAAAATAGTAAAGCAGAATAAAAGAAAATTGGGGATGGAATATTGTAGATGACTGGAGGATTTGATAAGTTACTAACAGATAAATCACAGTTATATAGTATTTATATCACAATATATAAATACATATAATTACATACAAGTAAATACATTTTTTTTTCCTTTGTTGTAACCTTTTCGTAAAAAACAGTTAAGCAAATTATTTAATATTATACATCATATTAAATAAAATAAATATATAATTACAGTGGGCTAGATAATAAAATTATTAATCATGATATAACATTAGACTAATTTATAAAAAAAAAAATGAAATCGCATGTCATTTAAAATTTAGAAAGAGATTAGTCAATATATCAAACAAGACAGAAAGGAGTGGGTTTCATAAAATCAATCACGGGTCAAATTTTATGTCTGCTTGATAATCAAGCATTATGAAAATGAGAAACAAAATATCATAACAAGAAACAAAATATCATAACAAACAATATTTTAGTGAACGACAATAGTGTATTCATGAATTATGAATTATTAGGAATTTGTTTCGTGCATTTTAGATTTCATTGATTGTAACTCAGAAAAGATTATATTATATATAAATGGATTAAGTGAGGGCCAATTTAATCAAGTGTTTTTATATGAGATAGATGTCTTAAGACAAATGTGTAACTAGTTTGAATGTATTTATTTACCCTAGTTAGGCAATCGTAGTAGGTTATTTATCTCTTGTTAAAACATTGATAGAGGAGGAAGAAATCATAGCAATTATCAATCGAAACTAGTAAGCAAAACGAGAAGAAAGACAAAGCAACAATCACATTGGAAATTTATGTATATCAGTTATTGAAGTCACCTAGACTCCAAAACTACTAAGGTTGTCGAGGGAGGGTTGAAAAATATGAATAGGTTTATTTTATATTTTACAATGGTGACAAATTGTGGAATAATACATACATTCTGAAACACTACAAACAGGAAAAATGGCTAATCCAATGTTGATTGTTGCAATTTGGGTCATCGATTTCATTGATTTAGTTTACAAGTTTCTTTACTTTCCTTAGTAATCTTAAGTATGTCCTAGTGAGACTTGTTGTTTGTTGGACTTATTGTGTTATCAACTAACAAAATATTTGCCATTTGTTAAGTCTATCATGCTACCCATTATAGGGTCACTCTTAAACAACCTATTAATATTTAGTTTTATGTTCGAGATGTATATATCTCGTTACGAGGTGTGTTGGAAATCTTACATTGAATATAAGAATACTAGTTTACAATATATATATATATATATATAGATGTATAATTCTCATCTTAAAAGTCGATTTTGTAACATTGACTTAGACTTAAAGTTCATATCTTAAGATATAATCATTGTATAGTTATTAAAAAACACATATATGACGAATTTACTATATATAAATAAATGCAAACATCACTTTACTAGTTAGTTATTTTTGTATTTTTGTAAGATTAGTCTAAACTTAAAATTCACTTTATTAAGAAATCATTATATACTCATTAAAAAACACATATACTCCCTCCCAAAGTGCATTTTTCTTATAAGGTCTCTTACTCCTTATCACACTTTAATAAATAAATAAAATAATGTGTGCATCATACCTCATGGCATATGTTACAGAAATATTCAAAATAAAAACATTAGGACATATTTTAAGACAAGAGTGCTCGAGAAATCAGCTATTGCAAATTGGTTTAATTTAATTCAATTTTTGTTAATATTTCAACCAAAGTAAATAACTCAGCATATCATTTTTATATTTGGTCTTGAATAATACTTTTAATAAGAAAAAATATAATCAAACCTTAAGGCCAACAACGTATGACAAGATAATATTGTATTATTGTTACGTATGTAATGACCTTTGAATTGACTTACGTTACTATCGTTATAAAAAGAAAAAGCCATTATCACACAAGATTTGACTTCTACTATTTTATCCAGCCATCAATACTAAATTAATATGCATTCTCTGTGAGCATACGCAATTGGTTTTATTAGTTTATTACTATTTAGAATGCATTTGTTATGTTTCGATCCATTGATCTCCTATACAAGGAAAAATGAATACCTAAAAGTATATATATGTTAGTGTTCATTATTGTAATTAATTATTTTGTTAATTTGTGAAGATGAAAAGAGGGAGCTTTACCTTCTTAATGTGTAGAAAGTGAGGTATTAAGAACACTTTTACTTAGTTGTTCTTGTATGCCAATCAAAATGAGACGATTAGTTGAAAGCATCATCCATTATGTTGTCTCAACAAATAATCAAAGAACTATGTAAAAATCTAGACATAACTTTGATTTTTGATTTTTGTTTTTTATTTGACATTCTTTCTGGTTTGTAGCCATGTATGTTTATGGTTGTGAAATTTAAACTTGAGTTTCTGAATTTAATTTCACATACTAAAAAAATTAATCCACCACCTTTATATATTTATATAACAAAAAATTTGAACCTGGTTTCCAATTTATTGTTTATATACTTATATATTTAGTTAAAAAAATTAAAATAATTTATCTCAAATATTTTCTTATTACATAAACAAATCACCTAAATTTTTTCTAATATTCAAATATATTTCATACTCATCTTCAATAAAGGGCAAATCAATTATTTACTTAATAACACATTTATTTTTGAATCACATAAATTTACTCCAAACTTTTCACTTATAGTAAGTTTGTTTCCTGCTATAGAAATATAAGAAGCGTGAATTTACGAAAGAAGTACAAGAAGAAAACCACGAAAAACAAAGTAATACTTTTTTTTTTTAATTCCATACAGTGTAGCGAAGAAAGACGAAGAAATGAGCAAAATTAAAGTGTAATTGATTATACAATTTGATATAATGATTCTGCGTAAACAAATATAATAAAACATTTATTTCCAATTTATAATATAATAAATAAATTATAATAATAAATATAATTTAACATTTAATAATATATTTTTAAAATATATCTAATTATTTATTTTTATTGATAACAATTATTTACCATATTATTACATATAACAACCCAAAACTGGAGTCAAATTATTAATAGAGTATATAGGATCTAGAGTATCATGCAATCATTATCAAAATTCAAGTTAAAGACATACAAAAAATAGATGTATATTATATGGTCATAGTTTTTGGTGTCAAAATTTTTCAAAATAAGTTAATATTTCCAAAAATCAATACTAAATGAACACCTAAAGATACATTATATATATATTATATATATATTATATATATATATATATATATATATATATATATATATATATATATAATGACAAAATATAAAAAACTTTCAAAAAATATATTTACTTTTAAGGTTTAATCTGCCTCTCACCTGTAACCTCAATTACTCACACCATTATAGTAATCATTACAAAAATAAATACAGACAAAACACCAAAGTAGAAAGGATAAACTATTGATAATTTCAAATATACATATTTTATAAATTTCTATAATAAAACAATTCAACATACAACAAATCATAATTTTAAACTTTTTATCAAATTTATGGTTGACTTGGACAACTAAAATTCTTGTACATGTCATGAAGTCCTTAAGTGGATTATAGCAAGGGTCCTATCTTCCCTTGGCCTAACAAACGAATCAAATTTCTCATAGCAGATAGGGTAAGTTTAACTTATGGCTTCACTAAGAAGAGTCTCACCGCTAATCCCGTCGTAAGAATCTCATTCAACTATTACTATCTAGACTACTTTACTTTATGAGAGTTTGTAATTCTAGTAGAGTTTAGGATGGTTTCTCACCCACAAGTATCCCTAATCAATGCACAATACTGAAGTTTGGAAGAGAGACAAATTATAATTTTCACTAAATGTTAAGGGATAAAAAATATATTGAATCTTTAAAAAAATATCTCATTATCATGATTGATCTTAATTTGATTTTTTTTTTTAAACATGAACAAATTACTTTTGTCAAATTCATAACTTTATTGTAATATGTGTGACATTTATTGCTACTTGTTTTGACCATATTTGGTGGAGATGATTTAAGGTGGAATATGAGGTTCTCAAGGGCCACACTGATCTACCCCTAAGAACTCCTCTGATCCAAATAACAAAGAATTTAAAATGATCTTGTATAATGCATGAATAAAATTGAATGAAAATTGTATAAGAAATTTATTTTATGTGAAAATTTATTCTCTCCTCTTTATGGTAGGATATTGTATTTATAAGCTTCATAGACCATAATTAAACAAACATATTAACCACATTCAGTTATGTGAATATAATCAAGTATTATATCATGACAAATAGGATAAGTTAAACTTATGACTTTACTGAGAATGGTCTCACCTCTAATTCCATTATAAGAATTTCATTCAACTATCACTATCTAGACTACTTTACTCTTTGAGAGTTTGTAATTCTAGTAGAGTTTATGATGGTTTCTCACCCACAAGTATCCCCAATCAATGCACAATACTACAGTTTCAAAGAGAGACAAATTATAAATTTCACAAATTAAGGGATGAAAAATATATTTAACCTATAAAAAAAATTCCACTATCATGATTGATATTTGATTTTAAGTTTTGTTTTTTTTAAACATGAACAAATTACTTTTGTCAAATTCTTAAATTTATTGTAATATGTTGCGACATTTATTGCAACTTGTTTTTACCATATTTGGTGGAGATATTTTCAAGGTGGAATATGAGGTTCTCAAGAGTCACACTTGTCTATGAGCAAAAGTTCCCTCTAATGCAAATCAAAAAGAATTTAAAAGATCACGTGTAATGCACGAATTAAATTGATTGAAAATTGTATAAGAAATTTATTTTATGTAAGAATTTAGTCTCTCCTTTCTATGGTAGGATATTGTATTTATAGGTTTTATAGGTCATACTTAAACAAATATATTTAAAACATTTCATTATGTAAATATAATAAGGTATGTATAAATAATTATTAAATTATAGTATCTTATATGTAGTAAATAATTAATTATGATACCAGAATATCTTAAAATATTAAATAATCAATTATTATATGAATATATTCTTAAAGATATAAAATATGATACTAAATTATAATAAGATATTAAATGAAAATATATAAAATATATTTTAAAATATATATATATATATATATATATATATATATATATATATATATATATATATATCACTTTTTTAAATTTAACTAATGAGATATATCATTCATTATTTATATTGTTTATCACTAGATTAGTATCAATGTGATAGAAAAGATATTATGTTGACTCATTTTAAGTGTTAAATATAATTAAATTTAAAATATTCAAAATAATAGGATGAAATTGAAAAAAATATATTATAATATTAAGATTAAGAAAGGCTATTTAACATAAAATAAATTATATAGTAATTCAAAATGGACCTGTTAATATGCCATTACTTATTTATACTATGTGTCATTATTGTAAGACAGTTACCATCAATTTAATAATAGAAATTACATTTACTCTTTTAAGAAAAAGAAATTAAACCTAGAATATTCAAAATACTTCAAAGATGTTGTAAAAATTATTGTAATAATATAACTGAAAAAAAAACTACTTAGCAGAAAATAAATGATATATTTATATTCACAATAAACTTGTTAATATGTGATTCATTGTTCATATTAGATCTAAAACAGTAGAACGAGATTCAACAGAATTATCACAATAATGAGATTAAAAAAAAAATGCTCAGTTATTTATTTTTAATGAATAATAATCCAATTATTAAAACTACATAAATTAAATGGTAATTTATTTTAAAGGTATAAGATAATATGTGGTTGGTGCATTTAAACCATTTTTAAATATGCACACTATATCTCACTACTCTTCGCCGTAGAATCCAATAATGGTTTGAAGCATCAACTATCAAAACGCAACATTGTCAACAACACACCCTTTTTGTGCCCTTTTGTGTTTGTTTTTTACTCTCTTTCTCTCTCTCACTGTCTCTTACATTGTTCTATTGTTCTGTGAGTATCCTCGGGGTGTGTTCACAATGAACAGCATCTCATCGCTCACGTTTGATTCTCACGCGATATGCAACCCTCAACGCCCCTTTTCATCTCGTCGCTTTCATCCCTCTCGGAACCTTGTCGTATGCTCCGCTAAGCCCGTCGCGCCTCCTCCCACCAAGCTCGCCGCCGCCGACACCTCCGCCGCGCGCATCGGCTCGCTGAGCCAGGTCTCCGGCGTGCTGGGTTGCCAGTGGGGTGATGAGGGCAAGGGTAAGCTCGTCGACGTCTTGGCCCAACACTTCGAAATCGTTGCTCGCTGCCAGGTACTGCGCAAGTTCTTTTCTTTTTCCCCTTTCTCGTCTTTTCCCCTAGTCGCGGATCGAGGGTTGTCAGGAAACTCGATGGAATTAGTGGGTTGTTGTGGAAGTGTTGTGTTAGGGTTCATTTGTCTGTCTACCAGTGCCTTTGTTTAAGGTTTTTGATGCTTGGATTCATATTTTTTTTTTTGTAATAATTTATTATAAGAAGTACACTGAATTGAATCTTGAATTAGTTGTGCCGTCTATTTGTCCCTGAATTTACAGTGATGTCATTTTCGTTTCTCAAATTATTAAATAATGTTTATTTTGGTTCTTCGTTGTTACCAAAGGACAGTGGCTTTTGACTTTTGAGTCCCTGAAATTACAAAAAGTAAGAATTCAAGAGGGAAAGGTTTAGTAATATGCTGTCTGATACACTCTTTCGAACATCTTTTCTACTGGTGGTTGGAATTTATTTGAAGTCATAAATTTTTTAGTCTGGTTTCTTATTTAATGAGTACTGTACATGGTTTTGTAGCTTCAATCAAATTTTAACCTAGAGAATCTGTTTTTCTTTTTTTTTTTTCTTTTTTGCTTAAATTGATTGATGTCTGGTAATTTCAGGAACTATAATGGCATTTCTGCAGTTCCAGATTTCGATACTATTAAATTTAGGGATTATTTTGTTGTATTGAGACTGGCTTCGCTTGGTGTTGGTTTGTTTTTTGAGTTGTTGCTTTGCACTGATAATTTGTGGCTATTAACGTATTTCTCAGGGTGGAGCTAATGCTGGACATACTATCTACAATGCAGAAGGGAAAAAGTTTGCGCTTCATCTTGTTCCTTCTGGTATTCTCAACGAGGATACTCTGTGTGTTATTGGGAATGGGGTTGTAGTGCACCTGCCGGGGTTGTTTAAAGAGATTGATGGTCTTGAGTCAAGTGGGGTCTCTTGCCAGGGAAGGATATTGATATCTGATCGTGCTCACCTGTTGTTTGATTTCCACCAAGTAGTGGATGGATTGAGGGAAGCCGAGCTTGCTAAATCTTTCATCGGCACCACCAAGAGAGGCATTGGACCCTGCTACTCCAGCAAGGTTAACCGCAATGGCATCCGAGTGGGCGATTTGAGGCACATGGATACTTTGCCCCAGAAGCTTGATGTTATATTGTCAGATGCAGCATTGAGGTTCAAAGATTTCCACTATGGTCCGGACGTGCTAAGGGAAGAAGTTGAAAAATACAAGAGATATGCTGAGAGGTTGGAACCATTTATTGCTGATACTGTGCATGTCATGAATGAGGCCATAACACAGAAGAGGAAGATTTTGGTTGAAGGAGGACAAGCTACCATGTTGGACATTGATTTTGGAACTTATCCTTTTGTTACATCTTCTAGCCCTTCAGCAGGTGGGATATGCACTGGTCTTGGTATTGCTCCAAGGGTGATTGGTGATTTAATAGGAGTGGTACGTGGATATTTATCTGTTTTTATTGTTCATTAGAGTATTTATCTGTTTGTCGAACTTGTCTTTGCTTTTGCTTCTTATAACATCAAACATCAGCTCAGGAACCTCAAGTTATTTCTGTTTTTTTGTGTTAAAGAATATAAATGCCAACAAATTAAGCTTATAGAGGTAGAATGGTTGATTAATTTTATTTTGGCTGTGCAGGTGAAGGCATACACTACAAGAGTTGGTTCTGGACCTTTTCCTACTGAAATTCTGGGTTCAGGGGGTGATCTTCTCAGATTTGCTGGGCAGGAGTTTGGCACAACCACTGGCCGTCCTCGGCGGTGTGGCTGGCTTGATATAGTAGCCTTGAAATACTCATGTCAGATCAATGGTTTTTCATCGTTGAATCTTACCAAGCTGGATGTTTTATCAGATCTTGAAGAAATTCAGTTGGGTATCTCTTACAAACTTGATGATGGCACCTTAATCAAATCATTTCCCTCTGACCTCCGTCTTCTTGAGCAATTGAAGGTAACTTTTTTCCATCTTTCTCATCCACCCCATTATTCTTCTGGATCACCAACTAAAATGCTTTGATTTGATACATTCTAACATAAACCAGAACGTGAAGGAACAGGTTTTTCAAGGAAGGTAAAGGTCCTTAATTACTTGGGTGTTTGTTTATGTTTCTTTTTTTTTATGTTGTAGGTGGAATATGAAGTACTCCCAGGATGGAAGTCTGATATTTCTTCCATAAGAAACTACTCCGACCTTCCAAAAACTGCACGGCAATACGTGGAAAGGGTAGAAGAACTTGTGGGGGTCCCTATTCACTACATTGGTGTTGGACCTGGACGTGATGCCCTCATATACAAATGATTTTTCATGTTGAATTTGCACGCCTCTGTAGGTAAAGTTGAGGCTTTTTGCGGTAGAGGTGCCAATTCCCGCTAACATTTGATGAGTTTTGGGATGAAAACACATTCGTGGTGACGAGTGAGGATCACCTGCATGATGTAATATGGTGCTAGCCGTTGTGAATGGCATTTTGGGTTCAAATAGAAATTTGATTCAGGGCATTTCACCGTCTAATTTTGCAATACTTGTCGCAATGATGAGTGTGAATTAGATGTCTGGTGATAACATGTGTCCCCTTATTGTGTTACTCATGTGGTAGAAAATAAATGTTGTACTTGTAGCCACCCAAAAGTTTTCTGCTTTCAAGTAACTATCAACAATGTTGCATCATGGTTTTGTTGCTCCTTGCAATCTTTATTATTCTCTCTTATCATTTGCCATCAATTTCACATGGTTTGATGTTTGGGGTTCACATTTCTTTGTGGCTTGAGTTCTTAAGGAATAATTTTTTCTACAAGGGTACATCATAGAGGAAAATAAGAGGAAAACATTATATGCCAAATCCTAACCCGTTATTACTTTATTGAATTTTAAAATCTCGATCAAATTGGATGAAAGGTTTAGTATGATAATATTTTGGAAAAGATAAGTGAAAATATAAAAGCGATCTATTCCTATGGAGTACAGAGAAGAATTTGTTTGAGTTTTAGTTGGAAAATTAAGTCGAGTTAAATTTAGTTGGAGTTGAAAATTTATTTTTGTAGATTTAAGATAATTAGGGTTTGACGTTAATTTTTCTTCCAACTAGATCTAAATGAAAGTGTAAAAGATATTGATACATTATTTAATAAAAATTAAAATTATTTTAAGTATTTAAACTGAAATCCAAATCTACCTTTGATATTAAAAAGTGGTTTACATTATTTAATAAAAATTAAAAATTATTTTGAGTATTTTAATTTGAAATCCAAATCTACCTTTGATATTAAAAAGTAGTTTGAGTAGCAGTTGGGAATATATCCCAAATAATTAAAAAAAGGGAAGGATATCATGTGGTAAAGAAAAAAAGAGTATTGGAGGCTAAGAATTAAAGTATGATGGCATTGCTGTCCTTTAAGATAAATAATTTATCATAAATTATACCCATCTATCTGTGGAATTTTTGTTTTATTCAGAAAAGAAAGGGTGCTAAGGGCTAATCTACCCTTTCCAAATTTCAAGTAGGCGTCGTGGAATGCCCAAAATTTTTCACCAGAAAAAAAAAATCAAATAATTATTTATCAAATTATTACTAATTAAAGTTTATTGAATAAATTTTAAATAGTTAGATTAAAATTTAATAAAAAATATTTTTATTATTATTACTATAAGAAAAACATTGCAATGATAATTAACATTAAGTATTCATTTAAAGTGTTAAAGTTAAATTTGTTTTGTTAAAAATATTTTTATAAATTATTAATCATAATAGAATTTTAAATATTGTTAGATTAAAAGTAATATTTATAGTTTAGTCGGTTGCATAAATGTAAAAGTAATAAAAAATATTTAAAAATATAATCGATTATATTATTATGATTTATTATTATTTTTCTTCACCCGTTAATCAAATCTTGTTATCGTTTTCCTCGTCATTTATATTTGGTTTTGCACATTTTCATTTTCTCCTTTAATCGGTGTAAACTGTGAACCTGTAGATACAAGCAGAGCAACATAGAGATATTTTGGAGGCATTAATATGTCACCATCTGATAAAGAAATACATTGGTGCATAATGGAAGCATTAGAATTAGAATATTTGGTAGTCGTACAGGTTCAAGCAGCAATTGCGTGTCAAATGAATATTTTAATGAATTTCACGACAAGTTGTATGGTACTAAAGTTTCCATTTTCTCTATCTGTTTTGTATCTGCAACTCATATACAGCATCAATGGAGAGTAGAGTCAGTAGTAAGAAAGCATCACCTCCATCTTCGCAGCAATTCATCTCTGTTACCACCCCTCTGCTTGATTTGGAAAAGGTATGCCCTTTAATCTCTCGCCTTTACTTATTTTTCATGTTTGTTACTGTTACTGTTTGGTGCCAAATGGGTTTGATTTAATCATATTATTCTAATTGTATTCATTTTTCTTACTTTTTTATTATGGAACACTTTCCGGAGACATTGCATGTAAATAACAGATTTAGAAGCAGTTTTATGCCATCTAATTGCAATTTGTAAGTATCGAAGGGGGTAAGAGTGACAAAAGATCATAGTTAGGGAAGAGTGGTTTATGGGATTTTGTTGTTCTCATTTGTTTTGTTTTTGGGAAAGGAAACTGGGGAATCAAGCATAGGAGTGTTTCACGAGAGGGAGACAGAGGATGCTGAGAAATATGAATTGGAAGTTGATGACTCTCCCATTGAGCAAGTGAGGCTAACAGTTCCAATCACCGATGACCCTACTCAGCCAGCACTAACATTTAGGACATGGATTCTGGGGTTGGTATCATGTGTGCTTCTTGCCTTTGTGAACCAATTTTTTAGCTACAGAACCAACCCTTTACAAATATCTTCAGTCTCAGCACAGATTGCTACACTCCCACTTGGCAAACTGATGGCTGCAACTCTTCGGACTAAACCAATTCGAGTGCCATTCACGAAATGGTCATTTTCAATGAATCCGGGGCCATTCACTTTGAAGGAGCATGTGCTTATCACCATCTTTGCTACATCTGGATCTAGTGGTGTTGATGCAATCAGCATCATCACAATTGTTAAGGCTTTCTATCACAGGAGCATCCATCCAGTAGCAGCTTATTTGTTAGTAATGTCAACCCAAATGCTTGGGTATGGATGGGCTGGGATTTTTAGAAGATTCTTAGTTGACTCCCCATTTATGTGGTGGCCTCAAAACCTTGTGCAGGTGTCTCTATTCAAGGCATTTCATGAAAAAGAAAAAAGGCCTAAAGGAGGATACACTAGGATACAATTCTTTTTCCTAGTCTTTGTAGCGAGCTTTGCCTATTACACTCTTCCAGGGTACCTTTTCCAAGCAATATCAACCATCTCCTTTGTTTGCTTGATTTGGAATGATTCCATCACGGCCCAACAAATTGGTTCAGGCATGAATGGAATTGGCATAGGCTCATTTGGCCTCGATTGGAACACTGTTGCAGCCTTCTTAGGTAGTCCTTTAGCTGTACCTGGCTTTGCCATCATCAACATGTTAATAGGATTTATGCTGGATATGTATGTTCTGATTCCCCTTGCCTATTGGACCAATTTATATGATGCCAAAAAGTTCCCCCTCATTAGTTCTCACACGTTTGACGCAACTGGTGCAACATATAATGTTACTCGTGTTCTAAATCCCAGAACTTTTGACATTGATTTGGATAGTTATAACAATTACAGCAAGATCTATCTTAGTATAACATTTGCATTTGAGTATGGATTAAGCTTTGCAATTTTGACTGCCACTATTTCCCACGTTGTCCTCTTCCATGGAGAGATGATTTTTCAGACATGGAGGAAGACAACAAGAGCACCAAAGGAACAACTTGCAGATGTCCATACAAGAATTATGAAGAAAAACTATGAACAAGTCCCTGAATGGTGGTTTGCCACTATTTTGACCCTTATGGTTGTTGTGGCTCTGGTTGCTTGTGAGTGTTTTGGGAAGCAACTCCAACTGCCATGGTGGGGAATTTTACTTTCTCTAACAATTGCATTAGTCTTCACCTTGCCAATTGGGGTTATTGTAGCTACAACAAACATAAAAACAGGACTCAACGTGATTTCAGAGTTAATAATTGGATTCATTTACCCAGGAAAACCCCTTGCTAATGTAGTCTTCAAGATTTATGGACATGACAGCATGGTACAGGCAGTTTCGTTTCTTAGTGACTTCAAATTAGGCCACTACATGAAAATTCCTCCTAAATCTATGTTCATTGTTCAGCTTGTAGGCACAGTTGTTGCTTCAACTGTCTACTTTGCCACATCTTGGTGGCTTCTAACATCTATTGAAAACATTTGTGATGAATCATTGTTGCCAAAGGGTAGTCCATGGACATGCCCTGGTGACGATGTGTTCTATAATGCTTCAATCATATGGGGAGTTGTAGGACCACAGAGAATGTTTGCCAAGGATGGTGTTTACCCAGGGATGAATTGGTTTTTCCTTATTGGTCTACTTGCTCCCATTCCAGTGTGGTTGCTTTCTCGTAAATTCCCCAACCACAAGTGGATTGGACTCATCAACATTCCCATTATCGCTGCAGGTGCATCCAACATTCCACCAGCCAGATCAGTGAATTATATTACATGGGGTATTGTTGGAATCTTCTTCAATTTCTATGTTTATAGAAAGTTTAAGGCATGGTGGGTCCGGCATACTTACATTCTTTCAGCTGCTTTGGATGCTGGAGTTGCTTTCATGAGTGTGATCCTTTATTTCACCCTTCAATCTAATGGTATTTTTGGTCCAGCCTGGTGGGGTCTTGATGCAGACCACTGTCCTTTGGCCAAATGCCCCACAGCTCCAGGTGTATATGCTGAGGGATGTCCTATTCTTTGATTTGCACATTTGTATGCAAATATGATATTCTTTTGGTGAATGCAAGGTGTGATTTTGGACCTTAAATGTACCTGAAGTGTAAATATTCAAATTCTATCTCTGCTGATTGTAAAGTATAATAGAATATTGAACAAGAAATTCAACTTAAGATCAGAACAAGCAAGAAAGATTTTTTAAACGAACTAAGAATCTGTTTTACTTTTATTTCTCTGTGTTAAAGCTATCAGTGTATCTTATTTCATTCTCGCATGCCTCAGGATGCAAGTGGAAACTATAACTATTGATTTTAGAGTTTTATGATGAAGATGAATTTGTAGTGATTAGTAAGGATGACTACTTACTATGTTGTTATCCATCATCAGTGATACTTTTGGCTTCTACAGAAATTTGATTAAGGATATTATTATTAGACATTGCATTGCAGTTTTGATGATCTTTCAATATTATGAGAAAATATGAACTTGTCAATTGGCTAATTCAGAAACGAAAATATATATTTCTAATTGTGCACTTTATCGGGATACATATTTTCACTTATGGAGTGTGATAAACACTTTCATATTGCTAATATACTTTTGAGAATGTACAATTTAAAACATATTTTCACTTATGGGTTGACCAATCCTGATATATGTTTGGCTTTCAAATAATGTAATCTATGAGAAATAATGTTTTACTTTCGGATTACATGTTTCAAAAAGTAGTAAATTTTGTTTTGACAAGAATGATGTTTATGCTTTGTGGAGGTAACATTTAAAATTGTCTATTAAAATTGTGTGATAAACCGCTTAACAATCCTATATAATGAAGTGTGAAATTACCTTGTGGATAGTAATCATGATCTAACAAATAGGTTAGTAAGTTATTTATATTTTGATAGATTAAAAATTAAAGAGCAACCAATGTTTACTAAAATTAAAATTAATAGAATGCCCAAACTATAAAGTATGCAAAATATGGTATATGTATATTGAAGATCTTTAAGATGATCAAGAATTAAAATGTCGTTGACAATGTTGTGAGAACATGTAAATTCACTATAATATGTTTGATGAGACTTTAGGAATCGTGACAAATCTCTTCTACAAAATAAGTTCTTCCATATTTTACGTTTTTTGAGTTGATAAATATTATCTTTTGTCGTAACTACACATGTTCAAAGCAAAATAAAATAATGCGATATAAGATAAAAGTAAAAATATGGAAATAAGAATCTTTTATTTAAAAGATTCAAGTTTCTTTATTAGACCGATCATATATTGTTAAACACATTTGTCAAATTTGAAAAATAACTTAAACAGATTTTATTATTTTAAAAAAATTTACTATTTAAAATAATATGTCAAATTATTATTTTATAATATTCTTAGGAAATACTTGAATAAATTTGTTTTTTTATAAATTAGAAAAGAAAAATATAAAAATAAATTTTTTTATCAGTTAAAATTAATTTATTTGTAAACTAAAATTAAAAGTTTGAAAGAGTTATATGAGAGAAATTTTACAAAAATTAATTTGTATATAAACTAAATATAATTTATGTATAAATTAATTTTAATTTTTGAATAACTTATTCTATTTTTCCTTTTTATTTTTGTCTTTTAAAATTATTTACAAGAAAATGATTCATTCCTCTTTTAATAAGGTAATTAGTTTCTTTAACAAATATTAAGATCTATTTTACCGTTTTATAATTTATTATTTGATATTTTTATATATGTACAACAAAGTATAGTAAGATCGTTGTTAATTGCAAGCGAAAGTAATTGATTCTCCAACTTAAGTTGCCTTCAAAACCTTATATGGTTATTATTAGAGTGGGTATTGAGTTTGGAGTTGATAATAGGGAAAAACTCTTGTGATTTAATTTATAAGAGTAAAAGGAAAATTAGTAAAAATCAAAGCCAAATTAAAAAAAGGCAAAATAACTTCAGCTTAAAATAATTTATTTCCATATTAACTATATGATAGTATTTCAATTTTTTCTTCTTCCAAATATTCCAACCAAATTAAGATATTAGCAAATGTTAATACGAAAATTGGATGTGTAAGGTACTGCGAATGCTAACCGCATTACAGTAACGTTTGGGTGCAGCGGCGAGAGTGAGCATGGCAACTGCGGGGAGTAAGAAGGCTCTATCATTGCAGCAATTCATCTCTGTTACCGCTCCTCTTCTTGATTTGGAAAAGGTTCCCACTATTCTATTCTATTATCATTGCGATAGCTTAATGTTTTCGGATTACAACCATGAAACCGATCGTAACTTTCAAGTTATTTTATCTTTGGCTTAGGAAGCTGAGATTTCAAGCTCAATTGCTACCGGCGCGTCCAGGAATTTGGACACCGCTCAAAAGAGGGGCTCCACAATCCTCAACTTGAAGTGCATCGATGTCCAGGTTACCTCTTCTTCCACTTCGTCTCTATAAGTCCTCATTTTTTTTTTTGAACTGAGTGTAATTTCTTGGAGTTCGCAAACATATTTGAGGAAGTTCAATTTTTTTTATGTTTATCTTGTTTCATTTCTGTTGAGATAAGAGTATCAAGAAATGGAATTAGCTAAGTTTACAATTGATTTTTCTTGTTTTCATGTGTTTTTAAGTAAGTGGAGTTGATTTTCTATTATTTTTGTGTTTTCTTGTTTATTCCGAAAATAGACTGGGCTTATGGGGAAGTCTCTGATCGAGTTCCAGTCTACAAAAGGAGATGTTCTTCCCGCACATAAGGTAAAATGTTTCCTTTCTATTATCTGTTCACTATCAAACTGGTTATGCTGGTTTATTCAAATTTAAATTTATGCTTTTTAGTATTTTCTTGTGTGAATGAGCCTACTTTTATTGTGTTTTATGCATTTCTATCCCTCTTCTTTTTCTTTTTCTTTTTCAGTAAAAGTTACTTGCCCGAAACGTCTTGTATCACATGATTTTTTTTTTTTTCAATTTATATTGTATCACGTTCAGGAGTTAATGTAGTTTTCTTTTTTGCAGTTTGGTACTCATGATGTTGTTGTTTTAAAACTCAACAAGGCTGATTTAGGTTCTCCTGCTCTTGGACAAGGTGTTGTTTACAGATTAAAGGTATCCAATTGATTCAATTAGTGAAAAGAAAAGAATGCACACGATGTTGGTTAAGATGGTCCCACATTTGGATATTACTCTGTTTTGATACAATTACTAACAGGACTCGTCAATAACTGTTGCTTTTGATGATATACCGGAAGACGGTTTGAACAGTCCCCTAAGGCTGGAAAAAGTAGCAAATGAGGTATGCAGTTCTATTATAAATAATTCAATGACTACTATGAGATTTCATGAATTTTACCTGAAGATAATTCTGGATTTGAATAAAATACAGATGAGGACCCTAATATGCAGCTGTTGCTCTCCCTTTGCTCAGTTAGCTGTTTTTTCTTACACAATGTTAACATGTTTCTAGGCATCTTTATCTTTATTTGGGTAAAATGTGTTTTGTATCCCTGTAATTTTTTTGAAATATATTAAATACTTTTACCAATTTTTTTTGTCTCTAAAATTTGAACATTTTTTAGGTCCTTGTTAGTAATGATAAACGGAAAACTGATATGATGACAGTTTTAACAGGTGAATCTTACAATTAAAGTGATTTTGGTTAAATGTATAACTACACTTTGTCGATATCAAGACCATTTCATCTGTCCTTGTTACTAAGTAAGAACCTAAAAAATATGTTTAACTTTTAGAGGGACCAACAAAAAATGCATAATTTTTTTGGAGGACACGTTTAGTTTTACATAATTTTATAGCGATGCAAAACATATTTTACTTTCTATTTTTTTATCAATTTCTGGTTCCTAGGTTCTTACGTGCTGTAAATATCTATTGCTCATGTAGGTGACATATCGCAGGATGAAAGACGCATTGATACAGTTGAGTAAAGGAGTGCACAAGGGTCCTGCCTCTGATCTGATTCCTGTCTTGTTTGGGGAGAGGCAACCTACAGTTTCCAAGAAAGATATATCCTTTACTCCCTATAATAGAAATCTTGATCAGTCTCAGGTGTGCAACCTAGTTTCTTGACCGGCCACTTTATTTTTCATTTCTTATAATCTTTACAAAATAGTTTTATACCTTAGGTAGGCGATTTTCGTTCAATGTGTCATTTCATCTAAGGTTGCTTCTACCTTTATAATTAACATGGATATTTCTATAACTTTTTTGGGTACAAAAAACATATTTCAGTGTTTGTTACGCTATTTTATTCTTATTGGTGTCATTAGGTCCTTTACTTTAGGGAATAAAAGAATGTGATTGAGGCTCCTAGCAAAACTTTTTTTGAATTTAGAAAATAAAGAACTATATTTTTTTAGTAACATTCGGAAAGTGTTGAATGCTTACACTACGGATATTTACCTCATTAATCACTTGAGCGCTCGACAATTTTAGATATTTTTTCTTCGAGCATTCTAAAGTCATGATCTCTAAAAAAACATTTTATAATAATTATTTTTGCATTTCAGCACCCTTCTGAAGTTTTTAATTTTTTTATTATTTTTAAGGACTTAACTGGATTGCTTTAAATCCTACAAGAAAGATCTCATGAGTTATAAGAATGCAACCGTAGAGTTCTATTTGTGTCTAATCATTACTGAAAGAACATCACAATATTGACCTGAAGTTACATGAATATTATTAATTACCACCATATAATAAGCTGGAATATTTAGATTTATAGGACATGCTCTATTATAATGTAAGCGGCAGAGCTTTGTTGTGGTTCTTTATTATTGATTTTAGTATATCAATTTACCTCACCTAGTGGGATGAGGCTTTTCTTGTTATTAGGATATCAACTAATCAATGCAAAATATATCTGTTATGTATTTATGTTTTATCATGAAAGAAAGAAGCAGTTTTAAAAGCTCTATCGTCAAAGAATGTGTTCTTGCTGCATGGACCACCTGGAACGGGAAAAACTACAACAGTTGTAGAAATTATATTACAAGAAGTAAAACGTGGATCTAAGATTCTTGCTTGTGCAGCCTCCAATATTGCTGTTGACAACATTGTAGAGCGGCTAGTTCCACATAGGTATACTTATCTTATTATCTCTTTGGCCTGAAATAATTAACTTCTTTAAGTGGTTTTACTTGGTTTGGTGTGATGTGACTAGTATAGTAACTTTAGCATCTGACAATATAGATAAACAATGTCTTCTATTGTGGAACATTTCTCCACAAAACCAGTAAGTTTAGAAGAAGAAGAATATGCTCTTCAAAATTCTCCCCTTTGAGAAAGTAATAATGTCTTGTAAAGTTTATTAATTTGGATACATTTTGTTGTGCTTCTGTTCTTATTTATTTTTTGTTCTTTTTCCCCATTCTGTGGTGAGATGTGTTCTTTCTGCATGGTTTGATTTCTTCAAAATGTGTAAAATGATGTTTTGATACTTGATACACATTCATGATCTGTGATTTTTGTGCTAGAGTTAAGCTGGTGAGACTGGGTCATCCTGCACGCTTATTGCCTCAAGTACTGGACAGTGCGCTGGATGCTCAGGTACATTTTGACAAGTTATTTGAACGTTAACATTTGATATCTGCCTTGGTTATTTTATCCATATTTTCATACTATTCGCTAAAACATAGGTAAAGCAGTAATCTGAATAGAGCTCTGCATTATCTCTAGAGATCCATTGTAGGAACCCCCCCGTTAAAAATCATGGACCAATTACGAAGTAAACTACTCTGTCCAACACAATAAATATAAGGGGGAAAGCTGGTTAAATTTTGTCATTGTATTCTATTCACAACTGCCAAATTCGATTCAACCAAATCACAATGCCAAAGAACATTGCATTCCTCACGACACAGCCCTTTAAAATGAGAAGAAAAACTTTTACCCAGTGATTCTGGACAGATAGATCGCTCAGATATTCTGTTATTCCCCCTCCTCTTGTGGGTTCTTTAATGATGGATTAAGTTAATCAGTATTCTTTGGCATTCTTCAATTACACTGTTTTATGTCATTGTTTTTACCCATTCCATATTGAATTTCTCTGATATTAGGTACTACGAGGAGATAATAGTGGTCTTGCAAATGACATTCGGAAAGAAATGAAGGTGAGTTTTAGAACAAAAGTTACAGATCTGCATCTTAATTTTCATTGTGATTTTATTACCATTTATCAACATTATTTAATTCATCCAGCTGATGATTCTGGTACTGATACTTCAGATAATATCATTGATTTGAGCATTAACTTCATGTTAGCTTAATTAGATATAAATATGATTATGCAATATTACCTTTTACATGATATAACCTATTTTTTCAGGCATTGAATGGAAAACTTCTGAAAACCAAAGACAGAAATACAAGAAAGGACATACAAAGGGAACTTAGGACTCTATCCAAAGAAGAACGTAAAAGGCAGCAGCTTGCTGTAACAGATGTACTTAAAAGTGCAGATGTAATATTAACTACTTTGATTGGGGCTTTCTCTAAGAAACTAGACAGCACTTCATTTGATTTAGTGATTATTGACGAAGCTGCTCAAGCACTTGAGATAGCATGCTGGATACCTCTGCTGAAGGTAGTGTGTAAAGAGTACCCGCTACATTCAATGTTATTCACTACACTAATCCATTTGGAATTCTGACTTCTTTTTATCTTCTGATTACATACACAAGCCATGTTTTATTGGTTTTTGAACACTTCATATTATCACCATTATGGTTGGTGGGAGGAGGGAAAATAGAGAAGTGATATTCCATAACAAATATATTTAAAATAAAGCATGGTTGGTAAATTTTTAGACAATAAAATCTCCCGAAATCAGAATTTGAAAACTAAATATTTTAATTTTTTGTTGCACAAGTGCTGCTAATGATCCTGAGAACTGATTTTGATGATGATGATTAGAGAAATAGTGTTTTCTAACAGTATCCTTCATTTCTCCTACAATATCCTAGTGTTCTGGACTCCATACGGCAGGGTGTATTACAGACCCGACTCAAATATCAAATTGAACTGAAATTAAAAAGTTTTTAAAGGGTAGTTGAATACCAAAATGTACTGTCTTTTACAAAAGATAAGTTGCTCTGGACTGGCCAAACTAAAAGCTTGATACTACACCTGGGTTTGATTCTGTATTAAAATATGTAGCTTTCTGATCATTACATTATTATTTTTTTTATTCTAATGAATTAAATGAAGAGTTCATTGTTTTAGGGTTCAAGATGTATACTTGCAGGGGACCATCTTCAACTTCCTCCAACCATTCAAAGTGTTGAAGCTGAGAAGAAAGGCTTAGGAAGAACTCTCTTTGAACGACTTGCAGAAACGTATGGAGATGAAATCACATCAATGCTTACTGTGCAGTACCGTATGCATGAACTTATCATGGATTGGTCTTCTAAAGAGCTTTACAACAGTAAGGTGCTCCTACATTTTAAAACTTGTTTTCCTATTGCATCAGTTTAAAGCTATCTTTTATATGCCACTACATAGCATAAATTATCAATCATGAACCGAAATAATATTGTATGTTAGGGGAAGGGGGTAAACAATTTATTTGATCATCCTGTATGACATTACGTGTTAACAGATCAAGGCTCATCCAAGTGTTAGTGCACATATGTTATTTGATCTTGACGGTGTGAAGCGGACATCTTCAACTGAACCAACCCTTCTTCTAGTAGACACAGCTGGGTATGTTGGATTATGTCCTTGTTGACATTCTATCTTCTCATAACTGCTTGATTAGGAGGGACATGTGGAATGAAGTCATGGCTTTCTCTTATGAAAATTTATATACCATCATTTTGTTTATAGTGGTTGTGTTTTGATAATCTGCATTCAGTCATTAGTATTCTGGTTTCTTCTATCTAATAAAGCAATTAACATTCGACCAAACTGTTAGGAGGAGGCTTAAGAGGAAGAAGTCATTATATTTTGTATGAAGCAAATGTAGATTGTTTAATAACCATAGGAGTTAGTTTTCAAACAGAATGTAATCGAACTGCTTATATTGATGAGATTCAGATGTGATATGGAAGAAAAGAAAGATGAAGAAGATAGCACCTTTAATGAATGTGAAGCTGAAGTTACTGTGGCTCATGCGAAGAGACTAGTGCAAAGTGGGGTGCTTCCTTCTGATATAGGAATTATTACCCCATATGCTGCCCAGGTATGAACTTGTTCTATGTGGAATTTGGGTCCTCTAAATTGAAGAATGCACTTTACATTAGTAACCATTTATTACAAAATGAATGGTTCAGATTGTAATTTATCTAATGTTTTTTTCATATAAACAATTGTTAGTGAGTGTACTTTGTTCTCTAAAGTTCACCTTCTCACTTTAAACGAGTCAAATCCTTCGATGTGAACCTTTGCTGTAAATGTTGTGCACCTGGCTTCATATTCTAGTCGTTTTACGAGAATGAAATATAGTAATGTTCTTCCTAACTCTAGGCAACTAGTATGGCAGGTTGTTTTGCTCAAGATGTTGAAAAATAAGGAGGACAAGTTGAAGGATGTTGAAATCTCAACAGTTGATGGTTTCCAAGGAAGGGAGAAGGAAGCCATTATTATATCAATGGTTCGATCAAATTCAAAAAAAGAGGTATTTCTAACAAGTCTGCTAATTTCATTTTCTTCGTATATGTTCTGTGGCAGATTTTGGTAGATGAGTGAAGAATAAGAGAGACTTGAAATATATGTTTCAGGTTGGCTTTCTAAGTGATCGCCGGCGAATGAATGTCGCTGTGACACGGTCTAGAAGGCAATGCTGTCTTGTCTGTGACACAGAGACAGTCAGTGGTGATGGATTTCTAAAGCGATTGATTGAGTATTTTGAGGAGCATGGTGAATATTTGAGTGCATCTGAGTACCAGAATGAGTAGACCAGACTCCCAAGATTAAGACATCTATCGTTGCACTCGTGCTTATTTTGGTGATGTTGTGAACGTTAGTCAAATCTTTCCTAATGTATTTGGAAAGGAAAGCCGTTGAGGAACCAGTTCATCATCGAGTAATGTTATTACTCTTTTTTATTAAGAAACTGTATTATTTCTTTTTGAATCATGCGGGTATATGTTTGAGCCTTGTCTATCCTTATAATCATTTAATATTTTTAACTTAAAAATAAACTTTACTAAAATTTTATTGTCAGGAGAATAGATCGCATGGTTTTTAGCCTCACAAAGAAGATTGCAAGGAGACCATTAAAGATATTAGAAAACATTATGAAATGGGATATCAATCGAATTTGGTTTTTTACTAAATCCAATAATAACTAGATCATTATTATTATTGTTATTTTTGGTTTTATTATTTTTATTGTTACTATCATTCCTGTTATTCTTCTTGTATTATATTATATGAATGAGACATGGCCTTGTTTTTTGGCGGGAGGGGTAAGACAAGTAGTTTGTTTTGCAAGGTCAATATTTTGATTAACAGGAATTATTTATAAGCTGGCCAGTGTGTAGCAAGCAGGGATAATAGTGCTATTTTTTTGGGAAAGGTCTTGTTATCAATTTTTGTCGGTCTCCTCCCATACCATTTCTATACAGTGGACCTTTATGGCAGAGCAGGGGCAACCTCAGGAGCTAAAGTACTACATTTTTTTAGCAGAATCCTCCCATACCATTTATATGCAATTTTTCTTTTTTTTGTGTAGTCTCTCCATTTGGTTAACTTAGTTTCTGTTGCTAACCCATTCAATAAAGGGGGTTTCAGCATTCTGCGCATTATTAAAGTACAATTTTTCTTTTAGCAGAATCCTCCCATACCATTTATACGAAAGAATGTCACTATGTTTTTATAGGATACTTTTTTTTAAACATTAGCATATTATGCGTAGTCAAATGCAATCTTTGCACTAGTGATGGTTAAAAAAGAAAATCTAAATGAGGAAAGTAATGTCTTAATTTATAAGTACTTGTTTAGTCAAACTTAGGGTTGTGGATCAACTCGCTTGTTAGCCCATGACAACCATTTTGTACTCGAGCCTCTTATTAGGGTTATTAATATTTTACTTTAACTTAGTCAATTGCTTCCTTGACCAATATATTTTAAAATCATCATATTGCCTTTGTATGTTTTATTAGAAGTTGAGGGTTGCACCACACTTGTCCATGATTTAACAATTTAGATAGTTGTTGGTCATTGATGTTGGAGTATGGTTGTAAAAGGGTTCATGATATTGTGTAAGTAAATAAACTTTAATTTTTGGTGTTTGAATTCCCAAGAAATATTTGATGTAGATGGCCAATCCTGTGCTTCAAAATTTCTTCCTAAATTTGCTTGTGTTATCCGAAAAGGTCATTTTAGAATTGTATTAAGTACAAATTTTCGAAGCAACGTGTAGGAGTGTTCTGGAATGGAAAATGAGGAATGAAGCTCAGCCTTGGTCAACAGGTCTTGAAAAAAATTCTGAAACACTCCAAATTTTGTAAAAGTACTTGCAAAATAGGTATTCCAGAATTGCTGAGTGATGGTTATGAATTACGTGTTTTAGAATCAGTATTGAGCAAGGTATTTGAATGGTAGAAAACACTTTCCAAATTATTACATGAAAAAAGTTCTGAATTACCTATTGTAGAAGGCATAAATATGTTTATCTATGTTTGTGACACGTCAAAGAAAGTCCAGACAATTGCAATGGATGAGGAATACTAGAGTAAGTTATCATGTGAAGTGGATATTGTTAAGAAGCAGAAGAGAAGTAGAGCAAGGAAACTAGGAAATTCAGGACTCTTTTATTTATATATATATATATATATATATATATATATATATATATATATATATATATATATATATATATATATATTCAACTAAATAAAGATAAAAACATATCACTCCTAAAAATATTTATCAAATAATATCTATAATTATGTTCATAAATTATTAAGAAAATATCTCCTAACCAATGATAAATAATCATAATGATAATATCTAAATAGATATGTTTTATAGTATATGTGTTCTTCTTTTTTTGAATTGATCATTATGCTAATATAGATTCTACTAAGAATGGAGTAACATGATAAGATTACAAGTAGAGCTCTCAATTTGGTCTAACTCACATATTTTGGTCCAGACCTGCATGGGTTGAGACAAAAAAAGTTTATAAAATCAAAAAGTCCCTTATTGAAAAAATCAATTGGACCAAAAAGTTAACAAAAGTTTTGTGAATCAAGACTAATCCATGAACTTTCTTTCTAAAAATAAAAAATATATTATTTTTTTAAATATAATTACAATTTTAATTTTGATCGGTCTGTCCCTATCTTTAACTAAATCAGTCAGACTTGATCTTCAACTTGAACAAGTCTGTCTCTACTCCAATCTCGATAGACCCGTTTTAAATTTGGGCACGGGTTGGACTGAGAAAAACTTCAACTTCGGAATCGGTTAAATTGACACTTATTTGTAGGTGATATTCACAAAAGATGCGGTACAACACCTATATGTTTTTATGATTGTTCTTATACATTAATTAAGCTATATATATTTATGTTGTATGGAGTGTTTTATGGTTTTTTCTCTGTTGTATAACTTATTAAAGCAACACATATTTTTGGCAGATAATATTTCACTTTTAAGAAAAATAATTTACTTGATAAAGTTAAATTATTCAATTTAATTATCAAATAATAAGTTTTCTATAAAAATTAGAACACTCATTAGTTTGAAATTCGGTAAGTATAAACTCAACCGATAGTGAATTAACAACATATTAATCAAGATTTATGATTAATAACACTTCTTAACGTCCAGATAACATAAAACAATCTTTTATATTTCTAAGAACCTTTAGAAAAAATAACAATATTTCCTTTAATCTTTAAACCACAAAATTAACTCTATAATATGGTTTAAAATTGATAAATTCTATTTAAGTTAATATATAATAAAAAAACAAGAAACTCCTTTCTTTATTATTTTGTAATTGTATAAGTCATGGACTTTTTTTTTTTTATAAATATGTTTTTGGTCCTTTAACTTTTAGTGAAAATTGGAATTAATCCCTCTTGAAAATTTTGAACTAATTTAGTCTTCATATTTAGAAATGCGTGAATTTAGTCATTTAAATTAATTTTTTTAAATTTATTTGATGTTTCAAACGCTTTTCTCAACTTACATTGAAGTGAACATGCGTTAAACAATATAAACAAACTAATACTATAATGACTAAATTCATATATTTATAGAATTTAAGGACTAAATTGGTTCAAAGTTTACAGATTTTCAAGAGAGACTAATTTTAATTTTCACTAAAGGTTGAAATACCAAAATATATTTAACCCTATTTTTTTTTATTATAGTACTCATACTCTTTACAAAATTTAATGAATTCTTTATCATCCCATTCTACAATAATTTAATTAAACTCGGTAACCATTCAACGTTATTAGGTGTCTAAAATGAAATTATAATAAATGTCTTGGCAATTATTATGATAATATTACGTTTAAGGAAATTATTATAATATATTTTTTCACAAAAATTTAATGTTGATAATCAGGATGAGTTCACCTATTTCAATATTCTTAGCATTATTCATACTTTAATAAACCACGTGTATCAATCTTTATCAAATAAAGACAATCACACATATTTGATCTATTAGATAACTAATGTCTTATCTCATTAATCTTACGATAAAAGACAATTTAAATAAAATTATAAAAGACTTTTTTTCTCCTTCATTATAATCTCTAAAACAAGTCTCTAATTTTAACTAAGGACCTTATGACATTAACTGTTTTTCACAAACAAATGAAATGACAAAACACAATTTTATTAATGCAAACAAAACAGATTAGATCTTGAACCTACCTCGTATTCCTAACAGCTTCTTCTCAAGAAATTCGTGACATTCCAAATTTGATGTTTCAGATTGTTGGCTAGGGATGAGCTTCTTTTTTAATTCTGCAATCCGTAACACTCGCACTAGATGCTATACCGATTATTGAATCTGCAACTGCATTACAAATCCTTACTTTCTCAACTTGCAGAATGATGAAACTTCTTTTCTACTTGCTAGTCTACTAATCTACCTACACTTTCCTACTCTTACATGCTGCCATGAACAGGATTAGAGTGCTTAATCTGATATTCTAAGTACCCATTTGAAAAGAAAAACAAGTTACTTAGAAGTTCCAAATGGAAGTTGAGAAAGTAAAGTCATCATTTGTGCCATATGCTTCAAGCTGGGTGGATTCTAATTCCTGAAGACCTGCAATTCCATGCATCTCAATCAACGCTTCCCAGTTAACACTCGTGTCAGAAAACACTCCCAATTCATCGTTTTCATATCTCAACACAGCTTCAGGAACTGTTGAACTTTCTGTGCTATCAGCTCTTGCTGACTGTGTTTCTTCTTTAAGTATTCCCAGCTGTTGAAGAAACTCATGTAAGTCTATCTGGGGTTTCTCTTGAAGATCTCCCGGAACATCCTCGGATGATGTTTGAGAGTCTTTTGGAGTGCTTTCTGCATTGTCAGTGTTGTCTACATTCTGAGTTTCTGCCTCTGGATCATTGCATGAACTATTTGGGGAATGCCTCTCAGCTGAATTTTGGTGCTTAAGCTCTTGTAGCCTCTGATGGATTAAATGAACACTGGGTTGAGCACTAACATTGAGTAATCCACAGGAAGGGAACATAGAAATGAAGTTCTTGGAAGGGAACCATTTGAACTTTCCTGGTGTAATAGATGAAGTAGTAGACCTTGGCTGCAGGTGTGGAAGATTAAGGTATGCATCTGGTCCATAGAGTCTCCTTGCAGCTTCATCATAAGCCATGGCAGCTTCTTCAGCTGTGGAAAAAGAACCAAGCCAGAGTCTGCTTCTCTTCTTTGGCTCTCTTATCTCAGCAACCCATTTGCCCCAAGTTCTCTGTCTAACACCTCGGTACTCGCACGAGGCATTTTGTGGACCACCTTTCCCTCTGGTTGGCCCTTTCTTCCATGGCTTCAGGGGGGACTTCTTGCAAGTATCCATGGTTGATTTCAATAACTTAGATCAGTGGAAAGTGGTGCTTTGAGTATCAGTGCTTGGTGATACTTGGAACTGCATGCGAGGCGCGGATATGTAGGAGAGAGTGTGTAGGTTGGTATAAATGTCTTCACGTTTGGAGAAGTAGCAAACAAAGCCCATGTGACCGTTATTCACTGTGTATGTACTCAGTGATTGTTTCAAATCCCTTTTTCTTTCTTTTTTTACGATAAATCTTTTAGGTTTTTATGTTTTTATGTTTTTATGTTTCCCTCTCACTGCCACAACAGGTTGATGTGTATGTAGCCATGCATGGTGGTGTTAACACGTGGTGGTAGTAATTATAACTTTGTTTACCACACAAACATGACACCTTTTCTGTTGTTTTAGAAAACGAAAGATGATTAAAAACTCCACAAGGGGAATGCTGAAATCCAAGGATTTTGAATTGTCGACGTTGACAATGGCTTGCGCAGGAGAATGTCCTTGAACTATAAAATGACAATGCTATACGTCCAAGGGTTTGGTATAGCTCCGTACCAACCCAGTTGTCATGATTGTTACACAACAAAGCTCGTATTTGAGACCACAATAACCTTCTTTTTTATATATAGGTTCAAGATAGTGATGAAACCGATACAATATAAGAGTGTGAAAGAGAGAAAAAAAGGTTATTGAATGTTGTTGAGGTGGCGACTAGAATATTTCCAAGATTTTCTAACTGATACAGTGATTGTGTTGAATGAACTCTCTGACACTCTTCTTTGGATTCTATTTCTACAAACTAGCCACATAATAGTGATGAATCTGTCCTTGAGGAGAAGGGTTTTAAATAAGATCCACCTCAACAATTTGCAATTCACGAACTACATTTCACATGTTGTTCTGTCATACACACCCTGATTCTCGAGACTTTTGTTCACCTTTATCCCATGCTTGCTCTCTGTGTGCATCTCATCGTGAATTACCGCTCATGCCCCTAAAATGTTCACATATCATACCTAATCATATATAACATGGTGATGAGTGATAATTAAGCATGCCAATTCTGGAAATATTCATGTAAATGATAGCGTCTATATGCTTTCAATATATAACATTTATGACATTGTTATCCTTGAACCAGAGAGAACAGCTGGCATTACATTGGTGACAAAATGTCATAATCAATGAATGAATGTACGATAAAAAGTCCTACAAAAACAACCAAAGCCTACTTATTGTACTGATAATTTGAATATTATGTAGAAAATTATTTTGGCAAAAGGAGAGAAATAGCATTTTGTCCTTGGCTAAGGGATGGCTCGGGGATTTTGACAAGTCAAAACAAAAATCCATGTCAATGTCGGTCCTTAAACGGTAATTAACATAACAATGGCATAAATAGACCAAAAAAGTAAGAAGCAAGCTTTTGCGAATCGAATAAAAACTGAATCAATAATTTCAATTTTCTACTATAGAGTTGTGCAATGAGAATATGCATAGTATGGGCATAAAGAGTACCTCTCTGCAGGAGAGAAGAGGTATCTCGAGAGTCCCTCTATGGTGTTCATCTCAGTAGTGGTTGTCAACTTTGCTTTGTAAACCAGGAAAGTTTGGAGTGTTTGTTTTTTGAAAATTATGTTTTGACAAAGTTTTATTAACAAATTTTTGGTAAAATACACGTGATAATATTTTAATGGATGAAATAAAAGTTTGATATAAGTTGAAAAGAAAAGAAAAATATTTGGTATGTGTTAAAAAACAAACTTTGTCAAACTTTATTAAAAAAAGTTTGTCAAATAATCATAATCCTTTGTTTTTACATTGTTCTATTGCTTTTAAGTTTGTTTTTAAATGTTTTCTGCATTGTCATTCCTTCTCTGTTCTGCTAACTTATCTTAACAATAATTGTAGACCATAAATGAAGGTTGTTTTCATCAATATTATTTTGGATATCTGGGAGACGAGGAGTACTAAAATATTTGGTGCTCCTTTTTCTTTAGCTTTATCCATTGATAGAAGTGGTTTGATTGGAAATATTTATAAAGTTTATAAGGCTAATACTGTGGATGATCTCACTATTTTTAAATACATTAACATATACGACCATGAAAAAAAAAAGCTCTTATTACAGATATTCTATCATTTGGAAAGTTCCTAGTAGGGTTTGTGAAATGCATCATCAATAATATATGGAAAATTATCATTTGACAATCCTTTATAAGAAAAAATGATCCAAATAAAAGTGATATTTTGGAATGTACTTATGGATGAGTTACTTTGGTTTTGGTGGGATTTTTCAAGAAAATGTTAGGAAATTTATTAGTAATTTTCATTTTTTGTGTTGCCTTAGCTTTGGAAGCTGAGAGTAGATAGGTATAGGGATAGCAAAAATATCTGAACCCGCAGGTATCAGAAGCTAAAATCTCCGGTGGATAGTTTGTATATGTGAATATTTATTATTCGTAGGTAACGGGTATTTTAATACCCGCTTATAAACGGGTCGGGTGCGGATATCATATTACCCGTACCTACAGATACATGTTACCTGCAAAAAATTAAAATTAAAATTTAATTTATATTTTATTAAGTTAAATTTAATTAAAATTAAAATTATATTTTATTAAGTTAAATTTAATTTATACTATATTTTTTATAATTTTAATTAAATTTTATTTAAAAAATTTATAAAATATATATTTTTTAAGATATTTGTAGGTATGCAGGTATTCACGGGTACCCGTGAATTTTAAAAAGATTTGCAGATATTTCTTAAGCGGGTACCCGACGAGTAAACGGATAGGTAACGAATAATTTTTTTTTTTCAGGTCGGATTGTCAATAGGCACTATCCATGTCTGACTTGACCCGTGATTTCAGTTATAAAAAAAATTAGATTTCGGATTTCTATCAAAAAATTAAAAATGAGTGTCATTCTAATTACTGATCAATAAAAATATCTATAAAAATCGAGGAGAAGGAAAAACTTTTATTTTTTTATGGTAAAAAAG
>Ga0214543_1001291_pt1 | contig 47881 bp, 38 predicted proteins | sample CNSS2metaG_FD_160094 | JGI IMG/M metagenome (GOLD analysis project Ga0214543, IMG submission 160094) | Root nodule microbial communities from cowpea collected in UCLA plant growth center, Los Angeles, California, USA - CNSS2 | ecosystem: Host-associated > Plants > Roots > Nodule | place: USA...
TCATGAGCTTGAGAAATGAACCTTCACATCTAGATAGCATGCTATCTTAATGTCCAGTGGGAATTTTCAAAAAGCTTTCTTAAACAACTTCACCATATTCATAACTCTAAAAGAAAACAAGATAATCCTTCATCAACAACTACTCAATCACAAAATAATGCATAAAATAACACACTAAGGCATACATAGGACGCGAACCCAAGTCGTCTCACACAACTAAAGTACTCTCAACCACTTGAGCTAGTACTTTTCCACATCACCATACTAACATTAAATGCCATAAAGGCTTCCACTACCCACATTTATTAAATAATTATTAATTAATTATTTAAATTTCCCGGGTCTTACAAATGTAAATTTATTTACGCATACATTTGTAAAAGGTTTATGGTATGTTTGGATGAGACAATTCAAGAGGGTGATTAATTTATTTGGAGATTTTGATATTCTTTGTTATCAAATGTTTTGTTTGGAAAGAGAAATTAAAAAGCATTTAAAATGCATGCATTTTTTTTGAAGTATTTCAATTAGCTAAATTAGAAGAAATTCAAATACTCTAAAAAAAACTGGAATTTGAAATTCTTCTCACTCAACCTCACACTCTAGACTCAACCCCAAACGGACCCCGCAAACCCGACAACCATGACAGGTTGGGCTGTCTAGGCGATCCAAACGGATAAGACCGACCTGACGACACAAACGGATCGAGCAGGCCCAACAACCCAAATGGTTAGGCGGGCCCAACGACCCAAACGGGTCAGGCGGGCCCGATAACCCAAACGGGTCAGGCAGGCTCGACGACCCAGACAAGTCCGACAACCCAAATGGACGGGGTTGACTTGATGACACATATAGGTCGGGTGGGCTTGACAACTCAAACAAGTTGGTCAAGCCCAATAACCCACACCGCCTAGGTAGGCTCAACGACCAAGATGTGTCGGGTTGACCCAACGACACAGACGGACAGAACTGGCCTTACGACATAAACGGGTCAGGCAGGCCTGACGACCCAAACAAGACTGACGACCCAGACGAGTCGAGTGGGCTCGAAGACAGAGACAGGCTGAACCGACCTGACAACCAAGACTAGTCAGTTGATCCGATGGCCCAAGTAGGACGGGCGAGCCCGGCGACCCACACGAGTTTGGCGAGCCAGACGACCAAGAGGTGTCGGGCAGGCTTGACGACCCAAACGTGTCGGGCAGACCCAACGACTCGACCGACTCGTTGACCCGACAAGCCTGACCGACTCGTTTCCAAATTTATCATGAACTCAAAACATAATTAAGCTTAAAATAAATATTGATAAAATGAAATTTTATCTCATAAGAAATTTAATTATTTTATCCAAACGTGAAATTGAAATATAAGATATTTTAATTTTTTTATCCAGACAAGTTATTTAGAAAATGAAGGAAATTTAAATATAAATAATTCAAATACAATGTATTTCAATTTTTCAGCATGGTTGAAATGCTTCATCCAACTATAAGGTCAGGGAAAAAGAGGATTTTCCTCCTTGAACATTTCTATACACATGCTCACACAAGAAAAGCAATCAGACCAAGACCAACCACAAAACGCATATCCAAAGTGACCAATCCGCATGCAACGTAGCATCCAAACTACAGTGCTACACATAATTCAATCACACCAAACATCCAACGTAGAATCAAGAAACGTCAACCGCAAGTAAAAAGTAATTCTTTCCTATGTAAAAATTAATTCAGAAATAAATTTCATTGTAATTTTATATGTTTAAATATATTTTTGGTGTCTATAAATTTAGTGAATTTTTATTTGAATTATATAAAAAGTTTTACTTATTTTTCATCCATAAAAAATTAAACATATATTTCTCTTTGCTATTGGATACTAAGTAACAATTTATATGATTAATTGGAAGTCAAATTTAACATTAATTATTATTTGATATATAATACGACTAATTGATACCGATCAAAATTATATTTCCGTAAAATAAGTTTTATTTATTTTGAAATAAATTTTAAGGAACAAAAGTATCTAAAAAGACAAATTTATTTAAAAGATTTGGTGCGAATGAGAAAACTACAACCCAAGTATTGTGCTCATTTAATGACTAACAACCATATTTGACCATACAACCATAGGTAGCTGCAGGTTCAAAAGGAATTACAAAGAAGAATATAATATTAATATATTCCAAGGCAATAGGATGATTGACAATAAGGAGTAAAACAACATATCTAAAATGTATCCGTAATGATAATATAAAATAAAAATAATAATACTTTCTACACTTCATTATTTTAATGTTACATCTAATCATTACCAACAATATAGCCTCCTTAACTAATGTAATCTATAATGATCATAAAAATTAAATGTTAGTTAAAGATAAAAATAAGTAAGAATGTCAAGATGGGCAATTTGTATCCTCGATCAGCACTGATGATGAATTGGGCCTCAACCAGCGCTATAAGGAATTGGGTCTCAACCAGTGCTATAAGAAATTGGACTTTGCTGCAGGATCTAACTTTTCCAAAACAGCTCCTTAATGCTTTCCTAGATATGCTTTTATAGTCTCTGCTTTTGTAGATAGAAATACACATTTTTCTCTTTTGCAATAATATCAGTTTTCTTTTGTCTCTTACTGCGTCTTGCTTTCTCTCTTTCTTCTCTCCATGTGCACCAACATTCTTCACTTCCGCTTGACAATTTCTCCTCTATTAATGAGAATCATGTTTCTTAAGATGGTATCATAGCTCTTCTTTTGCACTTCTCCACAAATATAATTTGTTTCTTTAGAAGAGCTCTGCTGCACATCACTCTGTTTTCCCTTTCCTTTCTCCTTCGTTCTTTCTTCGTTTCTTTTTTTAGGGTTTCTTGTCCCTATTTTCTTTCTTTGATGGTCGTGGAGAATGATTCAAAAGTTGTTGTTGTTACTAACGATTTCAATGCTCCACATAGTTTTCTTTACTGTCATCCCAGCGAAAATCCAACAATTTCTCTCGTATCACCCGTTCTCGAATCACACAACTATCACTCATGGAGTAAATCATTTTTCACTGCCCTTAGTGCAAAGAATAAGATGGAGTTCATTGATGGAACTGCTTCGGAACCGGCAAAGATAGATCCGATCTATGGAGAAGATGTAATAATATGGTGGTATCTTGGTTGACTCACTCTATTTCACCCTCGATCAGACAAAGCATATTGTGGATGAACAAGTATGAAGAGATATGGAAAGGAAATTTACTTCATATTTCAGAATTACAACTTGAAGCATCCTCTCTCAAGCAAGGAAGTTTATCTGTTACTGAGTATTTCACAAAGATTCATGTTATTTGGGATGAACTCTATAGTTTTTGTCCAAATTTGGTTTGTAGTTGCCCTGTTAAATGTGTTTGTGGTCTCGTTAGTTCTTTTCATCAGAGGAAGATCGAAGACCATGTTATGTAGTTCTTGAGGGGTCTGAATGAACAATACGAAAACATTACTTCCATTGTTCTGATTATGGATCCAATCCCTCCCATTTCAAAGTTCTTTTCTTATGTGGTTCAACAGGAAAGGAAAATTGGCAAAAACAATTTTCTGACTGGAAATGAGGTCAAAATCAACAACACCAACATCACTTGCAGTTATTGTGAAAGGGCTGGTCACACTGAGTCAGTGTGCTATAGAAAAAAATGGCTTTCGGGGAACAATACTGACAAGAATGCCAAAAGCATCAAGAAGATTTGCTCCTTTTGTGGTCGGAATGGTCATACTGTTGATAATTTCTACAAGAAGCATGGCTTCCCTTCCCACATGGCTACAAGACAAACAATAGAGGAACCACCATGAATAATGTTGATACTACTCAAGAAACAAAGAGTGAATTGATTGCAGAGGAACAAGATTTCAAATTATCTCAACAACAATACCAGACTTTGATGAATCTCCTGAAATAGGCTAATGGTAATGGTAGTGAGAATGTCTCTACCAATCAGGTTGGTTCCATTATATCCTGTAGCATAGATAAAGGTAAAATCATGTCTCTTTGATTACTTCCAATTCTCATAATTACTAGATTATCGATTCGGGTGCCACGGATCACATATGTTGCTCTCTATCCAACTTAGTTTTCTTTGAAGAAATATCACCTATAAGTGTCAATTTATCTGATGGAAGTAAGGTTCAAGCCACCCATTTGGGTACCGTAAGAATTTTTGAAGACTTGTTCATACAAAATGTTCTTTTTGTTCCCAATTTTTCATATAATCTAATATCTATTTCCAAGCTTATTTCTCGTTCGAATTGCACCATTATTTTTTCAACTAATGAGTGTCTTATCCAGGACAAGATATCCACCAAGAAGATTGGTACAACTAGCCTTCAATTAGAGTTATATGTGATAAAAAATGGTGCTCGCGCTAAAGGGGATTCTTCTACGCAGATCTGTAACAACATTGTGAAAGACAACGTTTGGCACATGTGTCTTGGCCATCCTTCACAAAAAAGGATGGAAGTTTTCAATAAAAAGTTCCCCTATGTAACTCTTCCTACCAATTCTAATTGTGATGTGTTTCACTTAGCTAAGCAACGAAAGTTGCCTTTTCCGAGTAGTACATCTTATGCCAATTCTGTTTTTGATTTGATACATGTGGATATTTGGGGACCCTGTACTGTTACTTCCATGAATGGTGATAAATACTTTCTTACCATTGTTGACAATCATTCTAGATTCACTTGGTTATATATTATGAAAAAGAAAGCCGAGGCTCCCGTTCATTTAGTAAATTTTGTTGTCATGATTAAAACTCAGTTTAGAAAAGGATTAAGGTGATTAGAACAGACAATGGTTTAGAATTTAACATGATTCAATTCTTTAACACTGAGGGTGTAATTCATCAAACTAGCTGCGTTGAGACCCCTAAACAAAACTGTTTGGTTGAAAGAAAACACCAACACATTCTCAATGTCACACGTGCCTTACTTTTTCAATCAAAATTGTCTCAAAATTTTTGGAACTTTGCTGTTCAATATGCTATCACCTTAATAAATTGCTTGCCTACCCCTTTTCGTAAAAATTCCACTGCTTTTGAGATTTTGTATGAACATCCTTTTGATATGAAACAATTACATGTTTTCGGATGCTTGTGTTATGCTTCTACCATCACTACTAATCGAACAAAACTTGATCCTATAGCCAAACCAGGTTTGTTTTTAGGCCTTAAACCAAATGAAAAAGGATACATTATATATGATTTGAGCTCTCATTGCATTGATGTTTCTAGGAATGTAATCTTTTATGAAGAACAGTTTCCTTTTAAAACTAAACAACTTCAGAAAAATTTGACTAGTATGAATAACTCTACTTTTGAACAAACTAACAATTATGTCTCTGATTTGGTTGATTTTCACTATGATGTTTTGAAGGATGATTGCACTTCTGAAAACAACACTACATAGAACACTAATCATACTGACACACAAGATGAAATCAACAATAATAATAATGAACAAGATTCTAATCTAGAGCGACCTTTGCCTAGATGATCTACTAGGCCCAAATTTGTTCTTGCTTACCTACAAGACTTCAAAACTTTCCTTTTAACTAAAATAGAAAAGAAAACTAGATACCCTATTGATGCTTATGTTTGTCTAGCTAGGTTGTATCCTTCTTTCAAGCAGGTTGTTTGCTCCATTAACTCTCACGAAGAACCAGAATCATATGAAGTTGCTTCACAACATGAAAATTGGCAAAAGGCTATGGTAGAGGAACTAAAAGCTCTTGAGCAGAACAGAACCTAGACTGTGACACTTCTACCAAAAGGAAACCATGCTATTGGATGCAAGTGGGTGTACAAAGTTAAGTATAAAGCTGATGGAAGCCTAGAGCGCTACAAGGCATGCTTAGTGGCCAAAGGTTACACTTAAAAGGAGGGGTTGGACTATCTACACACATTCTCACCTGTAGCAAAAATAACAACCACCAGGTTACTCCTATCCTTAGCTTCTATTCATAATTGACATTTAAAACAATTAGAGGTAAATAATGCTTTTTTACATGGGAATTTAGATGAAGAAGTATATATGAAGTTACCTCCAGGTTTTAGTCATCATGATAGAAGTCATGTTTGTCATCTACACAAATCTTTGTATGGCCTTAAGCAAGCTAGTAGACAATGGTACTCTAAACTCTTAGATTTTTTATGTTCTCATGGATACACTCATTCATTTGCAGATAATTCTTTATATCTAAAATTCAATGATTCTTATGTCAGAGCCTTGCTCATATATGTGGATGATGTTATTTTAACAAGAAATGATATAAATGAAATAAACAACATCACTAATTTACTTGACTGCACTTCTAAATTAAAAAATCTAGGTAATTTGAAATATTTTCTTAGTTTTGAGGTTGCAAGGAGTAGCAAGGGCATATACTCATGTCAAAGAAAATACACTCTTGACATCTTAAAGGAGGCTGGAATGCTTGGATCAACCCCTATATTAACAACCATGAATATTTCCAGGCACAAGACCACTGAACCAAGGAGATAACGGATATGGGTAAGGTGATACTTGTGCTTAACTGATCTTATTTGTTCTCTGCAGGAACAATTGGCGCCCACCGTGGGGCACGATACAATACCTAACTACCCGTTTTTCTCCGAAGATGGTTTCAACCCGTAGTAGAGCTAGAGTTAACAAGCAAGCTGATGCTGGCCCCTGAGGACCCGCTAACATCACCCATGATCTGGTCACCATCCTTGACGGTCAAGCCAAAATGCAACAGGAGCTGGTTGATCTGAAGAAATGCAATGCTGTTGAGATAGAGGCATCGCGACAAGAAAACTCTCGCCTCAGGCGAAAGATCGAGGCCGATCCCATTCAGAAGGGAAAGGCCAATGAGGCATCTGAAGTCGCAAGGTCACCGGCCTTCCAGCCCACAAAAGAAGAAAGCGAATACAACCCCACCCCTCACACCTTCACCACCACCTAACAAACACCCATTCCCTCAACCCATCCCACTCACTTCCCCTCCACCCTACCAGGACACACCGCGACCCCTACCCCTGCTGCTACCCTCCCCACCACCCAAGTCCCCTACAATATACCCACCACCTTACACACTACCCATGCCCCACCTTACAACCCACACTACCTCCCTGCGACCCACATCCCCCCTCATAACTTCACCTCCACCTTTCCCACTCTATTCCACCATCCCATCCCCCCATCCACTACCACCACACCAACCTAGACGTCGCCACCCCTTCACTGACTTCATCGCCAACACCCCCTTTCTCGTCCAGTGGGAACCCTTCACATTGGACCGCTACACTGGTGAAACCGACCCCGACGAACATCTTAAAGTCTACATCACCCATGTTGCCCTGTACACCTCCCAAGACACAGTCTTCTGCAAAGCCTTTCCCACCACCCTCAAAGGCCCTACTCTCAAATGGTTTACAACCCTCCCACCTTACTTAATCGACAACTTCGACGCCCTCTCACACATTTTCTCAACCCATTTCGCTGGCAGCCGCCCACATCAAACCACTACAATCCCCCTCCTGGGCATTAGGCAAGAACAAGGTGAGCCGCTCAGGGCATTTATCAATCGTTTCAGTAAGGCAGCCCTTCGTACCCCACACTTCAACCAGGAAATGATCCTTCAATGTATGGCCCTTACCCTCCAACCCGACCCCTTCGCCAACAATGTCTACCTCTACCCACCTGCCTATATGCACGAGCTCAAGTTGCGTGCTGCCGACTATGTTCGCATGGAGGAAATGCAGACCCTCCACACCAAATTCTGCAATGACTATGCAGCTACCACCGCCAACCCCACCCCACCACCCCCCGCCCTAATACCCGACCACGAGAGCCCTGCCAACCCCGCTTTACTAGATATGCTCCCCTTAATGTCCCCAGATCCCACCTCCTTGATGAGGCCTTACAAGCTGACCTCATCCCGCCACCACGCAAGACGACCATTCCCCCAATGCGGATATGACCAAATATTGTCGTTACCACCGCAACCATGGCCACACTACAGAGGACTACAAAGCACTTCAAGATAAAATTGAAGAACTGGTTCATGCTGGTCACTTTCGCTGCTTCATCCGCAGAGATGATCATCCCTCTCGAGCTCGTCACCCTCCTCGATCTGACCACAGACGCCCTCTCCATGATTCTCGCCACGACAAACGCCCTACCCAGCCCACTAACCAGGACCCTCAACCGGCTCGCACCAATGTTACCCCTACCGACCCTCCCCTACGTGGCACTATCAACACCATCTCTGGTAGTTTCGCTAGTGGAGGCTCCACCTCTTCTACCAGAAAGAAACACCTTCGCCATATCCAATCCATCAACCATATTACCCATTCCCATCATAGACGCCGCATGCCTCCCATCACTTTCACGGACGACAACTTTCACGGCCTCGATCACCAACAAGACGACCCCATGGTCATCACTGTAGAAATCGAAAACTACGTAGTCAAGAAAGTCCTTGTTGACCAGAGCAGCTCCGTTGGCATCCTCTACTGGGCAACATATTAAAAACTCCAACTCCTAGACACTGCCATGGTCCCGTATGATGAACCAATCTATGGTTTTTCTGAAGAACAAGTTTCCACCCGCGGCTACATTGACCTTCACACCGTGTTTCGTGATGGAGCCCAAACTAAAATCATTCCCATCCACTTCCTTATCGTTGACGCGTCCACATCCTATAATGTCCTCCTTGGCCGTCCCTCGCTTAACACCCTCGGTGCCGTCGTCTCCACCCCTCACTTGGCCATGAAATTCCCTTCCCCTTCTGCCGACATCCTCACCGTTCATTATGACCAACGCCTGGCATACGAATGCTACATGGCCAGCCTATGCCCACAACTCCCAATCCAGCAAACCAACCACATCGAGCGACCACCTAGCTCCGGGATCGCTCTATCGGGCGAAGATCTAGACCCGAGAGTGGGCCGAGATGCTGACAAAACTTGGCTAGCTAAGGTCGTCAGATATACCATGATAGGTGATGACCTTTACAAACGCGGATATGGCCAACCGCTTCTCAAATGTGTCATTGCAGAACAAGCGCAATATATCATTAAGGAGTTGCATGAAGGCATTTGCGACTACCATTCCAGCGCACGCACTATGGCCACCAGAATCCTTCGCGCCGGTTACTTCTGGCCAAGTATAGAAGCAGACTACCAGGACTACGTCAAATAATGCAAACCATGTCAAAAACATGGCAACCTCATCCACCAGAAACAAGAACAACTCCATTCCCGTGGCCCTTCGCTAAATGGGGAATGGATATCCTCGGGCCCTTCTCCCCCAGCAAGGGCCAGGTAAAATTCCTAATAGTAGCCGTTGATTATTTCACCAAGTGGATAGAAGCCAAACCACTAACCACTATCACAGCCCAGCAAGTCCAGCAATTTGTCTCGAAAGATATTATATGCCGATATGGTGTTCCACATACCATTATCACCGATAATGACCGACAATTTATAGATAAGGAACTAGCCAAATTCTACACCGGTCTGGGCATCAAACACATAACCAGTTCTGTGGAACACCCACAAACCAATGGACAGACAAAGGCGGCCAACAAAGTTATCCTAGTAGAACTATGCAAACGGTTAGATAGCGCCAAAGGCCGATGGCTCGAAGAACTGGTAGAAGTGCTATGGGCTTACAGGTGCACCCCTCAGTCAGCAACAAACGAGTCCCCATTCAGCCTAGTTTACTGTGCAGACGCTATGATACCCGTCAAAATTGGCGAACCATCCCTGCGCCGAGAACTATATGACCCAACCCACAACCATCAAAACATGGCCACTCACCTCGACCTCCTATCCGAGCTCAGAGAAAAAGCTCAGATACGCAACTTAGCCGCCAAACAGAAAGTATAACACAAATCTGTGCCCAAGATCGTTCACAAGAGGATACTTAGTGTGGAGAATGGCCAACAGTGCAAGAAAGAAGGATGACAAGTTCTCCGACAATTGGGACGGCCCATACGGAATACGTAAAGACGCTGGAGGAGGAGCATATCGCCTGAAGCATTTATCTGGGGAAGAAATACCCAATACATGGAATGTGTCCCATCTCAAGTTCTACTTTAGTTAAAAACATGTATTCTAGCACATCAAAATACTTGTAACCCTGGGTATACTCTTTTTCCTCACCTGGTCTTTTTTCCCTAAGGAGGGTTTTGGCCAGGGAGGTATTAACGAGGCACCCCATATTCAATGAATAACACAAAGGGTTCCCAACTTTACGACCATTCTTTACTTCACTTCTCATATTCGTCTAAGTTCCCCATCCTTACCACAAGTAAGCGACATGGGTCGAACACCCTTAACTTGTTGGTTAATTCGTTTAAGTTCCCCACCCTTACCACAAGTAAGCGGCTTGGGTCGAACACCTTTAACTTGTTGGTTAATTCGTTTAAATTCCCCACCCTTACCACAAGTAAGTGGCCTGGGTCGAACACCCTTAACTTGTTGGTTAATTCGTTTAAGTTCCCCACCCTTATCACAAGTAAGCGACATGGGTCGAACACCCTTAACTTGTTGGTTAATTCGTTTAAGTTCCCCACCCTTACCACAAGTAAGCGGCCTGGGTCGAACACCTTTAACTTGTTGGTTAATTCGTTTAAGTTCCCCATCCTTACCACAAGTAAGCGGCCTGGGTCGAACACCCTTAACTTGTTGGTTAATTCGTTTAAGTTCCCCACCTTTACCACAAGTAAGTGGCCTGGGTTGAACACCCTTAACTTGTTGGTTAATTCGTTTAGGTTCCCCATCCTTACCACAAGTAAGCGACCTGGGTCAAACACCCTTAAGTTGTTGGTTAATTCGTTTAAGTTCCCCACCCTTACCACAAGTAAGCGGCCTGGGTCGAACACCCTTAACAAACACCTGAATTTGCCAAACATAAATACTATCGACATCCGACAAACAATATAGCATACTTAAAGCATTAATCATATCAAAATAAAAGCAAAGAAATGTACGAAGTGCCACACACATGATGTACCAATAATTACAGACATAGGCTCTAACGATTTCAAATCATAAAAAATAAAAGTCCTATTCCACCTTTTCATCGCCACCTTCCACGGCAATCGCCGCTTTCTTTTCCTCCTCGGTCACTTCCTTCTCCACCTCCTCCTTCGGGCTACTCTCAGCTTCGTTAATGAGCTGCCCATTAACAACATCTTTATTTACATCAAATTTAGAGTCAGCAGCATCAACATATTTATAAAAGAAAGCCGCCTGTCGCAACCCCTTCTGGAACCCGTTAATATGCTCTTGGATAATACAACCCTTCAAATCATCAAGTTCAACCTCAAAACCCTCATAGTTTTCCTTCAAGTCATCATAGTCAGCCTCCAGGTCCGCTATCCTCTTATTAAGTTTTTCGTCCAAATCCAAGCAACGAACTTTCCAAGTTCCCAACCTTTTCCTCTCCTCCTCCCAACTCTCCCTCTCCTTCTTCCAAGCGGCCCTCTCCTCCTCAAACTTATCAACTTTTCCTTGCAATTCCTTCACCTTTTCCCTACCTCCCTCCTTCACTTCTTGTCGATACAAAGACCCAACCCGGCGACTCAGTATCAATGCCTTGCTTCCAAATTCAACCATGGTCCTTATGAGATGATCCGCCTCCACACCGTCGATAGAGTTGATGATTGTCTCTGGAAGATTAATAGCAATATCTTTCCTAACAGACGTTTCTGGCAACTCAATCAAATCAGACTCTGGCCCTTTCGTCCCACTGGCTGACCCCGCCCCAAGCAATGCCGCCCTGACCTTCTTGACATCTTTACCCTTGTCGGGTCGAGCCGGCAACTCAGCCTTCCTCTTAGTATCGCCATGCACGTGCACCTCAACCAGCAACTCCTGCAAGTTAGGAACATTAGTGTTCCCGGCTGTTTTAGCCTTGGCGGCCATCTCCTTCCTCAACGCTTGGAAAAGTGCTAGGTTCTTCTTTCTGGATTGAGCCATGTGCCCTACAACAACACATCAAAACCTGGTTAAGTCAACTTAGAAGCATTAATACAATTTAAGTAATAAACAGATACCTTCTATATCAATAATCGGGTGAACCGAATTATAAACTCTAACTAGACCCTTAGTGGGTAACTTATCGGTAAACTTCATCAAGACCTCCACCACCTCCTTATCAACCGTCGACAACTCGTCGATACCCATGTCCTTATATCGAGAAGGACTTCCCGTCCAGCTAAACGGGAACTTTGTGCTCCCATCTGCATTAAAGAAATGAGATCTGCCTTCCTCTTTCACCATAACTTTAAAGTATCCGTCTTTGAAATGCTTGAAGGACTTAGAGAACACGTCTAATCTGCTGATGCTAGGACGACTCACCAAAGATAACCAAGTAGTCGGCTGGCGGGGCCTAGTGTCATAGAAGTACAAAAATGCATGTAGAGAAGGTTGTAGATATAGTGATTGGCACAAAACACGGAAGGCTTGCATATAGGCCCAACTGTTTGGATGCAGCTGTGTAGGTGCAACGTTCAGCGCACGCAGTACCCCATGGTAAAGTCGTCCAGCGGTAACCTCACATGCAGCTGGGAGAAATGACACATATACATATAGAAAAACTTATCGGTCACCCCCTCTTGCCCGTGGCATACGCGGTCAATGGCGCTCACCCGCTCCAAGGAAACGATACCCCTGTTTACACCTTTCGCGATAACAGGGGTACAATTTAACCAAGAGTTCAGCAGACGAGACCACCGAAACAAAGATGATTGATTACGAACGTCAGCAGCCACCCACCCATAGCCACCCTTGGCCGGCCAGTTACTCTCCGCTAACTCTTTTGGAGGGTCTTCTCGCACCTCAGTCACCGTTTCCATCGGAATTTTGCCTACCATACCCGCAGAACTAGTACTCTCCTCCTCAACGTGTCTACCTATACTCCCTCCAGACTCCCTACTCTCACTACTGGATGAAGACAACGACACAGTATCACTACTAGACATACCTTTTTTTCTGAAAAGTTGACGGTAGGAACTAGGAACTAGTCGGACAGGTATAACGCACGCAAGATCTCTGAATGTGAAATTCTCGCAAATGAACCAACAAACATTTACCCATCGTAGAATCCACATTTATAGGTGTGAATCCCAAACGATGAAACCTCTTCCCGCCAAAATCACAACCCATACCAATCGACACAACCATCTCAAAAGCCATGAGTATCAGAAACGACGGCTCAAAAACCCCTCTTTGATTTGACCTCTGACATTCCTTCACCAGCTACCAACCTTTTCCTGCCTTTAGCCTTAACATTGTTTATCACACTTAAAGGCTGGGGGGCTGGTGTACCACACCTAGCCGGTCCCACTGGCATATCAACACATATCACCCTTGACCGACATACCTATATCGGCAAAGGCTGAGGGACTAGTGTACCACACCGAGCCAATTTAACTAAATAATAATAATAAACGATCATTATACCTACACGCAAAATCATTCAAGTAACTGGTCTGGGCTGACCTAAGCCTAACTGGCCTGAACCGGTAACATAAGACGCTAAGAGGAATAACCTGCCTAGGACAACATATGAGCAACACAAACCGCCAAAGGGAGTAGTCGATTTATGCCGACAACCTTAAGACACTCAATGAAACCAAAGCCCCCTGATATCCAATGAGCCCCCAATAGTCGAGACTAAGGGCCTAGGCCAAGGCCTAGGCCCACTTATGGCCCAAACCAGGGCCCAGCCCACGCAATGGGCAAACATAATTAATAATCTATAAATACACATGGACCCCACGAATTAAAGATACACATTCATTACTCCATTAATCACCTGATTTGACTTTGAGAGCTTTGGCTGACTTAAGCTTCGGAGTCCCTTCTGTAGGTAACCCCTCCTGGGTCCAAGCCGATATATGAAAGAAGGGGAGAAGCCAATCGAGGAGATAACGGATATGGGTAAGGTGATACTTGTGCCTAACTGATCTTATTTGTTCTCTACAGGAACACAATTAAAAGCCTTATGTGATTCAGACTAGGTTGGATGTCCCCTCACTAGAAGATCTGTAACCGGATACATAATCTATATTGGTAATTCTCCCATTTGCTAGAAATCTAAGAAACAACAGACTATTTCCAAGAGTTCTTCGGAAGCTGAATACTGTGTTATTGCTTCCACCACTTGTGAGATACAATGGCTTCACCATCTCCTGCAAGATCTCAAAATTCATCACCAGCAACCCTTTCTTTTGTACTGTGACAACCTCTCTGCCATTCAAATAGCTTCCAACTAGGTCTTCCACAAGAGGACTAAGCATATACAAATAGACTGTCACTTGATTAGAGAAAAAGTTGAGCAAGGTATCATCAAACTTCTGCATATTAGCACTCAACATTAGCAAGCAGATATTATGACAAAAGCCCTTTCTCCAACCACTTTCAACTCTCTTATGTCCAAGTTGAGACTTCTCAACATTTATGCCCAGCTTGAGGGGGGCTGTCAAAATGGGGAATCTGTATCCCCAATCAGCACTCATGATGAATTGGGCCTCAACCAGCGCTATAAGGAATTAGGCCTTGCTGCAGGATCCAACTTTTCGAAAACAGCTCCTTAATGCTTTCCTAGATATGCTTTTATAGTCTATGCTTTTGTAAATAGAAATACACTTTTTTCTCTTTCGTAATAATATCAATTTTCTTTTGTCTCTTACTGCATCTTGATTTCTCTCTTTCGTCTTTCCATGTGCACCAACATTCATTACTTCCGCTTGACAATTTCTCCTCTAATGAGAATCAAGTTTCTTAAAAAAGAATATCAGGGTAATGAGTTTTAACTCAACTCTACTTGGCTTAGTAAAGTGATATTTATCCGATTATATATTATAAAAAGAATGGACTATGTTGAGAGAAAGACCTAGACTATGGATGAACCTAGATGTACACGATGAGGTTTGAAGAAGATGATGATGCGATGGACAATGATATCTAGAAAAAGATACTTTTTTTTGGACAATGCATTGAACTAGAAACATAGAAGGAGAGAAACACTATCAATTTTTGGGGCTAATAGCTTTAGCCATATGCAATGTCTGCAACATATATATACAGAAAATTTACAGAAAAATGTACGGAGTAATTCAAAACACCTAAGTTGTGACAAGTTTATTTTGGAAGAACCATTCATGACAAAAATAATAGCTAAGTACCATGCAGCTATGCTAGGCCTATATATGCATGCTATGTGTACAAAATCCAACCAAACACTGGTCCAAAATGTTTTTCATAGCTTCTTCTTTTGGTTAGTTCAAAACAAAATGAGTATTTCGTTGACCTAAACAAGTTTATAAAAATAATATCACCATGTTTATAAGAATAAAAAATGTTATATGCTGATATTTGTAAAGTAATTTTACACTTATATCATAACCTACTACATATGATAAATTAATATATTCACTTCTATAAGACTTATATAAAAAGATGATAATAACTATGACCTTAATTGGTTAAAAGTGTATAAAGGTTTAATAGCTAAATGGTAAATTTCGCCTTTTTCCAATTTTCAATTATCAGTTCTGCTGCTCATTTTCTTCTGTAATTTCAGTTATCGTAGTTTGGAAAAATCTCTAATTTTGATCAAACTTTTAATTTTGATTATTTTGGTTGAATTGAATCTTACATTCAATATACTCATTTTAAGGTACCATCAGGATGTAATTTAATTAACAAAAATGTAAAAGCAAGGAATAAACATATGAACAATAAAAAAATTAAATTTAAATTTTAAAATATTAAAATAGAAGGATGACTAAAAATTAAAAAAACATAATTGTAAAATATCTGAATTTAAAACTAAAAAGAGATAAAAAAAATATAATTTAGTCTAACTAAATTGTTTAGAAGTAATGATGAACCATCAAACTCCTATGAAAATTACATCTGCACAAGCTTAAGCAATACCAGACCATAAAAGGGGTGAAAGAAAGTCTTTGATTTGAATTTTGCTTCATTTTGAAATGAGAGAACATATCCATTTTTATTAAGTTTTTGTAAATGAAAAAAATGTTCCTGATAAGATCTCATAGGGCTGACTCCTATACGTTCTGCTGCAAACCAACAAGTAATCATCAATTATTCAAATATATATATATATATATAATATGTATATCCATAGCTGGAAGATAGGGAGGATGTCCATATCACTCTTTGTTTTTTTAAAGAAAAAAATCCCTTTTAAAATTGTGAAAATAAAACAATAATTAGCCAGGACACCGTAACATGTGTTAAATTTCTAACTAAGTGTCTATTATATATGTTTATTATATATACATGGCCAAGGTTGCATGATTTATAAATAATTATCTTAACTTAAGCATGGACTTTACCCGGTTTCACATATAATTGATTATGAACAAATAATTTATTATGTTAGTTAAATCTAAAGTATTTGTTCTATCAAATACTTGATATCAATTATGTCAAATAAAGAAAAATGTTTGTCCTTTCAAATAATCAATTATAAATAGTCAATAATTAGTTATCTTGGTTACAGTAGTGAGTAACCGTAAAACCCTTTTAAAAAAAGAAGTTTTTTCTCATTTATTAATATCATAATTCCATAAAGAAAACATTGTTATTTTATAAGGAGATATTGTGAGAAGTGGCCAAATATTCACGTCGCGCGTGTTCTATTCATTTTAACTTTAATCTTTTAAAATATTATTTTATCAAATTTTAAATGAGAAAATAGTAAAAGCGAGGCTACACTAATTGTTTATAGTTATAAAAAATAAAAATTATATATTAATATTTATTTTTTATGAATTATCTTTTAGAATTTATTTTTTTATAAAAAGTAATTCTAAAAAATTGATAGATATTTTTTGTAAAATAATTGTAAATATTTCCTATGAATAATGTTTTATAGAAAAAAATATAAATAATAATTTTTCTAATAGTAAAACTTAAATCGGGATAAAACTTAATAAATGCTTAAATGTAATAAATTAATATAATATTTTATTTTACTTTTTTCTGAGCCGTAGAATTTTTTTTTAAAAAAGGAAACAAAATTAGCGAGTTTCTTTCATTTTTCTAATTTTTCATACTTTTTCTGCAAAATGTTATCGGCAAGAAAAATGATAAATACGTATATAAATTGGCAGGAAATTTTAATTTATCTTTTGCAAATAAATTTACATAAAAAATTTTACTGGTACTTCTTGCGAAATTTTATTAGTAATAAAAAGATATATGATAAAAAAATACATAAATAAATTTGCAGGTAATTTTAAATTATATTCGAGCAAATAATTTAACATAAGAAATTTTGCAGGTGTTTCATGCGAAAAATATTTCGCTACAAAATTTCTAAATATTTCTTGCCAATTATATTTTGTATAAAAAATCAAATGAATTTCATGCAAAAAAAAAATCAAAGAAAAATATGCATGAATTTCTTGTAAAAATATTTTTATAAAATTCTTTTTGCAGGTAATGAGTGATTTTTAGTAGTGTGGTCATATTCATCAAAAGGGGTGATTTTCATTGTACATCTACTTAAGTGCAATATTTGCTTTAGTTTTTAGAATTATTTTAAATGGAGTTATGTAATCAATGTAAACTACATAAAACCATGGCTTTCTTTGAAAGGAAATTCTTCAACTAATGGGATGACAGGGATACCAAGGAATTTCTTAATGACCATATCTTCTATTCTGCATACCACAAGGCTTAATACGATTAGATCAAGATGTGAAAATAGGAAAAAACATAAGATGTTAAGATCAGTAGATCTAATGAACCACATCAAATAACCTAATTTAAATAAGACCACCCAATGGTTCTAGTCTATATGTGAACAACACATTCTAAGTAATGCGAATAAATATTATATGATCTTTCTAACATTTATGTTATTGCAACTAAGGATCTTTTGACAAATATGTTTTTGTCTCTGATCACGTGACCGTAAGAACCCCTCATCTAAGTTCTTACAAACACCATCTGATATATCAAAATCAATTTTAATAAAATCAAACAATATGTAATGATAATTTTTTTTAAATATCAAGATAATCTTAATCTTAATAACTATATCTATGATTAAATTTGTTTTATAAATAGCAATGTCTCCATTATAACTCTTTAGAAAACAAATAATCTTGTGTGTTCATATTTAACTATGACTATTTAAGTTTAATTATTATATGTGTATATATTGTTTGAATTATTTTTTTAGCAAATTCGGAAATATGAACACCAAAGGAATCATATTAAATATTTTCAAAACATTTTCAATTATGAAATAAAAGATATAATTTGACATTTTGGTAACACAATATTAACATCATATATCTTCATCACTAACATAATTTTGTGACAAATTTTATACAAAAGTTGTGGAGAGACAAAATGTTTTCATCACAAAATTCATTCTCATAACTTTTCGTAACAAAATGTGTTGTGGTCTGTAACAATTATTTATTATCTCATTATGATGACACATTAAATTCTTTTATATCTTCCTCTCATTAAATTCTTAATTTTTTTAATTTTCAACTTATATATTTTGCGTTGATATATAAATATTTACAAAATACAAAAGAGTCAATGTATATTACACGACTAAAACTAGTCTATGGACCTTGGAAATTCGGTCCGACATCGACATAAAACTAATTCCCTTTGTCCAAAAGAAATTCGTACATTAATTCTTAAGTCATAGAATTGTAGACAATTAAACAAACAATTCCTACCACTTTTATATATTCAAACGTGTATTCAAAAGCAAGCTTTTTCCATATTTGACCATTAAGTGTGTTTTGGTTACTAATACATATTTAATACATATTTGACCATTAAGATTCCGTTCTTGAATAATATGCTTACGTATGACCAAGAAAATCTCACTCTTGATGTTGCCAATACATCAGATGCTCATGATTCAGTTGTTGATGATGCTGCCACTCCATGAGCGACAAATGATTGAGCCTTTTAACTGAGAGTAATATCCTATTATCTTAAATACTAATTTGTATTACATGATTTGTTATTTGCTTTGGTTTCTTTTTGATGACTTTTATGCATTTATACTTAGGTTTGTTCCTTCTAGAGTTTCTTCTCAGGCTATCACAAGATCTATTAAGCAACAATTCCTTTCACCTTGGCCATTATAGGGAGCAATACCTCCAGAAGACAAAGAACCTTTCTGACAGTGATTTAAGGTAAAACATCATGAAACTAATTTTCATTTTCTATTCATGTATTTATTTTTAATGCAAAATAGATGTCCTCTGTTGTTAAATACCATGCTTCATAGTGTGTTGTCAACAAAATGATTTCTATTTGATTTATTTTACAGATGAAGGTTCAGTGGAGACCACTCTAGTCTAGCCCACCGTAGTCCAGCCACCGTCCCAACAACAAGAAGACCTTAAAGCTGAAGAAAATCATTCTGATGATTATGTAGACTATTAGGACTTCTTTCTATATTCAATTTGTTATGTGTGGTTACATTAGTTAAAGAACACACTGTACACTATGATTGATGGATGTTTAGATTGTTTTTTATTTTATATCCAGACATTTTAGAACATTGATGTTTGTATGGTGTATGCAGACATATAGAATATTGTATAATCGTTGTTTGGATTAATGCTGTTACAAACATCTCATATATAACTATGGGTATTGAATTAGGTCATTCATTTACATTACACAACTCATTTCTGAATCATTGACCACATGAACATTGAGTTAAAAATCTAATGTGTTGTTGATATACTCTAGTGTTGCTACAACTTTAGATTTAAGTTATGAATATGTGAATTTTGCATTGCTTAGCATTTGTACATATTTCTCATGCATATATTTGTAGTGTTTCAAATAGGTTATAAGCCTCTACATGGTATATAATACACTCTTTCATATTACACCAATGTTTGTAGTGTTTCAAACAGGTTTTAAGCATCTACATGGCATATAATACATCTACACTACATGCATATTTGTTACTTTCTTACGCGACTAGGAGGTTAACACTTATACATGGAGATTTTGCATTCTTCTTCTTAAGCTACTTGAAGAGTCAGAAGAATTGTCAATATATACTATTTTCTTCTTATAATAATTCTTTGTTTTCATCTTCTCTTTCAAGCTTATGTTTCATAGAGGTAAGCCTTTCTTATTCCTCTTTCAATCTTCCTAGTTCCAGCTCATGCTTCCTCATATTTCCAAAAAAGGTGATCATATTCATTATAGTAATCTTTTGATTTTGAAATAGTAGTAACCTTTGGTTGCCATGATCTATTTAAGCTTTTTGAAATTTTTATGTTGAGCTCTTCTTTGTCAAAAGTTTTTTAAGGAGCAAGAATATGAGTGAACCTTTTTGAAAAATATAAATGATTTGTCTTTGCAGCATCATAAACATTTTGTATCCTTGTATGGAAGTATTTTTGTTCTTGCTTTCTTAACCTCTTCAGTCCCTTTATGATTAACTTCTAACACATCCCCTATTTTTGTAGATGAAGAAATTATTGAAACTCCATATTATCAAGAGTGAAAGCATAAGATGTAATGTTCTTAGCTACTATATCATAATGTGTTTTTTTGTTTTCATCAAGAGCCCATAAAACTTCTTTAGAGACCATAATACTATCAACAATTCTAGTTTGCTCAAAAGCACAATATATTATAGCATCTCAAGCCCCTTATCAACATATTTAAGAAACATTTTCATCCTAATTTTCGAAAAATTACAATTTTCTCAAACAAAAGAAGGAGATCTATTTATAGATGCAACCTTAACAAAATTTTCTAAATGACTATCCATTTGCATCAAAATTGAATAACTTTCAATAAGATAATATAAATACCAATTGTAGTGAAACAAAGGGGTGAATTGATTTAAAGAATTACCTATAGAGATTTCAAAAATATCTTCTGAAAGTTATTGTTGATGAGGTAATTAAGTGCAAAAATCAATGATTACTAAGAACAAAAAGAATTATTCACATCAGTTAACCAATGAGTCGACTCCTTCCCTACGTGATGACCAACTTCTCGAAACACTGATAATATTGAGTTACTTGTTTGATTTTGCCAGTGTGTTTCATTCCTAATATTGTTAAGCGAAAAGATGAAGTTTTTGAAATAATGAGAACAAAAATATGTTGTTTCACGATGCAAGTAAGCTGCACAAATTGATTCCCCCATAAATCTATACAAAGAAATGAATAGATTATGATTTGAAACGAGAAAAGTAAAAAAGATAAAGAGATATAGTAATCATGGGTTATCACCTTTCAAATGGATACATCCACCTATATGCATTGGTCCACCAAGCCATGCTTTATATGGCAAATGAACAAGAAGATGCTCCATTGAATCAAAGAACCCAGGAGGGAAAATTCTTTCCAATTTGCAAAGAATAATTGGAATATTTTCCTCCAACATTCTCAGTGACTGCTCCTTTAGTGTTATTGAGCACAAGTCTTTGAAGAAGTCACTAATTTCTATTAGAGGATTTAAAACGTGCATTGGCAATGAGCTGAATGCAACAGAGAGTAATGTCTCCATGAAGACATGACAATCATGACTTTTCATACCGTGAATACAACCCTTTTCGATATTAGCACATCTTGCCAAGTTTGATGAAAAACCATCTAACATTCTTAGTTCCTTGATCCAAAAACACACCATTTTAGACTCATCTTTTGTTAAGGTGTAATTTGCTTTTGGTTTGAGCAACCGTCCATTAGACTGCGGCTTCAACTGCAAGTCTTTTCACCCACAATATAAGGATAAATCTTTTCTTGTTTTATCATTATCTTTTGTCTTGCCACTAGCATTCATCACGGTGTTGAAGATGTTGTCAAAGAAATTTTTTCTATATGCATGACATCAAGATTATGTCTAAGCAAGTTATCTTTCCAATACCAAAAGATGCTTCTTTTAGTCCAATTATGCCACTCTCCATACCCATCTATCCTTGTCATACCACTTTTAGTCACTTTTGGATAATCTTTGACTTTTCTCCAAATTTGTGATGGGGTCAACCTAGGAGGTCGTTTATCGGTTTCAACTTCCCTTTTGTGAAATGCCTTTTTGTTTCTCCAAACGAATGGTCAATGGCCAAGAACCTCCGATGGCAGTCAAACCAACAAGTTTTTCGACCATAATTCAATGTGAATGTCTTCGTGTGCTCCATGCAATGCAGGTAAGCTAATCTACCATCTGTGCTCCAACCGGATAACATTCCATATGCAGGGAAGTCATTAGTAGTCTACATCAAAGTCGCCCTGATAAGAAAATTTTGCTTTCTTGAAACATCATACGTCAAAATAGCTTTCCATAACTTATTCAAATCATCAATCAAAGGCTCAAAATAAGCATCTATGGATGCCTTCAGATTAGATGAACCTGGTATTAGACACGTTAAAAACATAAAATTCATTGTCATACACATCTTTGGTGGAAGATTGTATGGAGTAACAATCACAGGCCAACAATAATATGATGAAAACGACGCCTGAATATATGGATTAAATCCACCCGAACATAGTCCAAGTAGAATGTTATGGGGATAGCTAGCGAAGGATTGATGTTTTCGATCGAAGTTCTTATAGGCTTCACCACCGAATGGATGACATAGCACTCCTTGATTTTTGTTCTCATAATGCCATGTCATTTGTTGTGTTGTATGAATTAAAGCAAACATTCTTTGTAATCTTGGAATTATGGGCAAGCAGAACATGGAATTTAATGGAATTGTTTTTTTTCCTTCGTCTTGGATTGATTGTGTGATACTGAGCATGTCCACAAAATTTACATGTGCAACAATGCTTGAACTATGAAGGCAATTTTTACGTGCAGTCAAATCAACAAACAAAATTTTTCACCATGGAATGTCCAAGTCTTGTAATTTGGCATGAATCCTTTTTGGTATAGATGAACTTTAACCACGTCATCTTTCAAATTTTAGTGCATTCTCACTTTAAGTATGGGCATCTAATACCTCCATCAAGAGCATAATATTAATATTGTCGAGTGTTTCTAACAAACTCTTCAATGAGAAAATTTTCCTTCAAACCTCTTTTACCTGGGTAACATCAGTCATACATCCAACCACGGTGGATGGGAACTTCGGCCATGTCCTGGGGCAAGCCAAAGGAGGAAAGTGTTATGTTACACTACACAAGTGCAACAATGGAAAATTATCAAACATGGAACTTAAGTAATAAAGCTATTAATACTTAAGCCCATGCATGCAGAAGTTAAAGACGGAGGGTGCACAAATAATTTCTTCATTGTAGCACACCTCTAGTTTAGTTGATTTCAATTTTGCACCTATTTTATAGTATTCTTTTTTTCTAATTGCAATTTACATATAGAAATCATGATCAAGGTAGCAATTATTTAAAGCAATTGGTATTTGCTATAATCAACAATATTAAAACAACAAAAGCAACCACGATGGATTTAACTTCGGCCATGTTGTACAACAAGTCAAAGGAGGAAAATATTATGTTACACTACATAAGTGCAACACAAGACAATTATCAAACATGACACTTAAGTAATAAATCTATTACTACACAAAAAAATATGTAGAAGGCAAAGACAAAGGGTGCTGGAATAATTTATTCATTCTAGCACACCTCTAGTTTACTTTATCTCAAAATTTTCACCTATTTTGTAGTATTCTTTTATTCCAATGCGTTTAGTACATATAGAAATCATGTTCAATGTAGAAATTATATATATTAAAACAACAAAAGCAAAGTAAAGTGAAGGCTACATACCCAAAACACTAGACAAGGTTTGACGTTAACACAAAGAAGAAGGAACTGAAAAAAAGCTAGTCAACATACTTGCAAAACAAGAAGCCATTTAGAAAGTAGACATAACACTTTTATGTGTACAAGAATTTGCTTCAATTAAAAAATAACTAAATAGCTCTAATGTATGTTATCTTTATCTTTGTGATATTTATGAATTCGTGGAGGAATTCCTCTCGAGAGAGGGGAGGATGATGTCAATAAAGATCATTGGATGTTGAGGAAAGGAACATAAGAAAGGAAGGATGAATCTAGAAACTAGGATAATTCCAAGTTGCTAGACCCATGGAAAATTTAAGAGTAAAAATAAGCCTAGTTTTTTTGGGAGTTTTATTGTCTCCATCTTATGATTTTAGGTCATTTGCATTTCTGAGAGTACAGTTCTAAGTTTTGTAGAAAATGTGTTAAAAATATACTTTTATAGTGACTTCTTAGTTTAGTGAGTTTTGAGTATTAATACCTAGAAGTATAAGTGGAATTTGGCTCCAATTTTATTTAACTCCCTTCACTTGCCTTAATTTAGACTTTAATTGTGTTTTTCAATGGACTTGAGATGAGTTTTATAGAGTGCTGGACCTAGGAGAAATGGACCGAGAGCTACAAAGAAGATATCAAGCCAAAATCAAATTGTCATCATCATTAATCCTATATGGCAGCTAGCTTTGAGCACTTTTGGATACATCATGACAGTTTCACAAACATGTCAACATAAAAGGAATTAAGTTAAACCATAAAGCTAGAATTCTCTCTACTTATTCCTAGAAGTTCTAATTAAGATAATCCATAAATCTAGAATTCTCTTTACTCAAACTACATAATCATAAATGAAAGAAATGCACAAACCAACTACAATTCTCTCTACTCAAACAAGAATTTTCACATACATCCACATCACAAAGTTGACCATAATGAATTAGTGAAAGTGTAAAATTTGTAAATAACATCATAGACAACAATTAAATATATCTACACAAGTCCTAATTGACTAAAACTAACCAAAAATTGATTCAAAAACTGACTTCAAACAACACTTCTAAAATTCACTACTTAAACCTAAAAAACTCTAATAAATAGCTAAAATTTGAAAACTATACTAAACTAGCATATAAATATGTAAAGAAAGTATCCTAACAAGTTTATAATGGTAAAATCTAGCTAAGAAACAACTCACATTACAAAAACTACCTAAAACTCAAAATATGACTACCTAAAACCTATAACTAGCAACTAAAATAGGCTAAAAGTGCTAAAAATTAAAACACCACTAAACTACAGTTTTAAACTGTCAAGTAACTATCTACATAGCTTTTGAATGGTAAAAGAAAAGTGGAAACCATCTAAATACCCATAAACATCAACAATTTTTGAAATCTTACCAGTTAGAACAAAAAATATACACTAGAATAGGCTAACACTATGCACTATGCACTAGAATAAGCTAGCACCATGCATTAGAATAGGCTAACATTATGCACTATAATCTTTCTTTCTCGTTTAATATAGCAGAAATTGGACTTTTGTGTAGCTTAAGACAACAATTGACAGTCTATGCACAAAGTTGACCATAATGAATGAATGAAAGTGTAAAATCTATAAACAAAACCCTAGACAAAAATTAAATCTATATTAACAAGTCTTAATTGACTAAAAATAACCAAAAATTGATTCAAAAATTGACTTCTAACAAGATTTCTAAAATTCACTACTTAAACCTCAAAAAATCTAATAGATAGATAAAATTTGAAAACTGTACTAAACTAGCCTATAAATCTATCAAGAAACTATCGTAACAAGTTTAAAATGATAAAATCTAGCTAAGAAACAACTCACATTACAAAAACTACCTAAAACTCAAAATATTACTACCTACAACCTAAAACTAGCAACTAGAATAAGCTAAAAGTGCTAAAAATTAAAACATCCCTAAGAACATGTTTGAAACTGTCAACTAATTGTCTACACACGTTTTGAATGGTAAAAGTAAAATGGAAACCATCTAAAAACCCATCAACAACAACAATTTCAAAATCTTACTTGTTAGAACCAAAAATATGCACCAAAATAAGCTAACAATATGCACTAGTATGTCCAGAATTAGGTAACTTTTATTCACTGCATAGTCTATTCAATTTTGAATTTTAGCATTCAATTCATATCTATTAAGCTGCATCTAAATCATAAAATCATCCAAATATATGTTGCAGTACATCAGAATTTAAAATCAAAAGGAAAAATTTGATGTTAAAGTTGGTTTGGGCTAGTTTGCTGTCAAATTTAGTCCAACAAATGATTTTGAGTTTATGTTATTCCAACGTTGTTTTTCATCATTCTAGAAAGTTTATTTGGAGATTAGAAACATGTCAGAACCCTCAATTATGTTGTTCCATGCATTTTACAAATTTTTACCCATTGAGTACATTTTAGGCTATTTACACAAACTAGAATTGGAATTTTATTCTACAATAGTTCTTTCAATAAATGTAGTGTTTTAGGAGTCCATTGGCATCATATTAACCATATCAGATTCTAGGATCATGCATTAATGCATAACTAGTTCACTTTGTTTGGTTGAAAATTATGGTTTGGATAGTGAGTTTGTGCATTTGTGATTGCTGGAGAGTTCTGAGAATTTAGCTAAGTTTTTTTAGTGTATTATAACTTGTTCATATCATTTACAATCACGAAATCCAGTTCCCCTGTTCATATACATGACTTTACCCAATCCTAGAAGCTAATTTGCATCATTTAGGTTATATTAGCCATTTTCTAATTTCCTCCATATTATGTTTATTTCTTTGCTTCTATTTTCAGTTTCCATCATATTAAATTTGTTCAACTGCTAAAAACACCACTTCATTCATATCATTCCATTAAACCACATGAATTTTGCACTTAAACCATAAGCTCTGAAAACTAAAAGTTAATATCTTTACTGTCAAGTGTGATTTAATGGGAAGGCTTTGCATTTTCTACATATTTGACTTTGTTTTTGCATTGTATCCATACCCTTAGGAATATAGAAACTTAGTTCAATCATTATCATTGGATCAATACCTTAAAATTACATGATCATAGTTGTTGTCACAACCTAATTTAGTTGTCTTTGCTGTTAATATTGATTCAACTAGTGATTTTGTGATTTGTGAGTTTTTGATTCAGTTTGAGCATTGATTTAGCATGGGATATCATATAGAAACATTGTTAGGTAATTTATATTGCATGAATCTCGGGTTAGTACATTTAAGCATTTCATCAAACACTTAGTCAAACCTAGGGTTTCATTGAGGCATTTCATCAAACAATTTTTAATTTCACATTTTGGAATGAAATTAGGACAACTTTGGACCTCCAAAAGATTCATGTCATGTTTCTTAATAGTTTTACATATTTATATCTCATTTTAATTCCCTCACATTACCAATTCAAAGAGATTTACACATTTTTACCTTAAAAAGTTGTCTTGGAACTTGGTAGTGTTAGTGGCTTGAGCTTTCTTTTTTGCATGTTTTTAGCAACACTTTTGCATAATTTTATTGTATATTATGCAATCATTTTATCCAGCCACATTCTATATTTTCCAATGGACTTGTTATATGCTACTTCTAGGCAAGTCATAATTGACTTGTAGGCTTTCATTGTCTAATTAAGGGGGAATGTAAATAATTAAAGAATTATTTAAATGTTTTCAGTTTTTTTCTTTAATTTTCACATCCTCTTGTTTTCTTTGCATAATATTTTCTCATGTATACATTATCTCTAGTATTGGGGACTTAAACCTCACAAGCTTCAAAGCAAAAATCACATTTAGATAGGAAATCTCGAGAATAACTTATTCAACGCATAAAGAAGTGATCAAAACCAGAATCAGATGGTAAAATAAGCAACTCACCTTTACGTTGAAGGCTTCAGCATAGAATCCTCACCACCAATCAACAAGCCAACTCACAAACACCTATATTGGCAAAAATCAAAAATAAGAAAACAGTTACAAATACCAAGTAAAAAACATAATTAAGGACACTTTTATAATGCAAACACAAATCCATACAAACACTAAGGTTCAACCCAAAATATCGGCAAATCATTCGGGCACAATTACAACTGAAATTGCAGGAGTTAGGTTTTACTGTACTGTGTTTGGAGGAGAATGAGGGGAGGGATGCAAAATCTTAACAATCCAATTATGCTAGTGATGCCGAATGCACCAAATCAAGACCTATGGCAGATGAATGAGGGTGACTTTGGGGAGAAATAAAAAAATGTGTGGGGTGGCGGATGGCGGTAAGGGCGTCACGGACGACAGTAAAGGCTTGGAGAGGAAAGCTTCACGGCAACGCAGACTACACCAAAATGATGCCCTCAAGCAATTGGCAACATTACGCTCTCGTAGGGGCAACAGTGGATTTAGTGCAATCTGCAGTGGAGGAGAAACGAGGTTGGAGGAGTGTTTTGCAGTATATGTGTTTTTGGGAGAAAGAGGGAAGTGAATCTAAAGTTTTAAATAAATTCATTCTGCCCACTTACCGACAAATAATTGCGTCGACATATTTCTCGTCCTCCATTACCGATGGATTATTTCGTCGGTACATGCACACCATAATTTGTTGGTAATTAATATTTAACGACAAATTTATCCGTCGGTCAGTTCAACTCAACAATCCGTTAGTAAATCTCAATTGCTGATAGATAAATATCCATCGAAAAATACCCGTCGGTAATTTAATGTTTTCTTGTAGTGTGTCTATAAAATTTATAGGTGAACATTATTGATGAATTTTGATTATCAGTAACTTGTCGATAAATTTGATTTATTTTGCGATTAGTAATGAGTTGTGTTAGTTCTGATTCCGCTTATTCATCTTTTCACTCATTCGTTTGTATTTTTCGCCATTCCCCTCATTTGTTTCTAGTTTGATGAGTTTGTTTCTAGTTTCGATCTAGTGTCCTCCTTGCCTATCTTCCTTACCTATCTTCCATTTTGAGCTTTTCTTATAAAATAATAAATCAAAAAAAATCAAAAAAATTCAATATCACATATCTTTACTTGATACTAACTATTCTATGACTCAACTACAATAATTTTATAAGAGTCCACATCACAATGTTGAAAGAATGTTCACTAAAGGTTTAGTGCACTCCATTCATTTTCCTTTAAGTATAGGAGTGAATAATTCCATATGGTTTGCAAAATAGAAGATATATGTAATTATGGTTGAACAAAAGTGTATCGTGCTCATTACATGAACTCATTTAAATAAAATGACTTCTCTAAATAAACAAGCCTATAACTTTTACAAATTAAATACAAATACTGTGATAGGATCCTATCTAGGAAAGAGTACGATCGTTTATGAATTTGAATCCTCAAGAGGCTCAACATGAATAAATCATAGATGAATGCGGAATACGATAGAGATGATGGACACTACAATCCTAGAATATTGATAAGTCAAGTGAAGATTCGTCATAAAGATGTAATCTATGGTAAGAACCAGAGGCCTAAGCCAAGAACAAATAAAATCCTGTCTTTAATAAAATCAAATTCAATATATGACTAAAAGTGTCTATATTAGTTTTTGGTAACTCTATATATAGGCATATAAGTTTAAGAAAACTTGAGAACCTTACAAGAAGGCCCAAGCCCAAAAACATAAAAACATAAACTAATTTATAAAAGAAAACCCAAAGCCCAAAAATGTAGAAACATAACTAATTTCTAAAAGAAAACCCAAAGTCCAAAAATATAATCTAACTTCCTAATAACTATCTTTAAAAAGTGCTCCAATGCCATGATCTTCATATCTTTTGAATTTTCACTTATAGTTTCTTGTAGCATCAAGAGTCTTGAATATATTTGATTTTCCTATCTCTTGCTCCTTGCTCTTGTCATAGGTCCTTTGAATTATAAAGGTTCATCTTCAAGTTCTTGTCGTATGGAATCTAGGGATAGTCCTCTATCATTCCCTCCTTCTTGAATCGAAGTTGCCCTCAATTTCGAACCTACATTGAATGGAGACAAGTCATTAATATTGAAACTAGAGCTTACCCTATAATCTTAAGGTAGATGAACAACATAAGCACTGTCATTGATTCTTTTAAGAACTTGAAATGGTCCATCTCCTCTTGGTAAAAGTTTAGATTTCCTTTTAGAAAGAAATCTTTCCTTCCTAAAGTGAACCTACACCCAATCGCCAGGTTCAAACATGATCTGCTTCCTCCCTTGGTTAGCCTTAAAGGCTAACTTCTCCATCTTCTTTTCTATTTGGGCCTTTAACTCTTTATGCAAGTTCTTGACAAAAGTTGCTTTGGCAAATCCATCTTTGTTAACTATAGAATCAATATCATGTAAAGGTAACAAATCTAATGGAGTTAAAGGATTAAAACAATATACTACCTCAAAAGGAGACATCTGAGTAGTAGAATGAACTACCCTATTATAAGCAAACTCCACATGAGGTAACCACTCTTCCCAATTTTTCAAAATTTTGTTTACAAAACATCTAAGGAGTTGCGAAAGAGTTCTATTTACCACTTCTATCTGGCCATCTGTTTGAGGAGGACAAGTTGTAGAGAAGAGAAGCTTTATACCTAAATTACCCCACAAGAGCTTCCAAAAATACCGAGCAAATTTGACATCCCTATTTGAGACAATGCTCCTTGGAATGCCATGTAATCTTACTACTTCTTTGAAAAATAAATTGGCCACATGATTAGTCATCATCACTCTTGTGGCAAGGAATGAAGTGGGCCACCTTTGAGAAACTATCAACCAAAACAAAAACATAATATTTCCCCCTTTGGACCTTGGAAGACCCAAAACAAAATCCATAGAAATATCGATCCAATGAGACTTAGGAACAAGTAAGGGCATAAACATCCAATGATGCATAGACTTAGATATAGCACGCTTTCAAGTGATACATTTATTACAAAAAAATTGCACATCATGTTGCATGTGAGGCCAAAAGAAATGATCATGCAATATGTCTATGGTCTTTTGAACCCTAAAATGTCCCATTAATCCCCCTTCAAGAGCTTATTTTACAAATAATTCTCTTATTGAACCTTTAGGCACACACAACTTAGTTCCTTTGAAAAGAAACACATCATGCTTGAAAAAATCTCTAAAAGCTCCCTTTTCACAATTTTTATAGATTTCACCAAAATCATGGTCATCAACATACAATTCCTTAAACAGTTCAAAACCAAGTATTTTAGTTTCAACCATAGATAATAATGTGTAAGACCCGTGAAAATTAACTAATTAAATAAATAAATAAATAATAAATGTGGGTAGTGGGATCCTTTATGACTAACTGTTAATTGATGTGATGTGGAAGAGTACTAGCTCAATTGGTTGAGAGTACTTGGGTTCAAGTCCTATGTATGCCATTATGTGCTATTTAATTTATTATTATTTTAATAATATGCTTGGTCATTTTGAGTGATAATTTAATCCTATATTCATAGGAATTATCACGAAACAAGAATTGGTTAAATAGTTGTGCATTGAGTCGGACATTGGAATGATTATGGGTTCAAACCTTGGTAGATCAAAATTAAGCTTTCTTTTTGCTAAACTTATTTTTGGCAAGGATGAGAAGGGATGAGAACTCTAGCAGCCACGTGAAGGCAGCCAAAAGGGCTGGAAAAACAACTAATGATGGACCTTGAATAGCAATTACACCCCTTTTAATGCCATTTTCGTTTTAGAGTCATTAATCTTAATTAACACATAATTAAGTGACCATTTGGGAAAGAAGGGGAGAGTTTTGAGTTTGACATTATTCTGCACATTAGACAGAGTGAATTCAGAGTGAATTGGTGTTGTGAGTGAAGCATAGAAGCTAAATTGGAGAGAACTAAGGCAAGCCATTGGGAGCAAGTAAGAATCAAAGATTAAAAAAGTTTAAGCAAGGATTTCCAGGTTAGGGGAGCTGGACTCTGTTATTCTAATTCATGCTATTATACTTGCATTTGAATGATTGTTGAAAGCCTGAACTCTGATGATTCTGTGTAAATTTGTGTTTTTGGAAAATTTCCAGAAACTGCTTGGCGGATGATGAATTGCTGCCAGGCGACTCATACATTTGTTGATGGTTTCTGGGTTCTTGCGAGGAACCGCCTGGCAGTAACCAATGTGCTGCCAGGCGACACATCCCTAAACACCCGCCAGGTGACGCGAACCAATTTTGGTTCGATTTTGATGTTTTCGGGTTCTGGAACGATTCTAGTCGAGGAAAAATGGAATTCGTATATGTATTGATTGTTGAAGATTAAGAATCGTTGTAATTATGCTGTAATTGGATATTAATTGGGGAAAATTGTATGAATGTGATTTTAGGGTTGATGATTTGAGATTCTCAAAGTTGCACTAAATTAAGTGGTAATTGTTAATGAAATATCGTATATTGGAGTTTTAGGAATGGACCATGAATCTAAACATGTGAGTGCAGCCTATTGGGTCGTAATTTCGATTAAAACCAGAATACTTGGGGTTGGTTAAGGCTTGCAGGTGCAGAGAGAGGTTCTGAGTTTCTGGAATTGTAGGAACCGCCTAGCGGCACCCAGTTTGCGGCCAAGCGCTATACCATAGTGCAAGTTTTGTGAGTTTTGGTGCGTAGTGGTGGTTGGGAAACTAATTTGGGTCATGTGCAGTATAATTTTAGGGGCTGGGAATATTATAGGGATTGGCCTAAACTGAAAACTTGTGGTAAATTTTAATAAGGTTTAATAGGATGTGTTGGAATTGGCATGACTTAAAGTAATGTGGAATTGTATTTATGGAGGATTAGTTAGATGATACAAAGAAATTATTTTAATGGACTGGTGAAATAAGAAGTAGTAGTTCATGAATACACATATGTAAGAGCTTAGATGGATAAACTTGGGCTTGGTAAGCTATAGATTAGGACAAGGTATTGAGACAAATGGGACCATTTAATGAATGATATGGTATCACTAGTGTTCCTAATTTATTGTGATGAGGTGTTCATATCAGGGGTATAAGGCATAACATTAAATTAAGGTTAAGAGTGGTTAAGGATTCTAATAATAATAAGATTGAAGTGAGAACTCTTGACGTAGTAATTATAATGGAAGTAGGGTATTGTGGGCACTGTTATTGAGCTATGACATGGCAACTGGATTCGTTGAGTGACTTTATGAGTAAGCATGTGAGCGACTGTACCTGAACCTAAATAAGAACCAATACTGCATGAGTACTGGTGTGGCGCCTGGCAGTAGTATGGGAACCGCCAGGCGACAGTTGTGAATATAGAGGGTAATAAGAACCCGGGTGTGCAGGGTGTGTAATGGCGTTTGGCGCCTGGCGGCACGCATCCCCCGCCAGGCGATCTGGAAGCGTGATTCGCGCGGTGCTGCTCTCGAGCCGCCAGGCGATATTGTTGAAGTAGAATTGTGTTTTTCTTGCCTCGATGTGCATGGACTACAAGGCTTCTAGGATATCTCGAAGGTCGGCTTGCTGATGTTCCTTGAGTTATGGCTCGGAACGTATCCCTTTAATTGTGGCTCGGGATAGCGGTTAAACACGTGGCATTCCTTGAGTTGTGGCTTGGAATGACATATCTTGAGTTGTGGCTCAAGATGGCAGATGAACACGAGAAACTCTTGAGTTGTGGCTCAGATTAACGAGTGTTACCGGTGTGAGTGTGCATGTTGTGGTGTGTACGGATGGTCCAGTTAGATTGTCCTCCTTAGTATTGAACTGACAAGTATGGTAGTTTTGGGACGTTACGAATGCTTATTCGCATTGGGAACTCCACCTGGCATTACGGAGTGTGGTCTGTAGCATGGTTTCTCGCACATGCTCTACCAGTTGTGGCTGGTAGGTGTAACAACAAGACATCTTGAGATACTCATTAGAAGATGTAGAACACGGGTAACATGATGGTGTCCATGTGATATTGGATTAAAGGATGGGATTCCTTTGGTATTTCTATGCATATATGTATGTTTTATATATGTTTAATGTTAACTGTTAGCTCACCCTATCTGCTTGTGTTTGGCAATGATCGTGTACGCGGTACACGGGAGCAGATGATGTTGTAGGTGGATCTGGTGATGCATAAAGTCGGAGTGGGGCTAGTCTGGGATGAAAAGATTTATCCGATGTTTTTTTAGTTTATGGTTTTACTTGATTTGTAAACCTTCACATTATTAGACTCTGGTTATGTATTTGAGTTTTATATATAATTATGGATTTGAGGTATTTCATAAAGACGTAATAAAGTTTTAAATTTTCTGCATTTTTGGGAAATGAGGTTTCATTAATTGACTTTCATTTATTATTTCTTATTTTATTATTTAGATCCGTAATATCTGGTCGGGATGTTACATAATGCATCAACCATAACATTTGCCTTACCTTGTTTATGCTTAACAACATAGGGAAATTGTTCAATAAATTCTACCCATTTAACATGTATTTTATTGAGTTTACCTTGGCTTTTAAGATATTTAAAAGATTTATGATCACTATGAATTACAAATTCCTTAGGAAACAAATAATGTTGCCAAGTATGCAAAGCTCTAACTAGGCCATATAACTATGTCATAAGTGGAATAGTTTCCCACCGCCCCTTTCAACCTTTCACTGAAATAGGCTATAGGATGCCCTTCCTACAAGAGAACACCGTCTATGCCCACATTTGACGCATCACACTCAATCTCAAAAGATTTATCAAAATTTGGTAAAGCTAAGATAGGTGCATGTGTGAGTTTGAATTTGAGACTATCAAAAGCATCGTGTTGTTCCTTTCCCCACCTAAATCCCACATCTTTCTTAAAAATTTCATTTAATGGGGATGCTATGGTGCTAAAACCTTGACAAACCTCCTATAGAAATTAGCTAAGCCATGAAAACTTCTTCCCTCACTTCCATCAACTTGTACCCCTTTTGAACTAACTACAAACCCTAGGAAAACAACTTCATGTGTACAAAAAATGCATTTTTCCTTATTGGCATATAGTTTTTCCTGCCTTAGTACTTTTAGAACTCCTTTTACGTGTCCATGTGTGAATCAAGTGTTTTGCTATATATCAAACTATCATTAAAATATACAACCACAAATTTACCAATGAAATTCCTCAACACATGGTTCATTAACCGCATAAAAGTGCTAGGTGCATTGGTTAACCCAAAAGGCATAATCATCCATTCATATAAGTCAAATTTAGTTTTAAAAGCTGTTTTCCATTCATCTCCATCTCTCATCTTAATTTGATAATAACCGCTTTTGAAATCTATTTTGGAAAAATAACAAGCACCATGCATTTCATCAAGCAAGTCATTAAGTCTAGGAATAGGATGGCGGTACCTTATAGTGATATTGTTGATGGCTCTACAGTCACTGCACATCCTCCAGGATCCATCTTATATGCTCACACCATTAGTAATCATCGCAAAAGAGACAAATAATTAAATCATATAATAATACACAATAGACATGAATAAAATACAATGAATTATATGCACACAAACTAATTGATTCTAAGCTCAATTATCTAGATACATGTAGTGGTCTCTATGCTTTGTAGTGGCCAAAGTCAAAGGGGTTATCACTTACCACACACAAGGTTAATCCATTTCGCGCCTAGGGCCAAAACAAGCCTAGTGACTAGCACTTCCTTACTAACATTTCTTGTGTAAATGCATACACTAAGGTTACAACAATAAGAATTTTTCCAAGAAATTCCTCAAAATCCTTAAAATACAAGCTAATCACCCAAACATATAAAATCATTGTTCCTCAACCATTCATCATTCACAACTCAAACAACATGCATCCTTGACACTTCACATCACACATTTCAAATAAAACACTACAAGAAATATTGTTATTATCTACATCAATATTTCGTAGGTAATAGGCATTTTTCAGAGGTAATTTGAATTTATCTACGAATTACCTATGGAGTAAATTTCGTAGGTAATACGTTGGTATGTAACTTTATCTATGAAAATGTACTTTGTAGGTAACTTACCTACGACCATTATCTACAAAATTGGGACGTCCATAATTATCTACAAAAATATTCGTTAAAAAATTTATCATCCAGTATTCGAGTTACCTACGAAATATTTTGTAAGTAATTACCTACTAAACATTTCATAGGTAAGTTATCTATGAAAACTTGCATAGGTAACTTACCTACGAATTATTTCGTAGGTAATTTACCTACGTAGGTTTTCATAAATAATAATAAATATTAAAAAAACATAATTTTTTAGAAGCCCATACAGGTTACTCGAATCTTTGCAACATTATTAAATATTTAAAAAGAAAAAACTATCTTTTATCTCATCATCACAAAATAATAATTACATGTAAATATCTACAGTCAATTTGTTATCATAGAGCAAATAATAACATTCATAGTAATCTCTCAAATAGGACCTGCAATAACAACTAAATAACGCTTTCAAATATAACAACAAAATTTGACAAAGGTTCAAGTAGCATTCATATCATCACATTAACTACACATTAATCTACAAATATAAATTAAACATGTCACAAAAAATGAAATTCATAATATTTTCAAGTACTGCAACTAAAAAACAACCTAATTTTAGTCCTAGGTTAAGTCTTGCAGTTAAAAAACTAATTAATACTTTGTAGACATCCACCTTATTAGATGCTCCATTCTTTTGATTCCAAGCACTCTTTGATCGAAAGTTAGGTTGATTCCATTTAGCTAGCAAACTGTTCCATAATCTATCAAACATCCAGCTAGATTTTTTCCTAGTTTTCTTGCTTCCATGGACATCTTCGAAAGTCTATGAGAGGCCTTTTGTGTTGAAAACCTTTCTAATCTTCTCCTCATGTTTAGGTCTCCAAGTAAGCTTTCTCTACATTAAGAGATAATCTAGTTAAGACATTGATTTTTAAAGTAAACAATAGACGAAAAGAAATTAAATATGCTTAATTAAATATTTAGGAATTAATTTAGTTCAATTCTTAAATTATAACCTATTTTGGACTAGTCTAGCGTCTCGTTTAGGTCTTAGATAATCAAAGGTCTAATTTTAACTAACTATTTATGAAAATGCTTCAATGAAGTAAATGTGTAGAAAATGAGTATGCAATGAATGAAAGAATCTTAAATGATGAATATGAATAGAAGATGCAATTTAATCACAAGAAATGTTGTAGAAACGAAAATCAATAATTAGAACCTAGTTTATGAAACGTGAATTGAATTTTATCTGATGGACTGGTTCAACCATGCAATGTAAGATACAAACATATATGAATGAACATGATTTACATGTTAACCAATTGAAGCAAAAGAGTTACATAGCCAGAACTTCACGAGCCGTTTACTTACTACATTTGTACAACTGCCTCCATCAATGATGAGTGAACACACCTTTCCTATAACTATACATCGAGAATGAAAAATATTTCTTCTTTGGGTCTCATCTTCCTCCTTATTCATACTACCCAACAACCTTCTAACCATCAAGAGATCTCCCTCCAAAGGTGGGACTTCACACTACCTTTCCTCCTCATCACTACTAGATGATTCACCCGTGGAATGCCCACTAATTTACTCATCATTTTCCAACAACATCATAATTCTTTTGTTGGGACATTCAACTGCAATATGTCCTCTACTCAAACATTTAAAACATTTTGTTTTGCACTAGAATGTGAAGAATCATCATTACTAGCTTGAGAAATTACTTTACCATTTGAAGACTCCTTCTCCTTAGATTTAGGAATGGTAGTTGTAGCTCCCTCCTTCTTATATTTATCCTTATCTCTCCATGAGGTGGATGACTTCCTATAGGTGCTTCTTCTCTTGAGCTATTGTTCCACTTTGGTGGCTTGGTGAATAAGATCCTTCAAGGTCTCATAATGGTGCATTTTCACCACATCTTGAATCTCCCTATTTAATCCATTCAAGAATCTAGCCAAACGCCTCTTGTCTTTGGCCTCTCCTCGGTCTAAAAACATGTACATCTTCATCATTATGAGAAGAATGGTCTAAATCATCATGTCTCTTCCTTCTTCTCTCTATCCCCTTTAATCTCACACTCACATCTTCATTAGACTTTTGGAGCTTTGCAAACTATTGTTGATTGTGTTGTTGCATTTGATTCATTTTTAATGTGAGTTTATCAAGTGCAACCATAATTGTCGCAGTCTTAGGTGATGGAGTCACTATTTTGAGAAGAAGCCATGTCTCTAAATCAATGGAGATTAACAAAAATACCTACTTGTTAAAATCTCTAAATCAATGCATATTAACAGATTAACAAAATCTTTAAATTAATGTAGACAAACATATATTGTTCGTGTGGTATTTTTCTATCGGTAACTCACATTAGATTGCCTTCTCTCTCTTTTTATTTGTATGGTGCTCTTAAATGATAGGAGTTCATTATTAGGTGAGCACAACAAAGAAAGCAGTAAGTAGGAACGTAACTAGTGGCGGATCTTAATCACAAATTTTGGAGGGGCCAAAATAATATAATTATTTGACCATTAAATTGTTGGATCATTAATAATGTTTTAAAAATTAGTTCCTCTAACTGAATAATTTAATCTTTAGTATAATGTTATGAAAAATATAATCTATCTTGTTTCCATCTTCACGAATAGTTTCACTTTTATCACTTTTGAATAATGAATCTATTCTTTTATTATTCATCAATATACCTATTTTTTAAAATAGTATTAAAATAATTTATCATACCTTACTAAAAAAATTGAGAAGTGTAAATATTAAAGAAAAAATATAGTATAGTTAAGTCACAATTAAAAATTGGTTATGAAAAAACACATAATACATTATTTTTTCTTCTATATTCATAAAAAACGAATATATCAAAGGTTCATGAGATAAAAGAAACAATGTTAACTATTAAATTAATATTTCATTATCAAGTAAGATAAAAGATAATTACTTTTCTTTTCTTCAAAAAAGAAATAAGACAAATGGGAAATGAGAAATGAGAGAAAAAATAATTACCTTTTTTCTTTAAAACAAATATGACAGTGAGAAATGAGTACAATTTTTGTAAAACTAACAAGACAATAGGAAAATACATAAAAATTATCTTAATAAATATTTGGTTTAATTATTATTTTGATTATTGTTTTGGTTCAGAAATGTTAAGTTGGTTCTCCAATTTTGTTTAGTTTCAATTTGGTTCTGAATTTTGAAAAACTGATGCTATTTGGTTATTTTCATTAAATTTTTTGAAATGGATTGATGCTTCTTCATTAAAATTAAAGTTGTAAATAAAGATAGTTTGTTTTGTTGGTGTAATTAACATAATTTCACTATCAATCTTGATGAAAATCGTTTATCCGCTTCAATAAATTTAACGAGAATGATCAAATTACATCAATTTTTTAAAAGTTAATATCAAATTGAGACTAGAAAAAATTTGATGACTAACTTGACATTTTTAAATAAAAATAGTGACCAAAAGATTAATTAAACCTAAATATTTTTATTTTTTATATATTTAATTTTATGTTTTATTATCTATTAACATTAATTGGTTATATTTTATAAAAAAAATAAAAATACAAACAATTTAATTTTCATCTATTTATAAGATACATTACCTATAATTTAAAAAATTTAAAAAAAATCAAAAATTTCAAAATATATATAATTTAAAAAAAAAAATCAAAAATCTTGGGGAGACCATGGCCCTCCCAGCCCCTACAATGCTCCGCTCCTGAACGTAACCCCTACATTATTAACAAAGAAGTGTTATAATTATGAAAATATGAGAATATTAAGTTATATTTGTCTTCTTTTATTTTACAAAAGTCCATGATGCTTAACACATTTTAAACTAATAGCTTTTAAAGAAACTTACAAAGATGGTATAGGAAACGTTTCTTAAAAACATTTACAAAAAGTACAAAGAATATTCTATAATTAAGTCAATGTTGCAATTTTGTTCTACCCAGAGCATTTCATTATAAAGAGAGAAAAATGTATAAAATTCTTCATTTGAGAATATCTTTGTCGTTGGAATCAGTGTAAAACTCCTTATTTGTGGCCATATTTGTTGTCATTCGTGTGATCACCTCTTTTCCAACTCCATCATCAATAGGAATTGGACCAACCTTCATAAATGTAATTTGAAAAATCAAGAAAAAGGAAATAATCCTAGTTGCTACGATTAGAGGTTGAAGCAAAAAATAGAGGAAGGTAAAGAAGTGAAATATTTGGATTAAGAGAAAGTGGGGTGAGGTGGGACAAGAATTGGAATGAAAAAAGTCAAATTAAAGGATCACAAGAATTGGTCATGATATTATCTAAGCATTACCGGTGTATACAAAAGAAAAAACAGAGTTAACAGATGAAGTGGTATCGAAAAGATTGACTTGCGTCTTCTCCATGCACCCTTTCGTTCTACAGCAAAATAAAATAAAATTACAATGATTAGATTCTCCTTGTCGCTTATCCTCATCTCCCATGAAACTGCACTTCACATTGCTACCATTTGAAAAAGCCTACAAAAAGAAACACAGACAACCCCAACATACGCTAAAGACGCAAAAACATAATCAAACCACCATATCAGATATCAATATGTAGTGAGATGAGTAATCAACAAAAGAAAAAACAAAAAATTGTAAAACCCTAAATTCATCCCTTGACAAAAATATCCAATTCAAGAGGGTTTACGCTTGTTTTTCCTTTATTAGGGTTTGTGTGCGCTTCTTCCTGGTTTGCGAAGCAGATAGGTTCATTACGTAAACCTTTGTTGTCGTTAGAGCATACTCGCGAGTTGGGATGCACGTCTCATTTCCTCACTTAAGCTTTAGGTTTGAGACAATGTTGGGACCTGAGTCACGTTGCTGTCGACAGAGTATTGGTGCCGCTGCGTTATTTCAGTGAAGGATGAAGGATTTGGTCGATGAACGTTTTGGCTCAAAGAGAGGGTCGATGAAGGATTTGGCTCGGAGAAAGGGTCGGTGAAGGATTTCGAATTTGCAATGTACGTTAGAGGGTTAAAATAGTGCTATAACTTAAAATAATTATACTTTTAAAAAAGAAAGTGAAACAATTTTTACATACGAAACTTTTCTTTATAGGTAACATTATTTAAAATAATTTTCATTTATTTATGATTTTTATTTTCTACACTTGTTTTCATAAGTATTGTTTCATACGAAAATCGATCATGTTTACATACGAAAATTTTGCATGTAATTTATTTATTTTTATCTACAAACTTTAGTGTTATCTACGAATATTTTTTGTAAATAAAAAAAATTATTTACGAAAAATATTTCGTAGATAATTTTTTGCAGGTAATAGATAATTTTCTTGTAGTGAAATATATATATATATATATATATATATATATATATCTTGAATACATAGGTACACACTTTTTGGGATTTTAGAAATAAAACTACAGCGTGTGCAAAACTCCAAAAGTTTTGTTTTTACATTCAAATTCAGGATGATCAAATTAGGAACGCAATGCAAAAAATAAAAACAAATCAACTCAATTGGATTACTGTGGAAAACGTTATGCATTGAACAAGAAACAAAAGTCAAAGTTGTCGAAAACCTAATCTACAGAAACCTTAAAAGAAATATTACTCTCATTATATACCTGTAATTCAAGATATGACTACTCAAAGTAAAGAACTATGTGTCTTGGAGCTATTGTTAAAATTTTAGTTGGATCTGACGGTTAATGAAACGTGAATCTTCATTAACGAAAAGGACATGGTGTAGGAAACTAGGTAGTGTCGAACGGTAGGAACTGGCGATCAATGCCACAAAGTCAAGGGGGTTTCCTGTCAAAGTGACGCTCAATGGTAAAATCTTTTTTGATTATTTTTGTAAATTGAATGGCACTCAGCTCCCCAATACATCGCTTAACGATACATCAACGAAAACTAGAATTTTCAAGATTTTAAACTGTTCAATTACATCAATTGGTACGGTTCGCTTTAAAAAAGTTTAGACAGTTCAAAATGTTGTCAACTAGTGCCAATTGGTCTAATTGATCGGTTTAAAACCCCTTCCCATCAACTATTCCTAAAAACCGTTATGTAACCCAAATACAAGCATATTCTTACACACCGAAGGATTCAAAGCTCAAGCTTCCACAGCAGAAAATATCATCCAACAAAATATAGCAACAAGACACTAGCAACATTACCAATTAAAGCAAATTCAACATGAAAAAACAAATTGGCAGAAATCAACATGGAATTTTTGAAGAAATCTAGCTTCCCTTGACTTATGAATGCCAGAGAGAATCTATCCTTGCCAAAATTCTCTAAGACTCCCAAGCTTCAAGATACTTCCAGAACCACAAAAGAAACTCAAATGCGTAATCCAAAAGTTCCGTTGGAGCCACAAACATGAAAAAATTCCTAATAGACTTTCTAACAACACATGCGAAAGAAAAAGAGAGAGTTTGCATGTGCCTTCAAGGCTGCCCACGACGAAAGGGAAGGAGACAGCCACATTTACTCACCTTGGAGCTGATTTGGGACGAGTGGAGTTCAGAAGTTCTTCTCTTCAGGTTGCCTCACAACCTAAGCGCAAAGAGAAATGGAAAAAGGTTGAAATGAACTAATATGAGGGGGGTTTTCAGTTGAAACAAAGCAAAGAACAGGGTTCTCTGTTTGGGTTTTTAAGAAAAGAAAAGAAAAGAAGGAGGGTTTTACATATGCTACACTTTTTAATAAAAATTTAATTACATAATATTTTTTTTCTAAAGTAAATAAATTTCGTTAATGTAATAAAACTTATATAATACATCATTTTACATTTACAGATTATTTTAGGAGTTAATTTACGGTCACTCCTAATAAATTAAACCAATTCGTAACTTTTTTCGAAACTTTCAACTAGTTAGTAGCTCATCAGCTAGTTTTATAAATCATATCTCATATATAAAGCCATATTAATATTTATAGATGATTATAGATTAATTATTATTTTATTATATGATTATTTTACGTAGTTAAATATTATCTAACAAATTTAAGCTTCTTACTAATTTTAAGCTACACAAGAAACTACAACATGGGAGCCTTCGGTCATTGTTACCTTACCTGACATGCACCTAATGTTAATTGCAAAATTACAATTATTATGACAGTGATCATAAAGACAAACGCTAAAGAAACAAACAAATGTGAAGGTGCCAGGAATCTTGGTTGCTCAAACTTATTTGAGAATGAGACACAATTATCCCTTGTCTTTTTGTTTACACTGTCAATTATCAACTCTTCTCTCTCTTATATTCATGGACAATGTAAAATAATTTTTTTTGTCAAAAACATTTTTCCTTTTAATTTTGACATCAGCATTTGGCATACAAGAATATATGATGTTAAGTGACTAAAGAAGATTCTTAAATTTTATATTCTTTATATAAAAATCTTCCTTATATCCAAGTATATTTTATTATCATAAAATTATAAGATAAATTTAAATCTATTTGTATATTATAATTAAGTTATATTTCTAATTGGTATGATAAATTAATAACTAAATTTTTTACTTTTAACTACGGTTCTGTAAATAACTGTTGTTATTTCTCACAAACTTTTATTTTAACAAAGGTTTCGGGATAACCATAGTTGAAAAGTTGTAATTATTTACAAAATTGACCTTACTTCCTTTTTTCACTATGGTGGCTGCAGAACCTTCTTTAAGATGGGTCGTGGGAAACAAATTTTGCACTAGTATAACACTTTTAGTGCAAAGAGATTATTTAATTTCGACCTAATACACTTTAGTTTCAAAAAAAAAAATTAAGCCTTTAAAAACATGATGACATGAAAATATTTGCATAATTATAGGCTTCAGTTCTAAGATAACTAAAACCTATACCTTTTCTACATGAGTATAGATTTTGGTTACTCCATAAATCGAAGCCTATACTATTAAGGTCAAGGTATAGGCTTCGATTATCTTAGAACTGAAGTCTTATAGTTGTGCAAATATTCTCAAAAAGGTCAAAGTATAGGCTTCGATTGTTTGAAATAATCAAAGTTTTTTGTATATTTTAAAAATTAATATAAGAGGAAGCAGTACTAATAATTTTTATTGAATTACCGATTAGACAATTTTAAAAAATTGATCACTTTTTAGTAGTTTATATATATATATATATATATATATATATATATTATGATATTCATGAATATTTATTAATGGACAATAATGTGTAGTAATTATGTGTGACATATTTTGACATTATTTAAAGTGTTTTGATTCAAAAATTTAATCTGTATTGTTGTATATTGTTTGTGTCTTATTGTTTCTAGTGATTTTGTTTTTGTTTGTATTCGCTATGTAGGTAGAAAGAAAAACAAAAAAGGTATTCAAAACAAGAAAATATAACAGGCTTTGGTTATGCCAAAAACCAAAGCATAGAGTGAAGAAGACGCTTTGGTTAATACTAGAACAAAATCCTATGGTGAACAATAGGCTTTGGTTATTACCAGAACCAAAGCCTATTCCTTCTTTATGTTTAAAACAATTTTAAATTATTTTAGATAACTGTAAAGCATATGCTTCGATTATCATTAGTGCATATTTGACATACGACATCGCCTTATATACTTCGGTTGTGGCGGAGCTGAAGCATATAAGGAGGCAGTGGAATTTTTGCAAATTTCTCGAATTTATGTGCCTCGGTTACCTATATACCCGAAGCAAAAAAGGGTTTTCTGCCTTATAGTCCACTGAGACCCGAAGCCTATAACCCTTTTTACTTCGGTTTTCATTGACCCAATGCCAAAAAGATTGCGTAGTATTTCAAATTTGCCAATGGCAACTTCACTTTTGATTTCGATTATGAATAAACTGAGACAAAATCTCTTTTTGGCACCGATTATTAATACAACCGAGGTCATATAGTTCAATTAGGGCACAAATTTGTGAATTGTAGATCAAGCTCACGTTCTCTTCTTCTCCAAATTTCTCTCTCAGCGCTGCGATTCTGCCACCGCCACTCCCAGCACTAGACTGCGCCACCATTCACCTAGCGTTGTGTTGCATCACCACCGTCATCTGATGTCCTCCACCATCACAATGCCTTCTTGTTGTCGTAACCACTGTCGTGTCGCCCATTGTTGCTACTAGTGAGTTCAAAAATTGTTTTTTTGTGTTATGGATTTCGTTTTTGTTGCCATTGATTCTGCCCATTGTAATGTCTCCATTATTTTGCTTCTTCTTTTTTTGTAATGTGTTGATGGTGTTTTGCATTTTTGTGATTGCATTTTTTATCAGGTACTGTTGCATTTTTGCTTCTTCTTGATATTCATAAATATTTGTCAACTATGTTTTGTATTGATCTTCAAGTGTATATTTGATTGTTGTTGATAATAACTTTCTTTTTGTGTATCCTGAAAATCAATGGGAAATGCTGGCAATATTTCATGATATTTTAGATATGTTTTTTAAAGTTAATAGGTACCAATACAATAAAGAAAATGAATCTTCTTGAATGAGATAGGGTCATACATTGAATACACAAGCGATATGAGCATTCATTCAAAGATTACTGAAATTGTTCAAGCAATTTTTGTATATATACAAATGGATCAAAATTGGATTAATTTATCACACATCAATGCTGAATATGAGAAAGGAATAGAAGAATTTATACAATATGTGCAACTTTATGAGGGTAAAAGTGAGAAGGAGGTGAAGTTTTGATGCCTTTGTGTCAACTATTTTGGATGTGAGAAATTTGAAATCAACTGAAGTTAGGGAACATCTTATTTGTGATGGTTTCCTTTGAAGTTATACAATATGGACATGGCACGACGAATTAATAGACTTTCTAGTTGTTTTGTGAACTGAACATGTTATCGATTCCACCATGGAAGAGCGAGTCGAAGAAGACAATTTGGAGGACATGATATGGGATGTTAGCGTATAAGCTTTTGCACAAGTGCATGTGCATGAGAAGATGTCTGCTGATGCGAAAAGTCTGTTGTATGTCGGTTTAATTAAGTTCACGCAGTTGTCAACGATTTTAAGACTTATGAATTTGAAAGGACCAATGAGTGAACGGATAAAAGTTTCACAGAATTGCTGATGCTCTTGAATGAAATGCTTCTCGATGGAAATATTCTATCCACTCGAAATTATGATGCTAGGAACATTCTTTGTCCTATGGGTATTGAGTATAAAAGGAGGTATGCATATCCTAATGATTGCATATTATACAGGAAATAATTTGAAGATTTGAAAAAAATGTTCAAATTGTGGGTTATCATGGTACAGGCAGAAAACAAACAATAAAGATAATGATCAAATAAAAAATGAAGGACTCATTTGAAAGTAGTCTGGTACCTTCCAATCATGCCCAGACTTAAGCGTTTGTTTGCAAATCCAAAAGACGCTAAAAACCTTAGATGGAATGAAACTGAGAGAAGTTGTGATGCATTGTTTTGTCATCTAGCTGATTCAATGCAATGGAAAAATATTAATCAGGAGTTTCGTAGTTCGATCAAGAATGTAAAAATGTTTGATTTGGTTTAGTTACCGATGGAATGAATCAATTTGGTAATTTAAGTACCAACTATAGTTGTTGGCCCGTTATATTATTTATTTACAACTTATCTCATGGATTGTGCATGAAAAGAGAATACATGATGTTGTTGATAAGTGTAAAGAATAAGTAAATTTTTCATTTGAAATTGACACTTATCATGTATCAAATGGTGTTATTTGTGTACAAAACAAAACCTCTTTAGCTTAAGATACAAAATGAGATATTGAGAAGTAGTTTTATGAATTATAATGATATTTTGTTGTTTGCAACAAAAATAAAAGAAAATGTCAAGTATGCAACTTAGTCACAGTACTGGAGTTGAGCCATAGAAGTAGAAAAGACATGACAACATATTTGGACTTTCTGGTTGAGCACAAGAAATGCAATTGAGCCTCATGAGGAAACCTTCTTTGCAAGAAAACCTAGAGCCTAAATTCATGAGGCTGAGTTGAAAGACTGATCTCAAACTAAGGTCCAATCAATCATCATACATGTACTGGTGCTGATTCAGTAGCCAAAGGGGATGCTGGAGGAGAGAGTCTAGCATATTAAAGCAAGGATTCATTCTACTAGGAGTTGAGAAATCACAACGGGTTTGAAGTCCTTAGGTTCTAGTGTATCAAGGATGAACCTAGATCCTTATAGAAAGAGTACTCCCAGGACATTGAATGATTTGAAAAGTAAGTAAACAAGATGATAATGGTGCAGTAGAAGATGAGATGAAATCAATTCATAGCCCCTAATCCACTCAATCTATCTAATAACTACTATCTATTTTTACTCGCACTCTTTATCACGAACAAAAAACCCAAAAATCTAACTACTAATATACTTGCTAAATTCTTGTGGATACGATACTTGTTGATACTACTTGTCAACACCCAATTTCGTCCGAGTGACTAAATAATAAATAAAATAAAATATTTTTTTATTAATAATAATCTTATTTTTCTTATTTCCTAGACAACTAATTTAAATATATAATATAACATAACTAAACATTCTTTTTAGAAAAGAAAACGAAATAGAAAAAGATAAGAAAAATATTTTTATAGTGAAAATGATTTTTTTGAAAGATAAACACAAAAATGCATAAAAACAACTTTTATGATTAAGAATAAGAATAAAAAAAAGTTTTATAATAAAAAAATTAATAATAAATTGAAAATAGAAAAAAAAACTTTTTAAATAATCAAAATAGTTTTATAAAATATATTTGAATTTGTAAGAAATGAAAAAAAGATAATCGTACACACAACTATAAAAATATTTTATATATATATATATATATATATATATATATATATATATATATTAGGCTAACAAGTATATAAAACAAAGTAATAAAAATAAAAAATATATATATGTTATGAATTAATGATTGTCCATTGATTTGATACATTTACTCATATGATTCATTACTCTTTATGGTAAATATTTGTATTAACTAAGTTGATTTGTTTCCTTTATGGATTACATATTGTATCTAT
>Ga0214543_1001292_pt1 | contig 47878 bp, 21 predicted proteins | sample CNSS2metaG_FD_160094 | JGI IMG/M metagenome (GOLD analysis project Ga0214543, IMG submission 160094) | Root nodule microbial communities from cowpea collected in UCLA plant growth center, Los Angeles, California, USA - CNSS2 | ecosystem: Host-associated > Plants > Roots > Nodule | place: USA...
TATATATATATATATATAATTGTTACAACCCCACGTAATTTTGTTTATTATGAGTGATTTGAATTTACAAGAATAAAAATATGCATTGACATCTTCTAAAATAAATAAAAAATAGCAATTTAACAGTTATTTAATGATATAATGAAACAAATTGAATTTACTAAAAGAAATAAATAAGCTTAAAAGAAAATTTTGGACTCCATATTTATATCATATACCTATTCATCAACTCCCCCACCGAATCCTATACAGCATCTCTTTCATTCAAACTTTCAATTCCACCAATTTTGCATTCAATAACTCATGTCTCTTATGTCCTCCTTTTGTTCTCTGTTACAGTGTCTCTTTCATAAACTATGCGAAAAAATTAAATTGGAAATTAACTTTTTTTCTTTTACAACAAAATAAATAAATATCGTCTTGTCTCTAAAATGAATAAAAGAGTCTGAAGAAAAATACTAATTTTGAAACGTACATATAATATGTAATAGAAAAATAATATAACATGATTTTTTTTAGGTACAATAAGTTATCCCAAATGTACATATATTTGAGAGGTTGAGTTTATGTACATATATTTTCATATATACGAGGGTTATAGTATATATAGTATTCGAGAGATTGCAGTTTTATATATATAACATTAGTTTTACACGTATAAACATATAAGACATTTGACATTATTTTTATCTCAAAATTTTAAGACAATGAGATTATTGATTTTTTATCTTATATAATGATTAATTTTATCTTTTCGAAAGATTTTAATTCGCAGTTGGATTATTTCCGATACATAGTTCATATATGATTTAAAAATTATTCATTTTAATTTTAATTTATTTATAAGTTTATGTGGACTATGTCACCTACTGATTGAAGAAATATTAATTTCCTTATCTGTTCGTCCAACTGTATATTACCGTAATGAAGAGAGTAGTTATGTTTGTTTTGGGCCAAAAGTTTGGAGTGGGCCAAGTGATCGAAACGGAAAAGGTGTACGTTATTTTTGTTGTGCTATTTTCTATAATTGGTGAATAGCTTTCAATCATTCTTGCTTTGTCTTGTAATAAAAAACATTTGAATGTACTCTCATATAAGGGTGATTGAATTAGGTAAAGTTTAAGTAAATAAACTACCCATCCAAAAACTATTGGGTTTGATTGTTTCAAATTTTTTCATTTTTTATTATACTTAATGTGACTCAATTTTGTTTTTTTTTTTACAAAAAAATGTAATTTTAAAATATTATTTCGTTATATTTTTTAGAATAATTTTTAAAAATAAACTATTTATCTAATATTTCAAAATTTTCAGTATTATAATATTTAAAATTACATATCTAACTGACAAAATATTAAAATAAATTCAATCGTATTGTTATTTATATTATTTAGTAATTTCAATCCAATTTTGTGGGCAAAAATATTGAATTTAAAACACAACAAAAACCTAATCAATCTATTTAGATTGAATCGGGTCATATTAAATATCAAACTATCTGACCTAACAGAAAGTCCTCTAACAATTTTTCCATCATTATTATATTTCTGTGATGTTCATTTAACAATCTTAACATTTTCATTTCATTTGAAAAATGTACTTTTAAAAAGTGCAGAATAGTCGTCACCATATTTTTATTTTACTTGAGAAAATTTGATAAATCATGTTCACTTTCAAATGAATTTAAAAGAAAAGAAAATTCATGTTTGAAACCTGAACTTCTTTGTAAGTTAAAAGAATAGAAGTGATATTAAAACACAATTTATTGGTAATAAATCTCTGTTTCCAAAAAGTACTGACATATTTACATTTTTTTAAATATATTAGTCTTGTAAATAAATAAAAAATAAATTACACCACTTTTTGAGAGAAAAACCTAAATATAACATCAACTGAGATAGTGTTGCAAATACATGGCAGAAGGAATTTAAGTTGATGAAATAGGTGGCGTATCACTGCACATGGCATAACAGTACATCAAAATTCCAATAATCTACGCGAGCTCATTTATATTTCTGACAAAAATCTCATGCAAATGTGATGTGAGGCAAACACATATCGTTTCACATGCGATTCTACAATTTATTTAATTTTTATAACTTCTATAGGATTGTAATTTGATTTTTTAATATTTAAACTTTTTTAAATTTAATTTTAATTGAATTGAGTTTTTATTTTTCTAAAAATATTCAAATATTTAATTTAGTTCTTATTTATTTTTTTTTAAATAATTCAATCTGACCATTCTTGTTAAGCTTGTTGTTAGTTGGAAAAGTATTATATATCAAAAGTTTAAATCTGTTAGGGTTATTTTTATGATTTTAACATATGATACCTTTTAAGGAACAAATGATTAAAATTTTAACAAGTGACACTTTATAAATATGAAAAAATTTAAATAAAAAGAATATATTGAAACTTACTTACAAACACGTATAGATGTTACAACGTATTATCATGTGATTTCAACAAACTCAGTCAACTTATTTACCCAAAACAAAACAATTTTAGGTCTAAATTTTATGAATAAATATGCTTTTAATTTTTGAATTTTCATTGAAATTGAATTTTATCGTGTTTCAAACTGTGAATCACTTTTATATTTAAATTCTTAATCAATAAATGTATTCATTGTAATCGAATAATATTAAAGATTTTTTTAGATGGCAAACAATATTGTTAAGGATGTAAAGAATAAAATCGTTTTTTGTTGAAGTGTTGGATGGCAATAATAGCCCAATAAGTGAATAACCCAACCACTCTGCTTTTGGTTATTTTGATTTCCCGAAATATCCCTATTTCCTCTCAAATCATATCCCTAACTTTTTCTGCATATTGTTCAAATATTTCTTTTATTATATATTTCTGATCACTACAGAAACAAATTTCCTTAATTTATTCTTTCATTACTAAAGTAAAACTTGACACTACAAAAGCTACTACTACTACAAATTAAAATTAAAATATAAATTCAAAAACACAGGCCTGTAAGATGTTTCGCCCCTAAATAATAAAGCCTTCTTGAGAATCCCAAAAATAATGGTGCTATAGTCGTTGATTCACCACCGCCAAGGGATATATTTTTGTAATCAGTTACGTAAATAACTACATTTTCATCACATCAATGATATAAAATCTAATTTTATTTACTTCAGTGTGTTAAGGTATAACGACTGCTTTATACTTTTTTTAAAAACATCCTACATTTATTTGGCCGTACATCCAAACCATTTTAAACCACAGATTGTAACACGTAGTAGTAGTTAATACGAGGAAAAACATGATAAGGATATAATGTAATTGAGGATAAACTTATCCTTTAAATGTAATTGGATATAATGTAACATCGGGAATGGAATGAAACTAAGGGAAGATTTGTGAAAAAAAATCCACACCCTATTTCTATTAAAGTTGTGATTCCACTTAATCAGAAATATAAAAGATATTGATGAAAAAGGCAAGAAATTCGGCTAACACCACAATTTATCGGGTGAATTGATCTTAATATTCCAGACAATGTTAACCTTCTGATCTTTAGTGGTCTTTTAAATATCACTCAGAGCTGAACCAACGAATAAACCAGAATGAATTCACCATACATACCTATACATTTATGTATACGTTCAGCGTCTATTTTATACAAGGGGACAAATAAATTGGAGAGAAGTACTCTAAAAAAGCACACCAAGTTGAAGCACAAAAAGAAGAAAAAAAAAAGATGAACGTAAAATTAGGTAATGCAACAAACCCAATGATTATAGTAAAAAGGAAAGCGCAGTAATTATTAACGTGAAATAGATAGGTCCGTGAAACAATTGAATTTTAAACATGACAAGCATATAGACACCTTCATCCGCACTAATGTTTATCTGAACTCAATGAGCACTCACAAGAAATGGGTGCTGGCACACTCCACATTCAATGGTCTCTGAACCCGAGCTGGGCACCTGAACCTGCAATAACGTCCAAAATAGCGCCATATAAAGATGATGTAATGATGTGCATATATGAGAAAAGATAGGGCAATTATCACTAGATTCAAACCTGCAGGTGGACAGTGCAAATAGGACATGCAACTTCCTTCATCCGCCTTGCAGATCCATCAGACTTGGAACCTACAAACCAGACCACTTAACAGCTCAAGAGATAATTTTTAAGAATCACAACAACAAAAATTACAGTTCTTAAACTAAATTGTCCACACGAAACATTGTTGAAAGTCTACGTCAATTAACTTTTATCATTCCATTTAATGTAAATATTCTGCTTTTATTACAAGTAATCAGAAGTAGAAATAGATTATTTTGTAATCAGGAAACTGTTTGATCTCTTTCCAATATACGATTTGCAAATTCGTTATTTCCTTTTCACATGGACTTTTCAGATTACAAGACCAGGCTGATCACAAAGGGATTACCTGAAGCTTATGGAATTGGAAATTGACTATGGGAAAACTTTTGCTCAAGTATCTAAAATCAATTCTATAAGAAACACTTCGATCAGGTAGGAGACATTCTCACCACAGATCAGGTAGCAGGCATTCTAAGCAAGGGGATAGCTAAGAAACACTTTGATTACATGATTGGCAAGCTGCCCATGTAAAACATGTTCAAGCCAGCTGAGGGTGACTGTTGAAAGTCTACATTACTTATCTTTTATCTCTCCATTTATCGATGACATTCTGTTTTTATTACAAGTAATCAGGTTGAAAGGAAACAATTATCTCTCATAATTACGGGATTTGCAAATTCGTTATTTATTTTTTCACATGCCATTACAACGCCCTACTTTTTAGCCCCCTTTTTTTCTAGGAGCTGGTTTGCATTATTTTTTTCAATTAAGCGCAAAATATCACCTTCCTAAGTTTAATTACACAATTGACTAACTCAAACTACCAAAATTGAACACATTACAGTACCTGATGTCTTTCGATTTCTCTCCAGCTCCTCCTGCAAGGACATACCAACATATTACTCACGTAATTCATAGAATTATAGCCTTCCACTGGCAATAAAAACAACACAACAAATGTTTTATTGTCCCAATCATTTACCTGAAGTTTCCTGGCAAGATCCTCATGACTCTGCAAGGTAGGTTTACTTGATGACTCCCTGGCACTAGTTAGCCGCTGAGAAACTTCTACCTATACAAGAATGGAACTATATTTAACTTAACAACATCACTTCTTAAATTTCAACTGTTCAGGCACTAATTTAATTGACAACGAAGAGTAACAGAAAAGAGGTATGGGGTAGGCCCATTGACAGTATGGGGATAGGGGTAAAGTTCCTACTTGGATAACCCATTTAATAGCACTACAATGTCAGCAGATACAAAGAAAGAACGTATTCCAAAACAGTATCCATATGTTTATTATCTCTAACAAGAAATGTAACACATACCATGCACCGATCACAAACTCGAACAGGCTGTGCATTCTCATCAGCAGTTAGAGCAATTCTACCATGTGTACATTTGTCACAGAAAATGTCACCACAGTTCCTACAGTGGTGCTGTTAGAAGCACAGAGGATCATGTGATTAGTAACAGAGCAAACAAAATAGAAAACATTGGTTGAGAAACAAAACAGGAAATTCAACCTTGCGAATAAAGGCCCCAAAATCAGTGCCACATGCTGTACATTTTGTTACAGCCTCATCTGGAACCTACACAAAAATAAAACCTGGTAAGCAGCTCCAGTTTTGAGCAAACATTAACAAAGATCACAATCCAACAGAAGCAAGTTAATATGTTTGGTCAATTAATTTTCATTAAAATTAAATCAACTTCGCAAAACTTTGAAGAAGTGAAAAAAATAAAATTTAAAAATAAAGTCGACTAAAATACCAATTGAAGCAAGAAAACATGTTCAAACAATCACAACCCTCTACTAGCAGAGCACTGCCTCCTTGGAAAAATGAAAACTGTTTGAAAGAAAACATTTCTTCTAAAACCTTAGAATCCTATTTTCAAGACAGGAAGAGATACAATAACACGGAAACCAAAAGAATGCATTTAATCTTTACCCAATGATCCTTCTCTTCATTGGCAGGTTTAATCAGATTCATCCAATCGCCAAAACCTTTCTTTCTTTCTTGAGTCTGTTCATTTGTTTTCACAGGTTCAGAAGGCCTTCTGCTTCCACCCATTTCCTTGAACTGCATTATGAAAAAGAAAACAAGGGCAATCAAGACATAAAGAAAAAACAGATCCCACTATTTAAAACAATTTAATTGTTGAGAAGGAGCTAAAACCCCCAAGATCAGCTAGTTAACAATAGATTAATTGCCAACAATCAAAATCACAGATAGCAGCGTTCAGTAGCTGACTCCAAAACTGCTAACTGAGATAGTGGACAGGAAGATAACATGATTACAAAATTTCTACAAAATGCTAAAATAAGTTCAACAAGGAGGCTGCTTCCTAGTTTCATTCAATACAAATCAGTTTGTTCTCGCTGCTATGTTATCAGCACTGTCAAGGTACCCAGGGGATGAAAAGTACGATAAGCTAATGTTTATCACGCAGTTTAGAAACTGCTTGGGCCATCTATATCTTTCTATTATCGTTCATCTACCTTTCACATATAAGCCCTAATTTATTTTTTCAGAAATTACTACAGTAGGGCACATATAACTCAGCCTGTTCTCTGACCGTCACTTCTGGACATATCAAACGGTAACTCAAACTATGCAAGCAATTTTAAATTAAAACAAAACTATATGTCCAGGTAACCTTTTAAAGGAAGGAGCCAGCGTCTTCCCACAATTTTTTTTGAAAGAAGACATGTTCTAGCCAAATTTATCATAAAAAATGAACAATTGTTGAAAGAGAAAGTTGAAAATATTGAATACCTGTATTGTTGCAGCAGTCACTGTATCCAAGAGTGTGTTAGTGGTATAACTGTTAGATTGCAATCTGATTCTCCTTGGCTCAATATCCACAGGGCTTTTTGACCAAAATGCAAAGGTGGACGAATCGACTCTCTGCATTTTACAATTAGCAAAATATTATAATGAAATTGACATGCAAAACTAATTTCATGGATGTATTGAAGTTTTCTTAAGAAATGAAGAAGCTCACATCACATCTTGTTATATTCTCAAGGGGATAAATCCTCAATGTCCGGCTGGTATTTGGATCCAGCATACGAATTCCATCCAGACCAATCTGAGCAGACAAAGGTTGACAGAGTTCAGGTCAGCAGCAATAAGCTAGTGTGATAACATTTTTTACGAACACATAAAAGCAGGAATTGAACATTTAAGTTAAAGTCCTCTAATAAATTTGCAGAAGCAGTCAGTAAAAAGGAGCAGCATTTTGGATACATAGGCATGACAAAGATTTGTGATCAGTACAATGAAAGAACAAATAATCTACAATGAGAAAGAGAGAGGGTATCATATTCAAACGAGAAGGAAGTAATCCTTTGGCAAAGTATATAACAGCAAACCCTTTCGGCCAGAAATTATTACTTTTGGGTCAAGGTCATAAACTAGATGATCCAGACCCTTAATTAGCCTAATTACAAAACAGATTAAGCACCTCTAAACATGGTTATCAAACTCTCGAGTTAACTCTTAAACCCTTACGAATGTATGATTTTATGTCATAAACCCTATTTTGAATAAATTCAGATAAACCCTTTAAGCTCTCGAGTCACAAAAAGAGGTCAACGAATTTGAAATTAATGCAATTTGGGCACTTCATTGATCCTGAAGTGATAGTATTTTATTACGATACGAACTATTTGAAGAAATTAGCTCCATTTTGAAATGTTTCACTTAAGAATTTGTTTTTATGAATTGATATATGATCTGACCATTAATGTAAAGTTTAATTTTATTTACATTAATGTACTATCACGGTAATCTTAGTCAACTTTACGGAAAATTCCACAAATATTCCGTATCCCCACAGCTATGAACCGTGGACACGTAAAATAATAGTAATTACCACATTTTGCAATTGTTATTTCAAATTCCATAAAAAAAAAAAACACAAAATACTATAACAATTAGATAAATGATACCGTTCAATTAACCAAAGCTAACTTTCAAAATATTGAAGCTATCTTTAAAAAAATATGCAAAATGCTATCCCAAAATCCCATGTTCTGTGGCACATGCCTGCCCCTAGTCCCAAGCCTGACTAATGTTTACAATAACAGAACAAAGGAAACAATTTAGTTAGCCTGTTTGATTAAAGTTAATTACACTTTCACTGCGCATTGAACATGAACAAGTCTGATTTAGTCCGGCCAACATGTGATATTGAAGCAAAAACACACAACCATAACATATGACTCTAGCTGCAATTTTCATACCTGACAGAGAACATCCATGGTGCTCTGACCCCCACTTTCCGCCAATAGCTTGACCCGAAACTTTTGCACGCCACCGCCTTTCACGTCTTCATGGGTATCAACCTTGGGCACCGCTTTCACAATCTTACCCCCGCCAGAAGATTCCTTATGCGAGGGGAAACTGATAGACCTGCCGTAATCATCAAACGACGCCCAAGTCGATGATTTCGGCGCTGTGCCACGCGCCCCATAGGGTTCCACTTTCCCTCCCTGATAAGCATACACCCCATCCCCGTAGCCATCATCACTGCCGCCGCCGCCGCCTTCGTACCTCGAATTACCACCGCTCTTTCCATAATAATCGGATCCCAACTCAGAACGGCTCCGATTGAAGCTGCCTCCGTACCTGTCGTCTAAATATCCGGCGCCGTGATCAGGCCTCGCGGGAGGCTCGTAGGCGGGTGGTTCGTAGGTCGGAATAGGCGGAACGGAAGAGCCTCCGGTGTAGCTGTAGGGAGCAGGGTTGTATAGGGAGGGAGCGGGATTGGGGTTGGGAGGGGCGTAATTGGGATGCGTTTGATGCTGATCATATGGTGGGAAATAGGGCTGTTGCTGTGGTTGTTGGTAGGAAGGGTTTGATTCGAAGGGCGAATTGAAAGTAGGGTTGGAGGAAGAGGGAGGGAAAGAAGGAGGAGCAGTGGGTGGAATAGGATCGGGATTTTGAGGGTAGGAAGGATGATAGTTGGTGTAATCGGAAGGAGCGTAATTGGGGGTGAAGGGAGGTGCAGAAGCGTAGAGGTTGTTGGGGTTGGGATCGGAAGGGTTGGGATTGGGGTTGGGGATGGGGTTTTGGGGATGAGAAAATTGATAATACGGAGCGGAGGTGAAATCTCCTTGCTGCATCTTTTAACTGCAGCTGGTTGAATTGGGATTAGGGTTCTTGAGGAGCGTGTGGTGGAAGATGGCGATGATTGATTAAATTGATCGATTCCGAAGACTCTCTGAGAAGGGTTTGGGAAAGGAGAATCTGTGAAAGTGTTTTGAATGAATGCTGTGGAAGTAACTTGGGTGCTGCGCAATGTCCTTCACTGGGCTCAGGGAAAGAGAAAGAGAGGAATACTGTAAATAAATAGTGGAACTAATTATTGGGCCAACTCCATGGGTTTGTTGCTGACTACAAAATTAAAATATACAATATCATTAGGCGTTGGCATTTATAATTTTCTGGTATAATAAGATAAAATTTCTAACTAGAATGTGTGAAATATGTAAATAATAAAGATTAAAATTAAATTTCCTTTTATGAAATATGTCAATATATTATATCTGTATTTTGTTTTCTAATTCTATTAATCTGTTAAAATTAAAATAAATTCAAGGAAATAAATTTATTTATTATCCTATAAATTATTAGCTTTATTGTTTTGTGAGAAAGAAGATTACAACTTCGACTTTTAACAAAAAAAAAAAATGTATCTTTATGTGGTGGAAAAAACCTGCTACTAAAAAAGAAGGTTGCTAACATTCTTTGTCCCAATTTAGCTTGGTCACATGAAAGAGGTAAAAGGAAGGTTGCCAACATTATATGTCCCAATTTAGCTTACATGACAAGTAACGAGCTCATGAAAGATAATACCAAAACTGGAACAAAAATTTGTTCATAGTATGGCCGAACCATAGTACAAAAAACATGCACACAATTTCAGAGTGTTATCATAGAAAACATATGTAAAATAATAAAAACTAAAAAAAGACAACTAACTTGAAAAAATAATAATTTAAAAGATAAAATTAGTAAGGTAATTATCTTAATTTAAAAATAATTATTTACTAGGATATAAAATTAGAAAATAAATATATAGACCAAAAAAAAAATTAATTACTTGTATATAATGATATAGATAGGAGTAATTGGTCCAATCTTACTAAAGAAAAATATAATCTGTCTAACCTTTTTATGTGAGTCGATAGTGTATTGATTATTGAAGTATTTAGGCTCAATATTTTGATTAAGAATCAATGGAAATATTAACGACTTATCATGTCATCTGTAGATCTTGCAATATTTGAGGTAACAAAATAAACCACTCAATAGGTGTAAAATGCACACTGTATTATGAACCAAACACTCAACTCCGAAAGTTCTTGTTTAAAATCCTAAAAATCTTATAACGGCTATTTTGAGTGAAAAAAAAAAAAAACAATTTTACCATTTATGATTTAAACAAAATAAAAATTATATATTTCATCGTCTATTATTTCCCATTTATCTCTCTATTTATTATATTTTCCTCTATGAATACATGTTGTATCTCTTCTATTTATCTTTCTTACTTTTCTGTTTCAAAAACTCCAATTTTATAGTTAAAATCCTGGATGTCAAGATTAGGATGTCAATTAAGACGGGTAAAATATAAGTAGCAGCTCTATGGTACCATACCTGCTAGATAAATATCCGTCTCGTATCCATACCTATATTCATGCGCGTATCCATTATACAGATTCTCGCATATATTTTTAATATCCACAAATATTTGTGGGTATTTACAAAAAAATAATTTAATATTTAACAATATATTTTAACTATAAATTGAAATAAAAATACAATACAAAATATTCATAAATTTCAAACAAATTGCAAATAACCTATTTAAATAGTACTGAATGACAATTTATAAAAAAAAAATTAAGATTTTTCAAAATCAATTGATAAAAAATAACTCATCCAAAATCAATGTGTTAATGTTTTAATCACATTTTTTAATTTAAATTAAAATATAACAAGTACATGTATCCACGGATACTATGATAATATCTAATCCATAAATAGGTATTATTCATAGATAATTATTTTTTTAAAATTTAAGTGACAAAATCAAATTATTAGTGAGATAAATATTAATAATGAAATTTGATTACATATACTTTTATGTTTTATTAATCATGAAAGCAATTTTTAAAATTTGATTTCATATAAATATTAATCACGTACTATGAATCATTGACACTTCTATCTATATCTTAGTTAAACTTTTTATTATATAGTACCTCACTCAAATTGTAATTAAAGAAAAACTATTATATATTTTAATTATACGATACATATAAACCTTAACATAGTGCTTAGAGCTTAACTTCACCAACCTATGTCCTGCTCGTAAGCTCTATTATTTTTAGGTTCGGAGGCAGAATTTTTTCCCCTCCAATTAAAACCTCAAAATATGTAGTTTACTTAAGGTAGTCAGTGGTTTGTTCTCTCACTCTTCATAACAATACTCGAGTGTAGATCATCATGATCCTTACTCCTTAAGCTATAATAGAAGAAAACGTCAATTTTTACAGTCCAATAATTGCATGATTAAACAAGATGAAGCAAAAAGAGATACTGTTGCGCTTGTCTCAGCGTCAGATAAACATTTATTGTATATATATATACCCAGATTTACCAGAACAGTATGTGATCACAAATCACTGCATCCACAGGATAAATTATAAGTGTTTGTCGTGTTTACTAACACTCAACAAACTTAGTAAAATAAAACTCAATTCATTTCTTCGTATGGGATTGCTTAACCTTTCTAGCTGTGCTCACTCACCCTACAAGACTGTCCTACTGCACCATCCATTTCAGAAAACCATTTCCCAATCCTGGTGTGCTCTACCATATCTCTACCTGACTGGAGATGGCCGATGGGTCTCAGAACACCAAACACAGCAAGATCTGCTAAATTAGGATCCAACCCACCTGCAGAAATCAAGAATATATAAGAGCTTGTTGAGTACTCGTGGTAACTTACATACCCAACATTTTTTTAACCAAGTTAGTTGAACATACCAAGAAATTTACGGCCGTTCAAAGCATCAACCCATTGTTCGGCAGCTCCATACAGTGCTGCTCGCTCATCAGTGATGTTGTGTCTCTTCTTCAATTTCTTTGACACAAAATACATAGCTGCAGCCCCACCATACTTTGCCACTAACCTCTCAGAAAAACTGAAATTTCCTGCATGTAGAAGGAAACATAAAATTGTTTACAAAGCATCACACGGTAGACTTGAGGATAAAAAGAAATTAAGGTTAAATAGGAGAGCGAGAAGGAAAGTTAGCAACAGTGAGGTGGAGGAATAATTAAAATAATAATGCTTGAAAGGTTTGATAAGCATTGGCTTACAAAAGGCATACAACTAGTGTATATTTTAATAACAATTGAATTAAAGTTTCCCCTCCCTCCCTCCATTGGTGTGCCTCAATTAAGTGTCACTATTTACAGCCATGCGGGTACAATTTAACAAGGAATACTTAAATTTGAAGAAGAAAAATAGTTTGATGGATCAAGAGGTCTGTTTACTGTCATGCATTAATAGGTTCAGGTTACTATCCATTCCATTGTACGTATTTTATGGTCACTGCAGAATAATCAAATAAGCATCAAGTAACTGAAAATAACAAAGAATTATCGGGATCCAATAATGACTTTCCTCCATATGCAGAAAATGAGACCGAAGAGCACCGATTGCAAGAAATATAAAAAATTATGGTAAAATGAAATATGTTCAGTATTTGTCAATCATTGTTTTTTGGAGAAAATGAAATATGGCTTAAAGGGTTACAGAGCAGCACAATGTCAGCCAGAAAAACATTATCAGCCTATATTTCATCTGTTAGATGTAACCAACGATAAACAACACATATCATGTTTGCTAATATGTTAAACTATCCTTTTTTGTGTTTTGAAATAGACAGACTTTTAGTCAAATCTTACCTTGGGTGGTGATATAATTAAATGATTCAAGAGCTTCAGGAACACTTCGATATATATTTGGTGACAAGACATGCACCAAGTGATTATCCACCCACCTATATAACATGTAACAGCATAATGTTCATATTTATGGAAGCAGTTGGTTATAGATACAGGTACTTAATCTTGCATCAAATATTACAAAAAAAGACAACCAATAGCTACAATGCAATAAAACAGTACTCCTAATAATGGGGCATCAGAGGTGTGACCATGTGTTACCAAAGAACTGAGATAACAATGCAACCATGTAGTTCAGAGTAAAAAATAAATCTAGAATAAATAATCAGAGAAGCACGATAACAAACATACTCTCGCCACTTCTTCTCTTCTTCCGCATGTAGATCATAATCTGGATGTATCCTTTTGATCAACTTATCAATTATGTCTGCCAAAAAAGGAAGGCGAGTTTAGTTACAATACAACCACGTTTGCTAAGAGTTTCTGTTGTAGCAACATGAGGTATCTGAAACTTCTTTCTTTCTTTTGCACTTAATTAATCTCCCTAACACCAGATTGACCCGTTTTAGAATAAAGTAATGTCCACAATAGCGAATTTATGTAATGGGGATTGAACCTCAGTTCTTAGTTACGAGACTGGAGAGTCGAATCACTCGTCTCAACTACTGTTGGTTTTATTGGTTTTACTAAAATGCATAGAACACAGCATAATAAATGAAAGCATTAATAATAGAGTTACTTAAGAACCTGAAGAATCAACCATCTGTTCACCGTCAACAGTGAGGATGGGCACTTTCTTGTAATCGGACCACTTGATTTCCTTCTTGTTGATGGGATTCACCTCAACCACTTTGAACGGAATATCGTAATAGTCCAGAAACGCTGCAAAACCAAAGCAATGAAATAGTAAATTAAGTTCTGAAATTTCAAGCGCTTAATAATTAGAAGCTTAAATATGTTTTTAGCCTCTGTAATACGAAATTGACAAAATTGGAATTCCTTCTTGTCTCAAAATAGCTTAGTCTTCAAACTTTAATAACAAATTTAATTCTGTTGGAATGAAATTACTATATTCATTCTTAAAATTTGAAGAGATAATAAAATCGTATTTAACCCTAACTAAAAAGATTAGAGAAATAGAGAATTATTAAAAGGGGAATTCACCTGCAACCTTATTGCAGAATGGACAGGCCTGGTACTGAAAGAGGACAAGTTCTTTGGGGTTGAAAGCCTTGGTCTGGGCGTCATGGGCCAGAGAGGTGGCAGAAGAAGAAAAGTATCTAAACCCAGTAACAGAAGGATTGTTGCCTCTCACGGTGACCGTGTCATGGGGAACCACTCGGTGAAGGGTGGCGGTAGCACCGGAGCAGGTGGTGAAATTCCTTCTCATGGCTCTGCTTAGAAACATTGCTCTGTTCAGCCCTCTCATCTTCTACCCAAATCACCGTCACACACAGACAACTTCTTTTACAACCACCAGATATCGTACAACTTCAGGGTTTAGGGTTTTACTTCTTCCTACAGCATAAAAGAATTATTTTTTATACTATAACTGGAGTTTTTTTTTTTCGGGATATAGATACACTCCCTCTCGTCTAATCTTGTCAATCGTCACCATTAACTACACTCTTTTTAATATTTAATTTTTTTAAAATTGTAAAATCATAATTAAATTTGTACTATTTAATATATATATATATATATATATATATATATAGATACACGTTATTATTAGAATCCTTACCAAATTAGGTTGCTGTCTTTTAATTAAGAATGTAATCCTATTTTAGGATAGTTTTTTTATTCTACAATGACGTATGGTAACATTAAATTGAAATATTATTACCTATATAGCTTAAAATGATGCCAATTGACCAAATTCGACATAATCTTAATGTAGGAGTAACACTTACACGTTACATTATAAATCAAGTAGATATCACAATAAATAATAACCTTTAAAAACATTAATTAAAAAGTCAACAATAATAATATCACGGGGGTTTATAATTAAATAACCGTATAAAGTATTTATATATTTAATATAACAGATAAAGTTTTAATAAATATAACAAAATCAAAATACTAAGATTCGAAATAGTAATAAAATATAAATTTAATTAATTCAATAATTAAATTTCATATTATTATTAATAACATTAAGTATACAAAATATCAATTACATAATTTATGAAAAATTATATATATATATATATATATATATATATTAGTTAAAATAAAATTTTGAATTGATTAAATATATATTCTATAAAATATTAAAAATATGTGTAATATTTAAGTCTACTCTCCTTCTCTATAACAATGCTCTGGATTCGACTCTTTTATCGTACAACTACTTAAAATGGCATACCGAATAAACAAAAATAAAAATGAATTGAATGCTAAGTAGAAACCTTAAACACCTTTTGTTTACCAAAAAATCAGAAAAAGACGAAAGGAAATTGACAGTTATATAATTAAGTTGATTGTGGTTACAAAATATGAAATGAGGAATGATCCAAACAATACAAGTTCAAACTGTACATAGCCTCCTGCTTGCTTCAAAGGGAGGACAAGGAACAAAACAATACAAATTGATGAGATGCAGCAGTAAGAGTTGGTCAGACAGTCACTGCCTAATATTAATTTCTGATTCTCGATCATAATATGGAGCAAGCTTTTTGTGCCTTCCTCTTCTTTTTCTTTTGCTTTGGTGGTTGGAGAACCACCTTGATGGCAGCGTCAAAGACAGCTTTCACATTCTGTCATCCCAAGAGTACATCACAATCTGTGTATAAAGACAGAAAAATTCGCTACATAATATTTTAGCAAAAGATAGATAGAAAATGCACCTGTTGTGTTTTTGAACTACACTCAATGTAAGCTGGAGCACCAATCAGTTTTTTCAATTCTTCTCCCTTCAACCAAAGTGAAAACAAATATCAACGGGCGGATCAATCTAATTTCTGAATCAAGAACTCAACTCCCCCTCTACGGGGATTAGGAAAATTTGTTACATATCTTACCTGGGCTGTAGTGATTGGAACAGCACCAGGGTGATCCATAAAAAAATGCTTATCTTCCCGAAGATCTGCAGACAAATCATGCATTTTTAGTTGCCAAATCATTCCAACTCTAGAAATGAATTGGCCAAAACTGTTAAAAGCAGCATTCACCACAGGTAAAAATTTAACTGTGAATCAATATCATAGCAAGAGGAGAAGTTGGCACGTTTGTTATGTTCCATCAATAAAAAAATTACACAAAAGTCTTATGAACACTGTACTGATTGCCTTTTCTTCACAGAGATCAAATCAAATTAGAATTCACACAAAAACATTTCATACTCTTAGTCGTTACAAGAATAAAGAAACTCAGAAGCAAATGTCACCAAAAAATGCAACAAATTAGAATATACATGATGTGATTGGGTAATAGATAAAGTGATACGATGCGTCCCTTGACGTTGAGAAAGGAAAACTATCAGAGCCTTTAAATAACCAAAGCTAAGCAGGAAGCTCTAACAGTAACATGATCACATAGTGGTTAAACAATAGCCTATAACTAAGGGTGTGTGGTTAAATGCTTACCTAACTTGGTTCCGACGAGAATTATTGGAACGCCAGGGGCGTAATGCCTTAGTTCAGGGATCCACTGACAGAAAAAATAAGAAGAACAACTTCATCGGCTACAGCTATATCATAATAAGTGCACAAATTGGTTTTAATGAAACCATCTTAACTGAATTTTTGACATGAAAGAAAAGAAACAAACCTTCTTAGCAATATTTTCATAGCTAGCCTTGCTAATGAGAGAAAAGGCAAGTATAAAAACGTCAGCTCCTCGGTAGCTCAAGGGTCTTAATCTATTATAATCCTCCTGACCTATACCAAACAATATGTTAAATCACAATAAACAAACACTATGCAGAAAACAATACTAAATTCTACATAAACTGAATTAGTAGCCATGTTACCAGCTGTATCCCACAAACCCAGATTTACGGTGCTTCCATCCACAACAACATTAGCACTGAAATTGTCAAACACGGTGGGCACGTAGTCCTGTCATCATGATATGAGAAACGGTGAAATCAGAAAGCCATAGCATAACTCATCGAAGAAGAAAACCAAAATCAATTGGAACAAAGACCATCTGTTATAAAGATGACAGTATAGTGAATCTGCATATCAAAAAAGTAGGTGACCAAGTCAAACTCTACTTGGAAACTCCAAAACAACGGTGCTTACAAATCCACCGCATATAACTCCAATTTGAATTTCAAATATTTACAATTCAGAGAGAGAGAGAGAGAGCGAAAGAGCAAAGTAGAAAGAAATAAACCGTGGGGAAAGTGTTGCTGGTGTAGGAGATCAACAAGCAGGTTTTGCCGACAGCACCGTCACCAACGGTGACGCACTTTATGAATCTGGACGCACTCATTTTCAGATGAATGGTGTACGCAGACAAGAATGTGTCTGAACTTGAAACACCGAAACCGAGGTCAGTGTAGCATGAACCCTAATCGTTATATGCAATTGCAGACACAAACGTAGAGGGAAAATTATATTGAATTGAATTGAACTTTGCAGAATCAAATTCAAAAGAAATAAAGAAGAAAAGAGAAGGGGGTAAAGAAAAGGTTGGAAACACGGACTCTAACTACTGTGATTGAGCCACACAACAGCACAAAAGGACCATTTGGCAGTTAGTATTTGAAAATTGAAATCGAACATTATTACACTTTCATATTAAAAGAAAAAAAAAAAAACTCAAATTTGAGAACCGGATAGTTTGCAAGGGAAAATTATGTTTTAAAAAGTTAAGATTTCAACGTACAATATTTGCATACTTTGTTTTCGTATAAATGAAATATAGCAATAATGTAAGAATTTTAGCATATCAATTATTACATTTCAATCGACATTAGTTGAAGCAACCTCGTATAAGCAAAAGTGGTATTTGCAAATTATTTGCATAAGTTGAAACATTATTTTGTTTTTTTAATGAAATATGAAGAATATAGGCTCGCCCACTATTATTCTCCCCCCTTCTATTTTTCAAAAGCTGGTATAAAGAAAGTCATAAAGGAACAGTCTAGAAATATAAAGAAATATAAAAGCACAAAGAAAAAGAGTAACTTTCCGTCTTGTATTTCTCTTGAGTTACAAGGATGAAAACGCAGAGAAATTTGAATTTAGAGATTTTTGTGGTTTATGATTTCTAAATATTTTAATTTGAGTTTCATTCATATAAAAACTGCATACATTCAAACAGAACTAATTATTTTAAAAAAGAATTTAGTCCAATAAAAGTTTAATTATAATTTATTATTAAACTATTTTTTTTTTTACGGTGAACCTCCAATATTGTATTGACAAATGAAATTTCTCAATTTGTAGATGATTTTAGGAGTAAAAAACACGATTGATAGAAAAACATATTTAAGAGTATAAGCATGTTTGAAGTTGTTTAACTCTGTTCATCTGTTTTCGTATAAGCATCAATGAAAAGAAAAATGTACATATTAATGTTATTTCTCCTCTCTTTTCGTGAATTCTTGGACATTTGGTGTGTACCAAATATATATATATATATATATATATATATATATATATATATATATATATATATATAAACGTCTCTTGTCGTGTTTATTTCAGAGTGAATGATACTGCAGTGGTCCTCCTGTAAGTTCACATTATTTTAATGGCGTCCAACGAGTTATTGAAGATGAAATTTTAATTTTAATTGGACGTCATTAAAAACCAAATAAATTTTTCTGCTGAATTCTTGTCAGAGAAATACATGGTTGTATATATTTCTATCAACTTGCACAAAAAGTGACGTATTGGACAAGGAAAACGGGAAATTTGTATTCCCAAAGCAAATACAGCTACATCAAATTAATTACAAGGCTTTGCTTGGGGTGTGTTTGTCTGAAAAATAAATGTTTACTTTACATAAGTAAAATGTAAAATAAAGAAAAATATTGACTGTACCCTTTTAATGCATCAAATTTAAAATAAGTTTACTTTTTTTACCGTTCAAACTTAAAACTACTTTTTGCAATTCGTGTATATTTTAACAGATCATGTTAATATATATATATATATATATATATATATATATATATATATATGTCTTATTTCTAAACAGAAGTCAAAATAAACAGTTTTAATAAACATATACATAACATGTTTGATGATAAGAAGACAGGATTAAAATACATTATTATTTACATAACTTGCAGTTCAATAGTCATGCAACAAAGAAATGAAAACATTTTTTTTTTCAAATGTCAGAATTAAGAAAAAAGAGTACAAACATTTGATATTGCACACACTATTTTAGAATAAATTATATAATAACAATCTAAGAAAAATTCACTATACGTTATCAAATGTTATACAATTCTAAAAAAATTAGGTTTGTATGCCATTATGCCTTAATGTAACTTTTTAGGGTGATAATTTAACTCTTAGAATTAAAAAAGGAGTGGCTTAAGTTAAATATCCATCAAGTTCCAAGAAGCTCCCTATTTTAAGACGAGTCTTTGAGCTAAGAAAATAACTTAAAGTTTAGTTTGAATTTGAAACTGAATCCCCTGTAGTTGACTAGTAACCTCTACCCCTTTATTCGAATACAAAATCAAGAAATTTCAAAAGTTAAGATCTGTGCGGTTAAAAAAGTCACGTCAGGCTCTGGATCCACATATGCAACAACACGTAGAACTAAGTAAATATTTAAATGGAACATCCCATGGTCTAAAATGGAATTTTATCCTTCAATCAGAACCACATCCATAAGTGTTAAAACGTAAAATGTGCGACAACTGTCCAAAACCATTAAATAAATCCAAAGAAGACATCACAAGGGCCATATGAATATCACCTCATTCACAAAGCAAGCAGTATTTTAGAAGGCTACTAACATACAATAATAGTAATAACAGTAGTAGAAGGAAATAGGTCGGCACTGAGTTATGTAATTGAGCTAGTTGTAATTACAGAGTATGAAACGAGACAAGCCAGTAATCATGTGATTATAAAGGCCTAATAAGTCAGTCCAAACTATACACAGTTTCCTGCTCTCAGCTACAGAGGATAGGGATCAAAACGAGACAAACCAATGAGGGGCAGCACTAGAGGTTGGCCGAATAGTCACTACCACCTACTCATTTCTGATTCTTAATCACAATGTTCAGCAAGCCTCTGATTCTTAATCACAATATTGAGCAAGACTTCTGTGCCTTTCTCTTTTTTTTCTTTTGCTTTGGTGGTTGAAGAACCACTTTGATGGCAGCGTCAAACACAGCTTTCACATTCTGGTATTAAGGGTACATCAGCACTCGTGATATACACAACATGAAAACAAAAAATCACTGCATGTGTTAAGTGACAGAACCGCACCTGTTGTGTTTTTGAACTACACTCGATGTAGGCAGGAGCACCAATTAGTTTTCTTAATTCTTCTCCCTTCAACCAAATTCACAACAAATATCAAAGTCAAGATCCATGTAACTTCTGAATGAAGAACTCGTAACTTCCCCTCTAGCAACAGAAAGGGGGAGGGGCTAAGAAAATTTATGGTACTTTGTACCTGTGCTGTAGTTATTGGCACTGCACCAGGGTGGTCCATAAAAAATTGCTTATCTTCCCGAAGATCTGCACAGACAAGATTATGGGTTTACATTAATAAACAATTCAACATTGATGGTGTTGAATTTGCCGAAAACTGTTTTTAAGCAGTATTGACCATAGAAAAAGAATTGATAGTGAACTATGTCCTGGTGAAGAAAAGAAATTGCTACTTTTGTCATGCACAATCTAGATACAAGTCTTGTGAACTATGTCCTACATCTACTTTCTTCTAACAAAAACAGATCAGACTAGGATTTTCTCAACTCCGTAGATTGATTCAAACTCCATAGTTCTTTCTTTTTCATTTCAGCAGCAAGCGTTCAGCATTGAGAAATGAGAACATGTTATTTTTGGTAGACATTATATACAAACTTCTGAAAGCATTACACCAGGGCCGGGGCATTAATAACCCCTTAGGAAAAAGAAATAATAACCACTTATGAAAATGAGAAAAGCAATGTGTCTAAGACGCTGCTTAAACCATTTGATACTCTAGGTTGGTGTGTGCACGAAAGAAATTAAGAACCAAGTGACCTCAAAGAAAAACAAAATATGACGAAAACAGAACAGCTTTGATAGGATAAGGCAGTAAACTGATGTGAAGAAGTGGAGTTTGAAGTCAAGAAAACCCTTTCAGTAACCAAAGCTAAGCAGGTAGCCCTAACAGAACCATCTGCATTGGTTAACCTAGGACAATATGATTGAACGAATGAAAGTCGTGAAGACTTACCTAACTTCGTTCCAACGAGAATTATGGGAACACCGGGGGCGTAGTGCCTTAGTTCAGGGATCCACTGCGAGAAGAAATAAAAGAGAACAGCAACCTCATCAGTTATATCATACTAAGTGCAGAAATCGATTCAAATGATGACCCTCCTGATTGAACTTTGCACATAAAAGTAAAGAAATAAACCTTCTTGGCAATGTTCTCATAGCTAGCCTTGCTTATGAGAGAAAAAGCAAGTATAAAAACATCAGCTCCTCGATAGCTCAAGGGTCTTAGTCTATTATAATCCTCCTGACCTGCAAATCAAAGAAAACATGTTAAACCACAACAAACAAACACTCCGCCGAAAAAGAAAAACACCCAATTCAATATAAACTGAATCAGTTGCCATGTTACCAGCAGTATCCCACAATCCCAGGTTTACCGTGCTTCCATCCACAACAACATTAGCACTGAAATTGTCAAAAACGGTAGGCACGTAGTCCTGTAATCATGATATGAGAAACGGTGAAACCTGAAGGCATTACACAACTCGTTGAAGAAGAAAACCAAAATCAATTGGAAAGGTTAAGCACTAAAGAGAACAAAGAGCATCTGTTAGTGAGAGTAATATCGAAGCACACGATTGGTTAATTAAGATGCTTAAAAATAACAACAACGACGACAGTGTAGTGAATCTCCATATTAGGAAAGTTGGAAACCAAGTCAAAGTCCACCTGGAAACTCCAAATTAACAGTGCTTACAGTTCCACCGCATATATCTGTAATTTCAACAGCAAAAGAGCTACAATTGAGAAGAGGAAGAGGTAAAAGGGCAAAGAAGAAAGAAAGAAACCGTGGGGAAAGTGTTGCTGGTGTAGGAAATCAACAAGCAGGTTTTGCCGACAGCGCCGTCTCCGACGGTGACGCACTTTATGAACCTGGACGCACTCATTTTCAGATCAAGGATCTGCACAAACAACAATGGCTCCAACGAACTTGAAACCCCTAACGAGTTGTTGCAGGTGCAGAGAGAGAGAGAGGGAAATGAAATGAAATGAAATTGAAATGAAATTCAAAAGAAAGGGTTAGACTTGCTGACTGTGACTGACCCAGAGACAACCTTTTGCCAGCTATCTATAATTCATGTGACCATTAGGTCCTCCATCTCTTCATACCCTATTCTTTTCACTTAATTAAATCACAACAAAATTATTATAACTTATAATACAAAATAATTTAGTTTTATTTATTCCATCAATGTATTACTTTGATTAAAAAATAATAATTTCAAAGTTAAAAAATTACTTTGTTCTCCATTCTGAAAACAGGTGAGGGAAGAATTTTTCACTGCTCCTTCCTCCTAAAGAATCTTCAGACACTTTGCTCTCTCACATGCTTGAGCCATCAAAGAAAATTGTGTAAACTATTAGTTTAAACCCTTTGATACTTTGACAATAAATCTGATAGCCATTATAATGTTATCTATGACAAATCGTATATTTTATTTTCAATATCCTTTTTCTATTTTAAAATGTCAAAGTAAAATTTCAAATCAACAAAAGGCACAAACGCAACGTTAGTTGGACACACCTCATTCATTACAAAAGAAAAAACATTATTGGACAGGCGAATGATGGTCTGGATTTCACGTCGTTCATTCATAATTTAAATTTTAAAGTTACTCTTTCGTTTTTCTTTATTATTTTCACGCGTCAAAACTAGTTTACCACACAGATAAATGAGCTTTACTTTTTGTAATTAAAAAGTTAAGAATCCTTGAGACCTATGTTCTGATCGTTTTAATCATTCCAGACAGGGTTTATTTTTTATTTTTCTTTAGTTTTTATATTTTAATTTAATTGGTGTTCTATCTTTTAGCTAATTAAAAAAAAGTTTTTGTGCAGTAGCCATATACAGTACTTACTAGTTCATACTAAGATTTTTTTGTCTAATTGCATACCAAACCTTGATCGAAACTACTGTATATGCATGAGATTTTGTTGGGATTGATGTGAAGAATGTTGAAGAAGGAACGAGATTAACTTTTAACAAACCTTCGTCTCTGGAACAAACACAGTGGCCATTGTTGTTTTCTTCCTCAATGGCTTTTGTCTTGCCTTCCAACTAAATAGTGCACTCAGATAAGATCGGTAATTTCCTAGACTCAATTCCTAATTCCTAATTACAAAAAATACATTATTTATATATATATATATATATATATATATATATATAATTTGTACTAAAACAAAGTTCTGCATGTACTTTTTCCTTGGGCTGATTTCATTAAAATGACAGTGAATTTTGGTGCATTTATTGAACAATTATTAATTTGTCATGAAATTGGGATAAATGAGTAAATTTCATATACCAAGTGAGTGCTCAACCACCACAAAAACAACACCCGAGGTGTTGAGAAGAAACATCTCATGCATGCAATCATAATAATGAAAATGTGATTTTTTATTACCAAAATTACTTGGCATATCTGTTGGTAAAATGCTTAAATTGTGTTAAAAATACAGCAAAACTCATGGTTATTTATTCATTTTGATATTAATGTAATTTTCTTTTATGTGTTTCTTATGCATTTAAGGTGATATTCTCTCTCTATTATATATATTTTGGAACTATCTTTTTTAAGTTGAGTTAACTTTTCACTGCAAGAAAATCAATGGACATTACAACATATTTCTCCATCTGCAATAATGTCTGTCTGATCATGATTAACCAACACCAGTGGTTTATTCTTATTTTTAACTAATTTATTATTATAATAATTACAATAATTTTATACAAAATAAATTTTTAAGCAATATAATTGTGTATTATCTTCATCTCAATATATATATAGAGAGAGAATAATAATAGTTAAATATTAATATTTATATATTTTTTAGTAATATATACAAACTTTATATTAATACAATTTTTTTAAAGGTGACTAAGGTAAAGAAAAAAAAAAGAATTCAACTGTATCAATTATAAACTTAGAATTAAATTATCGGTATAAAATTTTACTAATATTTATGTAAAATTAGGCTAATTAAGAATTTGAAAAAAAAAATCAGACATCAAAACATGCAAAGAGTCTCATCTTTTGATTGTAAATAATTTTTTTCTAAAAATATTAAATCATACACGGAAAAATCGTACCCTTCCCAGATCTCACCACACCTTGCATTCAACCAATTTATGATATATATATATATATATATAATAAAGTCCCTCAATGCTGCTTATACAAAGCCTACTCTAACTGTTTAACAAGAAGATTACACGTTAATTTTAGTCATATTTCCCATTCTTAATCATTGCAATCAACACAGATTGTTCTGGCAAGAAGTTCATCATCTTCCAATTTTTCCTTCTCTATGAAGAAAAAACTTTCCAAATTCATATACACCGTGCAACTAAAAACGAGAAGAAAAAAGATGCAAATGGAAATTAAATAGAGAAGAATAATAATAATAACCTGATCATTTAAGTACACTATATGGAACTGACATTTTAACCCAAGCGGATGTTGCGTACAAAAGTTTACATCCAAAGAACTACCAAGCATGTGCATCCCATTCCAAAAAAACATAGGCGATGCACAACTTCAACTAACACAACAAAACAAAAAACAAAGCAAAGCAAAGCATATTCACCAACACCCCAATCAGCAATTTACCCTCGCCGATCTTTTTATTTACACATAATAACACTGTAGTAAGATAATAGTAGGTGCAAGCATCAAGTAACGTGACCCAACAAACTAAGCATATTCAAGATCATGTTACACACGATCGATCACGCAACCGGGAGAGAGGTAGAGAGACAGAAAGAGAGGTTTACAACGTCATCGGAGGCGTAGAAGTCGCCGGAGATTGTTGGTTGCTCCGTCGTCAACGCCACCACCACCGGCAGCGGCTTCCGCTTTGCAACCGAGTTTCGATCTGAGAGAAAAGTTGGGCAGCGGCAAACTACTGGGTGGCGGAGCCAAATTAAAAACGGCGGCCGAAACGACGTCGTTGACGTTTCCCATCCCCGGGAGCAGTCTGGGAAGGTCCTTGGGATCCGGTCCCCAGGGGTTTTGAGAGGCCACAATAAGAAACTGCGTCCCCGATCTCTTCTTCGCTTCCTCTCGCTTCGTTGGCTTCGATTTCTTCGGCGTCAGAGACTTGTCTCTGCTTCGAATGCCTCCGGAAGCGTGAGGAAGAGGAAGCAGAGGTGGTTGCTGTTGTTGTTGCAGTGGTTGCGCGTGGCGGTGGTGATTGAAGAGAGAAGAAGCTGAGAGCGGTTGAGAGTAGGAGAATGACATGGCGCGTGAAGGAGGAGGGTTCAAGAGACCTGCATAGGCGTCAAAATTCTCAGAGCGTTTATAAGAACTGAAATTACCTCCTCCGTTTTTCTTCTTCGGGGTTTTGATTCTGGTATTCTTGTTGGGAGCCTGAGGCGTCAAAACGGCGTCCATTCAGATTTAACGGATCAAACAAAACGACACCGAATTCGGATCAAACAGTTAATAGAGAAAATAAAAGAAGTTAAACAGGCGTTGATCTTCTTCAAAACAAACGGATCAGTTGCCTTTGAATTAGTTTACTGGAACTTGATCTCTTAAAATCAGATCAGGAACAACTTTATGATATAGTTATCATAGTTATCATAAACCATAAAATAAATATATGAACATATAAGAGACCCTGGCTTTTAGAAGAGATGGGTCTGAGCCACTCAGCGATTATAAACACGCTCCTATGCCTTTAATATATGGCAACACCAACTGCTCAAAACTTTTTTTTTTTTGCAGTGAAAGTTGGTGATAGGATATTTGTAATTATTTTAATAATTATTATTTTGTTTGGTGACGATTTCTCCTATATTAGTGAGAACCGTTGCGGTAATCAAATACAGTGGAATGGTTTGAAGGGCGGCAACCGCCGGGGCGTTGAGGACCGTTGGATTCCGTCTTTGTAAATATATATAGCCGTTGGGTGAAGAAAGCGATGTTGATAACTTCATCGGGGTTTTCCAAATTGATCCGAGACAGAGAACAGAGGAGAAATCCGAGCCATACACGTGGCTAATATTGTGGGCCGGGCCTTTTGATATTTGTTTATTGCCCCGTGACCTCATGTACCGGGAATAACTCTGTGCTTCCCAATCTCTTCTCTGAAGAAAAAAAAACAAAAAACTAAACTGCTTCGAGTTGGCTATTGTATCGCTATCTTGCTATATATATATTTTTATTTAAATATGTTTATGAAAATTTTAGTTATAATTATTGTGAGATATTTTGCCTTTTAGATCTCTAATATTTTAAAGTTGTCTCCTTTTAATCTTTACGATTTAATTTACAAGCATGTTTTTGTAAGTAAATCCCTAGCGAGTGTTTTGGTTGTCTAATCATAGGAAGCACGTTTTTTTTTTTTACATGATATTATTTGTGTCGAAATTTCATTGAATAAAATAAAGCATTAATTAATGAGATCAATTAAAAAAATATAAGAAAGTAGAAATAATTAAGGCGCCTAAACATCCCAAATCATTTTGGGACCCAACGGCAGCAACAACAACATCATCACTGTTCCTCTTTCATGTTACATTATATCTTAAAAGATGTTAAAATTTGTAGTCAGCCATGCTATGTGGAGACAAAGCTCTGGAAAACAGATTCCATGCCAAAACCTTAACGATTTGTTTTGAACACCTGTTAGAACTCGATTGGTCCAGAGCAAGATTCGAATATCTTTGAAAATTTCAGCCACCTTTATCGTTAATAAAAGGCAACTTCAGAAACCTACAACACAAACCTTTAATTGTAAAATTATTATTAATTAATTTATTATTGTTATTATTATATATTAAAATCCATAAATTCATACTCAATTTGATCAATTCAGCTCATCTAATTTGCTATTTTGAAATTTATATCTAACTATTCGATTTATTGAATTAGTTAAATTTTAATTGTTCAGGTTCTAGCTTAATTTGGGTGGGTTATTCCATCTGGATCAAATCCTTTTCTTAAACGAACAACCATTTTTTTATTGGTTTATTTATAGTAATGAATGAAAAAAATAAATGTGTGCGGTTTTTTATGATATGATGTATGGTTTTACAGTTTACCATTAAATATCAACCAAACAAGTACACGAAAAATAAATGTGGATAGCATTGTAGAAAGTTTTAAAAATTCAACCACACGTATGTCTATAATTATTGCAAATTATATGTATACAGATCTAAAATTCAATATTTCAACTGTTTTATTTTTTGAGCATTTTTCCTCAACGACAAAACTCTAGTTCAACAATTATTTGTTTTCTAGTATATCAACTTATACAAAACATTTAATTTATTAACAAAATACTAAATGCAAAAAAAAAATGTAATAAAAGAGTTATTGTACCTTGAATCATGAAATTATAAACAAAGAACACGTGATTTTTGAGGCATTCGTGTCCTCTACTTATAAGGAAGTTAGAAAGACATGCACCCAAAAGCACTTTGTGAACCAATGTGATATATTGAAGATAATTACTGAAATAACTCTTTTAAAACCACAAGTAAAATGCATAAATGTGAATTAAAATTAAAATACAAAAATAATATAGTCTTGAAATTATTTATTCAAAGAGACAATATAAATATATTTATGATTTCATAGAATCATCATGCAGCAAACCAAAATTATTATTTAATAAATTAAGCGCTACATAGACAGTATAGATCTATGCCGTGAATTATTTTTCACTTATTCTTTAATTACAGTGATGTTTTTTCTAAAATAAAAATATACCACTTTTATTGCTACATACCACCTTCATGGTTTATAGAGTATCATTACACACTTTTTGTTCGATTTTTTTATTATATAGTGGGTCTCTTATATAACTATATATCTATTAACTTGTCTACTAATAAGGTTATATAGTTCGACTACGTTCTCTTTAAAAAGTAAACAAATAAATAAAAAATAGTGAAGTTAGTAATAAATTGGGTTAATGTAACTAGTTACATAAATTGTGAAAATAACCATAATAAAATTCATTAAACATATTATAGTTGATGACTGAGGTAGCAAAAGTATAATTTGGTGCAAGTGGGTCGCAAAAGAATGACGTGAGTTCACCGACCAATGATTAGATTTTCCAAGTCTACCCAACAGCCAGCAAAGACTCATTCATTTTTTCTTAATATTTTGCAACAATTAATATTAATTAAGTATTTAATCTACAAAATAATACTGACTAATTTTTAATATATATGATTTTATTTAGATTTACACAATAATAATTATATATTAATTATATTTTTAAGAATTATTATATATTTTTTAGATAATATCAACATTTATTTAGATGCATCAGTTTGATAGTCGTTTTTAAAAATATATCAGTTGGGTACCAAAATGACACATCTAAATATATATGAATTGGATACCTAAGTGATAAATCTAAATGAAAGTTAGTATCATCAAATTAATTAAACCTATTTTTTTATTTTTTAATATATATGTATCAGTGTTAAGGTTACTTTCATTTATAAAATATTTGGGATAAAGTTTTCTGAAAAATGAACTTAAAAGAGGAAAAACAGGTCAATGAAAAACGTTTGTGACTGTATCTTAAAATAGAAACAATGATATAATATATAGTTTTAATAAAAGACTATTTTTTTTTCAGAATAAGGAATCTTGATTTTCTTCTTGGTCGGTTACTTGACTCGTGGCATCGTTGTCACCCGGCACACACTTTGAGTTTAGGTTAAGTCATTCTATAATTTTTTTTGGAAAACAGTTTTTTAGTTAATAGAAAAATACCAGCTATTTCTTAAATTCATGACCTAACTTTTCTTAAGACAAGTTCAATGTACTCGTACTAACAATTTCTTCAAATTTAAGCAATAAATTTATAGAAAAAAAAATCCAATTTTCTCGTTCCTAATGGTCCAGTTTCCCTCATTTAGCACGTTCCATCGGATAATAAAAAATTGAGAAATAAAAATCATGTTTATACTTGATACTCTTATATTCATATATGTTTGATTTAGTTTTCTGTTTCAATGCTAACCAAACAATTTTGTCTATTCTTAAACATGCATGAATTTGATTTAATTGTTATTATAAAGTTCTGAATCACAGTTTTCTTCATAACTTCATATTTAAAAGTTTAACACATAATAATAATAATAATAAAAAAAAAAACAACTCCGTGTGCCAATGCATCCAATTAATCACTATTACATGTATTACTACATAATAGTCTATTTATAAATATATACTTGAAATACGTTACAATAATTTTCATTAATTATTTTTTTTTCACATTATTAACTTTTTATTTAAGTATTAATAAACACATTTTGACCAAACACAATGACAAGTAAATTATATCTTTTCGAGTCAAAATATTAAATATAAAAAAAAAAAACCGCTGTTCCTCTTGACTAGTTTTACATAACAAACTACCTTCAAATGTTTTCTTAAAAGAATTGATAATACAAATATTTGAAAAATAATGTCTGTTTACAGATTTAATCCATATGAAAATATTACTATTTTCACGTGACAAATAAATATTTTAATTATTTAGACACAAAATTTCATTATTACGTGAAAATATTGTAATTTTTTAAACATGAAAATAGATAATGTTTGAACTAACTTTTTACGACTTGTTTTTAAAAATGCTACTCTTTAAACTAATCCCTCCTCCCCCATCCCTGTTTTACATAAAATATACATTTTCAATTCTATTTAATCCATTTTACCCTTAAAAGGTAGAAAGTTAAACAAAATACTTAAATTAAATTCATTGAAGGTGCAAAATAGAGTGAAGGAAAATAATAAAAGAATGCTACGTGCCTTGCTATTATTTATCTTTTGGGGTGAAGAGGCCTTTAAAACTTGAAACATCCCAAAGTTAAGTATTTCTTCCTGCACCTCCATGCTATACTTTTTCTCCACTTCCACCTCTCTAACCCATCTTCTCCATCCATCTCAACCTCATCTTTTTCTTCCACGTTTACCTACACCCCTTCTTCTTCTTCTCCATCTATTATTTGTTATTTTTATTATTATTACATGATAACAAAATCCCCATAATAGATTATATAGTCGTATAATGTAATAACATACTTAATTATTTATGTGTTTAACTTTCCACACACTTTTTTGTTTTTAAATTGGAACAGAAAATAAACACGTATAAGCACATCCACAATTACAGCATTTCTATTAACGCCAATGTAAAATGTATTAGTTTATGTACAAAATTAATATTTATAAATAGGATTAGTTAATTTTTTACAGTCCCTCATATTTAATACAAGAACACTTTTTGTATGTCATATCTAAATTATAACTTTAAAATCCGAGTGTTTTAAATTTGTTTCCATAATGAAAAACGCTGATATTATATCAAATTTAAAAATTTCTTTTTAAGAATAAAAACTATTTTCATCTTAAATATACGTCTTAATTTAAGATTTTTTTTAGAAAAATACTAAATTGAATGTTTTATATAAGCTTTTGAAAGTTTTATAAAAGTTTTTTGTATTCAAATAAAATTGTAATAAATTTTAAAAAATGGTGTGACAATTAGAGTTTTGAATTTTGAATTTTCAGTATGAACTAAATCATAAGTTTAAAAAGTGCCTACTTTTTTAATCCCCAAACTTCCGCTCTTTTTCGAGTTCAACGGACCAATACGATGGATTCGAACACTTCGCCACCGTGCCCCGGCACCATCACCGTTCGTCGGAACCCTCCCCGGAGAGCTCGCGCCACTCCCAAAATGACGCCGAAAAGCTTCGACTTACCCGAAATATCGGCATTTCCAAACGACGGCGTTTTGCCGGCACAAACGCCACAAAAGCCCTCAACGTCACCGGAGAACGAAAACCTAAAGGTTTTCCTCCGAGTTCGACCCCTTTCCTCTTCGCCCATTCAGGCACCCCGCGTGAGAGGTAAGAGCGCGTGGCCTCAGAACCCCGTAAAGAAAAACGTGCCCCCGGCGGGGGCTAAAATTTCGAAGAGCAAGACCTCCAGCACGTGTATAACGGTCAACGACTCGCAGTCAGTGACGTTATCAACTCCCGTTAGCTGGCATGAATCGAAGCGAATCAAATCGGAGACTTACGGAGGCTTCTCGCACGTTTTCTCTTCGGATTCAACTCAGGTAGTGATGTTCTCCCCATTTTCAGTTTTTCGTCATTCACGTTTGCTCTTCTTCTTTTCCTTAGCTAACAATAGCGGTGTGATGGAGAATTTAGTTTCAAGTGTATGAGAGAATGGTGAAACCTTTGGTGGATGAGTTTCTTGGGGGTAAAAGTGGAATGCTTGCTGCATTGGGACCTAGTGGGTCTGGGAAGACTCACACCGTGTTTGGAACCCCTAGGGATCCTGGAATGGTACCTCTTGCACTACGCCATATTTTTGAGGACGCTGAGCCACATGTCAAACAACCATCTAGGTACTGTGCATTAATTCCGATTTATTTGTTACGTATAAACTTAAGTTAAGCAGAGTATCAATGTTCGATTATGAGTTAGGATATAGCATGCCTTGTATTTGATTACAATTACAATTAATTGATGTCAAACGTGATATTTGAGAGCAATAGATATCTAATTGCTGTAGGATAAAATCGAACGCAGATTCACGATCCACATATCAACTGAAGTTACTTTGAATAAGTTCTATTCTTTCCCATTCTAAACCTACGTCCAAACCTATGAACACCAAATCAAACACGCACCAAGTTCCTGTTTGGTTTTATATCGAGTTATCCAAATTACATTGAAATGTTAGCTAATGAGATATAATGCAAATGATCACATGTTTGATTGTGTCCAGAAATATTTGAGTAGAAGCAACTTTAACTGACTTCTGTATTGGATAAGAAGATTTTATAATTCGTTTCTCTGAATTTGGTTTTACTCGTGCATAAATTGCTTCACTTCAAAATCAGTTTCATTCAAAATCAAATTTGCAGATACTGAGCCACACACACTAAGCTTAGCACAACATTCTTATCACGGTGAACATAAACATGGTAGTACGGTGTCAAGATTTAGAGTTTGAAAAACACTCTGCAACTTTGGTTCAGTTTGTTGTTTGATTGAATGAAATGTCAATTTTCTGCCATTGTGTAATTTGCAGAACCTTTTACATGTCAATATTTGAGATATGTTCTGAACGGGGTAAAGCAGAGAAACTGTTTGATTTGTTATCAGATGGAGGTGAAATAAGCATGCAACAATCTTCTGTGAAGGGATTGAAAGAGGTATAAAGCTACATCTGTGTATTTGCTTTTCCCAGTTGTGTGTAAGATGACTGATGTTGATTTTATGTTTGTTGTGATTGTCTGAACAGGTTCCCATCTCTAATACGGAACAGGCAGAGTCCTTGATTGCACAAGCAACACTTAGACGCGCTACTGCAATGACAAACACTAACAGTCAGTCGAGGTAGGATGTTGCATAGGGATGTAGGAATGTCTCATCTTTCTCTAAAAGAATATAAAAATAAACAAAACGAATGCTAATAACACCTCTTCGAATGTTCTTTGTATCACAAGTTAAAATGTACTAAAAACCACAACGTCACAAGTGAAACTCATTAAATATGAAGTTAGACCTATATAGTTTTTGTGGTTTCTAATGATAGGAGAGTGTTTCAAATTATATTATAGGGACTTGGGTATTAGGGGTGTGACAATGTTGCTTAGTGTGGTACTTAAATCTTGAAATTTTCTTATCTAATGAACTAATTTTCTTGGATTGAAGTCCTCTCTTGTACCTAAGTCCTAATAATGGGTGCTTTATTTAGGTTTGGACTACGAAAAGGGTTATTATAGGCTGATTTAAGGTGTAAAATAGATAATTGTATATGTGTGAAGCCATCAAAAAGAGATAAGAATTATCATTGGGTTAGTTTGATAGAGTGAAAGCTGCGAGAGCTCAACTTTCATGGGCAATGCTATGATAGAGATGTCAATTTTCAGGGGTTGATTATCCCTGAAGTTTTACTTGAATTCAATTAGTTCCTATCGTTGACCTTTTAGGATGGTAAACCATAGTTGGTTTCATCCAGAAATTGGAAGAAAAGAAAAGGATTGACCATGAAGTGCAACTGAGTATTTATTCCGAATAAATGAGCTGGAAGTAGGTGGTAAGTTTTGTTATACAGATAATGACTTGCTAGTAGCTTTGGGATTATGCAACAAATAATGTAATATTAAGGTTTTTATTTCTTCTCTTTTGTACTTGCAGCCGCTCACAGTGCATTATTAACATTTGTGATGCTCCCCCAAAATGTAAAGGGGTGGTCAATCCTAAGTCAAACAGTGCTGTTTTGACAATCATTGACCTTGCTGGGGCTGAAAGAGAAAAAAGAACGGGGAATCAGGTTCTTTTCGTTTTTTCCTTACTGTTATGAGTAAATAGGCTTGATTTGGGGGTATTGTGTTGTTTTCATTTTTGGAATATAATATGAATGATCTCTTACATGTCATATCATTACCCTCTTTGTTGTCTTTTGTATAACAGATTTATTATCTTTTGTAGCCGTTAGCTTAGAGAAATTACCGAGCCTTCATATTCTATGAACCATGACTTTTGTGCTCCAATAAGAAATTGCTCTTGATTTCTATGAATTTTACTTCGGAGGTTTCACAATGTTTGAAAAGTATAAGCATTTACTAATTGCTAGAGTGAAATTCTTCAGTGTCTGGATAAACTTTAATATTTTAATATCTAATAGAAAGGCAAAGCCTCTTAATTATAATATATTTGTGTGCAATTTCAAATAACCAGTATGTCATCATTTCTTAAATCCAATTTGCACGTTTTACTAGGATTTTTTAGTGGGGTGAGTTGATCCTTGCGTGAATCTGCATCTTGCCTGGAATAATATGGGTTGGTTGCTATTGTATTTTTTTTACTCCATCTGAACCTTTTTCTGTGATGTTGTAGGGGGCAAGATTGCATGAAAGCAATTTTATCAACAACACATTAATGGTGTTTGGCTTATGCTTAAGAGTATGTTGCCTATACTTCTAGCCAAGAATCCAATTTGGAAAAAAATGAATATATTTTCTCTTCTGCCTTTACATTCCTCTTACTTTATGAATTATTTTTTCTGTTTTAAGTCACTATTGGAGCACCAAAAAAATCGCAAGAAACCATTGCAGAAGCACTTCCAGAGCTCCATGGTATTTTTTTTAATAATGTAATTTTTATTTTTTTTATGTACTTTGTTTGTCATTTGCAAATTTTATATCAACAAAAATTGGCTAAAAGCTTATTCACTTTATCTGCTTAGGAATGTCTTTTAGTCAATGAAATGAGGAAGAGTTACTACTTAACGAATTTTACTTTGTTTAACGTTATTGCAGTTAACCAGGTACCTGCGAGATTATTTGGAGGGCAAGAAGCGCATGTCCTTGGTATGTATATACTTTTTTCAAACTTCATTCTCCAAGCTTATCAAAGTTATACTTACCCATATGGGGTTTTCCTTTCATGAGAATCATATTCAAAATCATCAATTTTACTAATCCCTTTTGTTAAATTTTACTTCTTATTTCCATAGATTTTAACCGCAAAACCTGGAGAAGAAGATTTCCTTGATACTTCTTACCTACTGAGACAAGCTTCTCCTTACATGCAGATCAAGTGAAGCTCTTCATTTTCATTGCATGATCTTACTTGGATTTCATGTTTTCCTCTTATTGATTTCTAAGTATCTATATTCGTTTCTGTTAGGTACAATGAAGTTGAACAATCAAATATAGTTCCCAAAAAAAGGCATTACCAAGGTTCGTCAATAATGGATGATTCAAAACTATCTCCTTTATCAGAAAATTTGAAGAGAATGAGACTTGTTAGTGAACATACCGAGCAGGTTTTCTTCTACATCCTAGCTTGAATCCGTGTTTAAAATAGAAAAGCTTGTTGAGATTGTCATAAAAATTGCATTTGAATATGTTGCACGTACATATAAGAAATGGTATATGAATAGGTAGCATAAACATTCTTTTATAGTGGATGACATTGACATTGACCTCTTAGCATAAGCAATTTTTCTATTTGAATAGGTAGCGAGGTTTTATGAACTTGGGTATTACAAGCCAATTTAATTTACATCTATAAATGATCAGAAATCTGAATGAAAAATATTCAGGATTTTGTTAACGTGAATTTTTAGAATTAAGAATGTGTATGTAGTGAAGACAAAAAAAAAGGTGAATCAGATGTTAATTCAAGAAAAGGAGAATTGGGACTTGGCATATGGGAACATATGGTGGAGGGTCATTGTTTAACATTTAGATATACTTGGTGGTTTAACATGAATAAATTAACATTGTGCATAGAGAGGCTTAAATAGATTACACAAAGGTCAGAGAACTCCATCTTTGTGTTAAGTACATTGAGTTTGTGTGAAAGTAAATAGTTCTTAGCATGGTGTGCTCATGACTAATTATGATAAACTTTGCTCTTGACTGTTGATATACCCTGTATACTTTGTGTGTGCTTCACTTTCACCAATTTTGAAATCTGTTAATGATCATCGTCTTCTCATTTATTTGTATGAACACATGTTTGTTGTTAGGATGTTCCATTTGTGGAACCATCTTAATTGTAGATTGTGGACTGAATAAACTTTTTGTTTTTATTTCAGTTTTACTTACTAATCCAATTTAAGTTTTTCTTTTCCCTCAGAATGATAAAAACATTGCCGAAGAAAGGGAGAACATTACAGAAGGTAGTACAGGACATCTAAAAACTGTGTTAAATTTATCTCTTCTGTTTTTTCCCTTAACGGGAGGCTACGCAACAAGGTCAAGGATAGCATGCATAACCCAATGCCTTTCCTTATAAATATCAATTTGAACATTGGACCTTCAAGAAGAAGGACCCAATGTTCAAACATTGGTGTGAGATTTAATTTATTGCATTCTAAAACTAGGCAGTTCTTGCATTGTTCTAATTTAGAAATTTTCGATCCTTTGGTCTGGTAATTATTGCCTGGGTCCTGACCTTGATTTTGTGCAGACTCTTCGGCACTCGGCAAATTAGATGCCAATAGTTCTGTCTCTTTGAAGTCAGAGTTTGATAGTCAAGTCCCGAGTGAAAGAAGCCACATTATTATGCAGAATTTTGCAAAAGTTATATGGAATGTTCTGAAGCAATATAATTCCAAGCTGAAGGTAATAAGAAAAAGGAAGCACGTTAAGATGTCATTAATTTGTTTTCTCTTTCATTAGAGTGCTGTGACTGTGGTGTTTGTTGGCAATCCATGTATCTGCGCATAATGTATTTATTTTTTCATAATCAGGTTGCAGAAATGGAAATAGAAAATCTCAAAGAAAGCATTGCGAATGAAAAGACAAAATACTCGGAGATAGAAACACAATTGAACGAGTTTAAGGCAAATTGTACTTGCTGCAAAGTAGATAATATAAAAAGTGATCCTGAAGATTGTTCGTCAGTTAGTCTGGTTCAACCACATAATTCAGAGCAAGAGGTTGAGTACAGTTTTCCTGAATTCCTGCTTCCTTGTATGAAGATTAGTGAGGTTTTCATATATGCAATTTCATTGCTCGTTCACCTTAAATATGTTCGTCAAGAGCTGATATTCTGGATGGGGTGCAAGGTCACTGTATCAAATAACTGCTGAGCATAAGGGGAAACTAGGCTGTCAGCTCTGGAAATTAGTTGTATTTTAACTTCACTATATGCAATAATTATTTTTTATTAGTATTTGGTAACTACTTAGCGCAAGTGCCAATCTGCTTGAACTATATTTGTTGATTCATTCCTGATTTTGCTGTTTCAATAATAAATTTAGTCTGAGAATGGGTTGATTTGACATGAAATGATTTCATGTAGTGGAAACCTATGTTACCTTGAACGTAATAATTGGCTAACCTGTTTTTCTGGCTCTTACTTCCTTCTCACATGTGGTTATTGCTAGGTAATGGTTTAATGTTTTGTTAGCGGGTTAATAGGCTTCGCTTGATTAAATTAACACAATTATACTACTAAAATCATCCCATCTAATATGTGAATACTTTGTGCATATTATATGAAATGAATCACCCGCTAGCTTTTTTCTTCACCAAAAATATGTACAAACTTTAGTCAGATTGCAATGTTATATGTAATTGGTTTCCATTCTTTCCAGGAAACGTTTCATGCAGAGTCGTCATTTGTGGCTAGAGTTGACCAGTGTGATGAAGATGGGCTCGTGCTCAGTACTTCCTGTACGCAGTTATGTTCTGAAAACTCAGATAGGTTAGTATTGTTGTGAACAGTGTAGTCGTTCAAATGTAACTCCCGGTTATCTTTATTGGGTTTGGAGTTTCGACAAATATTCTTATTCCTAAATTCTACCTGGTATAATAATACAGGGAGACTTTTTCCTTGACAAAACCTGAGCATCATAGTGCTTCGGAGGTTGATGATGGGAGCAAGATACTTAGTGTGAGTTGACTTTTCCATTTGTTTAATACGTGCATGTGTCTATTTCCTTGTTTTAATTTATTGAAGGAGAAGTGAACTGTTGATTTGCTTGTATTATTGTCTCCATATGTCGGGTTCGATAGTTAAATGATGAACTGTGCTTTTGCTCGAGAATGATCCTCCATATTGTTAAGGAATTGAAGTTGACGTAAAATAAATCATATCAGCTGCAAGATAAGTTAGCTTGAATTCATAAACTAACATGTTTCCCAAATCCTACTTTCCTCTATCATATAGTTTTTGGTTTTCGTTTTAATGTCTTGTTTTTAGTTAAATTAGGCTTCAGCAGATCAGAAAAAACTGTTATACTGCTTGGTGTACCTCATCTGGTGTTTGAATTAACTTAGCTATCATACTTTGTGTATTTATTTGGGGAGAAGGTTCATCCGCAGTTCTTTCTTGCAACTTTGTGCAAGCTGTATTTTTTTTGGTGAAGTTATCATGTATGCATTTAATTTGATTGTTCATTCTTTCTAGGAACCATCTGATGCGCAGTCATCGTCTGAGGCTAGACTTGACCAGTCCGATGAACAGCCTACACTGGGCACTTCCTGTACACAGCCAGATGCCAACATGTCAGATAGGTTCGTATAATGAAGAATGATGAGCCCACGCATTTTTTCTTGGCTTTGAACTAGTACACTGATTCCTTAATTCTTGCTTGTTGTAATGTTATAGGAAAATTTCGACCTCCTTATTAAAAGCTGAGGACCATAATAATGCTTTGGAGGTTGAGGCTGTGCGCAAGAGATCAAGTGTAAGTTGACATTCTGTACGTTAAATGAGTCAATTCGCTTAACTTTACAATTTATTTAGAGGATCACCCATTAGTTGTTTCTTGAAAATATTTGGTTGTCCATTCTTTCTAGGAATCATTTGATTCGCAGTCATTGTCTGAGGTTAGACTTGACCTGTCAGATGAAGAGCTTACACTTGGTACTTCCTGTAGACAGTTAGATTGTGAAAAGTCGGATAGGTTAGTATTATGAAGAATGATTGGTTCATTTTTTTTTTCTTGGCTGTGGAACTAATTTACTCATTATTTCTTGCTTGTTTTGACGTTACAGGGAAATTTCTATCTCCTTGTCAAAAGCAGAGGATCATAATGCTTTGGAGATTGAGGCTGTTCGCAAAATACCAAGTGTAAGTTGAAATTCTTTTATGTTAATGCGTACGAGTCAAAATTTTATACGTTGCTTCATTGAAGGATGGATTGTGCCTTAACCGAGTTCAAATTTTTCCAGTTCAACGGTGAACTAGGGTTCAGAATGAGTGTGCATATAGTTCAGGAAATTAGGTTGACATGAAATAAACTCAGCTAGTGAGAAAGCTCGGTTAGCTTGATCTCTTAATATATTGTTAATAACTAACTACTCGGTTATTTGAAGGATTGGAAACGCACTAGTTTAACTCAACAAGGATCAAACAACGAATTAGTTTGTCACAAAGGTGTGGTTATCATAGTTTAAATGCTAATTAAAGGTTCATGAATATTTTTATATATTTACCAAAAAACCTAGATTTTTATAAGTGATATTTTTTATCTGGAATCTAAATAATGATTATAAGGGAAATGGAAATTGGGTGGGGATGGCGGGATTAAATGTGTTTCTATTGTTCGTCCAATTATAGCTTTCTAATTGAATTTTTGAGTGATAAGTCAACCTTTGAAATGATAGGTTTCAGTCAATTTGGTGTCAGAAATTACAAAAAAATTGCATTGTTCATATTAATTGAACATGAAAATCATACATGACATTTGTTTCCCTTTTTTTTGGCCTTTAGGAATTATTCGTTTCGTCATCATCGACAGAAGATGACAAGTTGGATCCTTTGTCTCCCAAAGATGCTTCATCTACTAAAACAGACAACCTTGTGGATCCACTTGGTAAGATTGGTGTCGATATCTCTCGCAAACCTCCTAAGCCAAAAAGGTCAGTGGTGTACTTCTGGTACAAGAGTATCGAGTGGTGTTTAACATTTTAACATTGAACATTTTTTTCCACAGCATTAACGAAGTTTTCATTTTTTTTTTCTGGTTGTCGAAATCAGGACACTTATGCCTTCCTCTTCCATGCTATCAAGGGACTTGAGTACCTTTGATCTGTGTGACGAATCTGAGAAATTAAAGGTACCATATTCAATTTAATATTTGAATTTGTCAATTCAGTTTCAAATAAAGCGCACACGCACGAAATTACAAGCCTTTATCCAACACTATTATGTTAAAAGAGTCCCAGAAAGGACAGTGAATTAGGAGTAAACACACAACACTGTTGTGCATTTGCAGGGGAATCGGGGCACGAGGAAGTTATCTGCACATGAACCTCAGAGATCAAATGGAAGCATCTCTCTGCTCCACTTGCTGCACGTTAGAAAAAACAATCTTCATCGCTAGCTTAGCGATTTAACCCTTTTTTGTTTCTAAGGAAAAAAGTAAGGGATAGATATGTCAAAGTTAGTTTTTTGCTAGAAAATCTTGTTTTTCTTGTCATCACAATTCACAACCTTCGGTTTTAAGTTACACTGCACAGGGTAACGTGTATATGTTGTGTATATTCAGGTCAAAGTTGTCTGAGAACAAAGATATAAGGAATACCAACTTTTATTTTACCTATAGTAATATTACAGAATGTAATGCTACTATGAACATATTAATTAATTTAAAATCTTAAAATATAAATATATTTGCTCAGTATATGTAAAAACTGTTCAAATGTAATTGTGCAAGAGGTTTGGAATCGATCTAACTTGTTACGATTAAATATTTGATCTTTTTTTTCTTTCATTATTTCTCCTGACAATATTTGATTTACTACTTAAAAAAGTTATACTACCTATTGACTAGCTCATGGTTTTTTTGTTTGCTGAGTTGAAAGACGGTTTCTAAACCGTTACCATTAATTTTTCTTTTCAATTTATTAAGGGTGTGTTTTTATGTGGGTGATAATTTGAGGGAGAGGGAGATGATCGATCTGAGTTGATTAAAAGGTGATATTTATGTTGTTCTTTTTTATGGATTTGAGGATGATAGCGGAATAGATTTGAGAATGATTTTTGTGAAAGTTTGTGAAAAAATTGACTGACATGACTAAAAAAATTAAATTTAATAGATGAAAATGTATAATGATCTAATTATCTTTGGTGTTAAAAAAGTATAATAAAATGATATTTATATAAGTTGTAATTAGTTTTTCATATTTTATTATTATAAATAAAAATATTATAGATATATATTAATTGAAAAAAAATTAAAATATATTTGATTTAGAAAATTAAATATTTTAATTAAAAATAAATAAACATTTCTAACCATACTATTAATAAAAGGTCGATTCCAAGCATGACAAACGCATATTAGTGAATGAATGGAGTAGATTCCACAAAACAAAACAAAAATTATAAGGGTTAATGCATGCATGGCTGATGAGTGAAATGGAATAGATTCCAAAAAAAAAAGAACCGGTTAAATTGGAAGCTTCAATGGGTTGAAATCAGATCCAGAAAAAAGTTAACAGGTTTCACTGCGAAAACAACCACAAAAGGGTGATCATGTAAATGGTCTTGATCACTCTCTAATCTCTGCACCTCAGAGGGGTGAGAGCGCTCAAATAAAGTATAAATCACAAATTAACAATTTTCACATAAAACTTATTCAAGGAAACTTTAAAGCGAAATTTATTTATTTATTTGTTTAATAAAATAAATAGTTAAATAACTTATTTTTATTTAAAATAAAAAAATATTCTCAAAATAATGATTAAAAATATATTATTTTTACAAAATTATATATAAAGATGTAAATGCATGTATACAGTAGATGCGTTTTGGTGGTATTAATTAATAAAGGTTCCTTTTTTAAGGAGACAGTAAACGGTGCATTACTTTGTTTGTGGAAACAGACATTAGAATGATGATAACTTCTTCCTGCACCTCCATACATTTTGTCCTTATCTTCTTCCTCCTCCACCTAAGTCTATGTAAGAGCCATCAGGTTCAAAAGTTTTTCAAATTTAATTTTCTTGATGAAAAATACCTAGTTTGAATGTAAAAGAAAGATCAATAGCTATGCATTTTTGCTGAATGATACCAGTTTTGGATCCTCCTCGTGTAACTTTAGTGCCTTCTCTCTGGTTGTTTTATTCATAAATTATTTATTTCTGTAAATCTGACTCACCGTTAATAAAATCTTATTTCTAATTAGTGTTTTTATCAAATATATTCTCCATCTTCTTAAAATTTCTTATATTTTTTATATCTTCCCAAACAATAAACGTGTTTGGGCTAGGATAAGGTCGAACTTTAATAACTTTTAATATTCAGATAATTACCCATTTAATATATTATGGTAAGTGAATAATCAATTAAATATTAATCATGATTAATAAATGTTAATAATGATATATTATATATTTTTAACTTTTGAAGAGCTAAGAAAATAAAAATTTCAGAAAGATTAAGAATATATTTTATCCTAATTTTTCCATCTACAAAAATAGGCAAGAGAAACAGATTCAGAGAAACAATGCTTGTATTATTACTGAAAGAGACATTCAGAAAACCCACAATTTTTGTCCTCATCTTAACGCACATCAAAATAATCCATTTACAATTTTTACTGATTACCCTTCATAAGTTCTCTTTTTAGGGGAAAAAAATTAAAAACATAAAAATCACTTTTACTGTCCGTACTTCTATAAATATGCAGTTTTAATTCCTTTAAAATTTTGATTTTTATATTTAGTCATACAAATTTTTAAAATTAAAAAATTTTGTCCATGATTAATATGTAAGTAAGTTGTTAATGGAGAATGTTGAAATTTTTACCTGACATGAGATATTTGGATAAGAAATTTTAAAATAAAATAAATATTATAATATAATAATAATAATTGAACTCTTTAAAATTAGACAATTTATATTTTATTTAGAAATCTTAGAGATTTACATTTTTTTATACTCTTAAATTCATATATATTTTTTTCTCACTTTGACTTTAGTTGGAATTGTTAATTTGATTATCTATTAGTTTTAGTTATTAACACTTATTTAACGTTTAATTTTTTTTACATTTGATGATAATTAAAATATTTTAACTAAATAAAAAGTAAAAAGTTAACGAATTTAAATATATTATTCAAATAGAACGTTTATAAAACAAGATAGATTTGAATTCGTGAATGTTTAAAAGCGGTGAAACTTTAGCACGTTTTAAACAAAACTTAAAGTGTATATTAAGAATGGACTCGACTTGTTCAAGTTTAGAAATCTAAAATATCGAATGCGTATAAGATTCAAACTTGTATATGCACAAAACCATGATAAAAAAACTGAATTTACACTAAAATAAACCTTAGAAAGTTATGTGTATATTTTTTTCAAGTTTTAAAACACTTTTGTACAAGTTCTTCAAAAATTAATCCAGTGCTTTTGTCAGTGTTTTCTTTTTGTTGCCTCTATTATATTAATTGTGGGGAATTTGTTTTTTCATTATTTATGTCTTATTGGTAATATGTCATTGTTGTTGGTTTTATCAAGAAAAATTAGAGAATAGGTCAACATTAGATCTTCCTCTAGGAGACCACACCACTAAGTTTTATGTTTTAAAATTCAAACTAAACCAAATACTACCTTTTGTATACTATAATTTGAATAATTATTTTTTAATTCAATTTTTTTAATTCAATTTTAATTTATTATTTTAATCACTATTATATATTTATTTATATTCTTTGTAGTGATGTAATGTGATAATCTAATGATAATTAAAATAATAAATTAAAATTGAGAGTCAAAAATAATAAATTAAAGTATCATTATTCCTATAATTTTTGTCGTACATTATTCTTGAAATCATTTCTCGAAAAAGAAAAAAAAAACTAAATTGATGTTTTTCGAGGAAATAAGTTGGATAGTTTTTGACGAGCATTTATTAATGGAAAAAAAATGATTTGTTAATAAAAGGTTGGTGATATGAATATGATTGTGTGAAGTGAGTGAAGAAAGGAAGATGCGATGCATAGAATGGGTGAGAGAGACGTGAAGGTGACGTTTCCTTCTCAGTTTGTTTTCTGCTTCCTCTCTTCCAAAACTCCTTGCTTCATATAATCCTTCAAATAAAAAGACAAAATATACCATCATTTTTTGTTTTTTTCTCTTTCTTTATCCATGCATTTATATATCTTATCTTATTTTAATCATTACCATTTTACATTAATTTAATTGTTTTTTAGAGTCCAAATTTGTTATTGATGATTTTTTTACTTTTTTTTAACTGATCATCAAAAGTACATTGTTATCTTTTTAATATATTTTAAAACACGTTAAAATTAGTAATAATTAATGTTTAAAAAAATACAATAAAAACATAACACCAAAAATTCTAACAGAAAGTTCAAATTATTTTTTAGAAACAACACAATCTTTTAGAAACAACACAATGATCCATTCAATTTATTAAGATTAAGTTAAATATGAGTAAATTTAATTTGATTTGTAATTTTGATTTGACTCATCACATATCATTGTTAATATATTATAAATTAATTTATTTTGAATTTGTTTAACTCATGCATTAAATGAGTTATATTTAGTTTAATTTATATTTAAATAAACATTTTTTCAATCAAATGTTGATTTATGGTATGTTCTTCGTGTTTTTTTTTTTATTAAAATTTTCACATAAAAATAGCTATACCATGAGCCTATTCATACAAACACAAATTTCTTGGATAATAGCGTGCGGTATAATTAAAGAAAAAATAACATATTATTATAGTTAAATTAAAACATTAAATCATCTTTTTTTTTTATTATTATTATTATGAATATTTGTTCTATTTTATTTTTAGACTTTTAATTAAATTTTGATTTCAAGGGTTTAAATGTAATGTTGATGACGGAAGGACAATGTGGATATGGAAAATAACAAGTTTTTAGTTTTAATAATGAATAAATTTGTATCGTTTAAAATCTTTTTTCATTTTTTTTATTGTGAACCATTCATTAAAAATGTATACTTTCTCATGTTTTATTTTCATTAAAAACTATTAAAGTGCTTTTGAAATTCGGTTTAAATTGAGGAAAAAAATTAATCAATTATGTTGAATATAGTGATTTGGTTGATTAAATATATTTATAAAGATTGACAACCTCAAGAATAATTTATTATTTTGACTTATGATTTTAAATTGAGATAATATTATTTATAAATAGTTTATTATACGGGTAAAATTGTAATATTCTCAAAATTAATCTATGCTATAAATTCATCATCAAAGGATTTGTACAAGATAACGAGCTAAAATACACCGTATACATATACAAATATTTATATAATGTAGTTAAAATAAAATAAAAATGATATATTTATATTATCTTTCAAACATTATAATTATATATATATATTAAAAGATGCATTACAATTAATAAGTTACAACAATTCATTCTCATTTAAGGTTCAACCTACAACAATCATATAAATCAAAGATGGGTCTATACATCAAAATATTCAACAAGCACAATATTAATTAATGCTTCCAAGGATATTTATTGACTACGTCCCACTAAAGAGTAATATATGATCAAATACTCAACTTAGATTTACAAACAAATCTAAGTGAAAAAGATTAGGATAAGTCCTCCTTCATTATCTCTATATAAGTGTCAATACCATAATATTTAAATGAAACAACAAATCACATATTATCCATGATATGTGACCACAAATTCACATAATTCTCATTAATTTTGAAAATCATATTTATATGATTCACAAATTTCATCAATCCTAATAAACATTATTATATAATATAACTCATTTAAATAAAAACATAAATCAATCATTAATGGAAATTAATATTTAATTTGCATTTATAAAATCGTTCACACTCAATGAGTTAAAAGAAATTAACTTTGTTTAACTTAAGTGAAAATTTAATAGAATTTGGGCTTAAGATGCAATGTTATTTTTGTTTAAGTGAAACAATATAAAAAATTGATTTTCAACTATATTTTAACTTAAGTGATTTTCAACTTAAGAATTGATTTTCAACTATATTTTAACTATAAGCTAAAATATGGTAGAAAGTAAGATTTGGAACTATATTTTTGTTTTAGCAAAAGTGTTTTGCTTAAGTAAAAAAATATCATTAATCAATATCTACAACTAGATTAAAGCATATTTTAAGAGTAATTCCAAAGGCATCCTAATAATACAACTTTTAAGCAATTCACATGATTACACCCAAGTCATAATTTGTTCAAACATAATTATTTACTCGTTCAAATTCAGTATTGGTTTCCTTAACTCGTATGTTTATATGCATATTAATTTTATAGACTACTCATTCAAATTCGTTTGTTTTAGCGAACGTGTTTCGCTTAAGTAAAAATATCATAAATCAATCTTTATATCTAGATCAAAGCATGTTTTAAGAGTAATTTCAAAAGCATCTTAATAATATAACTTTTAAGCAATTTAAATGATTAAACTCATTCATAATTTGGTCAAACATAATTATTTACTCATTCAAATTCAATATTGGTTCTTTAAGTCATATGTTTATATACATATTAATTCTATAAATTATCATAAGGAAAGGTATGAAAAAACAATCTTCTTGTATAAACCATAATGAAAGTTATATTCAAGTAAAATACATAATTAACATGCATAATATGGTCTCTAAATAAACAATTAATAACAATATATAATTCAAAAACATTTGAATAATGGCTAACCAAACAAAACTCTAAAAACAAAATTCAATGACATTCAAGTCCAAACAATTAAACTTCTAAAATATTTATCGTAATTTTTTTCTGAAAGACATAAATTGTTCTCATTACCCATAGTTCAAGCATGAGTTAAATCAAAATTTAGGACCTACAGTGAGATAAGTTGAGAAATTAGTTTATTTTTATTTTATTTTTCAAAATACTAAGATTGGTGACAAAATCACAACAAAGATAAAAGACAAATAATCTATAGAGTAAATATAAGCTTTCAGTGATTGGTTAAAATTGATCCTTATGTTGTCTTATGTTGTCAAATATGAGGACATGTGATCATATTATAAAATAGATGAGGTATGAAAGAGAAAAACTACAAAATAAATAGAAGAGAGGAAAGAAAGGGTAAAGAAGAAAGAAGATGGAGGAAGAAAGGGAATATGACAAAAAAGCTCAAAATATTTTGCATGCATGTATTAAATTTAGTTTTTTAAAATGATTGCTTATATTTTTTGTGATAAATTTTCTTATTGTGCATACGTATATAAGATATCTCCCTATTATCCCTATTAAACTGTAAATTTCAACGCGAAATAAAATTTGAACTTTTTTTTATTTAATTTAAGAATATTTTCAAATTTTAATGCTGTGACGACAATTTTTTTTTAATTATTATTATTATTTCCTATAATATACTAATAAAATTTAAAAGCAAAATTATACATAAATATTCAAATATATATATAATACTATATGCATCTTATATTTGCACTGTTTAGTACATCTTATATTTCCTATACTATAAGGGGAAAAAATATTATTTATTTACAGTTTTTTCCTTATATACTGGCTTTCAAACAGGTGGAGGGAAAATGTTATGGATAGGGTTCACTTAGACTGTTGGGGGTAAATAAAAGGTAACTCCGATTTGTCCTTCGATGACAATCGACGCATTCGGAGCAGAGAGAAAAGTAATGGTAGAGTTTCCCGTTCCCTGAAATGTTACAGAATTGTTTACTGCATTGGTTTGCCATGCGTTTCCCGGAAAAACAACAACAATGTCGGCGAATAAGGGATCAGGCATGTTTGGAGCAGCCATCTATGATAATGTTATAAAATTTTGTTTTTCACACACAATCATAAAATAGGGAAGTGAGACAGATATCACATAAAAAAAAACTACAGCGTATCATAATAAAATAAAGTGA